>Ga0187784_10000639_pt1 | contig 26141 bp, 21 predicted proteins | sample 1015_SJ02_MP15_2_FD_132964 | JGI IMG/M metagenome (GOLD analysis project Ga0187784, IMG submission 132964) | Tropical peat soil microbial communities from peatlands in Department of Meta, Colombia - 1015_SJ02_MP15_20_MG | ecosystem: Environmental > Terrestrial > Soil > Wetlands > Peat | place... | reverse complement strand
GAAAGAGTGTTGATGAGACGTCGCCAGCCAGAGGAGTTGGCCTTGGAACATCAAAAGGCACCCAGTGATGGCCACCCGCAGATTCCGCCCTCTGGGAAAGATACGCACCGGCACGGTATCTTAGCACAAAAATCACGCTTTGTGGCTGCTCTTTGGCCGACCTGGGATGCCCTCAGGGTGTGGCTCACACCGCGCTTAAAGCAGCGTCGGGAGTCCGCACGGCGTCAGGGAAGAGATTTCCAATCGCGTCGAAGAGGTCAGCCGCTCGGATAGGCTTGGGAGCGTAGCCATGCATTCCCGCGGCCAGGCATTTTTCCCGGTCATGACATGAGCTGTCATGGCGATCAGCGGCTGGTGCGCCCCCGTGCTCTTTTCGTCCTCGCCAATCGCCGCGGCAAGTTCGGGGCCGTTCATTACCGGCATCTGAATGTCGATCAAGGCCAAGTCGAACCTGCCGGTCGGACTCTTCAGCGCCACCAACCTTGAACGTCAGCAACCCAAGCACCTTCGGGGTGTTGGATGCCGCACCGCCCCAAGGCTTGGGAGGGAATCGCACCGGCCAGTTCGCCCTGCGCCTCGACTTCTGATCGCCTCGTGGCGGCTTCCCGCCGCCGTCTCGCCGTGGCCTTGATTCCGAACAAGGGGCGGCCCTCCTCGCTGCCTCTTGGCAACGGTTCCTCCGCCAGGAATCAAGCCGACGCAACTGTGGCATCGGCAAGTGGGCATACGCACTCTAGCCAGTTTCGCCGGTGATGCCAGGAAGCAGAGCATGCGGGCAAGATAGCCTGCGCTACCCGCGCAAAGTTTTCGCTTGTAGTTCGGGTGCCCGAGAATTATCATCCGCTCACGGATTCCGCAATACCGGAGTGGGTGTTTTCAAAGGAGGATGATATGAGACGGCGACCCCAGAATTGCGACGTGAAGTCTTGCGGCCTTGGTCCGTCGATCGCTGCCTTCGCCCTGAGCGTCCTGTTCACGCTTTCAGGGCAGGCGCAAACCCGGGACACTTACCTGCCCTGGGAGGGCGGCTCGGCCTATTACGGGCAGTGGTCACTCGGTCCGCCTTCCAACCGTGACTACTTCACTCGCGGCGTGTGGCTTCAGAGTCCTTGGAACGCCCCGTTGTTCGAGGGCGTGGCCGTCAATCAATATATTGCCCTTTACGACGGCACGGTTGAGGTCGATCCTTACGACGGCCCTATCCTGCCTTTGCTGCGTGACTACAAGATGCCCGTGTTTGGAGACCAGGCCACCGGATTGGCCGGCCCGGATGCCGCCGAGCACCTCACCGATCCGATCATCAACGCCTGGGTGCATGAGGACGAGCCGGACAATGCCCAGACCGACGCCTACGGCAACTACATCGCCTGCGTCGCCCCTTCTGAGATTGTCGATCTGTACACCCAGTTCAAGGCCGCGGACCCGAACCGTCCGGTGTTCCTGGGCTTGGGCCAGGGCACGGGTTGGAATGCCGACTCGTGCTATTACGGCCGGGGCGGCTTCGCCGGCTGCGGTTGTAACGATCCAGACAATGGTTTCTCCGACTACCCAACCTATGTGCAGGGCGCAGATATCCTCGCCAGCGACGTCTACCCGATCAATGACGGGAATCCCCTCTGGTGGATCAGCCGAACCACGGACCGGCTGCGTTACTGGTCCGGCTACGCGAAGCCCGTCTGGCAGTGGATCGAGCTGGTGAATTTCAATGGTGTGCCCGGCCTCAGGCTGACGCCGGAAGAGATCGAAGCAGAAGTCTGGATGTCGATTATTCACGGCGCTCGAGGCGTCGGGTATTTCGTTCACCAGTTTGCGCCGGTCTTTGAAGAGGACGCCATCTTCTATCCGGAGCACAAGGACGCGGAAGCTGCGGTCGCCAACACCAACATCCGCCTAGCGGCCCTGGCGCGTCCGCTCAACACGCCCCCGGTCGGCAACGGCGTCACAGTGAGGTCATCGAATCCCAACGCTGCGGTCAACTTCCTGCTGAAACGCTATGGAGGCTCTACCTTCCTGCTCGCCGTTAATGACGGTTTACCGCAGAACCAGACTCCGGATGCGGACCCTATGCTTGAGATGAGCCTGTTTTGCAGGGGCAGCGACACTTGCACCGATTTTGTAGCAGCGGCAGGCGGCGCACTCAGCATGTCGCGCGCGGGCGCTACCTGGGCCACTTTCACTCTGAGGGGATTCCCTCCTGCGGCCACTGCCATCGTTCTCGGCGAAAACCTGAAGTTGAGTGACTTGCCCGTGAATTGTCCGGCAGGAGGATATTACGCCTGCGGCGGCGACGACAGCCCGGATTACTTTGAACCCGCCGGGCCGAACCCGATCACTTATACCCGCGCGACCGCCCCCTCGCCGAACCGGACCATCCCCATCGTCAATGGCGTGTTCAGCGATTACTTCCGCACAAGTTACAGTTTCCACCTCTACCAGATCCTCTTTGACCCGAATCCCGGCGCGCCTTTGGTAGGCGACCTTAATGGCGACGGGAAGGTCGACGAAAAGGACCTGCAGATCGTTGAAGCCGCGATGGGGACAACGGCCGGCATGCCGGGATACGATCCGCGGGCGGACGTGATCCGCGATGGCGTCGTCGATAACGCCGACCTGGAAGTAGTTCTGGCAGCTATGGGGAAGAGCCTGCGTCCCTAATCCGGGTGGCGGAAAGGTGGCCACAGTTTGGCTTGCTCTGGGGCTCTGAGGAAGAACCGCAGAGAAGGGCAAACTGTACCCTTCCCCCGTACTACTTGGCTTGGCTGGCAGAGCGGCCAATCAGCAAACGCCGATCGCCAGTCACAAATCGCAAATTACAAATTTCAAATCGCCAGCAATCGACGAACGGCAGTGGCCAATCGTCAATCGACCATCGCCAATCGGCAATCTTACAGGGCGAGGGTTAATACTTCCCGCAACTCGCCCATGGTGAGAGTTATGGGATTGCCTTTGGTGCTGCTGGCCTGGGAGGCTTTTTCGACCAGGACGGGAACATCCTTTTCGTGGATGCCATAGGAGCGGAGAGGTAGAATCTGCAAATCGTGGCACAGATTTCTAACCCATTCGACGCCCTCCTCGGCGAGAGCATCCGGCTTTCCGGTGAGCAGACGCGCCACGGTCTCATAGCGGCGCAGCGTCTCGCTTTCCGGGGCGCGAGCGCGCACCGCCCGGATGTTGACGGCCATGCCGTGGGGCAGCAGGGCGGCGCAAACGGCTCCGTGCGGCGCGTCGAACATGCCCCCGATCGGCGCGGCAAAGCCATGCACCACGCCCAGGCCTGCGTTAGCTAGCGCCAACCCGCCCAGCAGGCTTGCCAGCGACATGAACTCCCGAGCCCCCATGTCGCTCCCGGACTGATAAGCGCGCCGCAGCGAGCGGCTGACGCGGTGCAAGCCCTCGCGGCAAAAGCCGTCCGTGAGAGGATTAGCGCGGCTCGACACATAAGGCTCAATCAACTGCGTGAGCGCGTCGAGCCCTGTGCTGGCGGTGACCGCGGGCGGCAATTCGAGGGTTAGTTGCGGATCGACGACGGCCAGGCGCGCCAGCATCAACGGACTCCTCAGACTTACCTTGACCCGGTGCTCGGCGGAAGCCAAGACGGCGTTGCGTGTGACCTCCGATCCCGTGCCGGCGGTGGTGGGAACGGCGATGAAGGGGACGGAAGGGTTTTGGAGAGGCTGCCCTTTGCCAATCACCTCCAGGTAATCGGTGGGATCGCCGCCGTTGGTCAGAAGCGCGGCCACGGCTTTTCCTGCGTCAATGGCGCTGCCGCCCCCGAAAGCAATCACTAGGTCGCATTCTTCGCGCTGAGCGATTTCCACGCCCTCGCGCACCAGGGAAACCGACGGCTCTCCCTGCGTGGTCCAGGTAACGCAGCCGACTCCGGCGAACTTCAATTCCTCGACCAGGAATGCGGCGCGGTGCGGCGCATGGCCCACCACCAGCAGCGGCCTACGGCCCATCTGCTTCGCGGCAGGAACGACCTCGCCAACTGCCCCCGGACCAAACAGGATGCGGCCGGCGGTAGCAAATTCGAACCTCACCGCCGCCTCACCACCTCTCATCGGGAGGAAAGATGTTCGAATACTTAACGCTTGTGCGAACTTCCGCCATCATGGGGGCGACGGTGTCGCGCCAGACGGCGTAATGGGTGGTTTCCTTGTGCCGAACTGTGGCTTCGTTCGTGCGATAGACCTCAACCAACACGAACCGACTAGGGTCGTCGGCCTGCTGGATCACATCGAAGCGCGCAATGCCGGGTTCCTGCACGCTGTTGCGCGCGTTCTCGATGCTGGCTTCTTTGAAGGCCTCGATGGAGTCTGCTTTGACTCGAATATGAACATGAACGATGAGCACGATTCCTCCTGCAAGCGTAAGGCGCATTCGCTCTACCCAGCTGCCATTCCGAGCGGAACGAGGAATCTCGCCCCGGTCTTTGTTCCCCGACTGGCCCGAAGCAGAGCGAGATCTCTCGCTTCGCTCTCTCTTGAAACTCACGTCATTCCCGCGAATGCGGGAATCCATCGGAACGGGGTCCCCGCTTTCCCGGGGACGACGACACTTCTTTCGTTCAGCTCGATGCGTGGGCCGCAGGCCCAGCGCCACTCGGAATGACAGGTTGTCTTCGAGGGTTCCGGCATATTTAGGTATAGAGCACGGCCAGGGCTCAGGAATCCACAGCTAGCAGACTAGGTCCGCGCGGGTGAACCGGAAGTCATTGATCGGCCCGAGGAAAGTAACTGCCAGTCGGTCGGTTTGGAAGAACTCGCGCGCCACCTCCAACACTTGGGGGGAAGTCACCTCGTCGATGCGCCGCGAGATCTCGTCCAGCGCGATGTTGCGTCCGAAATACATCTCCTGGCGAGCCGCATTCGACATCCGGCTGCCGGTGGTCTCCAGGCTGAGCAGTAAGTTGCCCTTTAGGTAGTCTTTGGCGTGCTGAAGTTCCTGCTCACTGATGGCCGCAGACTTCAACTGCCGGAACTCTGCGAGGATCAGGCCCAGCACCTGGCGCGCGTTCTCCAGCGATGTGCCCGCGTACACGCTCAGGCAACCCGCGTCGCGAAAACTCGAGAGGCCGGAGAAGACGGCGTAGGCAAGCCCCCGCTTCTCGCGAATGTTCTGGAAGAGCCGTGAGCTCATCCCGCCGCCGAGTACGGTGTTGAGGATGTAACAGGCGAAGCGCTTCTCGTGCGGCTGCGGATAGGACGGCGCGCCGACGCACAGGTGGACCTGTTCCAGCTCTTTCTTGTGCCGGTGCCGGATACTGGGGTGGGGGATAGGCGGAGGACCGTCGTCAGACATGGGGCCGCTCGGCCGGTCGCCAAAATAGCGCGTGACCAGTTCGACGAAGCGGTCGTGGTCGAGGTTCCCCGCGGCGGCGATCAGCGTCCGGTTGGGAGTGTAATGGCGGTGGAAATAGTCGCACAGGCGTTCCCGGTTGAAGCTGCTCACCGTGTGGCGTGTGCCCAGGATGGGCCGGCCTAAAGCGTGCCCGCGCCAGTAGCTCTGCGTAAACATCTCGTGCACCAGGTCGTCGGGCGTGTCCTCAACCATCTTGATCTCTTCCTGAATAACCTTCGATTCCTTGCTGATGTCACCAGGCTCGAAAAGCGGGTTGAGGAACAGGTCCGAAACGATGTCGAAGGCGCGTGGCACGTGCTCGTCCAAAGCTTTGATGGAGAAACTCGTACACTCCTTGGCGGTGAAGGCGTCGAGATGGCCGCCGATCGAGTCGGCCTCGCGGGCAATCTGCTCCGCGCTCCGGTTCCTGGTTCCCTTGAAAACCATGTGCTCGATGAAGTGCGAAATGCCGTTCTCTTCTTCGCTCTCCTGTCGCGACCCGGTCATTACCCAGATGCCCATCGAAACGGAGCGGACGGCGGGCATCTGCTCGGTGAGAATGATCAAACCATTGGGGAGAACGTCCTTACGAACTTCCGACATGAGTAGGCCTTGGCTGAGTTTAAGAAAATCTGCCCCGCGGTCGGATGAACTACCAGCCCGCATTCACCCGTGGGTTCATTATATACCATCCGGTCGCCGAAAAGGACAGCAAAACCCACAACCCTGGATTCCGCTTGCGCAAACTCGCACCTCCGCCTATACTGGATCTTGCCTTTTTGCGGGCGCCCCGCAAATGGGCCTGTAGCTCAGGTGGCTAGAGCGCACCCCTGATAAGGGTGAGGTCGGTAGTTCAACTCTACCCAGGCCCACCAAAAACCGAGTTGCTATGCCTTTCCACACGTACATCCTTCGCAGCCAGGCGACGGGGAGATTTTACGTGGGTCACACGGAAAACCTGAACAAACGCCTTGCGGAGCACCATAGCAACCGTACGCCTTCCACAAAGAATCGCGGTCCTTGGGAGCTTTTTGATTCGGTGGCGCCGCAAGGTGAGGACATTGTCATAACCAGGCACCGGATCGGCGCCTTTGCTGGAACCGACCTCGACATGATTCTGCAGGCGAAGGAGATTGAAACCCTGATCTTATTCGGGATTGCCACCAGCGGAGTGGTTCTCACCACGCTGCTGCATGCTGTTGACGCGGATTATCGCCTGATCGTGGTCAAAGACTGCTGCGCGAACGCTGATTCGGAAGTGCACCATTGTCTGGTTGAGAAGGTCTTCCCGCGCTTGGCGAGTGTGATGACTGCGGGGGAGGTGATCGACGCGATAGGGTAACTACGGCCGGAAGACTATTTCGTTCGGCCCCGACGGCAGGCTGAATTTACCGCCTCGCTCCTGGTTCAGTTTCAAAGTCGCGGGGATGTCCAAATCGGCAACGGCGACTTTTCTCCTCCACGAACCGGTGCTCCAATAGTCTGCTTGCGCGTAAATCGTTCGGCCGATGATCGTGTATTTCTCGATTTCTTCCTGGTGCCCGTCGCGGAACACCAGCACCGCAGGCGGAAGCTTGGGAGCCGGTGGCGCGGCAAGGTTTTGGTAGCCGGCACCGGAGGGCGGGTTCTGCGCTCGCTCCGCGGTTGCCCCGGTCGAAGCTGCTAAAACGGCCGGCTGACCGTAACCGCCAATCCGCACCCACTGGTCACCTTGGCGCTCCAGAACCAGCGGCTCAACGGGTTTCGCCGGAGTCGATAGCGACTCGGTTTGAGCAACAGCCGGCCAGGGAGGAGGCGCTTGGGCCATGCCGGGCCCGTAGCCGTTGTCATTGCCGTAGTCGTAGCCGTAATCGTAGTCAGGATAGAAAGGAGGGGGCAGATACGCCCAATCGAAGAAATAACCGCTGCCCGGGAAATATCCCGGGTAGTACAGACCGCCTCGGCGGTAAAAACCGCGTCCGCCCCGCGCACCGAAACCGCTTCGAGCGCCCGGAGCCGCGGTTCGAGGAGCGCGCGCCCCAGCGAAATGCCCGCCTCGCGCCTGCGCGGCCGCAGGCGACTGGTAGAGCATCGCCACAAGTATTGCGAGGATTAAGGCAGCGGGGAGGCGGCAATTCATGAGCAGATTCCGTCTAGACGATTCCTGACTCAGAACAGTCTGATTATAGCATTTCGCCGGAGCCTTGGGCAAGCGTTTTTTGCGCCTGGGTAGCGCCCTAATCGGCTCGTAGCGCCCCGAACTGTCGGGGCATTTGCCGACCTGAAGGTCGGCGCTACTTCATCGGCTGCGAGGAAACCCGTTCCCGCTTCATTCCAATTGGCCATAGGTCTTCGACCCACCCAAAGCAATGAGAATCACGCGCGTGGTCGCCCGCGGTTCTCTCGAAAACCACGTCATCCCCGCGAAAGCGGGAATCCATCGTGTCGGGGACTAACAATGGACCCCGGCTTTTGCGGCGGTGACGAGGCGCGTGACTTTCATCCCTTTGGGTGAGCCGTAGGCCCATGATAACTCCTCGGACGGACACACCCATTGGGATCTCCGGCAACCTGCTAAGATAGGGAATTCCACGCTCCCTCCTCAGTTGAGGAGGGGAAGTCGTGGGGTGACCGAAAAACGTCCTGGAGCGTTAGACCCGTTACACTCGGAGGATTTGCAATGCGTTCTACGCACATTCGTCTTTTTCCCCGGATCTCCTTCTTGCTGGGCGCCTTTCTGGCTTTTGAGATGGCCGGATTTGCCCAGGCGGACGATCAAGCGTGGAAAGCGGAGGGCATCATCAATACCTCCGCGAGTCCCAAAGCGAAGATACACTCGGTGCCCATTCGGGCCGTGACGATGGGCAGTGGAATCTGGGCGGAGCGGCTGCGGAGCAATGTGGAAGACAGCATACCCACCTTGCTCGCACTGCTGGAAGAGCACGGTGTTGTGGACAACTTTCGGCGCCTTGCGGGGCACAACAACGCCAGCCGCCGGGGACCGCTCTACACCGACTCCGACCTCTACAAGTGGATGGAAGCCGTCGCCTTCGTTTTGCAATCGGGAGACCGGCCGCAACTCCGCCAAACGCTCGATAAACTCATTGATGAGGTGCTGGCAGCACAGGAACCCTCGGGATATCTCAACACCTACTACGTTGGGGATCGCGCCAAACTGCGCTTTTCCGAGATGTATCGCAGCCACGAGTTGTACTGCCTCGGACATCTCCTCCAGGCCGGTATCGCCTACTACCGCGCCACGGGGGACCGGAAACTTCTGGATGGTGGGATCAAGTATGTTGACTATGTTTTGAAAACGCTAGGGCCCGAGAAGAGACCCGCCCTCACCGGACACCCGGAATTTGAAATGGCGCTCGTGGAACTCTACCGCACTACCGCCGACAAGCGCTACCTGGATTTCGTCAACTACCTTTTCACGGGTGAAAGGCTGCGATTGCAGCTCACCGACGACCAGGTGACTTACTTGTTCAGCGGAATGCCCTTCACTTCACGCACCGAACTCGAAGGCCATGCGGTGCGGGCTCTTTATGCATGCAGTGGGGCCACGGATTACTACCTTGAGACGGGTGACCCGGATTACCTCGAAACCCTCGACCGGCTGTGGAAAGACCTGGTGGACCGGAAAATGTATATCACGGGTGGAGTCGGATCGTACGCGGAGGGCGAATCGCTGGGTAAGGCCTATGACCTGCCCAATGAGCGCGCCTACGCGGAAAGCTGTGCTGCAATCGCTAACCTGATGTGGAATTGGCGGATGCTGGCGGCAAAGGCAACCGCCCCCTTTGCCGACGTCATGGAGGAGGCGCTTTACAACGGGATCAATTCCGGCATGTCGCTTTCCGGAACACTCTACTGCTATCGCAATCCGCTCGAGTCACGAGGCAGCGAAGACCCTCGTCAGCCCTGGTACGATACCACCTGCTGCCCGCCGAATTTGGAGCGGACCTTTGCGGCGATCCCCGGCTATCTCTACTCGACCAGCCCGGCCGGACTGTATGTTAATCTCTACCACACTTCCACCTTGGATTGGCACCTCGAGGACGGCACAGGGCTTAAAGTCGTCCAGCAAACCAAGTACCCTTGGGACGGAGACATCACCCTCAAGGTGACCCCGGCCAAAACGTCAACTTTCACGCTCTTCCTACGCATTCCGGGCTGGTCCAGTAAGGCAACGCTCTCGGTGGACGGAAAGCCCGCTTCCGGCAAGCCAAAAGCGGGCGAGTACTTCGCCATCCGTCGCGCCTGGCAGGGCGGGAGTACCGTTCACTTGCAGTTGGACATGACCCCGCGGCTGGTGGAGGCCAATCCCCGCGTGCCGGAGGATTACGGGAAGGTTGCCGTGCAGCGCGGCCCCTTGGTTTATTGCCTGGAGCAGGTGGATCAGGAGGACAAAGCGTCCGTTTTCGATGTCGCTTTGTCAGCCAGCCCCGGTGCGAACGGTGGATTCACGTCAGTGTTCCGTCCTGATATCCTGGGCGGAGTCGTGGTGCTGGAGCATAAAGGCGTGGCCGCTGCCAAGCCTTATTCCGACGAGCCGCTCTACCACACCTTGGATAGCATGCAAGGCGAAACCAAAGAGGTCAACCTCACTTTCATCCCTTATTATGCCTGGGGCAACCGGCTGCCGGGAGCTATGGTAGTTTGGATTCCCTACTCTGGGGCCGACAAAGTCACGTCCCCGAAACGAGCCGCCGCCTCTCCTGGTGCTGGGGGAAGAACCAAACGCCAGCGGGCGACCGCCGCGCCCACATCGTAGCTGGACCAAATCGTGGCTGGCATTTCAAAAGTGTTAACTGTCGTCTGTTGACTGTTAACTGTTTTTAGAACGCCAGATAAACAGGATTCTCGAGAATCTGTTTGAGTGTTTGGAGGAACTTCGCGCCCGTGGCTCCATCCACCACCCGATGATCGCAGGAGAGCGTCATACGGCAGCGCAGACCCACTTGGATCTGGCCTTTCACCACGACGGGCTTCTCCGCCACTTCGCCCACCGCCAGGATGGCGCCTTCGGGCGGGTTGATCACCGCCGAAAATTCCTCGATCCCCATCATCCCGAGGTTCGACACGGAGAACGTTGCGCCGACGTACTCATCGGGATTCAGCTTACGATTGCGCGCCCGGGCCACCAGATCCTTCGCTTCACGCGCGATCTCCTGCAGGCTCTTGCCCTCGCAGTTGCGAATGACCGGAGTGATCAGCCCGCCCTCTTCAACCGCCACGGCAACGCCGAGGTGAATGCGCCGGTGATAGCGGATCGCTTCGCCCAGGAAAGACGCATTCACTTGCGGGTGCAACTGCAGCGCCGCCGCACAGGCTTTGAGAATCAGATCATTATAAGAAAAGCCCAGCTCCGGATTAAGAACCTTCGCCGATTCACGCAACTCTTTGGCGCGGCCCATGTCGACTTCGATCGTCAGGTAGAAATGCGGCACGGGCGCTTTACTTTGCACGAGACGCGTGGCGATGACTTTGCGCATCGAGCTCAGAGGCTCGTCGTAGAACTCCGGACCGCTGGGGACAGGCGCCGGCCGCTTTGGCAATTCAGGCAACCCAGCGGGTGGTTGCGCAGCCGCGGGTTTAGCCTCCACAAGACGCGCCGTCCGCGCCCCAACGGACAGAACCGCAGCGCGCTCCACGTCCTGGCGCACGATCCTCCCAGCCGGGCCCGTGCCTGTAATGCGATTCAAATCCAGGCCCATTTCCTGCGCCATTCTTCGCGCCAGCGGCGAGGCCAGGACTCGCCCGCCGTCCTCCGGTTGAGCAGCGGAGGGCGTGGCGCCGCTCGTTAGCACCTGCCCTGGTGCAGTAGCCGCAGGAGACATGGTGGCAGGTGCGGGGCTCGGGCTGAGCGGAATCGGCGCTATGGCCGACGCCGGTGAACCGATGGCAGGGGGATGCGAAGATGCGGCCGGCCCAGGCGCTGGCCCCGCAGCGGTGCTTTCTCCTTTGAGCAGCGCAGAGATATCCTCATCAGGCTTGCCGATGACCGCAAGCAACTCACCCACGGGGACGACCTTCCCGGACTGGACCAGAATCTTGCGCAACACTCCGCCGCCCATCGCCTCCACTTCCATGTCCACTTTGTCGGTCTCAATCTCGACCACCGTATCCCCGGCCGACACTTGGTCTCCTTCATTCTTGACCCATTTCAGGACCTTACCCTCTGTCATCGTATCGCTGCCTTTCGGCATGAGTACCTTGACCATGGTTAATCCCCACTCACAGGTTGCCGGTAAAGCACCTTGTTCACAGCATCTATTACTTTCTGTTTGTCAGGAAAGGCTAAGTGCTCGAGGTTCTTCGCATAGGGCGTGGGCACATCGGCGCCGGTCACCCTCAAGATGGGCGCGTCAAGATAATCGAAGGCGCGCGATTGGAGCGTATCCACGATTTGGGCGCCCACCCCGCAAAACGGCCAGCCCTCCTCCACAATCACCGCCCGGTTGGTCTTCTTCACCGATTCCACCAGCGTCTCGGTGTCGAGCGGGCGAAGCGTCCTCGGGTCGACTACTTCCGCCTCAATGCCCTCTTTCGCCAAATCGGCAGCGGCCTCGAGCGCCACGAACACCATCTTCGAGTGCGCGATCAGCGTCACGTCTTTGCCCGGACGCTTGATGTCGGCGACTCCCAATGGAATCAAATACTCGCCCTCGGGCACTTCGCCACGCGTGCCATAAAGCACCTCCGACTCGATAAAAACCACGGGATTGTCGTCACGAATCGACGTCTTCAGCAGTCCTTTGGCATCCGCGGGCGTGGAAGGCATAACCACCTTCAACCCGGGCACGTAACAAAACCACGATTCCAGCGATTGCGAATGCTGCGCAGCAAGCTGGTGCGCAGCCCCGCCCGGACCACGGATCACCATAGGCACAGGGAACTGCCCACCTGACATGTAAAGCATTTTGGCTGCGCTATTGACGATTTGGTCGAGGGCCAGGATCGCGAAGTTGAAGGTCATCATCTCTACGATTGGCCGCAAGCCCGCCATGGCGGCCCCAACTCCCAGGCCCGTAAATCCAAGCTCGGTGATGGGCGTGTCCAAGACTCGCATCGGTCCGAATTCCTCGAGCATCCCCTTGCTGACCTTATACGCCCCGTTGTAAAAGCCGACCTCTTCTCCCATCAGAACGATCATCTCATCACGCCGCATCTCTTCACTCATGGCCTGATTCAACGCTTCTCGGTAAGTTAGAATCGACATGAAATCTCCTCAGAGGAGTCAGAAGTCAGGAGTCAGGATCTTAAGCTCTCAGCCGTCAGCTATCAGCCCTCAGCTTCGCTCCGGTGGGAGATCGCTTGTTGATAGCCGAGGGCTGAAAGCGGACAGCTCTATGCTGACTCCTGACTCCCGACTTCTGACCCCTAGCCCTCAACCGGCGTAAATATCGGCATACAATTCCTGCGGCTCCGGCTCGGGACTGCGCTCCGCGAAGGCCACCGCTTCCTCGACGATATCGCGGATCTTCTGGTCCAGCTCTTCCATGAATTCGGGATTGATAACCCCGATCGTTTCCAGCGCCGCGCTCAGATTCTTGATCGGGTCGTGGCGCCGCTGTGCTTCCACCTCCGACTTGGTGCGGTAGTGGCCGTGCGCCGGCTCGGACATCGAATGGCCCATGAAGCGGTAGGTGCGAGCTTCGATGAGCGTGGGAGCGCTCTCTTTCCGGGCGCGCTCGACCGCTTCTTTGAGCGTCTCTCGGACCGCCAGCACGTCCATCCCGTCTACCCAGGTGCGGGCCATGTTGTAGGCGCAGGCCTTCTGCGACAGGTTGTAGAGAGATGACGCGCGCTCGATCGGAGTCCCCATTCCGAAGCGGTTGTTCTCGCAGATGAACACTACCGGCAACTTCCACAGCGCGGCCAGATTCAGCGACTCGTGGAACGATCCAATGTTCACCGCCGCCTCGCCAAAAAAGCCCAGAGTGACGCGTGATTGCTTGAGGTACTTCGAGGCAAAAGCCGCCCCGACGGCCAGTGGGATCTGGCCGCCCACAATGGCATGTCCGCCCAGGAAGTTGCGCCGCTTGTCAAACAGGTGCATCGAGCCGCCCTTGCCTTTCGAGACGCCGCTCTGCTTCCCGTATAACTCCGCCATTACCTCGCCGGGGTCCATTCCCCTTACCAGGGCGTGCCCGTGCTCACGGTAGGAAGTCAAGATGTAGTCATCCGGTTCGAGGGTTGAAATTGCTCCCACCGCCACCGCTTCCTGGCCGATGTACAGGTGACAGAAGCCCCCGATCTTTCCCAGGGTGTAAAGTTCTGCCGCCTTCTCTTCGAAACGCCGAATCAGGAGCATTTGCTCGAGCAGTGTCTTTAAGAGCGCTGGGTCCTCGCGCTGCGCGCGCTCTTCCAACGTCTGGGCCGGCGGATGGTCCGGTCCCGTGAAAAGCTCAGCCAGGTTCGTCATGTTCGATCCTACGTCCGCAGGTTCCATCCCGGTCCTCCCCGGTACCCTACACTTCCCCCGCCGCCATCGAGCAACAATAGACTGTGGCAATAGGCCGAAGCGCGGGACCCACTGACAATTGCACAGCTTCTTCTTTATCTTAACTGGAATTTCAAATAATAAGAAGGGCCTTTGAAGGCAGGCGGGCGGTTGCATGCGGGGCTGGTCAGGTATATATTCTCGGTAGGGCTAGAGTCCATAGTGGGAATTCCGGTTAACGAGGCTTCATCGTCTCAGATTCTAGAAGTACGTGTTCGACCGGAGGAAATCGATGTTGCGTCTTGCATGCTGCCTCCTTCTGACGACGCTGGCGCAAGCCGCCGCGCCAGTTTTCCAAATATCTTTTGACAAGCCCGGCCACGGCTGGGGGATAGTTCGCGGTTCTGCCACGCCTGACTCCATTGTCCTGCACGAAGGTCATGAATCCCTGCGTGTGGAGCGTGACACAGTCACCCAGGATGCGTGCGTTCGCTTGGCGCCTGTGCACCTCGACATCGGCAAGCGCTACGAATTGGGCGGCTGGGTTCGAACCGAAGACCTCGAGGTTCGAGATCTGGATCGCTCGCCCATCGCCTCCGGCGCCGCGATCAGCATGGCTTCGATGCCGTTCGATGTCCACTCGGCTTCACTTGGCGGCACGCGGCCGTGGTCCCACCTCACTCTCCGGTTCGTTGCGAGCCGCACCGAGGACCAGATTCTGCTGATGGTGGGCAACGGCGGCTCGTTTCGCGGCAAAGCCTGGTTTGAAGGCGTTCGCTTGGACGAAGCCTCCGCAACCGACGACTGGCCGACCAAGGACGCCGTCCAGACCTTTGGGCCCGCCTACCGTTACCCCGCGGCCGGCTGGATCTATCTCCATATCGACGGACAACCCTATGAGCGCGGGTATCAGCATGGGCACCTAATGGCTCGCGAGATTCCGGAGTACCTGGGGCGCTGCGCCGCCGTGCTGGGGTCCAAGGACCACTGGAACGACTATCGGACCACCGCCGACGCCCTTTTCCTTCGGGGCTTCGACCAGGAAATACTGGAGGAGATGAAGGGCATTGCGGAAGGCGCCTCCGATGCCGGAGCCCGCTGGCAGGACCGGCGCATCGATTTGCTGGACATCGTGGTGGCCAACACGGCCGTCGAGATGGGCGAACTTGCTTCTGCCGTCTCAACGACGCCCACCGGCCTGGAGGGCCTCCGCTTGGATGCGCCGCCCTACGCCGATCCCAAACGTAATTCGGTGCTGGATCATTGCAGCGCGTTTGCCGCGACAGGACCCGCGACTCGAGACGGTAAGATGGTGATCGGGCATGTCACATGGTGGCCCCTGACGCTCGCCGAGCAGACCAACGTCTTGCTCGACATCAAGCCGGCCTCCGGCCATCACATGCTCATCCAAAGCTATCCCGGCGGCATTGAGAGCGGCACGGACTGGTACCAGAACGATGCAGGCATCGTGCTGACCGAAACCACCATCGATCAGACGCCCTTCAATCCCCGGGGAACTCCGGTGGCCTTTCGTGCTCGTCAGGCGATCCAGTACAGCAGTAGCATTGACGACGTGGTTCGCTACCTCGGCACTCGCAATAACGGCCTCTACACCAACGAGTGGATCATGGGTGACGCCAAGACGAATGAGATCGCCATCTACGATCTCGGTACGAGCCACACCAGGCTTTGGCGCAGTTCCAAAAATGAATGGTTTGGCGATACCCCAGGCTTCTATTGGGGCGACAATAATGCCAAAGATCTGACTGTCCGCCTGGAAGACTACCCGGATCCCAAAGGCGATCCTGACTACATCCCTTATGTCTCCGGCTATCGCGATATGGCCTGGCAGGAGCTTTACCGTAAGTATCGAGGCCAGATCGATGAGCAGTTCGGGTTCTTGGCGTTTCGCACAACTCCGCTGGTTAGTAGCAGCACCATGGACGCCAAGGTTGTGACCTCCGATATGGCATCCCACCTCATGGTCTGGGCCGCCATCGGCAAGCCCAACGAGCAGGTGTGGTTGCCCAACAGTCAGTGGGACTACGCCAAAGATGATGGTCTCTACCCGTCCGGCTACTACTTGTTCGGCGCCGAGCCCTGCGCGACTCTGCGCGCTGAAATCCAGAAAAACGAACAAGCACGCCTCGCGGCAGTTCTGAACCCGCCCGAGCCAAAGAGACAAGCGACTGCAAATCCGCCTTCTTATGAGGGCCGTCTCTGGAAAGGCTGGGTGCTGCCTGCGTCCGACTCAGACGTTTGGTTCGTCGCCGGCTCAGCTCAGTACCGGCGTGTGCTTAATTCGAAGAACGTGACGGAGGCGCTGGATGCTCAGAGGGCCATTTGGCGCGGTCTCGAGATCAGTCCCGATACGCCTCTGAACCATTTTCGGCGTGAGCAGACACGGGGCGTGTTGTTCCTCGACTCGTTGCGCCTCAAAATGGGTGACAGTGCTTTCCTCAAACTGATGAGTGACTTTTTCGCGGCAAACACCACGAAGACGGTTACGGCGCAGTCGTTTCTCGAGAAGTCCGGTACTTCACTCGACTCCATTGACCCTCCTTCAGGCCCCGCCTATCTTACCAATGACATCTGGCGCCGCCTGACTTCCGCTATAATCGTCTATGGCACTCTGCGCGACGCGGGCGCGAACCGCTATGCCGCCGAGCAGATGCAAGACCGCTTTCTCAGTGGCTACAATCAAGTCCCTGTCTACAAAGACTTTGAAACCTCGGACGAGTTGCTGCGTCATCGTGACGTGGTCTTTGTAGGCCGCCCCGAAGCCAATTCGGCGCTGGCTTTTTGGGCCGTCAAACTCAATCTCAATTATGAGGGCGCCGCTTTCAAGATCGGCGGCGAAGTGCACGCCTCCGAACGTGAAGCTTTGATTCTGGCGGCCGAGAACCCGCTCGACGCGGCCTACATGGTCCTGATAGTGGCTGGCAACAACGCGCTCAGCACAGTCAAGGCCCAAAGCTCCGAGTTGTCGGCCGATGAGTACGTGATTGTCCGGGACGGCGGCGAGCTAACGAAGGGTTTCGTCGCTAGCGTCCAGGCTGCGCAAGATCAGCACGCCGGTAGCCGCTAGGTTGGAACGGCGCGGAATTGACGCTTGGGAATCCCACCTAGGGCCTCCCCGTTCGACCAGAGGTTTCGATAGGCGCTGCACCTTCTTCGAATTTAGCACGAAGCCACACCGGGGACCTTCCCAGAAAACCGTATACACGCCTAGAAGGGCGTTTACGATCAGACGTGCGCTCTTGGCCGGGAGGTAAATTTATGGGACCTTTGACAACCCGGCTCAGGCAGGTTCTGCGGAGGCTTGGCCGTGCACCCATGTTTACGGCCATCATCCCGGCGACGCTCGCCATCGTCATTGGGGCGAACACGGCGATTTTCAGTGTGCTGGAAGGCGCTTTGCTCAAACCCTTGCCCTATCCTCATCCTGAGGAATTGGTCGCCGTTTGGCTGACTGCGCCGGGCATAAACTTCAAGGATGTGAACCTTTCACCTTCAACCTATTTCATTTTTCGCGAGCAGAGCCACACCCTTCAAGATATCGGCGTCACCGCGGGCTACTCGTTGAACGTGACCGGACGGGGTGAACCGGAGCGTGTGTCGGGCCTCGCAGTCACCGATGGAGTACTTCCAACTCTCGGGGTCACACCGGTGGTTGGCCGCTTGTTCACCCGGGTGGACGATTCTCCGGGGAGCGCCGACACGGTGATCTTGACGTATCGTTACTGGCAAACCTCAACCGAATACGGGGACGGAAGAATTTTTCCTAAAGTCTTGGCGAGAACTGCCGATATACCCGATCGGAGGGGATGTGTGAGTGGAGGGTGGCTTCCCGGTGCACAGGATGGAAGGCAGTCAGGGACGATGCCGGAACTAAGATGTCGCTTTTATTCCCCACGTTACTTAAGTACTGTTTTATCAGCTAGAAGGTTATTGACTAAAATCTCTAGGAAGCGTAAATTGTCTATCTTGAAGGTAGCATACAAAGATCCAATCTGACAAGCTCTGGAGGAGTTCAACACGATGCGATTCCGAACAAGGAGTCAAGCGAGTGTATGGCGCGTACTGTCTGCTGCGGCCGTGCTGGTGTTTGCCACGGCGGGTATTGCGCATGGCCAATCCATGATGACGCGGCATACGCGCCTTGAAGTGACCAGCGGGCAGGCGAAGTTTGTGAACCGGCTGCCGGGCACTCAGGTCTTGCGCCTCGATATTGTTCTGCCCTTGCGCGATCAAGCTGGTCTCGATAGCTTTTTGAAAGAGGTTTACGATCCTACCAGCCTGATTTACAGGCACTTCCTGACGGTGCCGGAATTTACCGAGCGGTTTGGCCCCACCCAGGAGGATTATGACGCCGTGGTGGCTTTCGCCAAAGGGCGCGGTTTCAAGGTGGTGGGCGGCTCCCGCGACGGCATGGACGTGCAGGTTGAAGGCTCAGTGACGGTGATTGAGGCGGCGTTTAATGTATCCATGGGCGTCTATCAGCACCCCACGGAGAATCGGACATTTTATGCCCCAGATCGTGAGCCCTCTGTGGCGTTAGGGTTTCCCCTCTGGCATATCTCGGGTTTGGACAACTTCTCGGTCCCCCATCCTGCTTTCGTGCATAAGCAGTCGCCTGCAAAGCCGGCGGCAACTACCGGTTCCGGGCCATCGGCCTCCTTTCTAGGCAGCGACATGCGGGCGGCTTATTATGGGTCCGGGTCGCTCACCGGCAGTGGCCAGACTCTTGGTTTGCTCGAATACTACGGCACTGACCTCGCCGATTTGACGACCTACTACCAAAACGTAGGGCAAACGAACAGTGTGCCGATCACTTTGTTGTCCACGGACGGCACCAGCACGAGCTGTGTCTCCCCGAGCTGCGACGACACCGAGCAGACGCTCGACATGACTCAGGCGCTGGGTATGGCACCCGGCTTGGCCGGACTGATTATGTTCGTCGGGTCCAGCGATACCGCCATACTCAGTTCCATGAGCGCCTATTCCCCGCTGCCCTTGGAATTGAGCTCTTCCTGGACTTGGAGCCCGGCGGACCCCAGCACTGACGACCCGTACTTCGAGAAGATGGCCTCGCAGGGCCAAAGCTTCTTCCAGGCGGCGGGCGACAGCGGGGCTTGGACCTCAGGGAATTACCCATTCCCGTCCGAGGATGCCAATGTGATCTGCGTAGGTGGCACGGATCTGACCACCAGCGGCGCGGCGGGACCCTGGGCTTCGGAAACCTATTGGGCCAGCTACGGGGGCGGCGGGATTTCCCCGGACCACATCGCGATTCCGTCCTGGCAACAGACTACAGGGGTGATTACGTCCACCAATAAGGGTTCCACCTCCTACCGCAACGGCCCGGACGTTGCGGCCAACGCAAATTTCACTTTCTACGTCTGCGCCGACCAGGCGGCTTGCACTGCCAACGAGTACGGTGGAACCAGTTTTGCCACGCCGATGTGGGCCGGCTACGCCGCTCTGGCCAACCAGCAGGCCGCTGCAAACGGTACCTCAGCCATCGGCTTCATCAACCCGAACATCTACCCGATTGGACTGAGCTCGAGCTACGACACGGATTTCCACGATATCACCTCGGGTTGCAACAGCAGCTTCTGCGCCGAGACCGGCTACGATCTAGTGAGCGGCTGGGGCAGCCCCAACGGTTCCAATCTGCTCAACGCTCTGGCCGGAACGCCGGCGGCTCCTGGCTTCACCATTTCTGCCTCACCCAGCTCCGTATCCGTTGTACAGGGCAATAATGGCACATCCACGATCACGACCAGCGTCTCCGGCGGGTTTAACTCGGCGATTAGCTTATCCGCCTCTGGCCAGCCCAGTGGGGTGACCGTGAGCTTCAATCCCACCTCTATCGCGGCTCCCGGATCAGGAACATCAACGATGACCATGGCCGTGGCCTCGGGCACCGCGACCGGCACCTACACGATTACCGTCACCGGAACTGGCGGTGGCCTTACTCAAACCGCCACTGTATCTCTGACGGTGACGGCCGCGGCCACCTCTGACTTCAGCATCAGCGCGTCCCCCACTGCGGTTAGCGTGGCCCCCGGATCCTCAAGCGTTTCCACGGTCACCACCAAGGTTTCCAGCAGCTTCAGCTCAGCCATCTCCTTGTCGGCATCCGGAGAGCCGTCCCATGTTACGATAACCTTCTCTCCCTCGAGTATCGCCGCCCCAGGTTCCGGGTCGTCATCAATGAGGATGACCGTGGGGAGGCGCGCCACCGCCGGCACTTACACCATCACCATAACTGGCAAGGGCGGAGGCAAAACCCATACGACGACAGTCAGTCTGACTGTTACGTAGCGGCTGCCGAAGATTGCTTCCGTAGTGGAAGGCCTGGACCATCCGGTCCAGGCCTTTCTTTTTTGGCATCGGCTGGCTATTCATAGCGAAGCGCTTGCACGGGATCCAGCTTGGCGGCTCGCACGGCGGGATAGAGTCCGGAAATCATGCTGATCACGATGGCGAAGGCAATGGCGCCGCCCACCAGCCACCACGGAATCGCCCAAAGGTTCTCCGGAGGCAGATTCTGGCGGCGCAGATAGAAGTTCGTGCCAACGTTGATGACGCGGCCAATCATCCAGCCGAGCGCCACGCCCAACGCTCCGCCGCCTAAGCCCATCACTGCAGCCTCGGCGAGGAACAGCTTCTTGACATCTCCATCGCTGGCCCCGAGGGCCTTCATGATGCCGATCTCACGGCGGCGCTCGAGGATGGCCATCACCAGGGTGTTGACGATGCCCAGCGCAGCCACCGCCAAGGCGAGGCTGCCGAAGATGCCGAGAAAGAGGTCGAGCACGGCGAAGAAGCGCCGCAGGCCGCGCGTCGCGTCGAGAATGGAGAAGGTACTGAACCCCATTTTGCGGATGGCATCCTGCACGGACTCGATTTGGCCCGGATTTCTTACGCGGACGCTGAGGCTGGGATAAGCCGGCGAATTCGAAAAGTCCATTTCGCCACCGCGCAGGCCCGAGACCAGCAAGACGTGGAGGTTCTCCAGCATCTGAAGCGGGACGAACACGCGCGCTCCGGAGATGCCGCGCATGCCCTCGGGATCCTGATCGGTGACCGCGACAATACGCAGCTTCTTTTCACGCTCCAGCACCGAAAACATTCCACCGTAGCGGCCCTCGCCGGCCGTCGATTGGCGGTTAGAGGAAGCCGGCGAGGGGGCAGCGATGGCCGCTTCGGAGCGCTCAGGATAGCGCAGAGTCAGTTCCTTCCCAATCAACGACTGTGTCTGGCCATTCAGCGCTGAGCTGGATTCGCCGTACCTCGGACGTATGCCCAAGAGCTCATCCGCGAACTGGATTTGCAAGATGGCCTCATCGGCCGTATCCGAGGAAAAGAACTTGCCCTGCATGCCCTCAAACGCCTCTTGCTCGCGAGCGGAGGGCGGGAGGCCGGCCACCATGGCGTAGTGTAGTTTCCTTTCGTAGCGGATCTCGCTGACGAAGCGAAGGTCGGGCACCGCCTCGAGAACGTTGGGCAGGCGCGCCATTTCGATTCGAGCTGCTTCGTCAAGAGGCCGGCTCTCCGCAGGTGGCATCTGGTCACGATTTCCGACGCGGCCAAAACCCCGCAAGGTGCGGCCGGAGGTGACGACAATCGTGTCAAAAAGCCCGGATCTCGCAAGCCGGCGGTCGGCGAGCCGCTGGAGGCCAATGCCCAGCGAGAGCATCGCCACCAGGGAGGCCACGCCCACCCCAATGCCAAGAGTAGTGAGCGAATTACGCAGTGAGGATTCGCGAAGGTTGCGCGCCGCGAGATCCACCAAGTCGTTTGTCTTCACTGCCGGTCCCCGTTTCGTATTACGGTTTGCCTGGAGCAGTCCTTCTGCGGTGTTCCACGCGAACTGCCCTACCCCCAGCCCCTAGCCCCCAGTGCCCGCCTACTCCCCGACCACCTTGCCGTCAGCCAAGAAGATGAGGCGCTGGGCGTAATGCTCCGCAAGCGAGCGCTCGTGGGTCACCATCACCAGCGTCATTCCAAGTTGCTGGTTGCACTCTCGTAACAAGTCCAGAATCTCGGCCCCCGTGCGACTGTCGAGGTTGCCCGTGGGCTCGTCAGCCAGAAGCAAGCCGGGGCGGTTCGCCAAGGCGCGTGCCAGCGCGGCGCGCTGCTGCTCACCGCCGGAGAGCTGGTTTGGGCGATGAGTCAAGCGCCCGCCCAAGCCTACGCGTTGCAAGGCTTCGTGCGCACGTGCCAGGCGCTCACCGCGCTCTACTTCTGCAAAGCGCATGGGCAGCTCGACGTTTTCAAGTACCGTCATCGTGCCGACCAAGTTGAAGGCTTGGAAGACCATTCCCACACTGTACCGTCGGTACCGCGAGAGTTCTTCGCTTGACATCTTAGCCAAGTTCTCTCCGTTCACAATAACTGCGCCGGAGGTCGGCCGGTCAAGCCCGGCTATCAAGTTCAACAAAGACGATTTCCCGGAGCCCGAACTGCCGAGTAGCCCCACGAACTCGCCCCCTTTCACTTCCAATGAAACTCCGTCAACCGCGCGGATCACAGAGCCACCCATTTGAAAATGCCGACACACCCCCTCGGTGCGAATTGTGCCAGCGGACCTGGACTTCTCTGTCACTGCCATGCAGGCTCCCGGCCGCGGTGTAGAAGAAACCTCGTGATCGGCCCCAGACTCGAGCGGTAAACCGTTGCGCCCGGCGGCATCAAGGGCCTACCTGATACATTTTGCTCCGTGGCCTTCGCGGGTGGAGCAAAGCAGTATAAACGGGATAGGTTGCGACCATCAACCCGGACGCTGGGGCAAATCACTCGGATTTATGGCAATGCATATGCAGCCTGAGTCAAGGTGTTATTGTCTTTAAAAGAACTGACCGCTTTGTTCAAGGCTCTGTCGGATGCCACTCGTCTGCGTGTCGTCAACCTTTTGCGCCTCCAGAGCCTGAGCGTTGGAGATCTGCAAGTGCTGCTAGGCCTCTCGCAACCCACGGTCTCGCACCAGCTCGCCATTTTGCGCGCTGCGGAGTTGGTCCGCGCCGAGCGGCAAGGGACCAGAGTCTTTTATTCGCTCGCTCGCCGTTTCTTAGCTACCCTCTGGACAGATTTCTCAGCGAAGTTGTCCCTTTTTTCCCTGAGCTCGTGGTGGATGTTCAGAAACTGATGGATTTCAAAGGAGATAGAGTTTCGTGCTCGCCCCATGGCGAAGAGCGAGCAAGGTCTGATCAACCCTGACTTTGTGTCAGGTTCTTCCCTCCTCGGACGAGGAGCGAGAGGCAGGCACTTTCTCCATGAGAATCAGGGCGGTCATTTGCAACTGCAAGGGTTTGTCCCCGTCCTTCAAGGACTCGGACATGAATACCCTTCCTTTCGACATCGAGTCCAATCTCGACGTGGATTACGCCATTGTGCACCCGGAACTCTGCGGGATGGGGGGATATAGGGTCCTGGAGGACGCCCTCCGCTCTGCCGAGAATGATCCCGATACTTTCGTGATCGTCGGCGCGTGTGAGCCGAAAGCGCAACTTCGGCTATTTCAGAAGCTCTTCTTCAAGACAGGCTTCGATCAGGACCATTTTCTACCGGTGGATATTCGCGGCGCGACAAATAGCGAGATTCTGGTGCGGCTGGGGGAAAAACTCCGGGAACTCGTCCAGCCCAGGGAAAGGCGCCATTGACCGCCTCGCTCGGGGAACCGGTCCGGTTCCCCGTCGTGTTAGGAGAGAATGAGGAGTTGATGCCGGGCCGTCAGAGAAAACGCTTACCCTGGTTTCCCACCATCAAATGCGAGGATTGCCTTCTCGATCTGGAGTGCCTCAACTTCTGCCCCGCAGGTGTCTTCGACTGGGATCCGGCCACGGGCAGACCCGTGGTGGCACGCCCTCTTGACTGTATCCCAGGCTGCCGAAATTGTGCTGAGCGCTGCAAGGGCAAGAGCATTTCACTCCCCGGCAAAAAGGAAGTGGCAGCCGCTTTGAAAAGGATTCGCGCCGAAGATCGAATCTCATCCGGTGATGGCGAGAGGCAGTTGTGGGGACGCACGACGCCCGAAAAGAACCGCCCCAAGGCCAACAAGACGAAATCGGCGATACCTGGAAATCGTTCCGTTATCATCCTTACGGCGGGCAAAAACAAGCCCACAAAATAAGGAGTCGTCTCCGCGAACCACAGAGAGCATCCAGAAATCGCGGTCGCTACTCCAGACTCTTGGCAAGCCGCTCGTTTTCACCTGGGAGGAGTTTGGATGGGAACCGCCGGACGAGCCTGCCTACCTGAAGACGCCCGCTGCCATGAAATGTCATTCCGAGTGCGGTGAGAAATCTCACCTCACTCCGCCTCGAAACTCTGTCCTGTCATTCCGAGCGTAGCGAGGTATCTCGCTCTGCGTCGGGCGAACTACTGGGCAAAAATCAGGGCGAGATTCCTCGCTACGCTTGAAATGACAAACAACTCCAAACCGATCACTCAGGCCCGTCGGCTGACGGGAAGCCGGAAACCAAGAAGACGGTTCCTCTTCTTTAACCGCCTGTAGGGGGGACGGCTTGCCGTCCCCTAATGAACCGGGTAGGGCAAACCCCACCCCTACACGTTTCGAAGGCCTCGAAATCCCACGGAGTTGCCCGCGTCTTGTGGAACCGCAGCCGGCGAGGATCCGTCGCCTTGGGTCTGCTGACCTGGGCAGCCTGGCAGTGATAGCGTGCTGCCTTTCACTCATCATCCAGCGCCAAAATGCCGATGGCTAAGAGTTGAGCTTTATGGCATTCACCGTAATGGTCGTCGATGAAGAACCGCCGGTCTCGAGCCTAGCGAAGATGTGTCTGACGCCCTTGGGCTGCGAGGTCGTGGAGCAATCCGACCGTCGCGAGGCTGCGGCGGTTGCCCGCGCGCGCAAGCTCCACTTGGTGCTTCTCGGGTCCCGGATGCAGCTTGCGGAGGCGATTGAACTCACCCACGAAATCCGGCGCTCGAGACCCAACAGTGGTACTCCCATCGTGATGTTGACCGCCGGGAACGACACGAAGACCATGCGCCGTGGCATTCACGAGGGCATTCATTTGTCCCTCGCCAAGCCGCTCAGCCAGGAACGCATCGTCCAGTTCTTTCGGGCCATGCATGCCGCCATGTGGGCGGACCGGCGTCGCTTCGCGCGCTTGCCCCTGCACGTCACCGCGACGTGCCGATCGTGCAACGGTACTCGCGAGCTGCCGACAAGCAACATCAGCGCCGACGGGTTGCTATTGGAGCCGGTTGAGGGGCTCACGAGGTGTCAGGAGATCGAGTTGGAACTCCCCTTGCCAGGGTACGATAGGCCAATACGAATTCTCGCCACCGTCCGCCACCAGACGCCTGAAGTCGGCGTCGGCGCAAAATTCCAAGACGTATCCCCAGTAAATCGGCGAGCAATTGACGGTTATATCTCCGGGGCACTGGAAAAGCAGAGCTGACCTCCCAGGAAAGAGTCTTTGTCGCGAGCCCGAGGGTCAGCGCGTCGCTCATCTTCATCTGCCGACGAACACCCGAAAACCTTGAAAATGCACGGAGTGCTTTGGAGTGCGGCAGCGGAGCTGCCGCCCTTCTGCCCGATTTTCAAGGCGGCAGCTTCGCTGCTGCACTCCAAGGTGCCTTCGGCATACGTATTTCAAGCGCACCGAAGGCCCCCTGCAGTCGTTCGTATGTCGCTGAACCGGGCCCGGCAAAAACCCGCGTTCTTGGGCCTGCGATCTTCCGAAGGGACAGGCTCAACTGGGCAGCCCAGTGCGGCCGGTGGTGCAAGCCGGGGACAATTCGCTAGGGCGTGAACCGCTCCCCAGCGATGCTCTCCCTTGCACCAGCAGATCAGACGAGGCATATATAAGAAAAAACGTCCGCGCCACGCCTGGCCCTCGTCAGAAACCGCACTCTCTTGAAGGCAGGTGCACTTCCTTTCCACGGGCGCACCTCTATGCAAAGCAAGGTGAGTCGAGTCGGCGGTAACGTCGTCTCTGCTCGTTGCGCCGGACGGCTTCCCAACTTCCGAGTAGTGCCTAATCAGGAGTTGCGCAACGATATTCGTGCCTATACCCTGCGTTCCGCGAATCTGGAGTTTGCACCCAGCCTGCGGTACTCGGCATCTAATTTCTCAATTGGGCCAGTGACGCCGGACGCAAAATAGGTCGGAGGTGTAACCATGAGTGAATCTCCTGATCTGCGGATGATGAAAATTCCAGTCAACCACGGAGCCGGCCATATGCCCGCACTCGGCTTTGGCACCCTAATCCCCGACCCAGCCGTTACGATAACTGCGACCAGAGACGCACTGGACGCCGGTTTTCGACACTTCGATTGCGCGGAACGGTACGGGAACGAGCGCGAGGTAGGCAGGGCTTTCGAGGCAGGACTT
>Ga0187784_10000638_pt1 | contig 26170 bp, 19 predicted proteins | sample 1015_SJ02_MP15_2_FD_132964 | JGI IMG/M metagenome (GOLD analysis project Ga0187784, IMG submission 132964) | Tropical peat soil microbial communities from peatlands in Department of Meta, Colombia - 1015_SJ02_MP15_20_MG | ecosystem: Environmental > Terrestrial > Soil > Wetlands > Peat | place... | reverse complement strand
TCGTTTGCGAACTTCGGAATCGCAGGACACTAGCAACGTATTGATCTAGTGTGGCTTTGGTTCAGAAGTCCGCATGACGAGTTCGCGGCAAGAATGATGCGGACTTCTGAACCGCCACACTAGAGCGCGATCAAATAGCAGCGACGCGCCTCATCCGCCGATCCAGCGCGCGAGGAACGCAGAGAGCCAGGCGCGCGCGGAGTAGTCGTACACCGCACGGTCGGCAAAGTGCGCCGCGCGCGGCTTCGCCCCCGGCATATCCAGACGAACGTGGCCGCGCGTCGTCCATCGGTGCATCATGGCGTGGGTCACGTCGGGGTGGAATTGCAGCGCGTAAGCGCGCCCATAACGGAACGCCTGCACCTCGAAGAGATCGCCTTCGGCGAGCAGTTCGGTGCCGGGCGGCAAATCGAACCCCTCGCGGTGCCATTGGTAGACCCGTTCCGGCCACGTCTCGACCACGGTCAGCCCCGCAGCGGTCGGCCGAATGGGATAGTACCCGATCTCGGCGCGGCCCTCGGGATGCGGATAAACGCGGCCGCCGAGTGCGCGGGCGCACATCTGCGCCCCGAGGCAGATGCCGAGAAACGGCTTCGCCTCCTTGATCGGCACGGCAATCCAGTCGATTTCGCGCCGGATGAAATCGGCTTCGTCATTGGCGCTCATCGGGCCGCCGAAGATGATCGCGGCCGCGTGCTCCTGCATGGTCGGCGGCAGCGGATCGCCGAAGCGCGGCCGGCGCACGTCGAGGCCGTATCCTAGCTCATGCAGCGCCAAGCCGAGGCGACCCGGGGAGGAGTGCTCCTGGTGCAGGACAATCAGGATCGGCTTCCGCATGACCGAAGCAATTGGAGGCGCAGCGCAAAAACCTATCGCGTTCGTCTACGAATGCAAAGCGTAGCCGGCGCGAGGCCGTGACCAGGGCGCCTCATCGAGGGCTTTGCGGCTAGTGTGGCGGTTTGGAAGTCCGCATCGTTCTATCGGCGCGCTCTTCATGCGGACTTCTGAACCAAAGCCACACTAGATCAATAAGTTGCTAGTGTCCTTCGTTTCCGAACTTCGCAAACGAGGCTGCCGCACAATGATGCGAACTTCGGAATCGGGACACTCGGGCAGATCCGCACCGATGGCCGATGTTGAGCCGACGATCGGCGGCCACGGCCTCACGCGTCTCCGCTTTCGCCGGCCTCTCCGCCTACCTGGCGCCGCAGCTCGATGCGCTCGCGCGAAGACACGCCCAACAGATCGGCCGCGCGCCACAGGAGATTGTCCTCGAGCTCGTCGCGCCGGCCGTCGGCATAGACGATCTCCCACATCATCTCGATCACGCGGGCGCGGCCCGGCTCGTCGAGCGTGCGATTGAGCAGCCGAGTGAAATGGTAGAGGTCGACGGATTCATGCTCGGCCGCCGTCGCCTTGTCGATCAGCTCGTCGGTGGTGGCCTCGTCGAGGGCGAAGCGCTGCTTGACCACGGCGTGCAGCTTCGCGCGCTCGCGCGGCGACATTTCCCCGTCGATAGCGGCCGCATGCACGAGCAGCGCCGTCGCCGCGAGCCGGTAGTCATCGTCTGCAAACTGGCTCGGATGTTTTTCACCGTCGACGAATTCGGCGACGAAGCTCTTGAAAGATTCGAACATGCATCCCTGCCCGTGACGATGGAGTTCGTCCCCGCGCTCATATTGCGTCGTCGCGTGCGGTGTTCAAGGCCGCAGCCCGTCGCCGCCGCGCCGGGCCTACTGGACCGCCTTGCCGGCGCGATAGCTCTCTTCGAGAAGACGCATATTCGCGGTCACGTAGGGATTGGCCGGATCCTTGGCCTGCGCCTCTTCGAGCTTCTTGTGCGCGCGCGCGTAATCGCCACGCAGCATGTAGGAAAACCCCTGGTTGTTGAGGATTTCCGGCGTCGGTCCGACGATGCGGATGGCGGCCTGGTAGGCGCGGTCGGCGAGATCGAAACGATGCAGTCGGTCGTACGAGGCGGCCAATCCCACCCAGGCTTCGGCGTCGCGCGGATGGCGCTCCACCGCGCTGCGGAAGCTCTTTTCGGCAAGCCCGAAATTGGCGCTGCGGAAATATTTCTTGGCGAGCTGGAGGTCGTCGTTGGGATCGGCGCCGAGAAGGCCGGGCTTGGATAGCGGCGTGGCCGGCTCGCCCCCCAACGGGGGAAATGTCTCGACCGACCCGCTCGAGGTCGGCTCGGCCGGCTGCGTTATCACCGAGCCCGTCGTCTCGGATTTTTCCGCCGCGGCCGCACCCGGGGCCGCGCCATCTTTCGCCGTGGACAGATCGCCGGTCGCGACCGGGGTCGAGCATCCGCCCAGCCCTGAAAGACATGCCGCCGCCAGGATCAGGATGCGGCCTACTCGGACACTCATCAACGCGCTCCGGAGGACGATACGCCCGGCCAACTTCGTCCCGCATCGCGAATCGGCGCCGTCCCTGGCGGGGCGGCAGAGATCAGGAGCGCCAACCTAGGCGACGATGGTTAAGGAATTCCTCGACGCGTCCGGACCGCTTCCTCCCATTCTGTTATGGAGGAGGACGATTTGTAGTACATCGCAATCACAATGGTGGAACGCGCGCTCGCCGATGCGCGGCCGGGAGATACGATGACGAGGCGCGCAACCCTTGCGGGTGCATTGATAGCGTTTGGCGCTATGGCGTCGCTGGCGAGCCTTCCGGGCTGGGCGCAACCCGCCATCTATGCCTGTCCGGCCAAATATGAACCGCAAAAGGTCTTGCCGGCCGGTTGGTGGAGCGGGCAGCGCCACGAGCCGCAGCGTCTGCATCAGACGAAAGGCAAAGGGCGGCTGGACGGCATCTGGATCGTTTCGGGAAAGCGCGGGGAGGAACTCGCCGAGGCGCCGGCGATCCTCGTGCCCGACCGTGCCGACGGCGGATGGGATCTGACGGGCGAGAAGGACGGCGTCCTCCTCGTATGCCTCTACCGCGGTCTCGAGACCTATTTGGCGACCGAGGTTCCGGCAGGCGTCAAGGGTTGCGTGTCCGAAGCCCGCTTCGGCGGCGATGGGCTCGCCAGCAACGGCAAAGTGACGTGTCGGTGAACAATTTGCTGGCACCGGGAGCGATATGCAACAATATCTATTCAAGCGCCATTTAGGTAGCTCTGTCATGGTCGGAGGACCGACTGCAGAGCCCTATTTGTGTGCAGCGCATGATCGCCAGTATTAGTCCGCATTAGCCGGCCCCATCGCGCCACGATCACGCAGCGCCGAGCTCACACCCGCCGACATCCAATGCAGCTATCGCCGTTCAACAAAACCGGGGCCCCAGCGGTCGGCCGCATCTTGCAAGTCTCGACGCGGCTGCGGCAGCATCGCAGCCTCGGGTACGCGGTGGCGGTGCTCGCCGTCGGCGTGGCCGTGCTGCTGCAATGGCTGGGCCAGGAGCAATATGGCGGGGCCCCGTTCCTGACCATTTATCCGGCGGTGATCCTGGCCACCCTGATCGGCGGCCTCGGGCCAGGAATTCTCGCCGCCGTGCTCGCCGGCGTGTCGCAATGGGGCGTGTTCATTCCGACGCTCCGCTGGGTCGCCCTGGTCTCGTTCGTGTTCGATGCGACGCTGTGCGTGTCGCTGATCGTGTTCATCAACAGAACCGTGGACCTTTTGCTGCTCAACATCGACCGGGAAAAGCAGGCAAAGCAGCATCAGCATCTGTTGGCGGCGGAGCTGCATCACCGCATTCAGAACCTGTTCACCGTCATCCAGGCGGTCATTCGCTTCAGCCTTCCCGGTGACGGCCTGGTCCGCGAGCCGGTGATCAAGCAGCGGTTGATGAATCGCCTGCAATCCATGTCCGCCACCAATCGGGCGATTACCGACTCCATGGGCGACGGTGTTCGTCTGTCCGATCTCATCAACAGTGAAATCCGCGGTTTCGAATCCCGGTTCGACATCAGCGGTGCGCTCTTTATGGTGCTGGGTCCGCAATTGACCCAGAACATCGCGTTGATCCTGCATGAGCTCGTGACCAACGCGCTCAAATACGGCGCGTTGTCGGCTCCGCGCGGCCGCGTCAGCTTGCGGCTGGACTGGCTTGCCCCGGTGCTGACGTTTACCTGGCAGGAATGCGACGGGCCGCCGGCGGCGCCACCGGACAGCGCCGGCTTCGGCAGCCGCATCCTCGGCGACTTCGCCAGAAGCTTCTGCCGGAAGGTCGAGGCCAGCTACGAGCCGAGCGGCTTTCGCTACGAACTGCAAATCGATGCCGATCAGATCAGAAGCCTGGACCCGATGTCGGCCGCGATGGCGAGCGCAGCCGCGGATGCCACCGTCACCGCCGGCGCGAGTGAGAACAAGAAGCATCTCCCGCGATCGTGGCTCGATCGCCCGGCGGAAGCAGCAGGGGAGATGCGAGCGGTGCTGCACGGCTGGCAGCAGCAGACCGCGAAGGAGAGCAGCGAGTAGCGGCGCCGAACTGGGTGAAACAAGCGACGGCTCGTCGCCTTGCCGAGACGGCGCCAGCGCGGCCGCCGGCCAGCCCCGAAACCGCCGTCACCTCCGACCTCACCCGCAGAACGGCCCTCCGCTCCTTGCACCCGCAAGTGGGACCCCGCAGCCGCTTGTGCCGGCGGGCCGGCTGCTGGCATGGTCGGCTGTGAAAACGCCGCGGGGTCGATCATGCAGCAATCCTACCGAACGCTCCTCCTGGAGCGGCATCACGCCGGATATGCCGTGCTCACGCTCAATCGGCCGGAAAAGCTCAACGCGCTGTCGGGGGAATTGCGCGCCGAACTGGTCACCGCGCTGGAAGAGCTCCGAGGCGATCCCGCGGTGCGTGTGCTTATCCTGACCGGTGCCGGCCGGGCCTTTTGTGCCGGGCTCGATTTGAACGAACTCAGCAAGCCGAGATTCGATTTCGCGCTCGAATCGGGGCGCGATCCGGTGAGCGCGCTCTCTCAATTCGAGGGCCCGGTGATCGGCGCGATCAACGGCGTAGCGGCGACCGGCGGTTTCGAGCTGGCGATGGCCTGCGACATTCTCATTGCCTCGACGCAGGCGCAGTTCGCCGATACGCACGCCAAGATAGGCCTCCTGCCCGGCTGGGGACTGTCCGTGCGTCTCCCTCGTCGCATTGGACTGCACCGCGCCAAGGAGCTGGCGTTCACGGCGCGCTTCCTGCCCGCAACCGAGGCGGAAGCCTGGGGCTTGGTCAATCGCGTCGTTCCGGCCGAAGCACTTCTCGGCGAAGCGCGCGCGATGGCGGAGCAAATGCTCGCGGCCGTGCCGGAGATCTTGGTGCAGTACAAGAAGCTTCTCGAGGCCAATTTCGGGCGCGCCGCCGCAGAAGCTCTGGTCAGCGAACGTGCGGCGGCCGCGGTGGCGAATGCAAAAATCGATCACGCGGCAATTCCCGGGCGCTGGCCAGGCGGGCGCGAGAAAGTGCGATAGCGCTGTCCCCTTCCAGGTCCGACGCGTCGAGCCACTCGCAACCGCGCGGGCGCTTCGTGAGGGAATGATCCGTAGTCAGGACAACGTGATCGTTTTTATGGCGGCTCGGCCACGAGCGTTCGCAGCAGAGGCTCGCGCAAGTCGGATCCGAGGTCCAGAAATCGTCACAATTTCATGCGGCCATCGAGTGCGGGACAGTCGCCTGGACCGGGCGGCTGAAAATAACAGGGGTGCGCCATGAACTTCATCAGCCAACGCGGCTCAGCCGACATCGACAAACCTGCCGAGACCGAAGTCGAAGGAAGCATTCGCGAATTGGTGCGAAGGGACAGCACGACTTTTCGCCAACCGGAGGGCGAAAGCGAAACCGCCGCCAACAATCTCGGCAGCTTGCTGCGCCGCGTATCGGGAACCTCGACGCGCGAGATTGACGATTTGATCGACGAGTTGCAGAGCTTGCGCGAAAAACTGCAGGCCGACGGTAACCGGGTGCAGCGCGACATCGTGCAGTACGCCGAATTGAATCAGTCGGTGGTGCAACTGACCAAAATCATCTCGGAAAGCGTCAAGAAGCTGCCGGGCGGGCTCAGTATCAGCCCGTAGGCGCTTGGTGGCCGTACCGACGCGGATCGCGCGACCGGCCGCGAGCGCGTGCTGACCGCGACCGGGCCGTCATCGGCCCGGGAGCGGATAGATCATGCCGCCCTCGGTCCAGAGCGCGTTCATCCCGCGTTCGAACTGAAGCGGCGAATTCTTGCCCACATCGCGGTCGAACATTTCGCCGTAGTTGCCGACGGCCTTGATCACGTGAACCGCCCAGTCGTCGTCGAGGCCGAGTGCTCTGCCCAGGCCCCCTGCCTTGGTGAGCCAGCGATTGACGGTCAAATCCTCGCTGGTCGACATGGCGTCGACATTGGCGCGGGTGACGCCGCTCGCTTCGGCCTGGATTAGCGCATACATCGTCCAATTGACGATTGCGGCCCATTGCGGGTCGTCGTCGCGGAAGGCGGCAGCGAGCGGATCGAGCGTGATGATCTCCGGCAGGATCACGAAATTACGCGCGTGAAACGCGGCGCGCGAATTGGCCAGTTGCGTCAGGTCGCCGGTCATGGCCGCGCAATGCCCGGTAAACAGCGCCGCCTCCATCTCTCCCTGCTCTTCGAACGAGAAGGGTCGGAAATTGATGCCGCGCCCGCGCAGCACGGCATCGAGAACGCTTTCGGCTTCGGTGTTGCCGATGAAGCAGACTTGTTTATCGGTGAGGTCGGCGAGCGTTTTGATCCCGGCAGTCTTGGGTGTCATGAATCCTTGACCGTCGAAAAAAAACGGCTGACTGAAGGCGACGCGGTAAATCGCTCCCATGGTCACGCGCGGCGTCGCGCCTGCCAGCACCGCCAGCTTGCCCGCTCTCAGCGCCTCGAGCCCATGCTGCTCGTCGGGAAACGACGACACTTTGAGCTTGCCGTTCTCTCCCAGGACCGCCGCGGCCACCGCCTTACAGATATCGGTGCCGAGCGCCGACAAATTTCCGTGGGTCTGCTCTTTGCTGTAATCGTAGTCCTCCCTGACCACGCCGCAGGCCAGCTCGCCCGCGGATTTGACGGCTTCCAGCTGCCCGCCGGCGCTCGCCGCGCAGATCGACGTCAAACAGAACGCCGCCGCCAATAGTGACGATGTCAGGCTACGCAATCCCGTTGTCCCCGTACCCACCCGGTCGACCGCCGACCGTATCGCAAGCGGCGGCAAAAATGGAGCGCGTTCGAAACGCAGTGACCTGCGTTGCCGAGCGCGCTCCGAGAGCGGGTAGCGCTATCTTATGGCGTCCAATTTCCGGAAGTAGGAATGCCGGGGGTCGTCGACGGCCGCGGATTGAAGTCGGCCGGAGCCGGATCGATCACCTTGCCGTGGACGTAGTCGGTCGGCACGATATGGAGCGTCTTGCAGCCGTTGCCGCCGTAGTGGGGCAGCGACAGAACCGTCTTGCTCGGGATCTGGGCAAGCGTCGCCGGAAGCGGCCGCTCGGTGCCGAGGAGCCGTGCATTGTCGAAGGCGCTCAGCAGATCGCCCATGCCCGGCACCAGGTCGTCGGCCGGACCCAGATTGGCCTGACCGAATTGGGTCACGCCGAGCTTGCGTGCATTGGCCTCATCGGGCAGGTCAGCGAGCGGAATCAGACCATACAGCTCGTCGATGAATTTGATGATCGAGCTGTGCTCCGAATATTGGCTGACGATCGAATGCGCCACGCCGTAAGGTGAGATGACGAGGGCCGGAATGCGCGGACCGCCGGACAGGGGCAACCCGTTTGGATCGTAAGCCCGGACCTGCGGAATAACGTGGTCGTAGAGGCCATCGGTCTCGTCGTAAGTGATGATGATGGCGCTGTGCTCCCAATAAGGGCTGGCGGAGATGGCGTTGATCTCGTCGGCGAGAAGCGCCTCGGATATCTGCCCGTCCGAATAGCCCGGATGGTCATCGTTGCCGGGGAAGTTTGTCCGCACCGTCGGATTCGGGTCGACCGGCACGAGGTTGTCATTATTGTCGTATCCGCCGCGGACGTAGAACACTCCGCCGGAGCCCAGCGCCTTGCTCGTCACCGCGGTGAAGAAGTCGGCAAGCCCGTGCATGTTTGCCGCTACTGTCGGATTGTCCCCGATATATCCGAAATACTGCGGACCGTTGTGGTGGACGATGTAGCTGGCATGGCTGGCCGGGCCGCTGCCGTCGGTAGGCTCGTGGTCGTAGCCTTCCTGGTACCAGCCCCAGGGAACCGGCGGCAGGTTGGCGCCGGCGATGGCCGTGATGTCCTGTTGAACATCCGCCAAGTCCGCCGCCGGGTTCTCGTCCGACGCGACGGTCGTGTGGATGTCCTTGCCCATGAACGACAACGGCAGCGACGCATAGGTCTGATTGAGCAGCGGTGTAGCCGGATTCTCGTCTCCCGGATTGTACGGCGGCTTCTTGCCCGGCGAGGTGTCGAGATTTGATCCCGCAAACGGCCCGCCGTCGCCTACGACCGGTTCGGCGCTGCTCTCGCTCGGATGCAACACCCATTGGGTTTCGCCGGACTGGCCGGCAATCATTGCGATGGCGTTCGGCGTCGAAGGCCCGATGATCGTCATATGAAAATTGTCGAACAACGCAAAGCGGTCGGCGTATTGCCAAAGGAACGGGATGGTGTCGCAGTCAAGATGGCTCATCACCAACTCGCCCTTCTGCTTTTGCTCCAGCGTAGGCTTGGTGGTCGGCGGCTGCAGGGTCGAACTCGAGACGATTACGCCGTTTACGGTCGTCAGCTTTTCCGCGTTGAGCGCGTAGCGGTCATTTTGCGCGACGTCATTCGCATCGACGTCGATACCGTTGACGATGCCGGCATGGGAATGGTCGCTCGAATCGGTATCGGCCGGATAAATCTGCACGGTTTTGCCGTGGATGTCGGTGACCGTCTGCGGAATGAGGAACGGCGAAATTGTTCCAACGGTCCCGTCGGTGTTGACGATCTTCTGCACGAAGCCCGGAGTTTGGCTGGCGGGCTGCGAGAACAAGCCGACGGCGCCCGGATACGTTCCGAAATAATGGTCGAAGGAGCGATTCTCCTGGAACAGAACGAAGATATACTTGATCTTGTTGCGCAGCAGCGACAGCTTCTCCTTCTGCGACAGCCGCTGCTCGAGATTGGGGTATCGAACGAACTGCTGCACCTCGGGGCTCGACGGCGGCGCGATCTTGACGAATTCGTAGCCGTCCCCGCTGTTCTCGGCGCCGAAGGAGGAATTCGACGGCGCCGTCGCCACAATGGCGATCGCGGCGCACGACATCATCCAGAACTGCTTCAATAATTTCATGACGACTCCCCCTTTGTTCACGGCGCACGACGGCTCGGCGCGCGACACCAAGACGGCGCCCAAGCCCACGTGGTTCGACCCGAATTGTTTCGGCCCGAACTGTTACCATTACATGAGAGAATGATAAAATGTGGATGACGCTGCTCAGCCAGCGCAGAATCCCGTTCGTCGTAGCCGAGCTTCCTGCGATGACGCAATGAGGGAGGACAAAATTGCCGGTCACCAATTGCCCGTGGCCATGCGCACAATGATCGGCAGGAGAATCACCACGAACAGCACCGGAAAGATGCAGACCATCATCGGCACCGCGAGCTTGGCCGGCAGGCTGTAAGCCTTCTCTTCGGCGCGGGACAATCGCTTGTGCCGCATATCCTCGCTGTAGACGCGCAACGCGCCGCTGATCGAGGAGCCGAGCTCGTCGGATTGTTGAATGAGGGTGGCGAAGGAGCGCGCCTCCTCGAGGCCCAGACGTTCACCCAAATGCTCGAGTGCTTCGGTCAGCGTACGGCCGGCACGGATTTCGAGGTTGGCCATGTGGATGTTCCCGGCGAGCGAGGGATAGGCCTCGCCGAGCTCGCGGCCGACCCGGTCGAGCGCGGCTTCCATGGCCAGGCCGGCGTCCGCGCACACCACCAGAAGATCCATGAAATCGGGAAAGCCGACGCGATGCTCCTGGCGCCTCGCCGCGATACGGCGGTCGAGATAGATGCCCGGCGCCAGATATCCGGCGATCCCGCCGCTCATGACGAACAGCCAGAACGAGGCCTTGCCGTCCATGTTGAACACCGGCAGCACGAAGAAGGCGGCCATGGCCAGGCCGACCGCGAGCGCGGCGCGGGCGATGAAAAAATAGGCCGGCGCGTGCGGATCATAGATGCCGGCATGCACGAGCCGGCGCCGCAGCAGCTTGACGTCCTTGCTGTCGGCCGACGAGTAGTGCTTGGTCGTGTACTCGACGAGCTTGTTGGCGGCCTTGATTCCGGAATAGCGCAGCGCACGCCGGCCGGCCGGCGCATCGTCCTCGACGCTGACGCGGGCGGCGCGGCGGCGGACCGCCTCGCGGGCGCGGATGCCGACCATGAGGGCGAAGGCGAGCATGGCCGCGGCAAGAAAGACGAGAAGGCCGAACATTGCCGCGGCGCCGTCGCCCAACACGCTGAACCCGGCGTTCGTATCCATCGCGGTCAGACCTTGAAGTTGACCATCTTGAACATGATCAGATTGCCGGTCGCCATCCAACCGACGGCGCAACCCAAAAGAACCTTGGTCAGCTGCTCGTGCCAGACGGCGGCATAGAAGTCGGGCGCCACCACCTGGATGACGAAGAACAATCCGATCGGCAGAGCGGAAAGAATCATCGCCGACGCGCGGCCCTCGGCGGCCAGCGCCCTGATTTTTCGCCGCATCTTGAAGCGCTGGCGGATGACGCCGGAAAGATTCTCCAGGATCTCGCCGAGGTTGCCGCCGGTCGAGCCCTGGACGCTGACGGCGGTGACGAACAGCGGCAGATCTTCGGCGCCGATGCGGGCGTAGAGATTGCGCATCGCCGTCTCCAGATCGGCCCCATAGGTGATTTCGTCCGATACGATGCCGAATTCACTGCCGATCGGGTCGGACATTTCGCGCCCCACCATGGTAATGGCGATCGGTACCGGATGGCCGGCACGCAGGCTGCGCACGATGATGTCGAGCCCATCCGGAAACTGCGCAACGAATTTCCTCTGCCGACGACGGCGCAGCATCAAGAGCACGAGCACGGGCAAGGCGGTGGCGCTGACGAGCGCGACCGCGGCCGCCTCGATCATGTTGCCGCGGACCAGTAGCGTCAGAGCAAACGCGACCGCTGCGGTGACCGCCACAATGAGGATCAGCCGCGCCAATCCGATGGTGACGCCCGATTGCAAAATCAGCCGGTTGAGCGCGATCAGGCCCAGCCGGTAATGGCCGCCTCGGGTGAGCCCGCGCTCGCGGCGCAACTCGATGAGCACGCTCTCGCGGTCCTTCTGCTCCTTGGTCAATATCAACCGCCGATTGATCCGGCGGCGATACGAGGCGGTGGAGAAGCACAGCAGATAGACCGCCTCGACCGCCAGCCCCGCCGAGACCGCGACGAACAGCCAGACCAGATAGATCGGATCGAAATCGAACGACATGGTCAGAGCGGTTGCGAGGGATCGAAGTACGAGCCGGGAATCTTGATGCCCATGGCGACGAGATCGCCGAGGAAGCGGGGCCGCACGCCGGTGGCCTGGAAATGACCCTGCACGGCGCCATCGATGGCGGTGCCGGTGCGCACGAACTTGAAGATCTCCTGCATCTGGATGATGTCGCCCTCCAGCCCGGTGATCTCCGCTATGCTCATCACGCGGCGCTTGCCGTCGGACAGTCGCGACAGCTGGACGATCAGCCGAATGGCGGCCGCGATCTGTCCGCGGATGCTGGCGACCGTCATCGGCATGCCGGCCATGCCGATCATCTGCTCCAGCCGCGAAAGGGCGTCACGCGGCGTGTTGGCGTGGATCGTCGCCATCGAGCCCTCATGGCCGGTATTCATCGCCTGCAGCATGTCGAAGGCTTCCTCGCCGCGGCACTCGCCGAGGATGACGCGGTCGGGCCGCATGCGCAGCGCATTCTTGACCAGATCGCGCTGGCGGATCTCGCCCTTGCCTTCGATGTTCGGCGGCCGTGTCTCCATGCGGCCGACGTGCGGCTGCTGCAACTGCAATTCGGCGGCGTCCTCGATGGTGAGCAGGCGCTCCTTCTCGGAAATGAACGCGGAAAGCGCATTGAGCATCGTCGTCTTGCCGGAGCCGGTGCCGCCGGAAATGATCAGGGTGACGCGGGCCTTGACCGCCGCCGCCAGCAGCTCGGCCATCTGCGGGCGCAGCGCGCCGACGTCGATCAGCTTGTTGAGGTTGAACGGCTTCTTGGAGAATTTGCGGATCGACATCAGCGGCCCGTCGATGGCGACCGGGCGCACGGCGACGTTGACGCGCGAGCCGTCGAGCAACCGCGCGTCGCACATCGGGTGCGCTTCGTCGACCCGGCGGCCGACGGCGGAGACGATCTTGTTGATGATGCGCAGCAGATGCGCCTCGTCCTTGAAGCGCACGCCGGTCGGCTCGAGCATGCCGGCGCGCTCGACATAGACGCATTCGTGGCCGTTGATGAGGATGTCGTTGACGGTCTGATCCTTGAGCAGCGGTTCGAGCGGCCCGAGGCCGGTCATCTCGTCGAGAATTTCCGAGACGAAGTCGTTGAGCTCCTGCGCGTTGAGCGCCAAGCGCTCCACCAGGACGTACTGCGAGACGAGCTGCTGAACGTGGCTGCGGATTTCCTCTTCGGCAAGTTTCTCGAGCGCCGAGAGATTGATCTCCTCGATCAGACGGCGGTGCAGGCGGACTTTGGCGTCGAGCAGCTTGTCGGTAAGCAGCGGATTGACCGCAGCCGCCGCGACCGGCTCGGGTGCGGCGTCGGGGAAGACGGTCCACGACACGCCCTCGAGCACGGCGTCCTCGCCCGGCACCGGATCCAGGGTGGCCACTCGGCGTGTTGAAAACCGACCTGCCATCTCGACACCCCTAGCGGCTGAAGCGGTCCCGCATGACCCGGCCTCACGAGCGCGCCCAGGCGGGCCTCAGCTTCTTCGCGCCGCCCGCGGCTTCGCGCCCCGCCTTGCCGCCGATCTGCGGCAGGATGAGCCGGCGCAGCTGGGCGGTGATCTTGTTGCCGGGCTTTAGCTCCTCGAGCGGAACGCCGCGGTCGATGGCCTCACGTACGAGGCTATAGTGGTTGGGCACACAGCCGGCCAACGCATCCCCGATCGCCTGCTCGACGTCGGTGCGGCGCAGGCCCGGCGAGAACAGCCGCTGCTCGAAGCGATTGATGATGACTTGCGGTTTCGGCCCATCGCCGAGCCGTTCGCGGATGGCGTCGACCAGTTGCCTGGCTTGGCGCAGGCTCGGCACCGTCGTCTCGCTGACGACGAACAACCGGTTGGAGCCGAGCAAGACGCTGTCGGTCCAGGAGAACCAGGTACGCGGCATGTCGAACACGACGAAGTCGAAGTGCGAGGACACCAGATCCAGGAGCCGGGTCACCACATCGGGATCGAACGAGCGCATTTCCGCGGGCCGATTGGGCGCCGCGACGACCGCCAGCCCGGAGGCGTGATGCGAGAGCATGACCTCCAGCAATTGGCGGTCGAGCCGTTCCGGGCGCGGCTCGATCTCCCCGAGATTGAGCCGCGGCTCGATGTCCAGGTAGTCGGCGCAAGCGCCGTGCTGGAAATCGAGATCGACCAGACAGGTGGCGGCCTTCCCGCGCTGGCCGCTGTTGAGCAGCAACATGGCGGCCTGCACCGCGAGCGTGGTCACGCCGGCGCCGCCGACCGCCGGGAGGAAGGTGAAAATCTCCGCTTCCGCGGTCTCGACATGGGCCGGTGCCCGGGCGACCCGCGCGCAGGTTTGCACCAGCTCCGCCGGCGATACCGGCTTGACCAGACAGTCGGCTACCCGCATCTGCATCAGCCGGCGGGCGACCGCCCGGTCGAAATTCGGCGTCACCACGACGACCGGCGGCCAATTGCCGATGCGCGTCACGAAGCGCTCGAGCGCCGCCACCTCGGACTCCTCGCCCGCATCGACATCGGCGACGATGACGGTTGCGCCCTCGGCGTCGATTTGGTCGCGGTCCGACAGTCGAGCCTTGACCACGTCGAGGCCGATCTGCGCGCTGGCGCCGAACGCGGAGCGCACGGTCTCCTCCAACGCCGCGTCGGCGGTCAGGACCAGCACTCTGGCCTGCGTCTCAGGGCTTGCGGATCGGCCGATCCTCATGGTCAGGCTCGCATTGCGGTTGCGGCGTCACTGCCCCGTCGACGAGGCGGTGCTGGTCGGCGACGGACTCGCCATCGGCGAAGTACCGCCGCTCGCCAACGCGTTGGAGCCGACGCCGGTGATCGGCGAAGTGCTCTGCGAGGCCTGGACCGCTTGCGCCTGCTGCAGGTTCTCGAGCGTCGAGTTGTTGGGATCGCGCGGCTGGATCACCCTGTTGGTGCGATAACGCTCGACCGCCGACTGCATCTTGTCGCCGTTCGCGGCAATGTTGGTGTTGGCGCTCAGCGGCGGCCGCGGATCGACCATCTGCGCGATCTCATTGGCGGCGATCGCGTCGCCGGCGCCGAGCGCGATCGAGTCGCGGCGGTCAAAATAGATATCGCGGCGGTCGTAGTAGATCTCGGAGCAGCCGGCGAGCAGCGCGCCGAGCGTGACCACGGCGGCCGCCGCGCGGGCGCCACGTTCAGTCCTTGACCGAGACATACATCGCTCCCTTTTTCGGCAGATCGAGGATATGGCCGACATACGGCCGGTTGAGCGCGCCGACCGCGAGCCGCGCCAGCGCCGGGCTGACCTCGGGCTGGCCCATGAGGAAGAAGTCGACGTCGTTTGCCGGCAGCGTGCCATCGAGCGGCGTGCGCACCGGCGTATTCGGCGCCATCGGGCGGACGATGTGCGGCGTGACCAGGATCACCAGATCGGTCTCGTTCTTCTGATACTGGCTGGAACGGAACAAGGCGCCGAGCACCGGCACGTCACCGAGCCAGGGCAGCTGATCCTGCGCCGTGCTGCTGGTGTTCTGCAGCAGGCCGCCGAGCATGAAGCTCTGACCGTCGCGCAATTCGATCGTGGTCGAGGCTTTGCGCACGATCAGAGCCGGCACCGAGGTGCCGGACACCTGCACCGAATTGTTGGTGTCGAGCTGACTCACCTCGGGCTTGATCACGAGATTGATCAGATCGCCGTTGAGCACCGTCGGGGTGAACGACAAGCCGACGCCGTATGGCTGATAGGTGAACGACACCGTGCCGAGCGCACCGGCCACCGGGACGGGAATTTCCCCACCGGCGAGGAAGCTTGCGGTGTCGCCGGACAGCGCCACCAGATTCGGCTCCGCCAGGTTGCGGGCGAGACCCTTCTGCTCGAGCGCATCAATCGATGCCAGCAGCGAATTCTTTCCACCGAACAACTGGCTGATGAAGAAGCCGAACGGCGCCGTGCCCGAGAGCACGCCGCCGGCGACGATCGGCGAAACCGTCAGATCGTTCGGACTGACGTTGAGGCCCTTCGAGGTCACCGGCAGCTGACTGGCCGGAACCTGGTTGCCGACATTGGCCAAGGCATGGTTGCTGAACATGTTCCATTGCACGCCGAGCTCACGGCTGGCCGACCGCGAGGCTTCGATGAAACGCACTTCCAGCATGATCTGCTGCGGGCGCGAGACTTGCACGGTGTTGATCACGTCGGGTGCGAACTGGCGGGCAAAGACCACCGCCTTGTCGAGCGTGACGGCGTCAGGTGCCGTGCCGCTGAGCAGAATGCGTCCGTCGACCGACGATACGCGGATGCCCCCGCCGGTGAAACGCGTGATCTCGGCGCTCAACCGCGGAATGTCGTAGGACACTTCGACGTCGAAAATGCCGACCGGCTTCTTGCCTTCACCGTAAACGGTGACGCGGGTGGTGCCGATCTTTTTGCCGAGAATGGACAGCGCGTGATCGGTGAGCGGATTGACGTCGGCGATCTCCGGATTGCCGACCGAAATATCGATCAGCCCCTGGTCGGTGCGCACGTCCTCCGACTTGCCCACCGTCACCGTTACGGTCGTGGTGTGCGTGGCGTTGACCAGGGCGATCTTCTGCTGCGCCCCAGCACCGGCCGGCACCAGTCCAATCGCGGTGACGATGATCGTCGCCGCTGCCAGCCGCGCTCGGTAGACCACGCCGCCGCCTGCGCGAGAACGCGTGGAACACCCGGTCGTACCCCTGTCCGTATGCTGCCGCACTTTTCCGGCAATATCGCTCGTGTGTTCGTACTGGCTCGTCACGTCGGCCTCCCCGCCGCTGCTCGTCGTCCCCAACACCCTGTTCATCGATCTCGCTTAGTCGCGCACCGGCTCCCGTGCTGAAAGCGCAAGCGGGCCCGCGACATTGCTTTCGGCCGGCACGCTGTAATCCTGCCGTCTCAGTGCGCGCATCACCCCGATGGTGACGAAACGCGCGTCGCGCGGCGCCGGCCTTCCCAAGTCCGTCAAGGTCACGCGCCGCGGCGTCGCCTCGACGACCTCGCCCGCCTTGCGCAGCATCAGCGAGAGCGTGCCGACCAGCGACGCCAGCGCCAGCTTCTCACCACCGATGACGTCCACTTCGAGCGTGACCGCCTTGACGACCGAAGGTTTCTCGGCGCGTTCATCGGCCAGCTGATCGACGGCGAGCACGCGGGCGTTCTGCAGCACGACGTCGCTCAAGGCGACGTTCTGATCGCCGGGCCGCGTCAGCACCACGTCGACGCGATCGCCCGGCAGCACGAAGCCCGCGACCCCTTCGACATCGTTGACGCGGATGGTGGCCGCCTTCATGCCGTCCTGGAGCATCGCCGAGAGCGTCGCGCGCTGACCCGGGCCGGTGATCTTGGAAGCGAGAATCGCTTCGTTGGCGTCGATCGGCGTCAGCACGATCCGCTTGGCCGCGGTAAGCTCTGTGATCTTGGCGAAAGCTCCGGCGGGCAGGGAATTTTCCAGCCACGGCATCTCGCGCAGCGACAAGGCGTTGAGAACATCGCCGAAGCGCAACGGCCTGTTGGCGACGACGACCGTGCGTTGCGCCGGCTCCGGCTGCTTTTGCGCCTGAAGACTGCGCATGCGCTGCTCGGCCTGATTGTTGAGCCAAGCCTGCGCCAAGAACACCGCAAGCAGCCCGAACAGGACCGCAAAGGCGGTCATCACGATGGTGCTCGTGCGCAAATCCGTCCCCCGCTGACGCCGCGAGAATTATTCTTTGGTCGCCGGCAGTATTGGGCTGCGGCTGGTATGGAATTAGTGAAACTACGGAGGGTTCTCGGCCTATGCTGAACGCGGACTGAAGCCGTATTCTTTATGCTCCGTGTATCGCCGCGTGCGAAATGAACAGATAACCTTTACGAAAATTCGGCAACGGCAGGATCGGCCCCATGCCTACGAACACGTCCGCAACCATCATCGACTCCGTCATCTTCCGCGACATCTTCTCGACCGAGGCGATGCGCCGGGTGTTCTCCGACGAGAATCGCGTGCAGAAATATCTGGATTTCGAGGCGGCGCTGGCGCGGGCGCAGGCACGGCTCGGGGTTATTCCGCGTGAGGCCGCGGACGAGATCGCCCGGCACTGCACCGCCGGCGAGATCGATTACCTGAAGCTTAAAGCCGACACCGAGCGCATCGGCTATCCGGTTCTGCCGGTGGTGCAGCAACTGGTGGCGCGCTGCCGCGACGGCCTCGGCGAGTGGTGCCATTGGGGCGCCACGACGCAGGACGTGACCGACACTGCGAGCGTCATGCAAATCGGCGAAGGCCTCAGACTGGTCGAAGCGGACATTGCGGCGATCGCCGACGCGCTCGCCGCACTGGCGCACAAATACCGGGACACGCCGATGGCCGGCCGCAGCAACCTGCAGCAGGCGGTGCCGATCACCTTCGGCTACAAGATGGCGACCCTGCTCGCCGCGTTCGAGCGCCACAAGCAGCGCCTGCGCGAGCTGCGCGCGCGGACGCTGGTCGGCGAATTCGGCGGAGCGGCCGGCACGCTCGCTTCGCTCGGCGGCCGCGGCCTCGAAGTGCAGGCCGAATTGATGAAAGAACTGAAGCTCGGCGTGCCGGCGATCGCCTGGCACACGCAGCGCGATACGGTCGCGGAGGTCGGCTGCTTTCTCGGCCTCGTCTGCGGCAGCTGCGGCAAGATCGCCTTGGACGTGAAGCTCTTGATGCAGACCGAGGTGGCGGAGCTGTCGGAACCGTTTCACCAAGGCCGCGGCTCTTCGAGCACCATGCCGCAGAAGCGCAATCCGATTTCATCGGTCTACATCACCGCGCTCGGTGCGGTGGTGCGCCAGCACGTTGCCGCGTTGCTCGAGGCGATGGTCGAAGATCACGAACGGGCCACCGGCCCGTGGGAGATCGAGTGGATCGTGCTGCCGGAGATTTTCTGCCTGAGCGCCGGCGCGCTCGCCCAGACATTATTCCTGCTCACCGGGCTGGAGGTCGACGAGCGCAAGATGCGCGCCAATCTCGATCTGACCGGCGGTCTCATCGTCTCCGAGGCGGTGATGATGGGGCTCGCGCCCTTTCTCGGCCGCCAATACGCCCACGACCTCGTCTACGATGTCTGCCGCGAGGCGGCAACGACGGGGCGCCCACTGGTCGATCTGCTGGCGGCCAAGGGCGAAATCACCAAGCACCTCGACCGCGCCGCCCTGACCCGACTGTGCGATCCGACGAACTATCTGGGCGAGTCGGGCGCAATGGTCGACCGCGTGCTGGGAATGCGGCGCCGATGATGTCGGCTGCGAATACGGTCCTGTGCCCGCGGCCTCGGACTAGGCCGCGCCGGCTAGCCGGCTTCACGATCACTCGGCTGCGGCAGACTTCGCCGCCACGTGGTCGCGCACCAGTTGCTGCAGCGCTTGCAGATCAGGCTTGCCGGAGCCGAGCAGCGGCAGCTTGTCGAGCACGATGATTTCCGAGGGGAACATCAGCTCGGAGGCGTGCTTGCTGCGTGCATAAGCCTGGAAGTCGGCCCGCGTCGCCGCCTGCTTGTCGGTCACCAGAATGAGCCGCTCGCCCTTGCGGGCGTCGGGCACCGCCACGACCGCGGAGTTGTAATTCGGCCAAAGCTCGGCGGCGAGCATCTCGACCGCGGCGAGCGAGATCATTTCACCAGCGACCTTGGCGAAGCGCTTGGCGCGGCCCCGTATCGCGACATAGCCTTGCTCGTCGATCGTGACGATGTCGCCGGTGTCGTACCAGCCCGCGGGCGGCGGTTCGAGCGTGCCCGGCTTGTCGGCGCGCAGATAGCCGAGCATTACGGTCGGCCCCCTGACGTAGAGCCGTCCACCCTCCTCGACACCCTCGACCTTCTCCAGGCGCGCCTCGAGGCCCGGCAGCAGGCGGCCGACAGTGCCGAACTTGTTGAACATCGGCGTGTTGACGGCCAGTACCGGCGACGTCTCGGTCACGCCGTAGCCTTCGAAAATGCGCAGCCCGAACTTTTCCAGGTAGGTGCGGCGGGTCGATTCCTTGATCGGTTCGGCACCGGCGACGATATAGCGAAGCGAGCGGAAATCGTAAGGATGCGCCATGCGCGCATAGCCGGCAAGGAACGTATCGGTGCCGAACAGATAGGTGGCACAGATGCCGTAGATCAGTTCCGGCACGGTACGGTAGTGCAGCGGCGACGGATAGAAGTAGGTCGGCACGCCGGAGATCAGCGGCAGCACAATGCCGCCGGTGAACCCGAAAGAGTGGAACGCCGGCAACGCCATGAACAACTTGTCGTGGCGCCCGAAATCGATCCGCGCCTCGGCCTGCGCGACGTTCGCCAGCACGTTGCGATGCGAGAGCACGACGCCCTTGGGCACGCCTTCGGTGCCGGAGGTGAACAGGATCACCGCCCAGTCGTCGGGGCTGCGCGCCACCAGCGGCGTCCTCGCCCGCAGCGCACCGCGCAGCTTGTCGCGGAAAGTCACCGTCTTGCGGACGTCCTCCAGATAGACGACGCGCACTTGCTTGTCGATCGCGGCGATCAGTTTCTCCAGCCTCGCCTTCTCGACGAAGGCGCGCGCAGTCAGGATGGTATCGACCTCGGCGGCGCGGCAGGCGCCGAGCACGTTGGCGGCTCCCGAGGTGAAGTTGATCATGGCCGGAACGCGACCGCCCGACATCAACGCCAGCAGCGTGACCACGGCACCGTTGGAGGTCGGCAGCAGGACGCCGACCGCGCGTCCCTCGCGGGCGAGCGGCATCAGCTTGGCGCCGAGGATCGCGGTCGCCTGCAAGAGCCTTTTGTAGGTCAAGCGTCCGCTGACCGGGTCCTCGATGATCGGCCATCTGCCGCCATGAATTGCCGCCGCCTCGATCACCGCTTCGACGACGGTGCGATCGGTCGGGGTAGTGACGAACATCAGGTTCGACATGATGTCGTAGAGCGCCGCCCCGGCGGCCAGCCGGCGCCTGCGGCCCTTGAGCTGCGGATCGACGTTGAGCTTCACCGGCTCGAGGATCGTCACTTTGATCTTGGGGAACAGCCGGCGGCGGACCTGCGTGCCCTTCAGCCGGCTGAAGGCGGTCCGCTCCGGGCCGGAGATGCGGGCCGGCACCACCATCGCGTCCGACTTGTCGGCGATCATCGCCGCACCGTCATAGACCTTCATCAGGCTGCCGGTGACGGTGATGCGGCCTTCCGGAAAAATCACCAGCATGTTGCCGTCGCGCACGGCGTTGATGATCGTTCGCAGCGCCATCGGCTTCAGCGGATCGAGCGCCATGGTGCGCACGAATTTGAGGAACGGCTGAATCCACCAATGCCGCGACATCGCGACGTCGATGGCGAATACCGGACGCTTCGGCAGGATCGCCGTCGCCAGCGGCGGGTCGAGAAAGCTCACATGATTGAGCACGATGATGGCGTTGTGGCCGGCCTTGTCGATGTTCTCCAGCCCTGTGACCTCGACACGGAAGACGGCGCGGAAGACGATGGAGAGCAAGTCGTTCAACCAGCTTGCCGGCATGGTGCGGCCGATGATGACGGCGACGACCAGGTTGGCGAGGCCGATGAGCGCGAACAGCGTCGGCATGCCGAGGCCGAACTTTTGCAGCACGGCGAAAACGACCGCCCCGACCACCATGAACGCGGCATTGAGCACGTTGACGGCGGCGATGACGCGTGCGCGCCGGTCGGCTCCGGCCCAGGCCTGCACGGCGGTGAATGTCGGGACGATGAACAGGCCGCCGGCGATCGCGAGGCCAGCGAGATCGATCGCGGTGTGAACGCTGTAAGGCGAGGAGAAATAATCGGCGACGCCGATCGGATGCGCCGCCGGAACGAGAGCCGACGCGGTCCAGGCCAGATCGAGCGAGAACAGCCCGAGCAGCACGCCACCAATCAGCGTCGGCAGCAGAATGATGCGCCCGGCGGCGAGCCAGGCGGCAAGACCGGAGCCGACGGCGACGGCGACCGAGAAGATGGTCAGAAACAGCGTGACCACCGTCTCGGTGCCGCCGATACTGTAGGTCACCAGCGGCGGCAGCAGCGAAAGCACGAGCGCGCCGACGAGCCAGAACCAGCTCGCCACCAGCGCGCCCCACCACAGCCGCGCGTCGCCATAGACATATTTGACGAGGCTCACGGTGGAGACGACGATGTTGCGGTTGACGACGAGGTGCGGGTCGCCTTCGCCGCTCGGCGGAATAAACCGGCTGGCGATCCAGCAGGCTACCGCCGACACCATCATCAGCCAGGCAAAGTGAATCGGATCGCCGCCGTTCTTGGCCGAAAGTCCGGCCACGATGGTTCCGAGCAGAATGGCCAGAAAGGTGCCGCCCTCGACCAGCGCATTACCGGACGGCAACTCGGCACGGGCGAGATGGTCGGGCAGGATGCCGTATTTGATCGGACCGAACAGCGAGGCGATCACCCCGAACAGAAAAACAGCGATGAAGAGCAGAACCAGCGAGTGCAGGGCGAAGCCGGCGACCGCCAGCGCGGCGACGCCGATCTCCACGAGCTTCAGGCGCCGCGCCACCAGGGCCTTGTCGTAGCGGTCGGCGAGTTCGCCGCCGAGTCCGGAGAGGAAGAAAAACGGCGCGATCAGCGTCGCGCCGGCGAGCTGGATCAGCGCGCCGGAGTCCCCGCCCGCGACCTGGAACAGAATGACGAAAACCAGCGCCGTCTTAAGAAAGTTGTCGCCGAACGCCGAAAAGAATTGGCACCAAAACAAGGCCGCGAAACGTCGCGTCGCCATCAAGGACGTAGACATGGCTTCCTGCTGCCTCTGCTTTGCCGCTCAGTCGGCTTTTCCCTAACGACAGCTTAAACCCCGGCGCGCGCATTGGCGACGCAGAATCGAGCAAGCGGCGCCCCCGATGCAGCCCGCCAGCACCTTGCACTGCTCAAATTTCCGTGGAATATCAATCTATTGTTGCGGGCGCCTCGGTCACGAGCCGGTCACGGCGAGCACCGCCTCCTTGACCTTGGCGATGGCGAAATTGCCGATCGTTTCCAGGTCGAGATGCGGCACGTTGGGGAACTCGTTGGGCACAACGACGGCGTCGACGATCGCCGGGCCGTCGGCGGTGAGCGCCGCGCCGATCGCCGGCTTCAGCTCATCGGGCGTGCTGGCCTTGAATCCCTGTGCGCCGCAGGCCCGCGCCAGCGCCACGAAGTCCGGATTGGGAAAGTCGATCGCCTTGCGGAACGCCGGGAGCCCGACATGCTCGGCTTCCAGCGTTATCAATCCGAATGCCGAATTGTTGTAGATCACGACTTTGACGGGCAGGCGGTGATGCACCGCGGTCAGAAATTCGCCCATCAGCATGTTGAAACCTCCATCGCCGCACAGCGCGATGACCTGGCGCGATCGATCGAGCGCGGCGACGCCGTTGGCCTGGCCGAGCGCCGTTCCGACGGCGGCATTGTTGAAGGAACCGAGAATGCGCTGCGTCCCGCTCTGTCTGATCCAGTTTGCCGACCACAGCGTGTTCAATCCCGTGTCGAGGACGAAGACGGCGTCGCGGCTGGCGAGATCGGAGACCATCCGCGCTACCGCCTGGGGGTGGATGCGGTCTTTGCCGCGGGCGAGATCGGCCTGCCGATCCAGCAGATCGTCCCAGTTACGCCGCTCCTTGGCCACTTGGTCGAAGAAGCCGCTGTCGCTCTTGGCGGCAACCCGCTCGAGCAGCCGCTTCAAGGTCGGCCGCGCTGCGCCGACGACGCCGAGCGCGGTCGGCGTGCGCCGGCCCAGCACGCGCGGCCGCACATCGAGCTGAATGACGGCCGCCTTCTTCGGCAGGAACTCGGCGAAAGGATAATCCGTGCCGATCATCAGCAAGAGGTCGCAGCGCATCATCGCGTTGTAGACCGCCTTGGTGCCGATCATGCCGATGCCGCCCATCCAACGCGGATCGTCGTAGGGCATGATGTCCTTGCCCTTGACCGAATGAACCAGCGGAGCATCGAGCCGTTCCGAGAGGGCGCGCAGCTCCTCGGCGGCGCCGTGGCAACCGGCGCCGCACATGATCACCACCTTGTGCGCCTGATCGAGCCGCCGCGCTATCTCTTCGATGTCGGCCGCAGCGGCGCCGAGTTCGGGCGGCGGCTTCAGAGTGCCGATGCTGGCGAGGTCGCCATCCGCCTTTGCGCCGATGACGTCCTGCGGAAGAGTGAGATGGGCGACTCCACGGCCCGCATAGGCGGCCGCGATGGCCTGATGGATGATGCCGGGCGCCTGCGCTGGCGAGCTCAACGTCTCGGTGTAGAGCGAGACGTCACGGAACAGGAGATCCGGTTCGGTCGACTGGATGTAATCGGTGCCGTGCAGCTCGCGCGCCATGTCGCCGGACAGCGCCAGAACCGGTGCATGGTCGCGGCTCGCCTCATAGAGGCCGGCGAGACCAGATGATTGCTTCCGGGCCCGGTCGTTCCGGCACAGACCGCGAGCCGGCCGGTAAGCTTGGCCTGCCCGGCGGCGGCGAGCGCCGCGCCCTCCTCGTGGCGAACGCCGATCCATTCGATGCTGCTACGACGGATCGCATCCGCCAGCGGGTTCAGCGAATCTCCGATCAAGCCGAACACGTGTCGAACACCGATCTGCTCGAGCGTGCCGACCAGAACGTCCGCGACTGTTTGCGCCACGCGCGCCTCCTTTGCTGCCGCCGGGGTTGGTGCGCGCCGGCCCGGCGAACCCGCTTCCGATCCGAAACAAGCACGTCGAGGCGTCCAGCTGCATTGTTCTGCAACAATGTCGTCCACGGAGGCCAGCGCTTTATATTGTTGCTGCCGCAAAAATCGCGCTGCCGGCTTCGCTGCCGTATCAGCCGATTTTAAGTAAAAGGCGAACTCCGCCCGCGGCGTATCTCGCGGCCGTCACTAAAATTGCCAGTGAAATCGTCCGGCGAAGACATTGGCCGGCCCGCGGTCGGTGTTGTAGCCGGGGTTGCCGATAAATTGGTAGTCGAACGTGACTTTCGTCGAAGTGGAAATGGCGTAGCTGTAATAGGCCTCGACGATCTGCTCGAGCCCCGGATGCGGCAGCTGTCCGTCGCCGACGAGAATCCCGAGGCCGCCGGCGTTGAGAAACGCCTCGTGGGCTGCCGAAATGCCGTTGAGCACGCCGGCAATGCCGATCGTGTCGTCGGCTCTGCCCCATTGCTTGCCCGAAAGCGAGACGCCGCCCGAGATTGTGCGGTCAATATCGGTGAAATCCCACGGCTCGATGTTGCCGTCGGCCCAGCCGGCCCGGGCGAACACACCGACGGTCTCGGTAACTTGCTGTTCGATATTGAGGCTTACGCCCGGCCGGCTGGAGTAGGTGCGGACCGCGTTGATGTCGGCGGGTTGGCCGGTCAATGCCGCGAGCTCGACCGCATCGGCGAAATTTCCGGCCCGGCCGCGATTGAGAAAGGCGGTGATCTTGACCTTGCCCGGCTGCCCCCACAACTCGTGCCGCTCTTCGATTTCTCCCACCAGCTGGAACTGATCGAAGGTGGGATCGAGACCGTAGCCGGCCGGGCTCACTCCGCCAGTGGGCGTGGCGGAAAGGTCGAAAACACCACCGCGCAACGCCCACCGCCCCTGATACCATTCCGCCGCCGCGCCGTAAGTGTAGGCCCAGGCGTCGGCCGCATAGTCGAAGGTTCCCGCATTGACGAGCGACCAGTTCAGGAAATCGCTTTTCGGGTTGTTGGCATATTTGTTGGTGTCGAATATGTCGACGACGGCGAATTTTCCGATCGTGAGCACCAGCCGATTCGCCGTCTGGGAGCCGGCGAACTGATGGATGTCGGGGTCGACTTTCTCGGTGTCACCGCCGAGATCGATGGTCTGCCGCACGAAGTAGCGTTGCACCCGTGTATAGGGATAGTTCGCGCCGACCTTGTAGGACTCCGCGCTCGGAAATCCCGCCACCCCGTGCGTAGCCGCAAGACCGAAACCCTGATCGATCTCGGGGTCGATCCACATTTCGGCCCCCCGCCACAGCCGCACTCCGGCATAGAGCGTCATGTCCGAGGTCTCGCGACCCTCGGCGGCGCCGGGCAGGCTGTTGATCCCTGCATAGGGTGAGCGAAACGACGGATAGGCTTGTTCGACGAAGGTGGCTTGGCCGTGGAAGTTGACGGTATCCGTTGCCGGCGCGGCCGGCGATGTCACGGACGCGGCCGGCGCAGCGTCGCCGGCAAACCGATAGTTCAGGCCGGCGCGCAGTTCCTGGACTGAGAAATCGGCGTCGAACCGCTGGGCGGCGACCGGGAACGCGACGCTGCGACTGCCGTAGTCGGTGAGCAGATATTCGAGGCTGGCCGTCCAATGCGGTGCGACCGGGATCTCCACCCCGATGCCGGCGGCCCAGCCTAGCCGCCACAAAAAGGGCTGCTCTGTCGTTCCGCTGGCGACGTCGACCAGTCTCAGTTGATCGTAAGCCCAAGCGAACCCGCCGGTCGCATAGAAGAGCCAGTCGCCGGGGGCGTAGCCGATGCGCGCGCGTGCCGTGCCGAACGCCAGCATGTTCTCACTATAGCTCTCCATTCCGACCGACGGCGCGGAAAGGGTCGAGCTGCCGCCGATGGAATTTCCCGCCAGGTCCGGAAAGCTCGGGAACGATGCGTCGATCACGGCCCCGAGCACGACCCGGTTCGCCAGCATGTAATCGTAGCCGGCCTGCACTCCGGCGAAGAAGCTGCCCGCCTCATTGAAAGAATCGAAGGGGTGAAAGAGATTGAACGAGCCGGAGACGCTCGGCGACGGCGGTGCGCCCGTATTTGCGGTCCAGTTCGAGTTTCCCCATGCGTCGCCCAAATGCCCTCCGAGGTAGAATCCGCTCCAGTCGT
>Ga0187784_10000637_pt1 | contig 26171 bp, 20 predicted proteins | sample 1015_SJ02_MP15_2_FD_132964 | JGI IMG/M metagenome (GOLD analysis project Ga0187784, IMG submission 132964) | Tropical peat soil microbial communities from peatlands in Department of Meta, Colombia - 1015_SJ02_MP15_20_MG | ecosystem: Environmental > Terrestrial > Soil > Wetlands > Peat | place... | reverse complement strand
TCCTGCTTCTCCTGCGACTGCCGCGTGCCCATTCCCATGAATCGATCCTACGGATTCGCCGCTTCCTCCACCAGAAAATTCGCGCGACAATGCACCAGGACTTTCACCACAGGCTGCTAGGCAGGCCGGCTTTGCCCAGACAGCGAAAGGCCCGGTAAATCCCGGGCCCTTTGTGTCCACTACTCCGCGCCAAACCGCTGCGGCCTGGCGGGCGCATCTCTTCGCCCTGCCGCAGCGACTCGAACCCAGAGCCGGAACCTACCTCTTACCCTTTTTCTTCCCAGCTTTCTTGGCGGCTTTTTTTGCAGGCGCCTTCTTGCCTGCCGCCTTCTTGGCTGCCGCCTTCTTGGCATGCGCTTTCTTGGCCGCCTTCTTGGCCGGCGCCTTCTTTGCTGCCGCTTTCTTCGCGGGCGCTTTCTTTGCCGCCTTCTTTGCGGGGGTCTTCTTGGCGGCTGCTTTCTTGGCGGGCGCCTTCTTCGCCGGAGCCTTCTTGGCCCGCTTCGGGGCCGCGGGCTCCGCCACAACGACCACTTCCTCGTCGATCACTTCCTCGTCGTCGTCCGATGAGGTGAGGATGCCGGCAGTCTCTACCTCATCCTCCTCTTCAAAGTCTTCGACCTGATCGGAGCCCAGGTCACCCGGCTTCCCAAATGGGTCGCCATCACTCATCGCATACATCCTGAACACTTCGTCCATCCTATCGCCTCCAGCGGATTGCCGCTGATCCCAGTAGTTTGGCATTTTCGCAGAGCAGATGAAAACAATTTGCTCGCGCAAGCGATTGTAGTCATAGCACGCGCGGAAACACAAGCAAAACTCAAGGAGGAATCCGGGTTTCCCTCCATTTTTTCTATTGCGGCGGCGCTTGGGCAAGGCCGCCGGTCTTGTCTGCGGCGCCGGGTTTGGCTCCCGAGGAGGGTTTCGCGGAATGCGGTTGGCCTTGTCTTGCCTTGGACTCGGCCGGTTTGTGCGCGGGTCCGGCCTGGCCGGTCTTCGAGGCTGTGGACTTGGAGCTAGAGGCTGCTGCCGCGGGCGCTGGATGAGCGGCTACCGCACTCGCCGAGGCCGTCGCAGTCCTCCGATGGTGCGTTGTGGAACCGTGTGCGACGGGAGCAGGCTCGGCGACATGGAGCCGCCGGCCCGGCTCGACCCGTATGCCCGAAGGGATGCCATTCCAGCGCCGCAACTGGCTGAGCGAGACGCCAAAGCGGTCGGCGATGGTGACTAAAGTGTCGCCCCGCCGGGCAATGTAGAGCTTGGAGCGCGCCGCAGGCTCGGCGGCAGGCGCAACTGGCACCACCAACGCCTCGATCCCGGCAAGGCTCTCCGATTGGCTGAGGTGGTTGGCGGCAGCCAGCGTGGCAACCGGAACGCGGAACTCCTGGGCGACCGATTCGAGGGTGTCGCTTGGGGCCATGGGGTGGTAGCGCCAGGAGTTACGGTGGGCCTCGGGAATCAGCGCTGCTCGCTGCTCGAAGAGCGTTGCGGCGCCGGCTGGCAGATGCAAATCGAAGGCCACGCCGGGCGGCGTCACCATGCGCAGCAGGCTGGGATTGAGCGCCTCGATTTCATCGATAGGAGCGCCCACCAGGTCGCTCACCAGCCGAATGTCGACCGAGTAGTTAACCGTCACCGTGTCCGTCAGCACCGGCGGATCGAGAGTGATGTCGTCGAAACCGTATTGGCTGGGGTTGTTGGCCACGATAATCGCCGCCACGATCTCGGGGACGTAATTCTGGGTCTCCCGGGGCAGCTCGTGCCGTTTATACAGCTCCCAGAAGTCGGCGTAGCCGGTCTTTTCCACGGCGCGCTGCACATTGCCGGCGCCCCAATCGTAAGCGGCCATGGCCAGGTACCAATCGCCAAGCTGGTCGTAAAGGTACTTCATGTAGCGGGCATAGGCGCGGGTGGATTTTTCCGGATCGAAGCGCTCGTCGACGTACAGATTGCGCGTCAGGCCGTAATTGCCGCGCGGCATAAACTGCCACATGCCGCCGGCCCGCGAGCGGCGATTGACCGCCTGCGGCTGAAAGCCCGATTCGGCGACCGCCAGGTAGATCAGGTCCTGGGGCACGCCTTCTTCGGCCATCACTCGTTGGATCATCGTCTTGTAGCGGCCGGAGCGCTGGAAGGAGTGGAGCAGCGTGTTGTGGCCCTTTTGCGAATAGGCAAAGAAATTGATGAAGCTGGCCACGTACTCGTTCACCATCAGGGGCAGATCGGACTTGGTCGTCGCGAGTTCCGCGGTGGCCTTGGCGACCAGGCTGGGGTCCGGAGCGAACGTGACATCGCTGGCGGCCTCGGCCGGCGTCAGCTCTTCCTTGGGCACAAAGCCGTTGCCTTGCTTCAGGGCCTCCATTTCCAGCGCATTCACCTGGTCGACGATCTTGTCGAACTCGTCCTCGAGTTGCGGGTTCGATTTGATGTCGATGCCGCCCGCGAGCATCAGATCCACGGCGCGGTCGAACTCGATCTTAGCCTCAGCCAGCATCCCCTTGTGGTAATCAGCCTCGCCGCGTGCGTATGCCGTCTCCACTTGATCGATGAGAGCGTTTACGCGCTGTTGCTCGGCGCTGGGCGGAGGGGGCGGCGGGAGTTCCGGCGCCGCCGCGGGTGCCTGCTGTGCCGGCTTGGGCGGCGGTGCCGGCGGCGCTGTGGCCTGCGGCGCCGGCGCAGCGATCACGCCGTTGGGCTGCGATGGGCACCCCGTCAGCAGTATCGCCAGAAACAGGCAGGCCGCCGGCAACAAGCGATTCCAGCTCATCCGCATCCGACTCGCCACCGGCCGGCACGCAACCGGCCCGAGAATTGTGAGACGCCAGGAAGCATTATGCCGATGATAAGCGATCGGCGACCGCGAATGGCGAGAGGGCTTCCTAGGGCATTCGCGAAGCGCAAACTTCTTCAGATGGAGGATGTCATCCTGACCCGCTTTGCAGCGAGTTGCGGATAGGATGAACAGAGGGCCAAGGCGCGACGGCCCCGGAGGGGCCGAGGACAATACGCAGGTGGCCCGGTCAGTTTTTTCGCACATCGTAAAGGCACAACACTTCGTGCCCCATTCAAAACGCGTTCTTTGCGTTTTGAATGGGAGGCAACGAACCCCAACCCGCCCATCGCGGAGAACGCTACACTGCGGGCGGCGGCGTAGGATGGAACCATGCCGAGAGGCTTAAAGCGATTCCAGCGGGCCGGGTCGCTGCACTTCGTCACCTTCAGTTGCTTTCGCCGTCTCCCGCTGCTTGAGGCGCCCGGCGCCAGAGAGACGGTCGAGGCCGTGCTCGAACAAACGCGGGCGCGGCATCAGGCGCGGGTTTACGCCTACGTCTTGATGCCCGAACATCTGCACCTGCTCGTCAACGAGCCGCCACAGATCTTGCTCGCGCAGTTCCTCAAGGCCCCCAAGCAGGTCACTTCGCGCAGGCTGCGCGGGCCGCGCAAGAAATTCTGGCAGGACCGCTACTACGACAGCAACGTTCATGGTGAAAAAGCGTGTTCGGAAGTGATCCGCTACATACACCGCAATCCGGTGACGCGCGGGTTGGTCGCCAAGCCCGAAGATTGGCCGTGGTCCAGCTACCGGCATTATGCGACCGGGGCGAAGGGGACGGTCGAAATCGAATCGCAATGGACCGCGTTCAGGCGAGGAAATCAGTTGCCGGACGGAGTGCGATTGCAGGCCGGCGAACGATCGTGCTTTCCCACCCAAGCCGCAAAGAACGCGGCTTGGATGGGGCACTCACAGTCGGGGTGACGGAAAAGAATGACAAGACGTGACCGGGCCACCTGCCTCATCCTGCTTGTGTGGAGGCTGCTCCAAGGCGGCTATCGCGGTGTGGTCTTCGCCGGGCGACTCATTCGCCGCACTGCTGGCGAGGGCTCGGCGCCGAAGTGAAGTTTCGGTAGCAGGGATTCAATCAGTCTCGGTTCTCGCAGATAGAAGCTCGTGTTCGACTTTGCGCGGCCAGGTGATGACTTATCCCCTAAGGCAGGGGATGAATTGTATGATAAGATGACCGAAGGAGCCGCAAAATGGCAAAGACACGCGCCGCGCAGAAAACGCCTCTCCCCGCGAACCCACGAAGGGCTGCGCGTGTTCACAGACGTTCCAAGTTATCCACCACCGTAGCGGCCGAGAACTATTCCTTTCTCGAGAATCTAGTGAGCACTGGGCGGACCGATTCGATTGCGGGAGCGGTTGATTTGGCGATTGAGCGCTTCCGGTTGGCGGAGAATCGCCGGCGGCTGGAACGCGCGACGGCTGCCTACTTCGACGGCCTCACGCGGCAGGCGCAAGCCGAGGAAGACTCGCTTGCCAGCCATCTTCATGACAGCGCCGGGGGTGTCGATTTTGACCTTGAAGCCTGATGCTAAGCCCAAGCGCGGTGAAATCTGGAGGGCCGATCTTGGGGATGGAAAGAAACATGCCGTCGTCATCGTCTCTCTCGATGGTAGAAACCTGAGCGACCGTGCATCGTCTGTCCTGGTTGTTCCGTTTGGCAGTTATGGCATGGAAGGGCCGACGGTGAAACAGATGCAGCCGGGGGAAACCGGTTTGCCAGAGCCGTCATTCCTCAAAGCGCATTTTATCCAAGTGCTGCCCAAAGCACGGCTCTTCGATCGGCTGCCGCGCAATCTATCGGCCTCACAATTGAGAGAGGTCGTCGCCATGATCCGCCGTGCGGTGGATCCGGATGCTCCCTACGATTCGCCACGGACCTAAGCGCGCCTAAAGGTGGATGCAATCTCTCGCCCCAGCTGCAATAGCCGACCCATCAAACCTGACTCACGCCGGCGCCGCTCTGCCCCTATCGTCCGATGATAAGCTGAACCTCGGAGGGCTTTGCCCGCCCGATGCGCCAAGCCCTTTGTTTCGAACGCTCTCATGGACGTCCGCTTCCTACGCAACTTCGCCATCATCGCCCACATCGACCACGGCAAGTCGACGTTGAGCGACCGGCTGCTGGAGCTGACCGGGGCGCTGACCGATCGCGAAATGCATGCCCAGGTTCTCGACGCCATGGACCTGGAGCGGGAGCGCGGCATCACCATCAAGGCCCATGCCGTGCGCATGATGTACAAGGCGCGCGACGGCCTCACCTACCAGCTCAATTTGATCGACACGCCGGGCCACGTGGACTTCAGCTATGAAGTCTCGCGCTCGCTGGCCTCCTGCGAGGGCGCGCTGCTGGTGGTGGACGCGAGCCAGGGCGTGGAGGCGCAGACCCTGGCCAACGCCTATCTCGCCATCAACCACGGCCTCGAAGTGATCCCCGTCATCAACAAAATCGATCTGCCCTCGGCCGACATCTTGCGCACGCAAGAGGCAATCGAGAGGGCCGTGGGCCTCGATGCCACCGACGCCATCCCGGTCAGCGCCAAAACCGGCCAGGGCGTCGACGAGGTGCTGGAAGCCATCGTGCACCGGCTCCCCGCACCCACCGGCGACCCCGACGCCCCGCTCCAAGCATTGGTCTTCGACTCCTGGTTCGACCCCTATCGCGGCGTCATCGTTCTGGTGCGCGTCATGCAAGGCACGATGCGCAAAGGTGAGCGCATCCGGCTGATGTCGAACGGCAAGGCCTACGAAATCGATTCGATGGGCGTGCTGATGCCCAAGCCCGTCGAGATCGGCGAGCTTTCGGCGGGCGAGGTGGGCTTCTTTTCGGCGACCATCAAGAACGTCGGCGACACGCGCATCGGCGACACGGTGACCGACGACGAGCGGCCCGCCGCCCACGCCCTGCCCGGATTCGAAGACATCAAGCCCATGGTCTTCTCCGGCCTCTACACCGTCGACTCGCACGAGCACACGCTGCTGCGCGATGCGCTCGAAAAGCTGCGCCTCAACGATTCGTCGTTCTTCTTCGAGCCGGAGAGCTCGGTGGCGCTGGGCTTCGGCTTCCGCTGCGGATTTCTCGGTCTCCTGCACATGGAGATCATCCAGGAGCGGCTGGAGCGCGAATACGAGCTGGACCTGATTACCACGGCGCCCGGCGTGCGCTACCACATCACGCTGACGGACGGAAAAGAGATCGAGGTCGACAACCCCTCGCGGTGGCCTGAGCCGCAGTCGATCGATTCGATCCGCGAGCCGGTGATCGCGGCCAAGATCCTCACCAACGAGGAGTACGTGGGCGGCATCTTCAAGCTCGTCGAAGAAAAGCGCGGCAAGCAGGTGAACTTCGAATACGTAACGCCCACGCGCGTCATGCTCACGTATGAGCTGCCGCTGAACGAGATTGTTTTGGATTTCTACGACCGGCTCAAATCCATCTCGCGCGGCTACGCATCGCTCGACTACCAACTAGCAGGCGAGTGGGAGTCGCCCATGGTCAAGCTGGATGTGCTGGTCTCGGGCGAGCCCGTCGATGCGCTCTCCATCATCGTGCACAAGGACCACGCCTATGAGCGCGGCCGGGCGCTGGTCTCCAAGATGCGCGAGCTGATCCCGCGCCAGCAATTCGAAGTCGCCATCCAGGCCGCCATCGGCGCCAAGATCGTCGCCCGCGAAACCGTTAGCCCGTTGCGCAAGAACGTGCTCGCCAAGTGCTACGGCGGCGACATCACGCGCAAACGTAAGCTGCTCGAAAAGCAAAAAGAAGGCAAGAAGCGCATGAAACGTATCGGCAAGGTGGACATTCCGCAGGAAGCGTTCCTGGCGGTGCTGCGCGTCGGCGAAGAGCAGCAGAAATAGGCTCGGCGGCGGCGATTTGGCGCGTCCTGGAACTCCCGCACAAGCCGAATTGCAACGACGGGGCGGTGGAGTTTGTCAACGGTTATTCATGATCGGCTGTGGAAACCCCGCGAGCGGCGCGCCACCAGTAGGTGACTTGGGCCACCCAGGCCGCCTGAGCCGCTTGCCTAGAATGCCATTGATAGCAAGAGGGTTACTTCTTTTATTGGATTGAATTCGTGATTGACGAAGCCGGAATCACGATTTTTCCCTGGCGGATTCCGAAAGTATTCCACAGAGTTTTCCACAGAAAGTGGAAGCTCAACGCAAATGCCAGAACTGCCAGGCCGCCGGACGCCGCGATCCTCGGCGAGATCAGTGCTGCGTTGCCGGTTTCGCAGCCGGCGCAGTCGGCTTTACGGCCGGTGAAGCCACCTTCGGTTTCGGGGCCTCGGCGCCCGATTGGGCCGACGGCGCCGGCACGCCCGACTTGAGATTGTAGGCGTCGATCACCTGCTTGGTGATATTGGTGCCTTCGCTGGCGAAAAGAACGGGCGATTGCTGCTCGGAAATATCGAGAATGAGCGTGAATCCCTGCTGCTCGGCTAAGGACTGCATTACGTCGTAAACCTTCGAAGCAAGAGCATTGTAGGTGTCTTGCATGTCCTGCTGGCCGTCGTTGCGCAGATCCTCGGATTCGCGGTCCAGTTGCTTCCTCTTTTCGTCGATGGCCTTGGCGCGGCTGTTTCGCTCCGCTTCGCTCAGACTCGCACCCTGAGTCTGCAGTTGCTTGGTCAAATTGTCGATCTCGTCGCTGAGCGACTTGAGCGCCGCCTGTTTGGGGGCATATTTCTTCTGTAGATCGCCAAAGTCGCGCAGGCCCTCGTTGGTTTGCGCCACCGCGAGCTGGAAGGCAACGACCGCGATCTTGGCCGGACCTGCTGGCGCATCGGCAGGCGCCGCCGCGGGCGTGGGCGCGACTCCGGGCGTGGGCGCGACTCCGGGCGTGGCGGGCAATTGAGCGGCGGCATTGAGGGCGAACCCCAAGGCGAGAATGGCAACAACGGTGAGCGAACGCTTCATGGGACTGAATCACTCCTTCACAACCCTGCGGCTCAAGCATTAGACGGACGTCGAGCCAATCTACCTCACGCTTTTCTTTGGGGAAATCCGCGCCAGACGGCGCAGATGCGGAAAAGGACGCGAATGGAGACGCACGCAGGAACTAGACGGATTATAAGGCAGGGACTAGGGACTAGGGAATAGGGACTAGGTGGCTAGTTCACAGTTCCTAGTTCCTAGTTCGCAGTTCACAGTTCTTTCATTGCGATGCAGGTCGCAGTCCTCCGCACCGACTACTTCGAACTGCGAACTGTGAACTCCATACTATGAACTTCTTCAATGCGCCTGCGCGGGCTGCGGTTGCGGCGCATCGACTGCCGGTGCGCTCGCGCCCTGCGCGACCGGTGCGGGAATGCCCGACTTCACGTTGTAGGCATCGATCACTGCCTTGGTGATGTCGGTGGAAGGCACCGCATAAAGCACCGTGGCATTCTGCTGGTCGCCGGCGTCGAGCACCAGGGTGTAGCCGCGGCTCTTGGCAAAATCCGTCATCAAGGCGCCCACCTTGGCGGCGACACCGTTGATGGTCTGCTGCATGTCGCCTTGCCAGTCGCTCTGGGCGTCCTGCGATTCGCGATCCAATTGCTTTTTCTTGTCGTCGATCGTCCGTGCGCGAGCGGCGCGCTCCGCTTCGCTCAATTGCGCGCCCTGTTCCTGCAACTGCTTGGTCAGCTTGTCGATCTCATCGTTGAGGCCCCTGAGCTGCGTCCGCTTCGGCTCGTATTTCTTCTGCAAGTCGGCGTAGTCGCGCTGAAACTCGTTGGTCTGAGTGACGGCGGCCTGGAAAGCGATGACGGCCACCTTGGCCGTTGCGGGCGCGGCGGGAGCCTGAGCGGCAGGCTTGGGCGCAGCGGAATCCGGGGGCGCCTGGCCCGCGGCTGTCATGGCGCCCGCCAGGCACAGGCAAAGAGCAGATAGCGATAGATACTTCATGCGAATTGAGAACTCCTTTGGGTTCCCGAGCGACAGCCGCCGGGCGCGAAGTCGAAGCTAGGCTTGCGCCGCACCCTATCGGCGGAGGCTCTCTGCGGCGCGAGCCTCCGCTGAACAAACTGCACGCAGAGCTGTGCCGGGAACTAGAGGGGATTATAGGTGTCCCGATTTCCGAGCGTCAAACGGGGAAAAGGCAGGGAACAGGGATTAGGGACTAGGGACTAAGGACTAGGGAATAGGGGCAAGGAATAGGGAAAAGCGGACAGGGAACTGAGAAACTCGAAAAGCGATCCAACGGATATGCTCGCCGTCGGGAGTCATTCGGTGCTTTTTCTGTTCCCTAGTCCCTGTCTTTAAAACGTGGTCGAAATCGTAAAGCGAAACGTCTTACGCGGCTCGTGGAACAGATATTGCGCCCCGTAGGCTTGGATGGCTTGCGCATAGGTATAGTCGCCCGCGCCGCCTGGCGGGAACATGGCGCGGGTGATCAGCTCGGTATTGCAGCTATATTGGTGACTTTCCCCGGAGAGAAAATAGCTGCAGTACGGCCGCTCGTAGAGGCGCAGCGGGTTATAAGCGTAATAAATGCGGAACGGGGCATTGATAACAGGCATCAGCCAAGCCAGCTCGACGCCCGTCGACATACGAGGCACAATATCCGTGCCAGGAACCGGATGGATGTCTTTCTGGAACCCGACTTTGGAGCCGGGAATGCCGTCGGTACAGGCATAATTCAGCCCCTCCTGAACGAGGTTCGGACAGCCGTAAAGCGGCGCGGTGAGCGAGTCGAATCCCTCCGGGCTCTGCTTTAGCTGCCCGCGATTGACGGCCGAGTCGACACCGAAGTCGTCGAAGATCTTCAGGTCGAACGGCCCGACGACGGGGATGCGGTACTCGGCGTTTACGATCAAGTTGGAGTCGCCGCCGACAGAGGCGATGCCGTAGATTGGCAGCGGCACCTGCACGCACGCGGTATTGGCTTTGTTGGCAGGTGCGGCCGGCACGCAAGTGCCATCGGGCTGGGTAAGCTGGATATTCACGCGCGTTGGCACGTAACCATAGGGTGTGCCGGTGCGTACGTCAAAGCCGCGCAATTCCATTTCGCCGCCCGAATAAAAGCGGTTGTTGGGCGGCGCAACGTCGCCGCTGAAGCCCTGAATGTAACCGAGTTGCGCACGCACCCCCAGCGCGTTGCGCCCATCTTTGGCCGGGATCAAATAGTGCATGGGGATGAAGCGCTTGTAGGCCACTACGGGGTTGATGTAGCGCACGCTGCCCCAGATGCCTGAAGTCTGCAGGAACGCCGTGTATTCCTTTCCCTCGTGAGGACGCAGCGGATTGGCGATCGTATTGTAGGTGTAACTGAGGCCGATGTTGCTGTTGATAATGCCTGCCAGCGGGTTCGTTCCCTGAATCCCGGACCGGAAGGCGATCGTTTGGAAGTAGGTCTGCGAAGCGGTGCTGAATGTAGTGATGGACGATTTGGTCCACGAATATGTCATGCCCACGCGCTGGAAGGCGTGACGCTTCAGCGGATAGCTCACGGAGAAGTTCACGCCGTCGGAGCCCACGTTGTAATTCTGGGTCAGCGACTGCTGCGCGGCGGAGAGATTCGCCGCGATGCCGGTTGTAAGCTGGTAGTTCTTAGCGGCGTTGTAGTCCTGCTTGTTGTTGAAGATCTGGAAACCGACGTTGATCGGCCGGTTGCGGATATAGGGCTGAGTGAAACCGAAGAGGAAGGTGCGGCTGATGCTGCCGAGGTTGGCTTGCACACTGAGCGTCTCGCCAAATCCCAGAAAGTTGTTGGTCGAGTAGTTGACGCCGAGGAAGGCGCCCGCATATCCGCTGATGCCGCCGTTCACGCCGATCGAGTTCTTGCCTTTCTCTTTTACCTTGAGCAACAGATCGACGGTGCCTGCGTCCGGATCCTGGTGCGCTTCGGAGTCCTGATCGACCCGCAGCGGCTCGAAATACTCCAACTGATTCAGGCGGAGCAGGCTGTACTCCCAAAGCTGCGAGTTATACACCGAGCCCTCGTCCAGCATCAGCTCGCGGCGGATCACGCGGTCGCGAGTCAGCGTGTTGCCCTGAAACTCGATCCGCGAGACGAAGAACTGCTTGCCCTCGTCGATGTCGATGTTCAAGGAGACGGTCTTTTTCTGGTCGTCGTAGCTCAGCTTGGGGATGGCGCCGAAGTTGATGTAGCCCAGGCCTCCGTAAGCCTTTTTCAGGTTGTCGAGGCCTTTTCCGATCATTGTGGCGTTGAACCAGTCTCCGTCCTTGAGGGGGAACGTGTTGCGCAGCGCCTTGAGATTCGTGATCTGCTTGTTGCCCGTGAAGGTAATGGAGCCCAGCCTGTACCGGCCGCCCTCCTCGATGGTCATCTCGATGTCGATGCGCTTGCCCTGGCGCGGCCGGAAGGTGAGCCAGTTGAGCCCGCCCACGTCGCGGACGTGCGTGACCGGCGTTTCCACCGCGGCGCTCGCGTAACCCTTGTCGCGGTAGGCCTGGCGCACGCGCTCCGTGTCTTCCTCCAGCTTCGATGAGTCGTAGGTTTGCGCAAACAGATCCTCGAAGACGATCGAATAAGGAATTCCGATGGGCTTCAGATTCTTCATGGCGCGGCGCAGGTAGAGGGCATTCAAATGCTGGTTGCCCTGGAAGGTGATCTTGCCGACCTTCACCACCGGTCCTTCCTTGATGTTGAAGTTCACCTGCACGGATGCCGGCGGTACGGTCTTCACGTCGGTCTTAATGGTGGCGAACTGGTGTCCGTGCTCGGCCAGTAAGTCCTTGATCGCCGTTTCGGCCAGCTTAATTTTGGTTGGGTCGTACTGGCTCTCGACGGAAAGCCCGACTTTATCCTTCTTGAATCGGTCGAGAATATCCGAGGTGCTGACGGCATTGTTGCCCTTGTAGTTGATCTCGCGGATGGTCGGCTTCTCGCGTACGAATACATTCAGGATCACGCCCTTTTCCGAGTCTTCGCGCTCCATGCGAAGGTCGTCGAAGTATCCGGTGTTCCACAACGAGTTGAAATCGCGCTCGATCGAGATGGGATCGAAGGTATCGCCCTCGTGGGTGAACATGCGCGCGAGGATGGTCTCCTTGGGTATGCGCCGGTTGCCGATCACGCGGATTTGGGCAATGGTATCCGGGGTCTGAGCGAACGCTCCGACGGCGCCTGCGGCCAGCGCCAGCAGCAACACAATGCGCAACCACCGCATTGCGCTTTGCGCAGCGCGGCGAAGGGAGGAGTGCTCGATCTCGACCGGGTGCGCGCCCTGCGGCAAGCGCGAAGAATCTGTCGTTCCAACCATCGGCTTCACAGGAAGAATATGCACACCCTCATTCGCTCAAAAATCTTCTCGACCGGCAATGGAAAGATCGATTCTACAGGACCGTGCCCGCCCGGCCCAACTGTCTGGCCCGATCGAATGCTTCTTGCAGGGATTCAACTCGCGCTTCGGCTGCCGCCTTGGCTGCCGGAGCGATGTCCGAATCCCGTCTTCGAGAATCCACCGATAGTCTACCGGACTCAGTTGGCCTCTGAACCTCGCGCCATTCCGCGCGCCTCCGGCGATTCTTCGTTTGCCAGGCACAGAGTTCATGAACGCAGGATGGCGTTTTCCCGGCCCTAGGCCCTCGGATCGCTCTTCGCCCTCGGAGCGGAAGGAAGCGCCGCCGTTCGCGGGTTACAAAGGCACAGGAGCTTTGGAGCCGCTCGAGCTGTTTCCTGTTTTGACGCACGTCGTTGGCCGAGGGCAGCCGGGCGGTGCAATTCCCCGCCCGCAGAAGCCCTAACGCGGCATCCGCACGGCTGACACGGGCATCTTTTTCCGGCTTCGCCGCGTCTTATGGAAGAAAGCCGATAGGGAGAGATTGACCGAATTCCGTTTTCCCGCAGGCTTTCTCCTATTGCCGAGCGGTTTCAGCTAGCATAATAATCTCAATGGAATGGCAGGCCGGGCCGGCGCAAACGCACCGTCTGGCCCGGAACCTTGCGAACCGGTGCGGAGCGGATCCGGGATGTTGACGGCCCGGCTCGCCGCCGGCATTGATGGGAGCCCTGTCCCGCACAACGAGACCAGGCGGGCGCCGGCCCAGGAGCAAAGACCAGCCTTATGGTGTGGCCCCTATGATGTGGATCGTCCGGCTTGCGCTCAGGCGGCCTTATACCTTCGTCGTCTTTGCCTTGCTGATTCTGATCCTTGGCGTGTTCAGCATCGAGACGATGCCGACCGACATCTTTCCCAACATCAATATTCCTGTTGTATCCGTGATCTGGTTCTACAGCGGGTTGTCCGCCGATCAGATGGCCGACCGCATCGCCACCAACGCCGAGCGCGGCATCACGACCTCGGTGAACGACATCGAGCACATCGAGTCGCAGTCGCTGGTGGGCTACTGCATCATCAAGGTCTTCTTCCATCCCAACGTGAACATCGGCCAGGCCGTGGCCCAAGTGACGGCCGTCAGCCAGGTACAGCTGCGCTCGCTGCCGCCTGGCACCACGCCGCCCTTCATCATCCAGTTCAACGCCTCCAGCGTGCCGGTGCTGCAACTGGGAATGTCGGGTCAGGGGCTGACCGAACAGCAGTTAAACGACCTGGCCACGACCCGGGTTCGCATCCAACTGGCGACCGTCGAGGGGGCGCAGGTGCCCTTCCCGTTCGGCGGCAAGAGTCGCGAGATCATGGTGGATCTGGATTTGGACGCGCTCCAGGCCCGGGGGTTGGCGCCGGGCGACGTCGTGAACGCCATTGTCAGCCAGAACCTGATTGCTCCCTCCGGCACCATCAAGCTCGACCGCTTCGAATACCAGGTGGAGACCAACTCGGCGCCAACCCTGATCGCAGCGCTGAACGACCTGCCCATCAAGGCGGTGAACGGCGCGGTGGTGTACGTCCGCGACGTGGCGCACGTGCGCGACGGCAATCCCCCGCAAACCAATATCGTGCGCGTCGACGGCCGCCGCGCCATCATGGTGAACATTCTCAAGATCGGCTCGACCTCGACGCTAGACATTATCAAGGGCGTCCGGGATATCATCACCAACCCCAGCATGAGGGGGCAACTTCCTCCCCAGCTCAAGATCGCCGCGCTCTCCGACCAATCGATCTTCGTGCGCAACTCCATCGAGGGCGTCATTCATGAAGCCGTGATCGCCGCCTGCCTGACGGCGGTAATGATCCTGGTCTTCCTGGGGAGCTGGCGCTCCACTATCATCATCGCCGTCTCCATTCCCCTTTCGATCCTCTGCTCGCTCATCGTGCTGGACGCGCTGCACGAAACCATCAACATCATGACCCTAGGGGGCATGGCGCTGGCCGTGGGCATCCTGGTCGACGACGCCACCGTGGCCATCGAAAACATCAACCGCTTCCTGGAGATTGGAAAGGACCTCGAGCAGGCGATCCTCGACGGCTCGGCGCAGATCGCCACTCCTGCATTCGTTTCCACGCTCGCCATTTGCATTGTTTTCGTGCCCATCTTTTTTTTGACCGGCGTGGCGCATTATCTGTTCGTACCTATGGCCGAGGCGGTGGTCTTCGCCATGCTCGCCAGCTACTTCCTGTCGCGCACCCTTGTGCCCACCATGGCCAAGTATTTGCTCCAGGAACACAGCGACGCGGAGACGGCGAGAAAACAGGCCAGCCGCAACCCGTTCATGCGTTTCCAGCGCGGCTTCGAAGCCGGTTTCGACCGATTTCGCCACGGATACTTGCGCCTGCTCACCTTCTGCGTCGATCACTCCGGAGTCTTCCTGATTGCATTTCTGGCCTTCACTCTGGCCTCACTCGGCCTGGCGCCGTGGCTGGGGCAGGACTTCTTCCCTAGCGTCGACTCCGGCCAGTTCACGATCCATTTGCGCGCTCATACGGGTACGCGCATCGAGGAGACTGCCGCGCTGTGCGATCGCGTCGAAGAGACCATTCGCGAGCAGATTCCGCCCGCTGAAGTGGCGACCATTCTGGATAACATCGGCCTGCCTTACTCGGGTATCAATCTCACCTACTCCGTCTCTGCACCCGTGGGCCCATCCGACGCCGACATCCAGGTCCAGCTGAACCCGCATCACCATCCCACCGCCGCCTACGTCGATAAGATCCGCGCCGTGCTGGCGCGCCAGTATCCCGGAGTCACCTTCTATTCGGTGCCGGTGGATATCGTCACGCAGATTCTGAACTTCGGGCTGGCCGCGCCCATCGATATCCAGGTGGTGGGACCGGATCTCGATGGCAACCACGCGCTGGCGGAGCGCATGTTGAACGAGGTGCGCTATGTGCCCGGCGTCGTGGACGCGCGCATCCAACAGCCCTTCAACTACCCGAATTTCACGGTGAACGTGGACCGCACGCGCGCCCAGGCCATCGGCTTGACGCAGCAAAATGTCGCGCAGAGCGTGCTCGTGGCGCTGAGCGGAAGCTTCCAGACCAACCCCAGCTTCTACCTCGATCCGCGCAACGGAGTCTCCTATATGGTCGCCGTGATGGCGCCGCAATACCGGATGAACTCCATGGCGCAACTGGAAAGTTTGCCCATCTCGGGAAGCATTCCGGGCGCCGCGCCGCTCAGGGCGCCTTCGACGGCTGCGCCGGGATCGACGGGAACAGCCGCGGCAGGCGCTGAGCCCACCGGCGCGCCCGGCGCGCCCGCTCCCCTGCAGGTACTGGGCAACCTTGCCTCGATCGTGCCGGGGGCCGAGCAAGGCACGGTCACTCATTACAACGTGCAGCCGGTCATCGACATTTACGCCAACGTCGAGGGTACGGACCTCGGCAGCGTGACGCGCGCCATGCAAAGAATTGTGGCCGATCACCAGCGCGACCTGCCCCGCGGCTCGCAGTTCATTCTCCGCGGCCAGAGCGAGACCATGTACCGGTCGTACATCGGGCTGTTGAGCGGGCTGGCATTCTCCATCCTGCTCGTCTACCTGCTCATCGTGGTCAACTTCCAGTCGTGGCTCGACCCGTTTCTGATCGTCGCGGCGCTGCCCGCGGCCCTCGCCGGGATCGTCTGGTTCCTGTTTCTCACTGGAACGCGCCTGAGCGTGCCCGCGCTGACCGGAGCCATTATGTGCATGGGCGTGGCCACCGCCAACTCGATTCTCGTCGTGAGCTTTGCCAGCGAGCAATTGGAGATTCTGGTGGGCGATGCGCGGACGGCCGCCTTGAATGCCGGCTTTGTGCGCCTGCGCCCGGTGTTGATGACGGCCCTGGCCATGATTATCGGCATGGTGCCCATGTCTCTCGGCCTGGGCGAGGGCGGCGAACAGAATGCGCCGCTGGGCCGCGCCGTCATTGGCGGCCTGCTGCTGGCTACCGGCGCTACGCTTTTCTTTGTGCCTGTCTTTTTCTCCGACGTTCACGGCTGGCTGGAGCGCCGGCGGCGGGCAAAACAGCCCGCGGGCAGAGATGAGGGCCTCGAAGACTTGGAGTAATTCACCATGAGTAGGGAAGCGAATCCGAAAATTCAAGCCGGCGCGGGAGATGTGCCCACCGGCGACCGCGTCTCCGGAGAGGCGCCCATTTCCGCGCGCAAAGTTGTTGTCGGCCTGATCGCCGTTCTCGCCGCCGCCATCGTGCTTGCCGCCCTGGGCATCCTGGCCCGCGTGCATGCCGGCGCCGCGTTGGCGCAGCACACCGACGAGGCTGCCGCGCCCACCGTCAGCGTGGCGCCCGCCAAACCCGGCGCGCCCGTCGATGAGTTCGTCCTCCCCGGTAACGTCACCGCGTTCACCGATTCGCCCATCTACGCCCGCACCGACGGCTACTTGCTTCGTTGGTATTTCGACATCGGCGCGCACGTCAAGAAAGGCGACCTGCTCGCCGTCATCGACACGCCCGAGCTCGACAGGCAGGTGGCGCAGGCCGAGGCCGACCTGGCCACCGCGCAGACCAACGCCGCCAATGCCAAGGTGCAGGCCGGCCGCTATCAAGGGCTGGTGAAGTCCGACGCAGTGTCGCAGCTCGACACCGACACTCTCACCACCCAGGCTGCCGCCACGGCCTCCGCGGTCAAATCCGCCGAAGCCAATGTGCAGCGGCTGCGCGAGATGCAGTCGTTCGAAAAGATCTATGCGCCCTTCGACGGCGTCGTGACCGCGCGCAACGTCGACACCGGCCAGCTCATCGGCCAGGGCGCCGGAACCGAGCTCTTCCACATGCAAGCGATTGAAACCCTGCGCGTCTACACGAATGTCCCGCAGCTCTACACGCAAACTCTCAAGCGTGGGATGAAAATCGCTCTCACCTTTCCCGAGCATCCCGGAAAAACATTCGCGGGCAAGCTCGTCCGCACCGCCGACGCCATCGACCCGGCGAGCCGCACCCTGCTGGTCGAGGTGGACGTCGATAACCGAAGCGGCAAACTATTGCCCGGCGCGCTGGCGCAGGTTCATTTCAAAACCCCGTCCGCCGGACCCACGTTCATCGTGCCTACGGCCGCGCTCATCTTCCGCAGTGAGGGCCTGCGCGTGGCTGCCGTCGAAGCCACGAGCCAGGGAACCGTGGCTCATCTCGTGCCCGTCACCATCGGCCTGGACGACGGCGCCACCGTGCAGATCGTCAGCGGCCTCAACGCCGGCGACCAGATCATTCAAGACCCGCCCGACTCGCTGATCGACGGCGAGAACGTGAGCGTCGTGAAGCCCGGCAGCGAACAGTTCTCCGCAGGAGTCCGCTAGCCGTGCGGCCTCTGCGCACATCCCGTCACCATGGCTCCCGCAAGGATCAAATGAGATTCGCCGCGTTGCCTCTGCGCACGTTCCGATCCCAGCGCTCCCGGAGGGAGCAAACGAGAATTGCCCAGGGTGAAACCCTGGGTATGCTTGGCAAAATGGTCGGCGCCGTCCCGGAGGGCCGGCGCGAAATTTCACGCCAGGGCTTCGCGCAACCCTGGCGCCGCTCTCTCGTTCCCTTGCTCCCTTGCTCCCTGTCTTCTCGCTCCCTTGCTCCCTTGCTTCCTCGCTTCCTGTTTTCTATACCCTACTCTCTACTCCCTATTCCCTTGCTTCTTATTTCCGCCTGCAAACCCGTCGGCCCGAACTACTCGCGTCCCGCGTACAACGCGCCGCCGGCATACAAAGAGATGGGCGCGGCCAGCGTTCTTCCGCCCCCGAACCCTGCGGGCGGCGCATGGCAGCCGGCCAACCCGTCTGACGGCATGTTGAAAGGCAAGTGGTGGGAGATCTACCAGGACCCACAGTTGAACAATCTGGAAGAGCGCATCGCCACCGACAACGTGCAACTGAAGCAGGCGCTCGAGACCTATCTCGCCGCACGCGACCAGGTGGCCGCTGCGCGCGCGAATTTTTACCCCACGCTCTCCGCAGGCTCTTCCGCCGCCCGGGAGAAATACTCGGAGAATGAGCCGCTCTGGAGAGCAGGCAGCCCAACTACGTATGGCGATTTTACGATCGCGGGGCAGGCGACGTGGGAGCCCGACTTCTGGGGCCGCATCCGCCGCACCGTCGAGCAGGCCCGCGCCAGCGCCCAGGCCAGCGCAGCCGACATGGCCGCAATCGATCTCACGCTGCACGCGGAAATGGCAACTGACTACTTCGCTCTTCGCGGCCTCGACTCCCAGATCAAGCTGCTCACCGAGACGGTCACCGACCTCGAGCGCCAGCTTGATCTCGCCGAGCGCCGCTTCACCGGCGGCGTGGCCACGCAGGTCGACGTAGCGCAGGCGCAAACCCAGCTTGAAACCGTGCGCGCCCAGCTTGTCGACTTAGGCGTGGCCCGCGCGCAGTTCGAGCACGCCATTGGCACCATCGCCAACTACAACCTCAGCGGCTTCAGCATTGCACCCTCGCCGCTCGACCTCGCTCTGCCCAAGGTTCCCACCGGCGTGCCGTCGCAACTGCTCGAGCGCCGGCCCGACATCGCCGCCGCCGAGCGCCAGAGCGCCGCGGCCAATGCGCAGATCGGCATCGCCATCAGCGCCTTCTACCCCTCGATCACCCTCGGCGCATCCGGCGGCTTTCAAAGCACGAGTCTCGGCACATGGATTCAAGGGCCGAGCTCGATGTGGACGCTGGGCGGTCAGGCGGCTGAGCTGCTGTTTGATGCCGGCCAGCGCCACGCGCTTACCGACGCTGCCCGCCATAGCTACGAGGCCCAGGCCGACGGCTATCGCAATACGGTCTTCTCCGCATTCCAGGACGTCGAGGACCAGCTCGCCGCGCTACGCGTCCTCGAGCAGGAATTAACCGTGGAGCAACGCGCCGTCGACGCCGCGCAACACTCCTTCAATCTCTCGAACAGCCGCTATAAAGGCGGCGTGACCAGCTACCTCGAGGTCCTCACTGCCGAGCAAACGCTCCTTCAGGACCAGGTGACAGCCGTCAATATCGAGAGCCGCCAATTCGCCGCCAGCGTCAGCCTCATCCGCGCCCTCGGCGGCGGCTGGGACGTAACCCAGCTGCCAAAGTAAGGGGGAACAGGGATCAGGAACAGGGATTAGGGAACAGGGAACAGGCAGCAGGAAACGGGGAACAACTCAATAACCCACTGTCATCCCGAGCGCAGTTTGGCGCGAACAGCGCCAAACTGGGATGGAAGCATTAACTTTTTCGTCGGACTGTATGCCTCACATCCTGGATCGTTTTCGCCTCTTGTAGAATCTGGCAATGAGCCAGTTTACGCAGTGGTTCCTGGCACTGAGAAGAGACCGCATTGGCCAGTTGACTTTCGGCCTTACGCCATATAGTTTCTACTAATCTTACTGAAGTCTCTGTTTGCAAGTTTGTCGGTGATTGGGCTGGGAATGAAGGGCTTCCTGAGGCAATCGATGGTTCTAAGCGAGATCGCAGATGGACTCATCGCAAGCCAGAAAGCAGTTGCGCAGACGCTCGATTTCGAGCGCGCTGAAACCATTCTGTACACACAACGGTTCCCAGTTTGCTTTTACCACTTGCTGCATTGTTTGCGCGCTGGCCACGCCTTCGCTGCGCGAGAGGCCAAAGCTGGCGACCTCGCTTAACGCGTTATGCAGAGTCGCTCGCCGTCCATATCGTCCGACTCCGATGGCGAGGTCGCGTTCCGTGCCCACCTGCGGGAAGGAAACAATATCGTAGCCAGGGGAGAGCCGCCATCCGCGCCCATCCCACAAGAAGCCGTGATTACGCAGGTGGTCGTCGTTGTTGTTGCAGAGAATATTGAAGACCATCCATCGCCACAACTCTTTCGCGTCCGCCGCAGGTTCGGAACCAAAGCGCCGCATTTGTTGCGCCAGTCCGCGATAGCTTTGCCGCGACGATTCGCTCTCGTGCGCGCCGAGAATCGTCAGCCCCGAGATAAATGGGAGACGGCGGTATCCGGCTTCGTTCTGCACCCGGTCGAAGCGTTCAACAAGATAGATGTCTTGCCCCAACACCTTTTCGAGCCGTACGGGCGGCACGTTGATTCCAGCCATGGCGGCCAGCTTCATGGTGACGTATTCAACACGGCACATCGGAGTGCGATCATCGGCCCGGCCAAATTTGGCGATCCACTGTTTGCCATCGTATTCGCAGGCGGACTTCGGTCTGGCTCCGCCCAGCGAGGAACCATGCACGAAGAAGCGGCGATGCTTGATGGGCAGCTCTTCGGCGACATCCAACTCCCGCACCGCGTCGATCATCTCGGCCAGATCGAGGTTCTCGCCCGGCAATTCGCTCTCTGTCCAGGGAACCATGCGGCGAGGTCCGGACAAGTCTGCGCCGAAGGCCAGAGCGCCGACGCGCGATTCCCCCGTCGCGACCAGATAGTCAAATTCAGAGAGAGCGCGTGCGCCTGCGGCGCGCTCCATGAGATGCCGCCCCCATCCATCGGGCGCGGCATCGCGAATGCCATTGAAGAGGACAAAACCTTCCTCAGTGCTGTACTCGCGCTCGATACCCGGATCGGGCAATGGCAACTGCACCGGATCGAGAGGCAGCCGGTCTTTGCGCTCAAGGTATCGCCGGCCATAGCGGAAACGCGCTCCCGCTTCGCGCCCAGCGCCGACCGTCTCCAGAATTCCAGCCGGTACGGGGCCTTCATCGAGATGGACATAAACGTAGGCAGTGGACATGGCTCACTCAGAAGTCGAATTTGTCGGCTTGCTTTTTGGTTCTGCGGAAATCGCGCGGCAGATTTTGAATGTCGGCTTGAAGGCCGGTCGTATCGCTCTCCGGCGCGACGAGATCGCCGATGCGCCGGTGCATGCCCAGAACCCACAGCGCCGAGGCGATAATTCCTACGCCCACCGCCGGGTCGCCCTTTTCCATGCGCTGCACAGTTTTCAGATTGACCATCATCCGCTCAGCCATTTCAGCCATGGACATGCGCCTACGTTTCCGCGCGACAGCAATATCCTTTCCCAACTTCAGAAGCTGGTCTTGTGCTGCTGCGGGTAATGCTTGATAGGCCCGGCTGGTTCTCGCCATGCAAAAATTATACCCATACAATGGGTGATTGAAAGACAAAATACCTATGTATGGGTATATCTGTTGACACGTAGAGCGAAATACCGGTCAATATTTGAATCCGTGGCTGCTTTGTGTTCTCTTTTAGAGTACAATTGTTCTCACTGTGAGAACTGTCTCCACATCGACCGGCGATCTGCTCTTTGGCCAGACCAGAGGCCGAGTGTTGTCGCTGCTTTTTGGTGCGCCAGACGAATCCTTCTATGTTCGTGAGATTGCCCGCCAGATCGAAACGAGTGTGGGGACCGTGCAGCGGGAACTGACGCTGCTCGCCGGGGTTGGGCTCGTCAATCGCTCGCAACGGGGCAATCAGGTTTTCTATCAGGTCAACCAGGAGCACCCGGATTACCCGGAGTTGCGCGCGCTTTTGGCGAAGACTCTTGGCGTTTTTCAGTTGCTTAAAAGCGCTCTGGCCCCTCTCAAATCCCGTATCGATTTTGCCTTTGTGTATGGTTCGGTCGCGCGCGGCGAGGACAAGGCAACAAGCGACATTGACCTGATGGTGATCGGCGCGGCCACGCTCGACGATGTGCTCGATGCCGTTGGACCGCTTGAAAAGCAGTTGCGGCGACCAGTCAATCCGACTATCTATTCCCGCGAGGACTTGAAGAAGCGGCTTCACGAGGGCAACCACCTTCTGCAATCATTGATGGACAGCAAGAAGGTCTTCCTGATCGGCAACGAAGATGAGTATAGAGAAGCTTGCACAATTCGGTTGGTACAAGGCTGAGCCGAGCAGTCCGAAGGAGATTGCCGACCTGTTCAGTATTGTGGACCGCTCGCAGGCGGACTCGAAGGTGGAAAGCATCTCCGACGATCTTCGCTTTCAGGCGGCGTACAACGGCATTCTTACGCTTGTAAATATCGCGCTACGCGCCAGCCAGGGCAATCGCATTTGGAATCCGATCCATGGATGATCAAGGCTTTGAAAGGGCACGGCTTCAGAGCCTGCCCTGAGCGCAGTCGAAGGGTACCGCAGAAAGCGCACAAAAATAGCGGGCTTTAGCCCCTGGGGGATGTATCTTGCCACCATCCGAAACCATCCCTCGGGGGCTAAAGCCCTTCTCCTTCCGTTTCGCCTCGCCCGGCACGGCTGAAGCCGTGCCCTTTCAAAGCAATTCCTTCCCGCATTTTGAAATGCGATTGCCCTGACGCGCCAGCGGCTATCGCGTATCTCTCGGCCAGGGCCACCATCAGCGCGTAATCGAAAGCCTGGAATATACGTTGACGACGCAGAACGATTCTTCGCGTGGAAAGTGGGTGCGCAAGATCAAGTCGCATTCGCAGAAGAGAAACAGAACGAGCTATGACTTGGCAGGCGGCGTTTCCCCGACCGACCTCGCGCAGATCATGAAAGACCTCGTTGCTCTGCGAGAGCAGGTCAAAACCTGGTTACAGGAAGTCCATCTGGAACTTCTTACGCGCGCCACAAAGTAAAGTCTGCCATGCCCCAGGTTCGCATTGTTTGCATCAGCGATACGCACGGCCAGCACGCCAAACTGAGCGTGCCGGATGGCGACATCTTGATTCATGCTGGAGATTTCTCGGCCTTTGGCGACACGCCCATCGAGATCATTGATTTCAATCAATGGCTTGGCACGCTGCCCCACAAATACAAGGTTGTTATTGCGGGGAACCATGATCTGATGTTTGAGCGGCATCCAGGCGCAGCCAAGCAGTTGTTGACCAACGCCATCTATCTCGAAAACTCCGGCACGGAACTCGCGGGCCTGAAAATCTGGGGATCGCCGGTCCAGCCCGAATTCAATAATTGGGCCTTCAATGTCGCGCGTGGCGCGGCGATCCGACGGTATTGGCAGATGATTCCGACGGACATCAATGTACTAATAACGCATGGACCGTCGCATGGCGTGCTGGACACGGCGCATCCCACTACAGACCATCTCGGCTGTGAGGAACTGACGAAAGCCGTTCAGCAAATCAGGCCAAGGTTTCACGTTTTTGGCCACATTCACGGCGGGCAGGGCCAGCGGAATTCCGACGGCACGCTGTATGTGAATGCCTCTGTAGTCAACGAGGCATATCAGCTTGTCTATGCGCCGCAGGTCATCGAAATTGAAGCCTCGATGCCAAGAGAATGAGCCGAATCTTGGTATCAATCAAGCGAATTCAGCGCAGGTCTGACATTCCCGGATAGCGGCAGCGTAGCCGAGGCGCGGTCCGTGTCAAGGCTCGGCGACCGCGTTGCGGCGGGCTGCGGCCCGGCCTTGACACGGACCTCTTCCGCCTCGGCTTATCATTCCAAATATTCCGGGAATGTCAGCAATAAGAACAGGCTCTGAATATCCTACTGCCTATGTTTGGTGTTACCGGCTCTTTGCAGAATCGGGAGGGCCTCCAGACGGTCCAGAATCTCCATGAATCGGGGACGATTGCGATAGTTCACGCGAATCTCGGCCACCAGATCGTTCCACTCCGGGCTGCGGCCGAGCGATTTCAGAACCGGGTTCATCTTCTTCAGGTAGGCAGCGGCTGTCTCATAGGCCGAGATGCTTGCCTGCTTCAGATTCGCATCGACGCAGCCGCGATAAATCTCCAGGGCGCGCTCGGGATGCGCTGCCGCAACGGCAGCGGCGACACTGTCGGCATAGTTGCCAAACCCATAAGAGCCCATGCGCTGGCTTTTCGCCGCCGCGCGCCACAGGTCGAACCAACGCAAAACTTCATCCGGATTGTGCTCGGCAATTGCCATGTCTATCAGTATGTCGTAGCGTGGGCGCTGGTCTCCGTTACGCAGCAAAGGCAGCAAATAATCCGGCATTGGCAAGGGCCAATCCGGGTGGAAAGTAACGCTGCTTGGGCCATTGTTTTTCGCAGTTATTGAGAAAGGGAGCCTGCCGTTTTCGAGGAATTCCAGGGCCTGCTGCCTGACCGTTGCGAGGCAACCGGCGCGCTCAGCAGCGGCAACCAAAGCAGAGAATTTATCGCATCCGGGGCGATCAAAAAACTCCCATGCGGCATGCGCGGCAGCGATTTTCCACTGCTTCCGTGTCCGGGCAAGTTCGGCCATCGACTTCGCAATCTGGTCGGCAATTCCCGGCGCATCTTTAGCTGTTTTCTGAATTCCTTCCGCCGCCCAGCGCTCGGCTTCCTCGTATCTTTTCTGCTCAATCAGCAGCGGAATCAGCCGTTCATAACTGCCGGTGATGCGCGCTTCGCGATCGCGAACGGCAATCACTTCGCCGTCGCGCCCGGCGCGCGTAAGAGCCTTGACGAGCCAGTCGGCGATCTGTTCGCGCTGATATTTATCGTGAAAATTGCTCCCGGCTCGCACCTCTGACTTTAAGCGGCCCGCCAGCACGTCGGCAGCCGCCGACCAGTCGGACAGGCTGGTATGCCGCTCTAATACGGTGTCGAGCAGGTCACTTTCAATCACGCTGTATTCGTCTCTGAGGTCGGCGTCAATCGCAAAAATCAGCTTCTGTGCGGCGGACATTTTCGACTGATTTACCGCCCGAAAGATTGGCGGCAGGCACTCCGCAAAGGCCGTGGCCGTCTCGCCTTCGTCGTCTGACTGGCCGATTTGTTCCATGCCCTGCGCCATAATTTCCCGGCTCAGTTTCACTACGGCGTCCGCTTGTCCGAGCTCGACCATGCGGTCAAGATAACGCGCCAAGCGGCCAAAGTCCGGGGTATAGCCTTCGCCCTTCCAGTAATTCCGCCAGCCCGGTTCCGAGGTCACCCGGCGCAGTTCTCTTCGTGCTTCGGCGATCAGTCGATCCGCATCGCCTTCGCCCAGAGCAATCCGCTCGCGGAACTCTTCGTGCAGCTCCGGGAAGCGCTGTACCAAAGACCAAACCAACTCGGCCAGTTCTTCCCGGCTCTTCGCGTCGATGTGCTTCCGGATCTTCTCATCGCTGACCTTGCCTGCACGCCGCCGGGAAACCTGCGTGCTTTCGCTGTCCTCCGACTCGTCTGCTTCATCACTGTCATCGAAGTCGTCGGAGGGGGCTTCAGAGAGGCTGTTATTCGCCAGTTCCTCCCACTTGTCATCCGCTGCATCCATGACGGGGACCACAGCGCTACTTGCCAGCATGTCGAGATACGTCGCGAGGACGGCGACGGCATGTTTGCATCCATTCCAACCAACCGGACAAGTGCAACGAGAGCGAAGGGTATCGGCATCCCACCAGACGCCCGTCGTGTAGCTCCGCGTGCCGGAGACTGTTGCGATTAGCTTGCCGTCTGTAGAGACCGCGAGATCATGGACTCGACCGCCTCGCTGATATGCCCGCCCGCGCGTCACGGAACGCGACCCGGCCCAGTTCGCCACGTCGTCCCAAGTCACTGACTCCCAGTTCGATGTATGGGTGACGGTCCGGGCAGAGGCGTTCGCCTTTGCTGTGCCGGAGGATTTGCTTGCCATCGATAGATTCCTGTGTGAATCTTATAGGCAATAGTCGATACCTGAAGACTTCTCTCACAAGAATTTGTCGTTCTGCCTTATCGCGCCTGTACTTCTCAAAATCCTGATACCTCCCCATCGTTTCTAAAAACGGAAATCCGCGGTCGTCAGTCGCTTGAGAATCAATTCCAGTAAGCGGATCACTTTCTCTTCGAAAGATTCATCGGAAGGCATAACGTGCTCCTTTCGCTAAGCCAGACGTGTTGGCATGAGTCAACTTGTCATAGAGTTCCCAGCATGGCCGTTGCCCGCTTCAGAGACTGGCGGGATTGAAAGAATTTCTCCCACGGGTCTGGGCGTTCAAGTCGTCGTCGGAAATTGCCGAGATTGAAGTCAGACGGGACCAGCGTTGGTTTCACCTCAGACCAATCCAGGGGAGTTGAAACTGGTGCGTGCTCGCGCCGCCTCACTGAATAGGGCGCGACGACGGTTTGCCCAAAGGCATTGCGAAACGGGTCCAGGTACACGCGGCCGTGTCGGGCCGCGACGGAGTGTTCAACGGTCAACTCGTCAGGGTGCGCAACCGCGACGCGTGCAACAAATGACTCGGCAAATGCAAG
>Ga0187784_10000635_pt1 | contig 26214 bp, 26 predicted proteins | sample 1015_SJ02_MP15_2_FD_132964 | JGI IMG/M metagenome (GOLD analysis project Ga0187784, IMG submission 132964) | Tropical peat soil microbial communities from peatlands in Department of Meta, Colombia - 1015_SJ02_MP15_20_MG | ecosystem: Environmental > Terrestrial > Soil > Wetlands > Peat | place... | reverse complement strand
GGTTCCGATTGAATCAGAAGCGGGCCTTAGTATTTTATTTGAGCATGATTTTTTCGGAAAACCGCTTTCCACTTTTTCGGATCATGCTCTAAGCTTGGCTTTTCGACATGGTGTGCGATATTTGGCCTGCGATATTTGCCGCGACAACGCCGCGAGACTTTCATTGCATAGCCCGACAAACATCGAAACATCCTGGCCGGACGCGATCTATGCGCAGTTCCGGCGCGTCGGCATTCGCCAAGTCGGTTATGTGCCCGACGCCGGCCACAGCCGGCTGATCGCGCTCGTCAAAGACGATCCGAACATCGCCGACGTGGTACTGACCAGCGAACAAGAAGGCGTGGGGCTCGTCGCCGGCGCGGCGCTTGGCGGGGAACGCGCGGCGCTATTGATGCAATCGAGCGGCGTCGGCAATTGCGTCAACATGTTTTCGCTGTTGCGCAATTGCGGCTTTCCCTGCGTCGTGCTGGTGACGATGCGCGGCGAGTTCGGCGAATTCAATCCGTGGCAAGTGCCGATGGGCGCCATCACCGAGGACGTGCTGCGGCTTTGCGGCTTTCTCACCTATCGGATCGAGAGCGCCGAGGCCGTCGACGCGATCGTCGGCGCCGGCTGCGACATGGCGTTTGCCGGCAATCTGCAAGTCGCGATGCTGTTGTCGCAACGGCTGATCGGTCCCAAAGTGTGGACAAGGTAATGGACGCAATGCTGCTCGACCGGCGCGATTTCGTACGGCAGCTTCTGGTCGACCGCGGCAATCTCCTCGTCGTGCCGGGGCTTGGCTCGGCGACCTACGATGTCGCCGCGGCCGGCGATCATCCGCTCAATTTCTATCTCTGGGGCGCGATGGGCGGCACCGCGATGATCGGGCTTGGGCTGGCGCTGGCGCGACCCGACCGCCGCGTCGCCGTCATCACCGGCGACGGCGACATGCTGATGGGTCTGGGCAGCCTCGCCACCATCGGCGTCAAGCAGCCGAAAAATCTCGCCATCGTCGTTCTGGATAATGCCCGTTACGGCGAGACCGGCATGCAGCCGAGCCACACCGACAACGGCATCGATCTCGTCGCCGTGGCGCTCGCCTGCCGGTTCAAGCACGCGCGCGTTGTTTCACGCATTGACGGCGCTGCGGATGTGCGTGCGCTGCTGCATGGTGGCGAGGGTCCGCTCCTGGTCAATGCCCGGATCAAACCCGAGGATCCCCCGCGCGTGCTGCCGCTGCGCGACGGCCACGCCATCAAGCAGCGCTTTATCGAGGCGTTGGGTGCGGTCTGACAGGCGAATAGAAACCGGCACTATGGAATGACGAAAATATTGGGGGCATAGAGATGAATTTGAGACTGCGCCGCGGTGTGCCGGCCGATTCTAACGAGTGCGGCCGTATCTGCTTTGACGCCTTCAAGAGGCTCGCCGATAAACATCGCTTTCCGCAGGATTTTCCGTCCCCGGAAGTCGCGTCCGGCTTGCTGGCATTCCTCCTTGCGCATCCACAGTTTTATTCGGCCGTGGCCGAACTGGATGGTCGGATTGTGGGAAGCAATTTTCTCGACGAACGGAGTGTCATAGCGGGGATCGGCCCCATTTCGGTCGACCCAGATACGCAGAGCCAAGGCATCGGTCGCCGGCTGATGGAGCACGCCCTTGAGCGTGTCCATGAGCGGGGATTTGCAGGCGTGCGCTTAGTGCAGGCCGGGTACAATAATCAGACGCTTTGTCTCTACACCAAGCTCGAATTCCGCACCCGCGAGCCGTTGTCGGTCATGACAGGCGTGCCGCCAAAATTAAAGCTGTCCGGCTACGCGGTGCGCAGCGCCGGCAAAGAAGATATCGAAACGTGCAACCAGTTGTGTCGCACCATTCACGGCCATGATCGCTCGGCTGAAATAGCGGATGCGATCCGAGACGAGACTGCAACCGTCGTCGAACGGCTCGGTAGAGTGACAGGTTATGCAACGGCTATCGGATTTTTCGCCCATGCCGTCAGCGAGACCAACGAAGACATGATGGCTCTGATCGGTGCGGCGGAGCGTATCACCGGGCCCGGGATTTTGGTTCCGACGCGCAACCATGAGCTGATGACGTGGTGCTTGAACAATAACCTGAAACTTGTGCAACAGATGACACTGATGACCATCGGCCTCTATTGCGAGCCGACGGGCGTTTATCTTCCATCGATACTTTTTTGAGCGATCGTTATCGCCGGCGGGATCGGCCCAATTGCCATGCCGGGGTTGCGTGGACGGCTTATTGCAGCCCTGCGGCTCGCCCCTCGTGCGGGCCGCGGCTGAGCGCGGCCTTGCCGTGATAGAAGCCGTTGGAGAACGGTCCGGGGAGATTCAAGCCGATCAGGGCCTCCGCAGCCTCGCACGCCGTGATCGTGCCATCGAGCAGGCCGCGAAAGGCCGTTGCCACCCGCACCATATCGCAACTATGCGGCGACAGGCGAAAGCGCGACACGCCCATGTCCCGCAACACTTTCAGCCGGTCGATCAAATTGAGAAAATCGTGCGACAGCGTCTGCACGCCGTTCACGGCCAGGAACGGCTGCCCGCTCAGCGTGCGCAGTTCCAGGCCATCGGCGTCCTCCTCGCAGACGAAGCGGCAAGAGTCCTTGGTGCGGCCGTGGGCGCGGGCGTGATAGCAGCGCGCCGAGAGCGCAAGCGGCATGCGGCCGAAAACCAGAACTTCGAACGTGACATCGAGGTCTTGCGTGGCGCGGCACAGCGCGCCGACGCTCGCCGCCGGCAATTCCACCGGCAGGCAGAAATTGCGGGCGCCGTCCCGTGCCAGCACCGTCACGCTGCGCTCGTTGTAGACGTTGATGAAGGGGCCGATGTGATGCGCTCGGCCTTGCAGATACGGCAAGGCCGCGCCGTCATTGGCCTCGACCAGGCCGTCCTGGCGCGACGCGACGGCTTCGATCAGCTTGCGGTCGATCGCTTGCGTCACTTCGGACAGCGTCGAGTAGACCACCGTCTTGCCGGCGGCGCGCAGCCGATCAACCACCGCGCCGCAATGCTCGTCGAACAACGGCGCCCGCTTCGAACAGATCACCTCGCCGAGATAGACCGTGCCGACCGGCGCCTCGTCGGCGATGCGGAAATAAAAATCCCGCCAGGCCTCGGGCTTCCAGTTGAACAGGCAAGGCCCCAGCGTGACTTCCGCCGCCGTGTTGCGCATCGCTGTCTCCAAACCTTGTTACCGTCGGTTCTTTATCGCCAGGGTCTTTATCGCCACGTCTTGCTGCGGTAGGCGCCTTGGGTCTCGCGCTGGCCCTCGGTCAGCGCAACCAGGCTGGCGAGACTTGCCTCGCGGCCGGCCATGATGTCGTCGACCGCCTTGCGGAACGCGGAGACGACAGCGCGGACATAGGCTCGGCTGCGCTGCCGGCCTTCGATCTTCAGCGCGGTGACGCCGGCGCGCATCAGGTCGGGAAGCAGCGCCGAGAGGTTGAGCGTGACCGGTTCCTCGAAAGCGTAATAGGGCTCGTTGCGTGCCTTGCAGAGATAGCGGCCCTTGCAGATCGTCGGATAGCCGGCGCTCTCCTCGGCGCTGAAGCGATCGATCACATAGCGGCCGAGGCGGGTCGTCAGATTGCGCTCGGCGTCCTCCTCGTAATGCACGTCGGCGGCGGGCGAACAGACGCCGTCCATATTCGTGGACACGCCGCAGACATAGTTGGTCAGGCTGCAGCGGCCCTCCGCCATCATGCCGATATTGCCGAATACGAAGGCCTCGATCTCGCACGGGATTTGACTGTGCAGATCGGCGATTTCGGCGACGGTGAGAATGCGGGGCAATACCACGCGCTTGACGCCGAACTGCCCGCAATAATAGCGGATCGCTTCCGGCGACGAGGCGCCGGCCTGCACCGACAAATGCAGCCGCAGATTCGGATGGGTCGCCGCGGCGTAATCGGCGACGCCGAGATCGGCGACGATCAGCGCGTCGGCGTTAAGCTTGGCGCCGAGGTCGACCGCGTCGCGCCACATCGCAAATTCGCCGGCGCGCGGAAAAGTATTGACGGCAAGCAGCACCTTGGCGTTGCGCGCATGGGCATAGCCGATCGCGGTTTCGAGTTCGGCCGGCGTGAAATTCAGGCCCGGGAAATTGCGCGCGTTGGTCTCGTTCTGCAGGCCGCAATAAACGGCGTCAGCGCCGGCGTCGACCGCGGTGCGCAGCGCTGCCGGCGTGCCGGCCGGACAGACCAGTTCGGGTCGCACGTAGCCGTTATCATTCATCGCGTTTCCTCATGCCCATGCCGCGCAATGATGAAATGAAGAGTTGCAGCGGCGCGGACAACGGTCCGAATGCCGCGACGATACTGTCGAGCGCGCTGCCTTCGACATCGTCCAGCGCGTTGCGCAGCGCGACCACGGCTTCAGTGTCGCCGCTCACGCGCAAATCGCGGGAGAAGAACAGCGCATCGCCGTCGAGCGAGCCTTCCATCATGCCGATGAGATCGAGAAAAGTGCCGGCGATCGCCGCGTCGTGGCGCGGCGTCGGGTGCCGGCGGGCAGCGACCAGATAGGGCCGCTCGGCAGTCGGCCGCAGCAAGAGGACGAAGGGCAGATCGATCGGATCAATCATGAACAGCTTGTCGGCATGCGGGCCGAGGCGGGCGAACAGTTCGGGCCGCGAGCGCGCCACATGCGAAGCGATATGGGTCAGCACCGGCTGAATGAGCGCGAGCGGCACCGCCGCCGCTAACAAGCCGGGGACGTTATGCATTAGGCCCTTGAGCGGCGAAGCCGCGGTCTCGGTGCGGGCGCGGGCGGTCATGGCAGCAACGATTACCGCTGTTGCCGCTCTGGGATTTGATCGAGATCAAATTGCCGACGCCGGGGTTAGAGCCCCGGCGCGCGCCGCCCGCTTGACCGCCTGGATAATCTCCGGATAGGCGCCGCAGCGGCACAGATTGCCGGCGAGATAGCAGCGGATATCGTCGTCGCTCGGCTGCGGATGGTGCTTGAGCAATTGATGGGTCATCAGCACGAAGCCCGGCGTGCAGAAGCCGCATTGGAACGCGCCGCAGTCGATGAAGCCCTGTTGCACGGCCGACAGCGTGCCGTCGGCGTCGAATTGCTCGACGGTCGACACCGTCTTGCCGTCGACCCAGACCGCGAAATAGAGGCAGCCGGAGACCGCGACGTCGTCGACCAGCACGGTGCAGCAGCCGCACAGGCCCTGGCCGCAGCTCTCCCGCGCGCCGGTGAGGTCGAAACGTTCCAAAAGTTCGACCAGATTGCGGTGCGGTTCGATCGCGGTCGAGACCTTTTGGCCGTTGAGCGTGAAATTGATGATGCGCTCGGTCATAATCGATCCCGTCATTCGTCGTCGAGCGGGCGGCCGGCTTTGGCACGCAGCGCGCGCAACACCGCTTCGGCGGTGATCGGCAGTTCCATGATGCGGACGCCCACGGCGTCGTGGATGGCGTTGGCGATCGCCGGCGACACCCCGAAGGTGCCGGTCTCGCCCAGGCCCTTGGCGCCGAACGGTCCGCTGTGCTGTTCGGCGGCGACCAGTTCGCATTCGATCGGCGGAACGTCGCCGATGCCGGGAATCTTATAATCGGCGAGCGAGGCATTGGTGACCTGGCCGCCGTCGAGCTGCATCGCCTCCGACAGCGTGAAGCCGAGCTGCATGATCGCGGCGCCGGACAGTTGCGCGCGGGCGACGCCAGGATTGATCGGCTTGCCGCAATCGGCGGCGTTGACCAGCCGGATGACGCGCACATGCCCGGTCTCGGTGTCGACCTCGACCTCGGCGCCGGCGCCGCCGATCATCCAGAAGGGTGTGACGTTTTCGGATTGACCCGTCTGCGAATCCGGCGGCTTGTAGCTCGGCACGAAGCTCGCCGTGCCGACGACATTGCCGGCCTGCATGCCGTAGCGTTTCTTGAAAATCTCCGACGGCGGATAATTGGTGCCTTCGGGCAATCCGGCCTCGCTGGCGAGCGCCCGCAGCTTTGAGCGGGCGTCTTCGGCGGCGAGCCGCACCGCATTGCCCATGTGATAAAGCGAGCGCGAGCCGAGCGTGCCCATGTCGTAAGGCGTGACGTCGGTGTCGGAGTGGACGACGCGCACGCTTTCGGCCTCGATGCCAAGCACCTCGCCGACGATCAGCGCATAGGCGGTGTCGGAACCCTGGCCCATGTCGACGGTGCTGGTGTAGACGGTGGTGCTGCCGTCGGCGGAAATGTTGACGATCGCGACCGAGGTGGTCGGCGAGATCACCGCTTTCATCGCAATGGCGATGCCGCGACCGCGGCGCAGCGTCCCGCTGCCGCGATCGAACGGTGCGTCCCAGCCGAGCCGCGCGGCGAGCGCTTCGAGCACCTCCGGAATTGCGGCGTCGCGCAACACGGTGCCGCTGACATGCGGCCGGCCGTCGCGCAGAATGTTTCTGCGCCGGAATTCGAGCGGATCGATGCCAAGCTCGCGCGCGATCAGATCGGTGTGCGATTCATAGGCCCAGACCAGCTGCGGAATGCCGAAGCCGCGCAAGGCGCCGGCCGGGGTGCGATTGGTGTACAGCTCATAGGAATCGACGCTGACATTGTCGATGTCGTAGGGACCCGCCGCGGTGAAGCCGGATTTTTGCGCGACCCGCGGCCCGATATCGGCATAGGCGCCGCCGTTCCAATGCACGGTACAGCTGCGCGCGACGACGCGGCCGTCCCGATCCACGCCGCTCTTGATGCGGAACGTGGTGGGGTGCTTGGTGATCATGTAGAACTGCTCTTCCATGGTCAGCGCGATCTTGACCGGCCGCCGGACCAGCATCGAAAGCGCCGCCACCAGCGCTTCGAGCTTGATGTAGAGCTTGCCGCCGAAGCCGCCGCCGAGATAGGGGACTTTCACCCGCACGCGGTTTTCCGGCCAGCCGAACAGCCGCGCGATCTCGACGCGCACGAAACTCGGCGACTGGTTGGCGGTGTGGATGGTCAGCCGGTTGTCGCCCGGCTCGGCCACCGAAACGAACGGTTCCAGCGCGAGATGCAGGCACTGCTGGGTCTTGAAAGTGTGCTCGAATACGTGCGCGGCCTTGGCGAAGGCTTGATCGACGTCGCCGCGGCGCAAATGATAATCGAGCGCGACATTGGTGCCGCCGCGGCCTTTGAGATGCTTGAGATCGGCGAAAGTGCCGGCGGGCTTGAGCACGTCGTGGACCAGCGCGTCCGGCTGCATCGCCGCGACCTCGTCGTAGACCGCCGGCAGCTCTTCGTAGTCGGCTGAAATCATTTGCACCGCCTGTTCGGCGACATGCGGATCGCCGGCCAGCACAACGGCGACTGGCTCGCCGACATGGCGCACCTTGTCGAGCGCGAGAATCGGCTGGTCGTGGAACGCCGGACCGTAATAGGGATCGGCAACGACGGTCTTGATGTCCTCGCCGGTGACGACGCGGTAAACGCCGGGGAGTTCGCGCGCCGCTTGAATGTCGATGCCGCGGATGCGTCCGTGCGGCACTGTCGAGCGAAACACCTTGCCGTACAGCATGCCGGGTAACCGCAGGTGATGCGTATAGTCGGCGCGGCCGGTGACCTTGGCGCGCACTTCAAGCCGGGGAATCTCACGGCCGACCTGGTTCATGGCCGCATCATCCCTCCTTTTGCCGCGCGCCGTCGCCCAAAGCCTGGCGGACGGCGCGCCGCAGATAGACCCGCAGCAATTCGCGCTTATAGGCAACGGAGCCGTGGGCATCGGCGAGGATCGAAGCTTCCGCGACCGCGGCGTCGCCGGCGCGTGCCAGCACCGCAGCGTCAGGCGATGCGCCTTGCAGCGCGTTTTCCGCGCTCGTCAGGCGCGTGACTTTTTCGGTCGCGGCGCCGACCACGACGATCGGATCGCGTAGCGCGCCGTCACGAAGCGCGAACGATACCGCGACGCCGAGCGCCGGCCAGTCGTCGGCGGAGCGCGAGGTGACCTTGATGTAGGCCGCCTTGCGCTCTTGCAGCGGGGGCACCGTCACGGTCGTGATCAGCTCGTTCTTTGCCAACACGGTCTCGTAATAGCCGGCATAAAGCTCTTCGAGCGGCAATTCGCGGCTCGCCTTGGTGCCGTTCTTGGTGCCGTTTTTTGGGCCGCTGATCGTCACGCGGGCGCCGAGCGCGGCCAGCAGCGGCGGCAGATCCATGTGCGGATCGCCATGCGCGAGGGCGCCGCCGACCCGGGCAACGTTGCGCACGCGCGGATTCGCCAACCTGCGCAACGCATTTTTGAGGACGGGTAGTCGCGTAGCGACGTACGGGTCTTTTTCCACTTCGCTTAATGTCGCCATGGCGCCGATGCGCACTTCGCCGGCGCCGGTCACCGTGATGCGCGCGTGCTCGGGCTCGATGCGGTGCAGGCAGACAAGCCGGGTCGGCTGGAACACACCGGCTTTCATCATCAGCATCAGCGCGGTGCCGCCGGCGACGGCGCGGATCGTCGGCTGCTGCGGATCGAGCAACGCCAACGCCTCTTCGAGCGAGGTCGGCTCCAGCATTTCGAATGGAATCACAGGACGCCTCTCCCGGCAGGCTTTTAGTTTTCGGGTCACCGCAATGCCTTGGGGGCAGTTAAATCACAGTCGGGTTCGCCGCGTCGAGCCGGTCTTACACGTTGCGCGGTCGCGGGCTCACGCACCAGGCGCCGGTCATCACCACGAGCGCGAGCAGCGCCGGGGCGATGGCGAGCCAGACATTGGCGGCGGCGACCGCTGCCGTCGCGGCCCAGCCGATCGATGAAAAAGCCTCGGCAAACGTGGCCACGCGCGAGGAGACCTGACGGCGGCGAAATTGACTGCGCTTGGCTTGGCTGCGGAACCACAATTGGATCGAGGTCGCCGCCGCAGCGGCAATCACAATGCCGACGCTGGTGACCAGCGCGTGCCAGGGCGAAGCCACGGCAAGCGTCGCGACGAGCGGCGCGAACACCAGCGCAACGACCCCGAGCACGGCCTCGATCTTGGCTCGCACGATAAAGCGCGGCGGCACCGGCGCCGAGGCCACGAGGTCAGGCGCGTCTTCGCCTGAAATCGCAAGCCAGGCGAGGCCGCCGGCAAGCTGCCCGGCCGCCATGACCAGGACGGGTACCAGCAACTGGTAGGCGCCATGGGAGCCGCTCTGGCCGTCATCGAAGCTGCGCCACAACAGCACCGCCGGCGGAATGAGATAGAGCATTTGCATCAGTGTCTGCGAGACGAGCCACGGATCGCGGCGCAGCAGCGTCCATTCCTTGCGGCGCAGCGCAAGCCGCGGCGATGTCGGCCGGAACGCGCTGTCCTGCCGCCCCCGGCCAATCGAGGAGCCGGCGGAACCGACGGCGGTCATGGCGTATTCGCCGAAGCGCGGGGCGACGACGGCGATGGCGGCGGCGAGCAAAACAAAACTTGAAGCGAGCACGCCGGTGAGCGCCATGCCGTCGCCAAGCGCGGCGCGCGCCGGCCACCAAACAAGGCTGCCGGCGTCGGGCAACAGCGCGAGCGCCGTCTGCGACTGCAACACCGACACGCGCGACAATGTGCCATAGGACAGGATCGCCGCGACTTGCAGCCCGATGACGAAGGCGGCGCCAATGACCGCGGCGACGACCTGCGCCACGAGCCGCGTGCGTTTTGGACCAATGACGCGGAACAGCGCGACGGTAAGGGCGACCGCCAGAGCCGTCGCGGCGGCACCCATGGCGGCGATCAGCCCGTAAGCGCCGATCCAGCGCCAGCCGCCGCGCGCGACCAGGACGTCGATGAACGGCGCCGCCAGCGGCAGCGCCATCATCGCCATCGACAGCGCCACCGTGGCGATGCGCACGGCAAAGATTTTTTCCACGGCGGCCGGCGAAGCCAGGATGAGATCGAGATCGGAGCGCGAATAGAAAGCGCGCGTCGTCGATTCCATTGCTTGCGAGATCATCAAAAGCCACGACAGCAGCACGCTGGCGCTGATTGCGACCAGCGTCGCCTTGTCGGGCGCGGCGTCGGCATAGCGGCCGACCACCCAATAGGCGACGAAATGCATGAAGATGACGAAGACCGCGATGGCGATGACGACGCGGCGCAGGCGCTCGCGCCGGCCCGCGGTCATCATGGCCAGCCAGTCGCGCCAGGCGAGCCGCGATTCGTGCCGGGCAAACCAGACGGCGCTACCCGGCACAGCAGTCATGCCGCTTCGGCCTGTTCGGCGACGAGCGCGAGGAAAGTGTCTTCGAGGCTCGCACCGTCGGTCATGCTGGTATTCTTGCCGGCATTCTTGTCGGTATTCTTGTCGGTATTCTTGCCGGCCTTGCGCCTCAACTCTTCGAGCGTGCCCTCGGCAATGAGTTTGCCACGGGCGATGACGCCGATACGGTCGGCCATGCGCTCGGCGACTTCAAGAATATGCGTAGTCATGATGATAGTGCCGCCGTCGCGCACGCGTTGGCGCAACACACCTTTGACCTGGCGGGCGGAGCCGGCATCGAGCCCGGTGAGCGGCTCGTCGAGAATGATCAGCCGCGGCTCGTGAATGAGCGCGCCGGCGAGCGCCATCTTCTGCCGCATGCCCTTGGAAAAACCTTCGCAGCGTTCATGCGCCTGCGGGGTCAGGTCGAGCCAGTGCAAAAGCTCGCACGCGCGCGGTTCGGCGAGCGCCGGCTCGACGCCCCAAAGTCCGGCGACGAATTCGAGATATTCGTGCGGCGTGAGCTTGTCGTAGATCATCGGCTCATCGGAAATCCACGCCGTCAGGCGCTTCGCTGCCACCGGATCGGCGAGCGCGTCGATGCCGGCGACGCGGATGGTGCCGGCGTCGGGCCGCAGCAAGCCTGTGATCATGCGCAAGGTCGTGGTCTTGCCCGCGCCGTTCGGGCCGAGCAGCGCATAAAACTCGCCACGGCGCACGTTGAGATCGAGGCCGTCGACCGCGGGACGGTCGAAGCGCTTGATGAGGCCGCAAACCTCGAGCGCGAACGGAACATCTGCAGTCACGGTGCGCGATCCGTCATCCTGATGAGGCGCGAGCGCAGCGAGCCTCGAAGGATGCGGCCGAGGTGCCCGGGCCGTCGCCCTTCGAGGCTCGGCCTGCGGCCGAGCACCTCAGGGTGACGGAAATGACGCTAATCGAGAGAGGTTTCGGGGCCGTGAATCCATTACCGCGAATTTGGCGGCGGGCATCCGGTTTTCCCATTCAGCCGCTAACATTATAGGCGGCGAGCGCCGCCATGTTGACGATCTGGACGTCGTTCGCCGACAGCGGCACGATCTGTACCGAGCGGTCGAGCCCGACCAGCATCGGGCCGATCACATTGGCGCCGCCAAGCTCCATCAGCATTTTGGTCGAGATCGATGCGGAGTGGAGCGCCGGCATGATCAGCACATTGGCGGGGCCGGACAGCCGGCAGAACGGATAGGCCTCGCGCAGCTCCATGTTCAGCGCCACGTCGGCCCCCATGTCGCCGTCATATTCGAAATCGACCCGTTTTTGATCGAGCAGCCGCACTGCTTCCTGCACGCGCTCCGAGCGTTCGCCCCCCGGATGGCCGAACGTCGAGAATGCAAGCAATGCAAGCCGCGGCACATGGCCGAGCGCGCGAGCGACGCGCGCCGCCTCGATCGCGATCTCGGCAATGTCACTGGCGCTCGGCATCTCGGTCACCGCGGTGTCGGCGACCAGCACCGTGCGCCCGCGCGCCAATACCAGCGAAATACCCATCACGCGGTGCCCGGGCTTGGGATCGATGCAGCGCCGCACGTCTTCGAGCGCAACCGAAAAATTGCGGGTGACGCCGGTGACCATGGCGTCGGCATCGCCGAGCGCGACCATGCAGGACGCGAAGTGATTACGGTCCTGGTTCACCAGGCGCTGGCAGTCGCGTTGCAGGAAGCCGCGGCGCTGCAGCCGCTCGTAGAGATGGGCGGCATAGGTGGTATTGCGCGACGACATCGCCGCATTGATAATTTCGATGTGGCCGCCAAGCTCGACGCCGAGCGCCTCCGCCGTTTCGCGCACGCGCCGCTCGCGGCCAACCAGCAACGCCGTGCCGAGTCCTTGGTGCACGAAGGTCGCGGCGGCGCGGATCACCTGCTCCTCTTCGCCCTCGGCGAAGACGACGCGCCGCGGCCGCCGGCGCAACCGTTCGGACAGGCGCTGCAACACGCCGGCGACCGGATCGAGCCGGCTGCGTAGTTGCTGCCGATAGGCATCCATATCGACGATCGGCTTGCGCGCGACGCCGGTAGCCTTGGCGGCCTCGGCCACCGCTGGCGGCACCGTGGAAATCAGCCGCGGATCGAACGGCACCGGAATGATGTAGTCGGGTCCGTATTTCGGCCGCGCCCCGTAGAGGGCGGCGACTTCATCGGGGACATCCTCGCGCGCCAGCGCGGCCAGCGCCCGCGCCGCGGCGATCTTCATTTCCATGTTGATGGTGGTGGCGCGCACGTCGAGAGCGCCGCGGAAAATGAACGGGAAGCCGAGAATATTATTGACCTGGTTGGGATAGTCGGAGCGGCCGGTGGCCATGATGGCATCCGAACGCACTTCGGCCACCTCCTCGGCGGTGATTTCCGGGTCGGGATTGGCCAAGGCGAAGATGATCGGCTTTACCGCCATCGACCTGATCATAGCCGGGGTGAAAGCGCCCTTGACCGAAAGCCCGAAGGCCACATCGGCGCCCGCGAATGCCTCGGCCAGCGTGCGCGCCGAAGTCTTGATCGCATAGGCCGATTTCCACTGGTTCATGCCTTCGGTGCGGCCCTGGTAGATCACGCCCTTGGTGTCGCACAGGATCAGGTTCTCGGGCCGGAAGCCGATCGCCTTGAGCAGTTCCAGGCAGGCGATGCCGGCGGCGCCGGCGCCGTTGCACACCAGTTTGGTATTCTCGATGGTGCGGCCGGTCAGTTCGAGCGCGTTGATCAGTCCGGCGGCGGCGATAATCGCGGTGCCGTGCTGGTCGTCATGGAAGACCGGTATATCGAGCAGTTCGCGCAGCTTCTGCTCGATGACGAAGCATTCCGGCGCCTTGATGTCTTCGAGATTGATGCCGCCCCAGCTCTTGCCGAGCAGCTTTACGCAGTTCATGAATTCGTCCGGATCCTCAGTCGAAACTTCGAGATCGATGGAATCGATATCGGCGAAGCGTTTGAACAGCACCGCTTTGCCTTCCATCACCGGCTTCGCCGCCAGCGCGCCGCGATTGCCGAGGCCGAGAATGGCGGTGCCGTTGGTGATCACCGCGACGAAATTGCCCTTGGTGGTATAGTCGAAGGCTTTGGCTTCGTCCTCGGCGATGGCGAGCACCGGAACGGCGACGCCGGGCGAATAAGCGAGCGAGAGGTCGCGCTGCGTCGCCATCGGCTTGGTGGCGACGACTTCGAGTTTTCCGGGCCGGCCTTGGCTGTGAAACAGCAGGGCTTCCTGGTCGGTAAAGGTCGGCCGGTGCGAAGAGCCGACGTTCTTGCCGCCGTTTTGGGAAGCCATTTCAATTTCCTGTCTGATGACGCCGTGGCGATTTGCGGGGGCCACGCATGGGGCGATGGATGGGGGCGCTGGAACCTTAGCGAAACCGACGGCCTGTGCTCAAGAGACAAGTCGGCCGCTGACGGACCGCACCGCTGCAAAGCTGTGGTGCAAAAAAGCGCCGCAGGCAAGGTGCATTGAACAAGCCGGCGCGGAAGGGTAATGGCTGCAGCCAAGAACCGCAGCCAAGTACCGCAGCCAAGTACCGCCCACTTAACGGCCATCTGGAACGGCCACCTGAACCGCTTTGGTACGGCCCATCCGCAGCCCGGCGTCCTTATGATCAGATTCCTGCTTCGCTTTATCGGCCTCTGCCTGCTTGCCACCGCGTTTGTGTTCTTCGTCTATGACGGGACCAAATCGATCGCCAATCACCAGGTTGTCTACACCAGGGTCGACGACGTATGGGCCATCATCGACCAGAACAGCCTTAATCTGGTGCAAGGCTGGCTGAGACAGAAACTGGCGTGGGCTTGGGACCCCTATTTGCAGAGGAGTTTCGACCTGCCGGCCTGGGTCGGCGTTGGTATTATGGCGGCCATCCTGATCCTGCTCGGCCGCAAAAAGAAGCCGCTAATCGGCTACGCGCGCGATTGAGGGCGGCCAGCATATCGGAAGGCCGCCGCCGCCGTCGGCAGCCAAAGCGGCCTCCACGATGCACGTGAACGCCGCCTGAAGAGACCACCCGTGCGACGCCTTGCCGTGTACTTCGCCCTCGCCGCCATCGTCCTGGTGCTTGTCCCTTACGCTATCTCGCCGATTTACCGTTTCATCGATCCGGTCTCGACGCCGATGCTGTGGCGCCGGGTGACTGGCCAGCGTGTCGAGCGCATTGTGGTTCCGCTCAGCCACATCTCGCCGGCCCTGCAGCTTGCCGTGATCGTCGCCGAGGACGGCACTTTCTGTCGCAATCCCGGCATCGATCTCGGCGCGATACGTGAGGCCCTGCGACAGTCCGATGACGTCGGCGAGGCGCGCGGCGCTTCGACCATCACCCAGCAGACCGCCAAGAACCTATTCCTCTGGCAGGGCCGCAGTTTTATCCGCAAGGCGCTGGAAATTCCGCTCGCGCTCTGGCTCAATTTGGTGCTGCCGAAGCGGCGCATCCTGGAAATCTATCTTAACATCGCCGAATGGGGGCCGCACGGCGAGTTCGGCGCCGAGGCCGGCGCGCGCTGGGCGTTCGGCAAAGCGGCCCGCGATCTTAACCCCCATGAGGCGGCGGAACTTGCCGCGATCCTGCCCAACCCGCTGCGGCGCAGCGCCCGGATGCCGAACCTTCTGGTGCGCCGGCTGGCCGGCCTCTATGACCGCCGTGCTGCGGCCTTCGCCGCGCTCGACGCCTGTGCGAGAGTCCCCTAGCATTGGCAGGCTTGTTCTTCTATAAGCCAGCCCCCAGCCTACCCTCCTCCGCAAGCGGGGAAGGGACCTGCGTAGAGGAGAACGACCCCATGGCCGTGCCAAAACGAAAAACTTCGCCGTCAAGACGCGGCATGCGGCGGTCGGCCGATGCGCTGAAGGCGCCGAGCTATATCGAGGACAAGGATTCCGGCGAATTGCGCCGCCCGCACCACATCGACCTCAAGACCGGGATGTATCGCGGCCGGCAGGTGCTGAACAAGAAGGCGGAAGCTTAATCAACTATGTTTCCCGGACGCCGCGCAGCGTGAAACGCTGCGCCGCTGACCCGGGACCTTGACTTACTCGGCGTTCGTGACGGTCCCGGTTCAGCAGCGCACCGTTCCGCTTCGCTCCGTGCTGCGCTGCCGGGAAACGGATGCATCCTGCGGCTTGAGGGAGAGGCGTGCATCATGTTCGTGCTTGGCTTTCCGCTGCTGCTTGTGCCCTTCGCCATCTACAATATGATTGCGTTTCTCACCCCCGGCGTGGGCTGGACCTCGCCGGCGGCCACCGTGCACATGATGTCCGGCCAGGATTGGGTGCTGACCTGGGAGGATATCCTCCTCGCCTTCTCGATTTTTTTGCTGTGGGTCGAAATTATTAAATCGACGCGGATGGGCACGCGCGGCGTGATGGATCACATCCTGGCGATGGCGCTGTTCGTCGGCATGCTGGTCGAATTTCTGTTGGTGGAGCGGGCCGCAACCTCGACATTCTTCCTGCTGATGTCGATTGCACTGGTCGAGGTGCTGGCCGGCTTTATCGTCGGCATGCGCAGCGCACAGCGCCAGGTCGAGATCGAAGGCCCGGGCCAAGTCTGACGGGCAAGAATCCCGCCGGGCAAAATCCGGCAGTCTCCGCCGCCGTTTACAGCGAGCGCGACAACGTGCGGCCCGGCAGCGTCGGCCATTGGCCGACTATGCGATAAGCGGCGATCGCATCTTGCGGCTCGGCGCGGCGGCGGGCGCGGGTCTGCGGCGCCTGCGCCGATGTGGCGATCAGATGTGCGATGAAATCGGCGTTCGGACGCCGGCCCGCGCGTAAGGCGCCCCGATCGTGGTCGACCGGCACAATGGGAACGAGAGCGTTGCGCAAATGGCGTCTCCTGTCCCGGAATGGGACGTCCGGGGGTCCTGAGCCAGGAGATCGCAAGTGGCGTGCCGCGGATGCTCGAAATTCCGGGGCCGCGATTTACCGAATAATTTAAAGTCTTGCCGATATGGTGGCGATGAACCCGCCGCGCATGTCGCCATCCGCGGACTGCAACAATCTGCCGAAAGGCTGCCATGAGGCGACCGTGACCGAGAGCGGTCCGCAAGATTCCATTGCGTTCGTTAGCTCCAGCGGGGCCGGCCAGGTCGCTATGCCGGCGAACCCGCCGCAGCACCCCGCGGCGCAGCTCGATGCCGCCCAAATCCTCGCGTCCGTCGGCGAAGTCGCCTACGACTGGCACATCGACACCGACGCGCTGCTTTGGGGCGCGAATGCCGGCGACGTTTTGCTGATCCGCGATATTGCGACGATCTCGCGCGGGCGCGCCTATGCGCAGATTCTTGACGCGGACAACGCGCAGGCTCGCTTCGACGTCGTCATGCAATCCGACAAACGCGACGACGGCCACGGCGTCGGCTATCAGATCCAATACGGCATCCGTCCCGATCCCGCCTCGACAACGCGGCTCTGGGTCGAGGACACCGGCCGCTGGTTTGCCGGTCCGGACGGCCGTCCGTTGCGTGCACACGGCGTGCTGCGCGTGATCAACGAGCGCTATGAGCACGAGCGCCGCCTCACTTTCCTCGCCCGCTGCGACGGCCTGACCGGCGAACTCAACCGCCACCGCCTCATCGAGGTCCTCGAAGATACGCTGGACGAAGCGCTGCGCTTCCGCTCGTCCTGCGGTTTTCTGCTGGTCGCGATCGACAACCTGGCGCGTATCAACGAGTCATACGGCTTCGATATTGCCGACCAGGTGATCGGCGCGGTCGCCAAGCGGCTGCGCAGCCGGATGCGCGGCAAGGACACGCTGGGCCGCTATTCCGGCAATAAGTTCGCTCTCGTGCTGCGCGACTGCACGCCCGACGATATGGCGGTCGCCGCCGAACGACAGCTCACTGGCATCCGCGACGAAATGGTGCCGAGCAGCGCCGGGCCGGTTGCGGTCACCGTCACCATCGGCGGCGTCACGGCGCCGCGCCATGCCCGCAGCGTCGCCGAAGTGCTTGCCCGCGCGCAGGAGAGCCTCGATGGCGCGAAGTCGAGACGCCGCGGTTCGTTCCAAGCCTATCGGCCCAATATCGAGCGCGAGGCCATCCGCCGCGATAACGTGCGCGCGACCGACGAGATCGTCGCCGCGCTCAATGAACGGCGCATATTCCTCGCCTATGAGAGCGTGGCGGCGGCGACGGATCGGCGGCCCGCCTTCTACGAATGCCTGATGCGCATTCGGCGCACCGATGGCAGCCTGATCGCCGCCAACGAGATCGTTCCGGTCGCGGAGCGGCTCGGTCTTGTTCGATTGCTCGATTTCCGCGTGCTCGAACTCGTCGTCGATGAAATGATCGCGGCGCCCGCGCTACAGACAAGCTTCAATGTGTCGCCGGCCTCGACCACGGATCCCGATTGGTGGGCGGGACTGGGCTCGTTGTTGCGCAGCCATGCCGGCGTGGCCGAACGCCTCATCGTGGAAATCACCGAGAGTGCGGCGATCCACGACATCGACGAGACGCGCGGTTTCGTTGCTCGCGTAAAGGATCTCGGCTGCCGCATCGCCATCGACGATTTCGGCGCCGGCTACACGTCGTTCCGTAACCTGCGCAAGCTCGGCGTCGACATTGTGAAAATCGATGGCGCCTTCGTGCAGCACATCATGCGCTCGGAAGACGATCGCGCCTTCGTGCGCACGCTGATCGACCTCGCCAAGCGGCTGAAGCTCAAAACCGTCGCGGAATGGGTGCAGGACGAAGCGGCGGCGCAGACGTTGCAGGCTTGGGGCTGCGATTATCTACAGGGCGCGCTCATCGGCCTCGCCACGACCGAGCGGCCGTGGCTGGCGGGTCTCGCCAAAGCCATCTGAGCTCCCGGCGATCTGAGCTATTCCCCGCTCGGCCCCTTCTCGGTCAACCGATCGACTTTTTGTTTCATCTCGTCGAGCTGCCGTTTGAGATCGTCGATGTCGCCTGATTTTGGCGGCAATTTCTCGGTCTCCGCCGCAGCCTCGGCGCTCTGGCTCTCGCGCCGCGCGAAGGGTGCGAACATGGCGAAGGCGCGCTCGAACATATCCATGTTTCGCCGCACCTGATCTTCGAGCGAGGTGAAGGCGCCGACACCGAAGGCTTGCGCCATTTGGTTACGGAACTTCTCCTGCTCGCGCGTAAGCGATTCGATGGACACTTCGAGGTAGCGCGGTACCAGCATCTGCATGCTATCACCGTAGAAGCGGATCAGTTGGCGCAGGAACGCGATCGGCAGGAGATTCTGGCCTTCCTTATTCTCCTGCTCGAAAATGATCTGGGTGAGGACCGAACGCGTAATCTCCTCCCCGGTCTTGGCGTCATAGACGACAAAGTCCTCCCCGTTCTTGACCATGGCGGCGAGGTCTTCGAGCGTAACGTAGGTGCTCGTCCCGGTATTGTAGAGCCGCCGGTTGGCGTATTTCTTGATCGTGACCGGCTCTGCGGTCTTGGTTTCTGACATGTATCAGCCGTGTTTTCGGCAGAGGGTGGTGGTATTTGCGGCGGCAACTGTGCAGCTTTGCCATCAAAATAAGCGGTTTTGCGGGGCGCGGCTACAGTTTTGTGAAGCCGGGGTCGGCAGCGCAGCCGTTACTGCTTGTCATATCAGTGCTGCGGCCCACTTGCGCCTTGTCGAGAGCCGGCCGCGTCCTTATGACATATATCAATGATCTGCGGCCAGCCCTGTCTGAAATAACCCAAAAGCCCGGAAGGATTTCCCATGAAAGACGATATCCTCATTGTTAGCGCAACGCGCACGCCGGTCGGAGCATTCAACGGCGCCTTTGCCACGTTGCCCGCCCATGAACTCGGTAAAACGGCGATCAAGGCGGCGCTCGCGCGCGCCGGCGTCGACGCGCCGCGGGTGTCCGAAGTCATCATGGGGCAAATCCTCACCGCCGGGCAGGGCCAGAACCCGGCCCGTCAGGCTTCGATCGCGGCCGGCGTCCCGGTCGAGACTCCGGCCTGGGGCGTCAACATGCTGTGCGGGTCGGGGCTGCGGTCGGTTGCGCTCGGCTACCAGGCCATCGTCAACGGCGACAGCGAAATCGTGGTCGCCGGCGGGCAAGAGTCCATGAGTGTAGCGCCTCACTGCGCGCATCTGCGCAGCGGCGTCAAAATGGGCAACTTCGAGATGATCGATACCATGATCAAGGATGGCCTGTGGGAGGCCTTCAACGGCTATCACATGGGCAATACCGCCGAGAACGTCGCCCGGCAGTGGCAGATCACGCGCCTGCAGCAGGACGAGTTCGCGGTCGCTTCGCAGAACAAGGCCGAGGCGGCGCAGAAGGCCGGCAAGTTCAAGGACGAGATCACGCCGGTAACCATCAAGAGCCGCAAGGGCGACGTGGTCGTCGATACCGACGAATATCCCAAGCACGGCACCACGCTCGACGTAATCAGCAAATTGCGGCCCGCCTTCGATAAGGACGGCACTGTCACCGCCGCCAATGCCTCGGGCATCAATGATGGCGCCGGCGCCGTGGTTTTGATGAAGGCCAGCGAAGCGGCCAAGCTCGGCAAGACGCCGCTCGCCCGTATCGTGTCCTGGGCCCAGGCCGGCGTCGATCCGAAGATCATGGGCACCGGGCCGATCCCGGCTTCGCGCGCCGCGCTTAAGAAAGCCGGCTGGAACGTTGGCGATCTCGATCTCGTCGAAGCCAACGAGGCGTTCGCGGCGCAGGCCTGCGCGGTAAACAAGGACCTCGGCTGGGACACCGGCAAGGTCAACGTCAATGGCGGCGCCATCGCGCTTGGCCATCCGATCGGCGCCTCCGGCACCCGCATTCTGGTGACGCTGCTCTACGAGATGCAGAGACGCAACGCGAAAAAGGGCCTCGCCACGCTATGCGTCGGCGGCGGCATGGGCATCGCGATGTGCGTGGAGCGGTAAGCGGCCACCACGTCGATTTGATTTGCTTCATGGCCGGGCTTGTCCCGGCCATGTACGTCTTTAAGGTGGTTCCAAACTAAGACGTGACGGCCCGGCACAAGGCCAGGCGTGACGACAACATTGTACAGGGAGGCCATCATGCCACGCGTTGCGTTGGTCACCGGAGGTACGCGCGGAATCGGTGCCGCGATCTGCAAGGCGCTCAAGGCGGCCGGCTATACAGTGGCCGCCGTCTATCATGGCAATGAAGAAGCAGCGACCAAGTTCAAGGCCGAAACCGGCATCCACGTCTACAAATGGGACGTTTCTTCGTTCGACGCCTGCGCCGGCGGCGTAAAGCAGGTCGAAACCGATCTCGGCCCGATCGACGTTCTGGTCAACAATGCCGGCATCACCCGCGATGCCCAGCTGCACCGCATGAAGCCGGAACAGTGGACCGAGGTCATCAGCACCAATCTCGGCTCGCTGTTCAACATGTGCCGGCAGGTAATCGAGGGCATGCGCGAGCGCAAGTTCGGCCGCATCATCAATATTTCGTCGATCAACGGCCAGAAGGGGCAGTTCGGTCAGGTGAACTACTCGGCCTCGAAAGCCGGCGAGATCGGCTTCACCAAGGCGTTGGCGCAGGAGGGCGCGCGCGCCGGCGTCACGGTCAACGCGATCTGCCCGGGCTATATCGCCACCGACATGGTCAAGGCGATGTCGCAAGACGTGCTGCAGAAGAACGTGCTGCCGCAAATTCCGATCGGCCGGCTGGGCGAGCCCGAAGAAATCGCGCGCTGCGTCGTCTTCCTCGCCGCCGACGATGCCGGGCTGATCACCGGCGCTACGTTGTCAGCCAATGGCGGGCAATATTTCGCGTAAACTTATTTCGGCGCCCAGTCCGGCGGCGCCAATTCGAACTTCGCGAAATCGAACCCCGGCGCCACGGTGCAGCCGCAGAGCGTCCAGTCGCCGAGCGTTTGCGCTGCCTGCCAGGCGTGAGCCGGCACGATTGCCTGCGGGCGCTCGCCGGCGCCAAGATCGTTGCCGAGCGTCAGCCGCTCGATGCGCCCTGCTTGCGGCGCGACTTCGAGCACAAGCGGCGCGCCGGCATACCAATGCCAGACTTCGGCAGCGTCAATGCGGTGCCAGTGCGAACGTTCGCCGCGGGCGAGCAGAAAATAGATCGCTGTCGAGGCGGGGCGGGATCCCTCCACTTGGTGCAAATCACGAAACGTCTCGCGAAAATGCCCGCCTTCCGGATGCGGTTTCAGATCAAGGAGCCGGATCACGGCAGCCGCGGCAAGGGACGCAGCAAGCGACGCGGGGAACGACGTGGTCAAAAGCGATTCTTACGCTCGCGGATTTCCGCGAACACCTTCCAGGCCGGGCTGCCAGCAAGCCCCAGCGATTTCGCCAGCTCGGCATCGTCGGCGCGCAAAAACGGATTGGCGGCTTTTTCTGTCGCGATCGTTGCCGGAATGGTCGGCTTGCCCGCTGCCACCAGTTTCGCCACCTCGTCGGCGCGCGCGGCAAGCGCCTTGTTGTTCGGCTCGATGGTCTTGGCGAAGCGAATATTGGCCTCGGTATATTCGTGACCGCAATAAAACCGCGTGTCGTCGGGCAGCGCCCGCAGCTTTACGAGCGAGTTCCACATTATTTCGGGATTACCCTCGATGACGCGGCCGCAGCCGATCGAGAACAGCGTGTCGCCGACAAAGGCGAGATTTTCGGCCGGGAAGAAATACGAAATGTGCCCGGCGGTATGACCGGGCGTATCGATGACGCGGGCTTTGAGCGCGCCGACTTGCACCGTGTCGCCCTCGCCCACCGTTTCGTCGACATGGGCGATGCGTTGCGCCTCGCCGCGCGGCGCCACGACGCGGCAGTGGTGGCGGGCCTTGAGTTCGCCAATGCCGGCGGTGTGATCGCCGTGGTGATGGGTCACGAGGATGTCGGTGAGCCGCCAGCCGGTCTTTTTCAGCGCGGCTTCGACCGCAGCCGCTTCCGGCGCATCGATCGACGCGGTCGCGCCGCTTGTCGGGTCATGAATGAGGACGCCGAAATTATCCTTCAGGCAGGGGAACAGATAGATTTGGGCCGCCATGCTTTTTTTCCCGATCGTGTCGCGCCTGCGAATCATCGGCCTTCCCGGATCATGATGCAACAAGGCATGGTTAACGCCGCGAAGCGGCACCAAACGGCAACGCAAACCGTGCTATTTTATCGCGATGGATGTCGTCGACCTGCGTAATTTCTATGCCCAGCGCCTTGGCGTCGTGGCCCGGCGCTTTGTCGGACGCGGTATCCGCGCGCGCTGGAGCGATACGGGTGGGCTCCGCGTACTGGGGATGGGCTATGCCACGCCCTATCTCGGCTTGTTCCGCGAGGAGGCCGAACGGTGCCTGGCCATGATGCCGGCGTCGCTGGGCGTGGTGCGCTGGCCATCGGCCCGGCCGGCGCTAGCCGCTTTGGTCGAAGAGGACGAGCTGCCGCTGACCGATTCGGCGGTCGATCGCGTGTTGCTCGTCCATGCGCTCGAAATGTCGGCCGATCCGGTCGAGCTGTTGCGCGAGGCTTGGCGGGTCCTTGCCGCCGGGGGGCGGCTCCTTGCGGTGGTGCCTAATCGGCGCGGATTGTGGGCGCGCATGGACACGACGCCGTTCGGTTACGGCCGGCCCTATTCGCGCAGCCAGATCACGTATCTGTTGCGCGACACCTGGTTCACACCGACCGGCTGGGGCGAGGCGCTCTACGTGCCGCCGATCGCGCGCGGCTGGTTCCTGCGTTCGGCGGTCGCCTGGGAGCGCACCGGCGCCAGTCTGGCCGCGCCGTTCGCCGGCGTCCATATCGTCGAGGCCACTAAGCAGGTCTATCGCGCGATCCCGGCGCGGCGCGAAAAACGAAGATTCGTTCCGGCGCTGCGGCCGGTACTGGCGCCCTCGCCGGGCGCCGCGGCAATGCGTTGATCCGAAGTGGCGGTCTTCAGCCGGGCCACGGTTCGGCGGTGACGGCAGCGGCATCGGCGCCGATATAGTCGACGAGATTCGGCTTGCGGTCGCGTTCGAGCGCGGCGAGCAGCGCGGTCTTGATCTCGGCGACGAGGTTTAAGCCGCGGAACACCAGCCCCGAATAGAGCTGAATGAGGCTCGCGCCGGCGCGGATTTTGGCGAGCGCGCCGGCGCCGGAATCGATGCCGCCGACGCCGATCAGCGGAAATACGCCTTCGACCCGCACATAGGTCTCGGCGAGGATGCGGTTCGACAGGACAAACAGCGGCCGGCCCGACAACCCGCCGATCTCCTTCGCCTTGTCGGTGTCGCGCAGGCTTGCCGGCCGCGACACCGTGGTATTGCCGACGATCATGCCGTCGACCCGGCGCGAACGCGCGATGCCGACGACCTCGTCGAGATCGGGCAGCGACAGATCGGGCGCGATTTTGAGCAGCACCGGAGTAGGTCCGGCGTTCGGCGCCACACGCTCGCGCGCATCGATCACGCGGGCCAGGAGGTCGTCGAGCACCGCCGCTTGCTGCATAGCGCGCAAACCCGGCGTGTTGGGCGACGAGATATTGACGGCGACATAGCTCGCGACCGCGGCGAAGCGCTCGATCAATTGCACATAATCGGCGATACGGTCGGGCGCATCCTTGTTGGCGCCGACGTTGATGCCGACGATACCCCCACCCCGCCCTCGCCCGCGTGCGGCGGAGAGGGGGGAGGGGGCCGCCCGCGCCGCGAGCCGGCGCAGCACGATATCGGCGCCTTGCGAATTGAAGCCGAGCCGGTTGATCACGCCGTGGTCGACATCGAGCCGGAACAGCCGCGGGCGCGGGTTGCCCGGTTGCGGCTTTGGCGTAATGGTGCCGACCTCGACGAAGCCGAATCCGACGCGAAGCAGCGCGTCCGGCACCTCGGCATTCTTGTCGAAGCCGGCCGCGATCCCAACCGGGTTGGGAAAATTGAGTCCGAACACCCGTATTGCCAGCCGTTTGTCATCGGGCGCGGCCGCCGGCAGCGGTGCGAATTTCAGCATCCGGACCGCGAGCCGATGCGCGTCTTCCGGGTCGAGCGCGTGCAGCAAGGGCCGCGCCAGACGCTCCAACAAGCCGATCACGGCGGTAATTCCGGAAGCGGACGCCGGCCACCGACCGCGTCGGGCAGAGGCTCTACCCAGCGCACCGCCGCGAGCGGCAGCGCGGCGTAAAGGTGCGGAAACAGATCGCCGCCGCGCGAGCGCTCCCATTTGAGCGCTGCGCCGAGCGCGTCGCCGTCGACCGCGACCAGCATCAAATCGGTTTGCCGCGCGAAATGCTGCGCCGCCGTCTCGGCGAGTTGCGCCGCAGTCGAGAAGTGGATGAAGCCGTCGCGCGCATCGACCTCCGATCCGCGATAAAGCCCGGCCCGCGCCGCCGCATGCCACGCCGTCCGCTCGCAGATTTTGTAGACCGTTGCCATTCGGCGCGCCTTGATTCCGGCGCGACCCTATCGGCACTTGAGCATCCAGGCAATAATTCCTATCATCCAACGTCCTGTAGGGGTTGAGATGCTCACGCACGCGCAGGTCTGGTCGGCCATCGATCGCCTCGCCGCGCGCGCGGGCTTGTCGGCCTCGGGGCTCGCCAGGCGGGCGGGGCTCGATCCGACGACATTCAACAAATCAAAGCGCATCACGCCGCAAGGGCGCGCGCGCTGGCCTTCGACCGAATCGATCGCCAAGGCGCTGGCCGCGACCGGCACGCCGTTCGACGCCTTCGTCGGGCTGATCGAAACAAGCGGCGCCGCGGCGGCGCGGGCGGTGCCGCTGCTCGGTTTCGCCGAGGCCGGCGCCGGCGGCTATTTCGACGACGGCGGCTTCCCGGCCGGCGAAGGCTGGGACGAGATCGCATTCCCTGCCGTCAACGACGAGCACGCTTACGCGCTCGAAGTCTCCGGCCAGTCGATGGAGCCGGCCTATCGCGACGGCGATATCATCGTGGTATCGCCGGCAGCCCCGATCCGCCGCGGCGACCGCGTCGTGGTGCGGACCCGGGACGGCGAGGTGATGGCGAAGGAGCTCAAGCGCAGGACCGCCAAATCGATCGAGCTGAAATCGCTCAACCCACAGCACGAGGACCGCACGCTGGCCCTCGCCGACGTGCTGTGGATCGCGCGGATTCTGTGGGCGAGCCAGTAGGAACGGCATTCGCCCCCGCGTAGCGTCAGCGAAGCGGGGGAGGGGGACCGCCCGAAGGACGGTGGAGGGAGCCATTTCGCCTGGCTTGCCAGCCCGTCCTCTCCTCATGGGAGAGATAGTCACACGCTTCTTGCCAACGCTCCATCGATCATACCGATCGTATTCTCGAGGCCATAGGCGGCAACGAAGGAGCCGAAGCGCGGGCCCTTGTCCTGGCCGAGCAGCACCTGATAGAGCATGTTGAACCAATCGAGCGAGACGCCCGGCTTGCCGTCCTTGGCCTTTTTCTTCTCGTCGAGAAACGGCTCGCGCCGGCCGACCTCGTAGACCACTTCCTGGATCGCCTGCGCCGTGGCATCGGCCGGTAATTGCGACAAGGCATCGCGCAGATCGATAAGCGCTGCACGTTCTGCCGCATTCGGCTCGCGGAACGTCTTCTCCGGCGCGACAAAGTCGCGATAATAATTAATCGCATAGTCGACCAGCGCGGCGAGCCGCGGATGCGTTTGCCGCGTCACGCCCGGCCGGTAGCGGCCGATGAAGCCCCACAGCGTGTCGGCGTTCGCCGCGTTCGACGCGGTCACGAGCGACAGCAGCATGACAAAGGACACCGGGTTGTCGGGCGGCGGCGGCGCCCCGCCATGAATGTGCCAGACCGGATTGCCCAACCGCTCCTTTAAGCCCTGCCGCGGATAGGCGTCGAGAAATTGCAGATAGTCGTCGACGTGGCGCGGGATGACGTCGAAGTAGAGCCGCTTCGCGGCTTTGGGCTCGCGATACATGAACAGCGACAGGCTTTCCGGGCTGGCGTAGCGCAGCCATTCGTCGATGGTGAGACCGTTGCCCTTCGACTTCGAAATTTTCTGCCCTTGCTCGTCGAGGAAAAGTTCGTAGTTAAAACCTTCCGGCGGCGCGCCGCCGAGCGTGCGGCAGATTTCGCCCGACAGCTTGACCGAATCGATCAGGTCTTTGCCGGCCATTTCGTAGTCGACGCCGAGCGCGACCCAGCGCATCGCCCAATCCGGCTTCCATTGCAGCTTGCAGCGCCCGCC
>Ga0187784_10000634_pt1 | contig 26232 bp, 31 predicted proteins | sample 1015_SJ02_MP15_2_FD_132964 | JGI IMG/M metagenome (GOLD analysis project Ga0187784, IMG submission 132964) | Tropical peat soil microbial communities from peatlands in Department of Meta, Colombia - 1015_SJ02_MP15_20_MG | ecosystem: Environmental > Terrestrial > Soil > Wetlands > Peat | place... | reverse complement strand
TTTTGTAAACCGAAGGTCGGGGGTTCAATCCCCTCACCCGGCACCATCCATATCGGCGGCTGGGGTCTTTTATTATTACCACGATGAAGACAACCCGATTGGCCTTTTGACCATTTACGGAAAAGGCGACAAAGACTCGCTGACCAGGGAAGAAAAGGCCGAATTCCGCAAGCTTACAGCAGCCATCAAGCAACGCATCCGCGACGATCGAAGACACCTCCACTCCAGCAAAGAAACCGCCCATGACCCGCACCATCGCCAAAGAGGCTCTTGACGGCCTGAAGGAATACGCCGACCACCTCGCCGGCAAGCGCGCCAAGGGTAGGACCACCACGATCCGCGTTCCCGTCGACATCGATGTGCGTGCGCTGCGCCTGCGCCTCGGCCTGTCGCAGGTGGCGTTCGCTCGAACCTACGCGATCCCGATCCACACGCTGCGCAAGTGGGAGCAGAAGATCCGCAGGCCCGATCAGGCAAGCCGGGTCTATCTCACAACGATCTCCCGCGACCCGAAGGCGATCAAGCGGCTTTTGGCGATGGCGTGATCCGCAGTGCTTCTCAGCATAGATCCCGCTAAAAAAATAATGCCGGCCAGCAATCATCGCGTTGCCGCCTTTCCCCGCCGGCTCGCCCTTGCCGGCGGCGCCAGATCCAGCCGATGCGACTTCCCGATCTGGCGGATCCAGCCCGGCTTCACCCCGGCCTGCGCGGCGAAGTCCGGCCAGCGTCCGACCGCGTCGCGAACCCGCTGCAGCATCGTGCGGGCTTTTACGGTCGAGATCCCCGCGGAGCGGGCGACCGCCATCAGGTCCTCGACGGCGAAGCCGTCGCGCTTGCCGTTGAGCGACATCTGGTGGCGCGAGGTCCAGGCGCCGGCCGGGTTATAGGCCCAGATCACGTCGAAGGCCGGCGACAGGCGCCAGGTGCCGGAGCGGTCCATCAGGAAGGCGATGTTCTTGACGTGATCGTCCTGGTTGCGCGCCATGACGTTGAACGCCATGCGCCGAAACTGCTGCTCGATGTCGCGGGCGGGCAGGCCGAGCCGGCGGATCGCCAGGAACGCCTGCTCGTAGGCGTAGGCGCCGGGATCGTTGAAGTCGTAATGGGTGAGCGCGGCGAGCGACTGCATGTGCAGCTTGTCGCCGGTTTCCGTGCGGTCGAAGCGCCGGGCCATGAAGTGCCGGCGTCCGCTTTCCTCGAACAGGCGCGTCGGGCCCATCTCGATACCGGCGGCGCCCGCCATCTGCGCATAGGCGTACTCGACCGCGCCGTAGCCCTGGGGGTCGGCGAGATCCTTGTCCTTATTGCCTTGCACCCCGTCGAACTTGAGGAGCCAGTATTCGAAACCGGGCGGCGCCTTGAGCTGGCCGGAGCGGACCTCGTTGGTCGCCGGGTTCCAGGCGATCACCGCCTTGGCGCGCGCCCCGCCGGCGGAGGTGCCGACGCGCAGGATCTCGCGCAGGGCGTCGGCCTTGCGGTCGCCGGCGAAGGTGACGGCGAGCGTCTCGCGGTGCGTGAGGACGTCGGATGCCAATCTGACCAGGGCGTCGATATCCACCGGCTTGTCCGCCCCGGCTGCCGGCCCCGTCACCGGCTTGAACTCCAGCGCGCCCATGCCGCGCGAGCCGGTGTAGCTGAGGCGCTCCACCGCGTTGAAGTCGCCCGGCAGGCGCCCCTGGGTCGCGAGCCAGGCATCGATCAGGGCGTTGCCGTACTTGTCCGGCAGAGAGTCCGCGAGCAGGCCCGGCAGGCCGTGGAACGAATTGGGCGGCAGCGACGGGAAGCTGTAGGGCGCGGCGCCGAGGGGCATGACCAAGGGCGAAACCTCGATGCCGCTCGGCAGGAAGTCCGGATCGTATTGGAAGGTGGCGGCCGTTTCGCCATCGGGCAGCAGAACCACCCCGATCCGCGTGCCCCAGAGGATCACTTCCGCCAGGGTGCTCAACGCTGGTCACCCCAGGTCCAGGCGCCTTTCCGGGGCGGGGTCTCCGCCTTGCGCCGATGCGAGGCGCGCCGGCGGCCTTGGCCGCGGGTCTCCAAAGCCTCGATCGGACGAAGGGTGGTTTCGGGGAGCATCGTGTCCAGGCGATCCATCAGGTTCAACGCGCGCAGGATGCGGATAAGCGTGGTCAACTGGCCGGTGCCCGACGCCTCGAACCGCTCGATCGTCGGCCGGGCCACGCCGGCTGCCGCGGCCAGGTCGGCCTGCGTCATCTGGCGATCCAGGCGCGCGCGCTGTACCCGCCGGGCGATCTCGCCCAGAACCGCCTCATCGCTCAAGATCGGGGTAATCTTCATTCCATCGAATATGATGGACTATAGCGGTTTTGTCAAGACAATGACTTGATTCTGATGGATTGACCTATATTGTTTCTTTCCCTCTAATCTGATGGATTATATGCAAAAACGGCAGTTAATGAAGCAATTTTGATTGATTGTATCTTCGGACTCGCTGCCGCGCCCCGTCACACGCCCCGTTCCCGCCGCAAGAGGAGTTCGCCCGAACCTACGCGATCCCGATCCACACGCTGCGCAAGTGGGAACAGAAGATCCGCAGGCCCGATCAGGCCAGTCGGGTTTATCTCACGACGATCTCCCGCGATCCGAAGGCGATCAAGCGGCTCGTGGCGATGACATGATTCGCCTTCACGTCGCGGGCCAAAGGAATCAGGGCCGGAATAGATTAAATTGCCGCTTGCTGTCCTTGCCAATACCCCTCGCGTACCCGTCAGAACCGCCATCCCTCGGCGAGCATCATCTGTTGGAAAGAGATGCAGCGGACCGTCTCGGCCTGACAGACAAAGGGGATCTTGCGATTGTCCCGACTTCCTGGATGCTCGTCGGCGACCACGGCCCACTGCGCGCCGTTGGCCATGGCCATCGCGATGACGAACGGGTCCGCGCCGTTGATGCCTTTGAGAGGCTTTGCCGGGTCGTGGTGCGTTGCCATTAACTGCCGGACGATTGCCTGAACCGCGACGCTTTCCTCGACGAAGAGCGCGCCCTGGCCCTTGGCCCAGGTGTGGCAGTCGTCGCCGGGGCGGATCTCGTCGAGGACGGCCTTTGGCGCGCGCATGCGCCCTGCGGCGATCAATCCTTCGATTCGCGCTTGGAGCGCCGGAAAGATGGTCGGCGGATAAATCTCGACATACCATCGGATGATAGAGCTTGTGTCGATGCAATATACGATGTCCGCTGCCATCAGCTTCGTGCCATCAGCGCGCGGACTTTCTCGATCTGCTGCGCTCGAAGGCCGAGATAGCGGGAAACGTCGCTGAGCGAGGTTCGGGAGTTCTCGTAGCTTTCCAGGACAAGGCGGGTGAAGGGGCGGCCGAGATCGCTCACAACCTCCTGCGGCATGTTTCGCTTGAAATCCGCATCTTCGTCGACCTTGGCGGGTCGGGCCTCGTAGAGCCGACGCCATGCCGCTCGGCGCGCGGCGTAAAATGATTGGGTGGTGCGGCCCGCGGTGAGGAGCCGCCGCAGGATCACCTCGTTGCTGACGCCGAACGCGCGCCCGAGCGTGGCGAGCTCGTCGTCGGTCCATTCGCGCGGACCGTGCGAGGAGGCAACGAGATTTTCAGCTCGAAGCGCAACCAACGGAACGAGTGCGGCGGCGGCGGCCGCATTGCAGTAGACCTCGGGCCGCTGCTCCTCGGGCGGACGAAGCTCTTCCTCCTCGATATCGCAAATGCTGCTCGTGCCAAGCAGCACGTGAGCGAATTCGTGGAGCAAGGTAAATGTGCGGCCGTTGGGCGGCAGCTTTCGATTGATGCCGATTACCGGGAGAGGGCGCTCGGATATCGAAAATCCGAGAATTTCCTCGAGGGCAACGCCGCCGGCTTGGAACACCAAAACGCCCGCGTTCTCGATGGCGGTGCGCCAGGCATTGTAGCTCCGGCGCGGGTCGCGCCACGCATGTTGGGCGGCAAGGGTGATGCCGAGCAGCTCGCGAATCGATGAGCCGCTTCTCTCAGGATCGTCCGTCAGGCTTAGGGGGATTGAATGATCCGGCAGCGCAATGTCGAGTTCGGCCGCCAGATCGATGGCAAGAGCACGACGCTCCTGCGCCTGCCGAAGGAGGAGACGCAAGGCGCGCGAATAGCGGTGCGCCACCTCCCCGGGGAGCCGCCGAAAGTCGTGCGGGAGCGGCGCCTCTTGGGGCGGAGCCGGAAGAAAGAAGTCGCTGAGCAAGCGCCGATAGACGGTCACCATCTTGCGAAGCTGGGCCATGCTCGGGCCGCCGTGCCCCGCCTCCCAGGCCGCTATCTTTTCCGGCTTGGTCTGGAGGCGCTGCGCCGCTTCCTCGACGGAAAGGCCCGCCGAGGTGCGCGCCCAGGTCAGGATCGTGGGTTCGACCAGAGCTTCGGTGCTACGTGCCGCCATTGGTTGCCATAAGTAGAGCGAAGCCGGCTTTCATCTGCTCAGGTTAGCCGCGCCAGAGGGGTCAGAACAGATCCGGCGGATGGCCTAGCCGTGCTCGCGGCCAATCCCACGACCGTTTCGGAGCAGCAGTTCACCCTCTCGAGCTGTCGGACAGCTCACTGCGTACAAGCCGGCAGCCCACGCCAGATGCCGGCTTATTTCCGGCCATCGGCCTTGCGGCGGCGTGCCATGCGGCAGCCCGCCCCGAATGCGAGCCGCCCGCGTCGGTAACCGTCCTCGGGAATTGCCGTCCCTCCCGCACGCATCCTAAGCTCAGATACCGCCGAAGGAGCTTCGCCATGCCTCGATCATTTTCGTGCTCGCTTCTGCTGGTGCTGCTCGCGCTCTTCGCCCCTCCCGTCGCCGCCAAAGGCGGGATATCCCTCGGCAGCGCCCATGTGACCGCCGTCAAGACCAGCCCGCCCAGCGCCGCGCCGCCGCGCTTCGTCGCCCTCACTCCGCTTATCCCCTGGGGTTACCCGGGCCAGGCCAACCAATCGCCCCTTCCCGCCGCGGCGGCGGTCGAGACCACGCCGCAAGGGGTGACGATCGTCCGCGGCCCCGGCGCGCAGCAACCCGCGACCACGCCCCAAGGGGTGACCGTTATCCGCGGCGCCGGCTCGCGCCATCTCTCGCGCTAAGAGAACATGGTCCCTTCCCCTTGCTCACGCGGGCCGCGCCCCCATATGCGCCCGCGTCAACCCTTGGGAGAACCGCCCCTGCCGCGCCCGGCCGGCCGCGCCGGCGGCAGCGGCGACTGGCGGGCCAGGCGCCGCATATGGCGGAAAGCATCGAGCACAGGGGCTATACCATCGCCCTGCTGCAACGCGCAGGCGGCTGGCGCGTCTATATCCGCCCGCCCGATGCCGGCATGACCCATAAGGAGCTGCCGCCGGCGCTGACCCGCGACCAGGCCGTCGCCGCGGCCATCCGCCTCGTCGAGGACGCCATCGCCGCCGCGCCGCCTTCCCGGCATCGCCCATAGGCGGGCGCGCGGGCTCTCTGCCCTGTGACAAAAAAGGGCCAAGGCGTGAAATCGTCGCTACACCACTAGACATGTAACAATGATCGCGTAGGTTGAGCAGTCGGTGCAAACTGCGTCCGGCAAGAGGGATCCCATGGCTCACTATCGCTGCTATTTCCTCGACGGCACGGGCAGGATCACGGAATTCGAGAACATCGAGGCGGCAAGCGACGACGATGCCGTCGCCCTTGCCCGCGACCGCCTGGCGCAGCACAACGCCCATACGGTCGAGCTGTGGCAGGGGCGCGAGCGGCTGTTCAAGGAAAGCCGCGCCATCGCCTGGGCCTGAGCCGCCCGGCACGCCGGAAGCCGTCGTCGATCGCCGGAGCGAAGCCCCGATTTCTGCATGGCGGGCACGTGCCTGCGGGCGCGATCCGGGCTAGGCTGCGCCGCGACCGATGCCCGGAGCCCGATGCCGAAAGCGCTCGCCTTCCTGTTCCTCGCTCTCCTGCTGTCGGGCTGCGCCGACAAAAGCGCCACCGAGGTCAGCGACGACACCATCCAGGTGCTGCGCAGCTATTCCGGCGATGCCGATTTCCTCGTGCTGTTCCTCAACCGCCGCACCTTCCTTTACAACGGCGACCTTCCCGCCGACCGGGTGAGCCTTACCGTTTCGCGGCTGAAAAGCGTCGGCTGCCGCGAGCCGCGCCGGCTGCGCGAGCGGGCGGAAGAGCAGGAGGGCACCTGGTCCTTCGGCCGCAAGCGCGTCATCTATTACAGCGAATGGAAATGCGGCTGAGGCGCCGATGGCAGGGACCGACCTCGCCAAGCTGATCGAGGAATGGCACGATTTCTACCTGCTCATCGGCACCACCGCGGCGACGCTGGTGGGGCTTCTGTTCGTCTCCGCCTCGGTCGGCGGCGGCTACATGACCGAGGAGCGCCGGCCGGGCATCCGCGCCTTCTTCAGCCCGACCATCTTCCACTTCGCCGCGGTGCTCGTCGCCTGCCTCGCCCTGCTGGCGCCGAAGCAGAGCTGGGCGGCGCTCGGCGCGCTGCTGCTCGGCTGCGGCCTCGCCGGCCTGCTTTATGCCGGCTGGATCTGGCGCCAGATGGCGCGGCAGGGCTATTTGCGCGACATCGATGCCGAGGACCGCGTGTGGTATGCGCGGGTGCCGGTCGCCTGTCACCTGCTGGTGACGCTCGCCGCGGCGCTGCTGCTGCTGCGATGGCCCGCCGGCATCGACGTGCTGGCGGTGACGCTGGTGCTGCTGCTGCTCGTCGGCATCCGCAACGCCTGGGACATCACGCTCTGGCTGGTGATGCGCACCGGCAAGAAATAGCGCCCGCGGCGCCTTATTCGATCGCCAGCTCCCAATCGTCGAGCGGATAGCCCACGACGATGCCGCCGCCGGCGCCGATGAGGCAGCCAATGCCCGCCGCCGCCGGGATCGCCGCCCAGCCGAGCCCGCCGGTGACGACGCCCGCCGCTGCCGCGCCGCCGCCGCCGACCGTCGCTCCCGCCGCGCAGCCCATGGCCGCGCCGGCGATGAGGTGCCGGTTGCGCGAGACGATGATCCCGCCCATGAACACTGCCGGCTCGACCTTGAGGCGCAGCAGATCGGCAATGCCCACGCCCAAGCCGGCCGCGCCGTGCACGCCGCGGAGCAGCGCGCGCTCTCCGATCACGCTTGCCGTCGCCAGCGTCAGGACGAGGGCGACGAGCGAGGAATATCTGATCCCTTGTGCTTTTGCGAGGATGCGCATGGCATCGTCCTCCGCGGCGCTCTCCTTGAGCCCGATGGCGGCGCGAAGCAGGTGTTGCAACCCGCGCGACGCCGGACCCGGTCGAGCAGGATCAGCCTAGAGCGTCATGGTTAACCTTTGCTTAAGCCGGGCTCGCCAATCGGCTAGGCTTTCAACGACTTTTGCCGCGTCTTGTACCCTCATGGGGTGCGCGCCGCCATGCCGCTTGCCGTCCTCTGCCGCGCGCTCGGGCCGCCCGAGCGGCTGAGCTTCGAAGACCTGCCGCCGGCGCCGCTCGGGCCGGGCGAGGCGCGCATCCGCCTCCACGCCTGCGGCGTCAATTTCCCCGATATCCTCACCGTCCTCGGCCAGTACCAGCACAAGCCGGACCTGCCTTTCATCCCCGGCGTCGAGAGCGCCGGCACCATCGCCGAGCTGGCGCCCGGCGTCGCTCACTGGCGCGTCGGCGACCGCGTCATCACGCGCCAGCGCACCGGCGGCTATGCCGAGGAGATCGTGCTGCCGGCGGCGCAGCTCGTGCGCCTGCCGGCGGGCTTCAGCTTCGCCGAAGGGGCCTGCTTTCTCGTCGCCGGCATCACCGCCTATCACGCGCTGGTCCAGCGCGCGGCCCTCCGCCCGGGCGAGAGCCTGCTGGTCCATGGCGCGGCGGGCGGCGTCGGGCTTGCCGCGGTCGAGCTGGGCAAGCTTTTGGGCGCGCGGGTGATCGCCGCCGCCTCCAGCGCCGAAAAGCTCGCCGCCGCCCGCGCCCGCGGCGCCGACGCGGTCATCCAATACAGCGCCGAGGATTTCGTCGAAGCGGTGCGGCGTCTCACCGATGGCGCGGGCGCGGACGTCATCTTCGATCCCGTCGGCGGCGAGGTGCTGGTCCAATCGCTGCGCGCCATCGCCTGGGACGGGCGCCTGCTCGTGGTCGGCTTTGCCGGCGGCACCATTCCGGCGCTGGCGGCCAATCGCATCCTTTTGAAGAGCTGCGCCGTGCTCGGCGTGCGCGCCGGCGAGGCCCAGCGTCGCGACCCGGCCTTGGCCCAAGCCGCGGTGGCGGCGCTCCAGACTTATGCCGAGCGCGGCCATTTGCGCCCGCATCTCTGCGCGAGCCTGCCGCTGGCGCATTATGCGCAAGGCATGCGGCTGCTGATGGACCGCCGGGCGATCGGCCGCGTCGCGCTGCTGCCCGGCGGGTAGGAGCCTCTATCCCGGCAGCTTGTGGCGCTGGAAGTCGTCGCGCAGCTTGGTCTTGAGCAGCTTGCCGGTGGCGGTATGCGGCAGCGCGTCGACGAAGACGACGTCGTCGGGAATCCACCACTTCGCCACCTTGTTCTCATAGAAGGACAGAAGCTCCTCGCGCGTCACGCTGGCGCCCGGCCTCTTCTGCACGACCAGCAGCGGCCGCTCGTCCCATTTCGGATGGTGCACGCCGATCACCGCCGCCTCGGCGACGGCGGGATGGGCGATGGCGATGTTCTCGAGCTCGATCGAGCTGATCCACTCGCCGCCCGATTTGATCACGTCCTTGGAGCGGTCGGTGATCTGCACATAGCCCTCGGCGTCGATGGTGGCGACGTCGCCGGTGGGGAACCAGCCCTCGCGCAGGACGTCGCCGCCCTCGTCCCTGAAATAGCCCCGGGCGACCCATTGGCCTTCCACCAGCATGTCGCCGAACGCCTTGCCGTCCCAGGGCAGATCCTGGCCGTCCCTGTCGACGATCCTGAAGTCGGTGCCGAAAACCGGCCGGCCCTGCTTGCTTTTGACCGCCATCAGCTCCTCGAAGTCTTGGCTCAGATGCTTCGCCTTGAGCTGCGCCACCAGGCCCAGCGGGTTCATCTCGGTCGTGCCCCAGGCATGCAGCACCTCGACCCCGTACTTGGTTTCAAAGGTGCGGATCATCGCCGGGGGACAGGCCGAGCCGCCGATCATCGTGCGCTTGAAGGTGGTGAGACGGCCGCCGGTCTCGGCCAAGTGCTGGAGCACGCCGAACCAGACGGTGGGCACGCCGGCGCTGAAGGTCACCTTCTCGCTCTCGAACAGCTCGCAGAGGCTCTTGCCGTCGAGCGCGGCGCCGGGAAGAACCAATTTGGCGCCGACCATCGGGCAGGAATAGGCAAGGCCCCAGGAATTGGCGTGGAACATCGGCACCGCCGGCAGCACCACGTCCTTCGCCGAAAGATTCATCACGTCGGGCAGCGCCGTGGCGTAGGAATGCAGCACGGTCGAGCGGTGCGAATAGAGCGCGCCCTTGGGATTGCCGGTGGTGCCCGAAGTGTAGCAGAGCGAGGAGGCCGTGTTCTCGTCGAAGCTGGGCCAGTCATAGTCGCCGTTTTCCGCCGCCAGCAAATCCTCATAGGCGACCGCGCCGGGCATCTCCGCCGGCAAATGCGCGCGGTCGGTCAACGCCACCCAGCCGCGCACCGTGGGGCATTGCGGCTTGAGCTTCGCCACCAGCGCGGCGAAGGTCAGGTCGAAGAAGACGTACTGATCCTCGGCGTGGTTGACGATATAGGTGATCTGCTCGGGAAAGAGCCGCGGGTTGATGGTGTGGCAGACGGCGCCCATGCCGGACACCGCGTAATAGATCTCGAAATGGCGGAAGCCGTTCCAGGCCAGGGTGGCGACACGGTCGGACCCCTTCACCCCCAGGCGCTGCAAGGCCTGGGCGAGCTGGCGCGCGCGCTGGTGGGCCTCGCGATAGGTGTAGCGGTGGATCGGCCCCTCGACCGTGCGCGAGACGATCTCGGTGGCGCCGTGAAAGCGATCGGCGAAGCTGATCAAGGACGAGATCAGCAGCGGCCGCTGCTGCATCAAACCCAGCATCTCTGTCTCCCCAAACCTCGGGTCTTCGGACCCTTTTTCCTGTCCGCCAAGAGCCTAGCCCGCAAGGCGAGGCCGCTCAACTGAGCGCGCGCACGAAGGCCATCCAGTTGCCGTCGGGCGAGGCGCAGTCGGCAAGGCCGGGCCGGTCCTTGGCCGCGAGGGTGAGCCCGGGAAAGCGCCAGAGCTTGCGCCAGGTCTCGAGGCTCGCCAGCGCCTGCTCGCGCACCCGGCGCTCGATGCGGCGATGCATATAGGCGCGACCGAGGGTGAGATAGGCGGCGACCGCCAGCCCCAGCGCCGCGAGGCCGGGAACCGGGCCCCGCCACAGAAACAGGGCCGTGGCGAGCGCCAGGCCGCCATAGGCCCAGATGTTGCCATCGGCCTCGGAGGCGACGGGGCTGTCGATATGGGCAAGCCGGCGCGGCTCGATGCGGATCTCCAGGCGCCCTTCGCCGTCGAGCCGGCGCAACGCCGCCAGCAGCGCCTCGGCGCTTTCGCGCGGCGCAAGGGAGGGATCGTCATCGCCCATGATGGCGGCGAGGATAGCCGCGCCGCCGCGGGCCGGGCAACCGGCGCGGGGTTAATTGGCGCAGGGTTAATAAGGCGTTTAGCTGTCGCTGCCAGACTGGCCGGATGGAAGGATGCCGCAGCGACGGGCCGTCTCGGAGGCGATCACTTGCTCTGCTCGCGCAGCAGCACCTCATGGCGCTGGTCGGGGGTGAGCCGGTTCTCGTAGATCGCGATCTGGTTCTGCCGCGCGTTGACGACGCCGAGGCCGGCGGCCTGCTGGTAGAGCCAGAAGGCGGCGAGCGGGTCCGCCGGCATGCCGATGCCGTTGAGCTTGCACCAGGCGAGCACCTCCACCGCGCGGGGGTCGTTGGCGGCGGCGCGCTTTTCCAGGAAATCGATCTCGCGCGGCCCGAGGCTGTTGGCGCGCACCTTGGCGATCACCTGCTCCAGCGTCGGGGCGCCGGGCGGCGGCGGCGGCGGGCGCGGCTGGTCGCGCAAATCCTTCTCGCAGGCGGCGTCGGGCGTCGTGAGACAGCGATAGGCGCCGTCGAGATCGTAGAACTGCGCCGGCGCCGCCGAGGGCGGCAGCAGGATCAGCGCCGCGCAAAGGAGCCATCGAGCATGTCTCATGCCCGCCATCATACCGCAAACCGCGCCGTCCGGCTGATGCTGCTCGGCGCGCTGGCGCTTGCCGGCTGCACCATCAACGGGACCCAGTGGAAGCCCACCGACCTGACGCAGCCGGGGGTGTGGCTCGACCGGCCGCCGCCGCCGGTCAACGTGGTGCGCGACGGCGCCACGGGCGAGCTCATCGCCGGCGCGGCGCCGGCGCTGGTGCCGGACGGCGCCGTCGACGAGGCCGTGGCCGAGCCGTTGCGCGCCTGGCTCACCGCCGTCGAGCGCCGGCGGCTTGCCGAGGCGAGCCAGCGCGCCGCCGCCGATTTCACGCTGGAGCCCGTCGCCTGGGAAGCGCTCGACCCGGCCGGCGACAAGACCGCGGTCGGCACCGCGATGGCGGTCGACGACGTCTATCGCGCGGTGCGCGGCCAGCTCTGCCGCGAGCTGCGGCAATCGCTGATCAAGGGCCAGGAGACGCATCAAGTGCAGGTGACGCTCTGCCGCCGCGATTTCGGCAACGGCCTCTATGTCTGGGTGGCCGGCGCCGGCGAGCAATAGACGCTAGAGTCAATGCCCGTCGCGTCGGGCGCCGACGCGGTCGAGCACCGCCAGCAGCAGCGCCGAGACGACGAAAGTGAGCTGAAGGACGACGAGCCAGAGCAGCTTGCCTTCCGGCACGTCTTCGATGTCGAAGAGCTGCTCCAGCAGATAGATCGCCGAGATCACCGCGATCGAGCCGAGGATCTTGACCTTGATCGAGCCGGTATCGAGCGCGGTGAGCCAGGAGAGCCGCTGCTGGTCGGCGCCCAGCGAGATCTTGGCGACGAAGTTCTCGAAGCCGCTGATCATGACCATGACGACGAGGCTCGCCACCAGCACGAGGTCGAGCAGCTTCAGCGCCGCGAGCGTCAGATGCGCCTCGCCGCCTTCCAGCAGCGATTGCACGAGATGGGCAAGCTCGAGGAAGAACGCGCCGACGAACAGCACCAGCACCAGCGCGAGGCCGAGATAGAGCGGCGCCAGCAGCCAGCGGCTGGCGAACAGCACGCGCTCGATGAAGCGCTCCATGGCTGTGCTTGTCCCCCCAATTCAGCGGTTCAAGCGGATCTCGCAGAGGGGCAAGCGCGAAGGCGCCTCGGCGATTTCAGCTTCCGCTCACCTGTCATGCCGCTGCCACGGTATGCGCGTCGAGCTCCACGCGCAGCGTCTTGCGGAGCACGCCGATGATTGCCGCCAAATTGTCCATGCTCGGATTGCCGTTTTTCGACAGCATGCGATGCAGGCTCTTCGCCGGCTTTCCAGTCTCTGCGGCGAGCTTCTCGAAGCCGACAGTCGCATTCACGAGATCGCGCAAGACGAGGCGCGCCGTATCCGGCTCGCCATTGAGAAACAGCGTCGCCGCTTCATCGAGCAACGCCCTGGCGAAAGCCGGATCGCGCCTGACGCGCTCCACGATCGTCTCTTTGAATTCTCTGGTCAACGCCATGATCTCACCTCTTGCGCACCGCCCGCAGAGCGGCCTTGCGCGCTTTGTATTCCGACCACAATGCTTTTGCCCGCTCGATATCCTGCTGCTGGCGCTTCTTCGTACCGCCGCCGAGGAGGATCATGAGCGCGTCGCCGTCCTTCCCAAGATAGATCCGGTAGCCCGGACCCCAGTCGATGCGGTATTCGCCAATGCCGCCAATCCACTTCACGCTCGACGTGTTGCCCATTTCAAGCCGCCGCGTCGCTGTCGCGACTTTTGCCGCCGCCTGGGCATGAAGACCATCGAACCAGGTCTTGAACGGATTGACCCCATCCGCCCGAACATACTCGACGACAGTCAATGCCATTTTTGTATGGTAACATATAAGTTACCTATGGCGCAAGCGCCGAGCTTGGCATGCGCTTCCGCGCTCAGCCGGCCTCGCGCAGCATGTTGCGCGCGATGACGATCTGCTGGATCTGGCTCGTCCCTTCATAAAGGCGGAAGAGCCGCACGTCGCGGTAGAAGCGCTCGACGGCGAAATCGGCGACGTAGCCCGAGCCGCCATGGACCTGCACCGCCCGGTCGGCGACGCGGCCGACCATCTCGGTGGCGTAATACTTGCAGCAACTCGCCTCGGTGGAGACGTTCTCGCCGGCGTCGCGCCGGCGCGCCGCGTCGAGCACCATGGCGCGCGCCGCATAGGCTTCCGTGCGGCTGTCGGCGAGCATCGCCTGCACGAGCTGGAACTCGCCGATGGGCTGGCCGAACTGGTGGCGTTCCTTGGCATAGGCCAGCATGTCGCGGATGAGCCGCTCGGCGACGCCGACCGCCACCGCGGCGATGTGGATGCGACCGCGGTCGAGCACCTTCATCGCCGTCTTGAAGCCCTGCCCTTCCTTGCCGCCGAGCAGCGCGTCGGCCGGCACGCGGCAATCCTCGAAGATGACGTCGCAGGTGTGCGCGCCGCGCTGGCCCATCTTGCGGTCGATGCGGCCGAGCTTGAGGCCGGGATTGGGCACCTCGACCAGGAAGGCGGAGATGCCGCCCGCGCCCTTGGTCTCGGGATCGGTGCGCGCCATGACGGTGAACAGGCCCGCCTCGGGCGCGTTGGTGATGAAGCGCTTGGTGCCGTTCAGCACCCAGCCGTTCCCCGCCCGCCGCGCGCTGGTCTTGAGGCTCGCCGCGTCCGAGCCGGCATTGGGCTCGGTGAGCGCGAAGGAGGCGATGATCTCGCCCGAGGCGAGCCGCGGCAGGTATTTCCGCTTCTGCTCGTCGGTGCCGTCGATGACGATGCCCTGGCTGCCGATGCCGTTGTTGGTGCCGTGCACCGAGCGGAAGGCCGGCGAGGTCTGGCACAGCTCGAACAGCACCTGCACCTCCTCGCTCATGGTGAGGCCGAGCCCGCCATGGGCCTCCGGGATGGTCATGCCGAAGAGGCCGAGCCGCCGCATCTCGTCGATGAGGGCGGGCGGCACCGTGTCGGTCTCGGCCACGTCCTCCTCGGCCGGCTGCAGGCGCTCGCGCACGAAGCGCTGGATGGTGTCGAGGAACTCACGCAGGGTCTGCGGATCGAGCGCCACGGGCTTGCTCCTTGGTCCCGGGGGTTGGGACTCGGCACTTCTATCGGCGGGCGGTGCCGCGATCAACCGCTTTGCGGCTCACTCCACCACATTCGCTCCGGCCGGCACCGCGACGCGGCGCGGATTGCGCATCAGCGCGATCAGCGGCGCGGCGGCCAGCGTCACCACCATCATCAGCAGGAAATCGTCGATAAAGGCGACCATCGCCGCCTGGCGCGTCACTTCGAGATTGAGCGCGGCGATGCCGGCGGCGCTGTGCGGGTTCCACAGCGGCGGCAGCGCCAGGCGGTGGAGATAGGGCGTGACATGCGCCGCCACCGAGGCGTGCACCACCTGGATGTTGGCCGTGAGCGTCGCCATGACGACCGAGACGCCGATGCTCGAGCCGAGGCTGCGCGCCAGCGTGAAGATGCCTGCCGCCTCGGTGCGCAGCGCCGGCGGCAGCGTCGCGAAGGCGATCGTCGACAGCGGCGGAAAGACCAGGCCGAGCCCCAGCCCCTGGACGAAGCCGGTCCAGATGACCGACCAGCTATCCATTTGCAGCGAGAAGCGCTGCGCCATGTCCCAGAGCGAATAGGCGGTGAGCAGGAATCCCACGAAGATGATCCAGCGCGCGTCGGTGCGCTGAACGAGGCGGCCGGCGATCACCATGACGATCGCGGTGCCGATGCCGCGCGGCGCCATCACCATGCCGGTGGTCATCACCGGAAAGTTCATCAGCCCCTGCAACAGCGGCGGCAGCAGCGCCGCCGAGGCCAGCAGCATGATGCCGACGACGAAGCTCACGATGAGGCCGGCGACCAGGTTGCGGTCCCGGAAGAGCTGCGGGTGCAGGAAGGGATGCCTCGCGGTGAGCGAATGGACGATGAAGCTGTAGAAGCCCAGCGCCGCCAGCGCCGCCTCCACTTGGATCTCGCGCGAGCTGAACCAGTCCTTGAGCTCGCCGCGGTCGAGCATCATTTGCAGCCCGCCCATGCCGAGGCTCAGCATGGCGAAGCCGAAGAAGTCGAACGGCCGGTCGCGGTCGAGCGCCGTCTCCTCGATCGAGAGGACGATGCCGAGCCAGGCGAGCGCGCCCACCGGCAGGTTGATGTAGAACACCCAGCGCCAATCCCAATTGTCGGTGAGCCAGCCGCCGAGCGTCGGCCCCAGGATCGGCCCCGCCATGATGCCGACGCCCCAGAAGGCCATGGCCGGGCCGCGCTGCTCGCGCGGAAAGACGTCGAGCAGGATCGCTTGCGACAGCGGCACCAGCGCCGCGCCGCAGACGCCTTGCAGCAGGCGGAAGGCCACCATCTGGGCGAGCGACTGCGCCGCGCCGCAACAGACCGAGGCGACGGTGAATCCCACCACCGACAGCAGGAAGATGCGCTTCCGGCCGAAGCGGCCGGAGAGCCAGCCGGTGAGCGGCATGGCGATGGCGGCGGCGATGATATAGGAGGTGAGCACCCAGGTGATCTGGTCCTGGGTCGCGGCGAGCCCGCCCTGCATGCGCGGCAGCGCCACGTTGGCGATGGTCTGGTCGATCACCTGCATCACGGTCGCGAGCATGGTGGCGACGGCGACCAGGAAGCGGTTGCCGAGGAGCGGCGCGCGCCAGGCGGCGGGCTCGGTCATCCCCCGCCCAGCAGCCCCGCGAGCGAGGTCTGGTGGCGGGTGTCGACCTCGACGGTAACGCTCATCCCGGCGCGCAGCGCGCTCGCATCCTCCTCCGGCACGATGTGCAGCCGCACCGGCAGGCGCTGCACGATCTTGACCCAATTGCCGGTGGCGTTCTGCGGCGGCAGGATGGAGAATTCCGAGCCGGTGCCGATGCCGATGCTGGCGACGCGGGCGTGCCAGACGCGGCCGGGATAGGTGTCGACCGTCACCGTCGCCGCGTCGCCGGGCTTCATGTAGGTGAGGTCGGTCTCCTTGAAATTGGCCTCGATATAGAGCGAGCCGCTTTCCACCAGGCTGCCCATGGCCTGGCCGACGCTGACCCATTGCCCGGGGCGCGGATCGAGATTGGCGACGATGCCGTCGGCCGGCGCCAGGATGCGGGTGTGGCGCAGATCGAGCGCCGCCTGGTCGCGCGCGGCGATCGCCTGCAGCACGCGCGGATGCTGGTCCGCCGGCAGGTCCGGCGCGCCGTCGAGATTGGCCAGCGCCTGGGCGAGGTCGTGCTGCATCGCCGCCATCTGCTGGCGCGCCACCTCGGCGCTGCGCTGCGCCTCGTCGACTTTCGCTTCCGAGCTGACGTTCTGCGCCTGGAGCCGCTTCTGCCGCTCGTATTCGCGCTGCATATAGTCCGCGCTCGCCGTCGCGGCGCGGAGCATCGCCTCTTTTTGCCGATAGGCGGCGCGCATCGCTTCAACCTCGTCGCGCGCGGCGGCGAGCACGCTCTCGGCGCGCGCGAGCGCGATGCGATAGGGCTCGTCATCGAGCGCGAACAGCAGCTCGCCCTGCTTCACCGGCTGGTTCTCTTCGACCCGCTGCTCGTTCACCCGGCCGGCGACGTCGCTGCTGATCAGCACCTTGCTGTAGCGGACATAGGCGTCGTCGGTGGCGACGTAGCGCCCGCCGGTGAGGTAGAGGTACGCCGCCCCGGCGATCAGCGCCAGCGGCCCCAGCGCCAGCAGCATCGGCCGCAGCCGGCGCTTGAGGCGGTTGCGCGCCGAGGCGCCCGCGCGGTGCCCGTTGTCCCTAGGCATAGTCGCTCGCCTTTTTCTTGGCCGCGCCCTCGCCGGGGCCGGGCCCGCGCTCGGAGAGATTGGCGCGCACCCGGGCGAGCTGGTCCATCAGCGCCTCGCGCTCGCCAGCATCGAGACCCGCCAGCGCCTCGGCGCGCGTCTCCTCGGCGAGCGCGTGCATGCGCTCCATCATCGGCGCCACCTTCTCCGTCATGTAAAGAAGGCGCACGCGGCGGTCCCTGCGGTCCGGCCGCCGCTCGACCCAGCCCGCCTCCTCCATCCGGTCGATGAGCCGGCCCAGCGTGATGTTCTCGATCTCCAGGATCTCGGCGAGCCCGCTCTGATTGATGCCTTCATGGCGCGAGAGATGGGCGAGAACCTGCCATTGCGAGCGGCTCAGGCCCAGCGCGCGGGCGCGCTGGTCGAAGCGCTTGCGCATCAGCCGCGCGATGTCGTGCAGCAGGAAGCCGAAGCTTCGTTCGGGATCATAGGGCATGGCCCCATGATGGTAAGCAGGCATGCGTTAAGCAAGCTTATAGTACCCGCCCCGCCCGTCAGGCGGTTGCCGGCGGCATGGGGCGGGACTATGACGCGGGCGCCGGGGCCGCGGCGCAGCGGAGGGAAGAGCCGGGAATGGATGCGGCGGGGGCAGCGGCGGCGCTGATCGTCTTCCTGGCGACGCTGGGGCTGACCGGGCGCCTGCGCGACTGGCTCCAGCGCCGCGCCATCCTCGACCGGCCGGTCGACCGCTCCGCCCACAGCGCACCGGTGCCGCGCGGCGGCGGGCTCGTGCTGGTGCCGGCGCTGCTCGCCGCCTGGCTGGGGCTGGCGCTTATCGGGCGGGCGCCGCCCGGCGCCGCGGCGCTGGCGGCGCTGGCGGCCGGGCTCATGCTGCTCTCCTGGCTCGACGACCTTCGCGGCCTGCCGGTGGGGCTGCGCCTCTTCTGCCACGTCCTTGCCGCCGCCGCCGGTCTCGCCTTCCTGCCGCCGGGCGCGGTCTTCCAGGGCCTGCTGCCGCCGCTCTTCGACCGCGCCGCCGCGGCGCTCCTCTGGGTGTGGTTCGTCAACCTCTTCAACTTCATGGACGGGATCGACGGCATCACCGGCATCGAGACCGTGGCGCTCGGCCTCGGCCTCGCGTTGGTGGCGGCGCTGGCCGGCGCGGAAGACGACGGCAGCGCCGCGCTGGCGCTTTGCGCCGCCGCCGGGGCGCTTGCCTTCCTGCGCTGGAACTGGCATCCGGCGCAGATCTTTCTCGGCGATGTCGGCAGCGTGCCGCTGGGCTATCTCCTGGGCGCGCTGCTGCTGGCGCTGGCGGCGCGCGGGCTCTGGGCGCCGGCGCTGATCCTGCCGCTCTATTACCTCGCCGATGCCAGCCTCACGCTTGCCGGCCGCGTGCTGCGCGGCGAGCGCTTCTGGCGGCCGCATCGCCAGCATTTCTATCAGCGCGCACTCGGCGCGGGCGACGATCATGCCGGCGTGGCGCGGCTCGTGCTGGCGGGCGATGCGGCGCTGATCGCCTGTGCGCTCCTCGCGCTTGCCCGGCCCTGGACCGGGCTTGCGGCGGCGGCGCTCGTCGTCGCGGGCCTGTTTGGCGCGATGCAGCGCCGCTCGCGGCGCGCGTCCTCATAAACGCGCGCGACCGCGCCGGCCCATGTCCGGAATTATCCTCACCGTCGACCGCCGGAACGTCGTCGGCCGGGTCTCGTATTGACCCAAGGCGGACTCGCTGGCCTGACGGGACGCAATTGGCGCCGGCGAAGTGGCGTGGCGAGCTTCCTTCCCTTAAGCTTGGGTCATCTGAGGAAGAATGCCCATGGGAGGTTAAGCCGTGCCCGGACTATCGAAGGAGCAGGCGCGGGCGCTCATCGAAAACTCGATCGCTAGCCTGCTCGATCCGCAACAGGACGCCGCAGCGCTCGACCGCTATTTCACGCTGGACTATGTTCAGCATGTCGACGGTAAGCGTTTCGACTACGAAGGCTTCATCGATCACGCTCGCGCGCTTAAGGGATCCCTGCGCCGCGGCCGGGTGACGATCGAACAGTTGGTCGTCGACGGCGACACGATTGCCGACATCCATATAGTCGAAGCTGAGAAGACGAATGGAAGCTTGGTCCGCGCGAAGGTAATTGGGTTCTTCACGGTGCGGGACGGAAAAATCGCTCGAGTGGACGAACTGACCCACATGCTCGATGGCGCCCCAGAAGATCGCGACCTGGGCTCGCGCACCGCAGCCTAGCCCGCCCGGCAGTAATGTCGTGTTCCTTACCATCCGCAAAAGCGCGGGCTTCGGCGTCGCGAATCGAGCGGGGTCAACTTATGAGTAGAGGCCCCAGCCTACTGATCGGCGCCTTCGCAAAAATATGGCGGGCGTACGAAGCTCCTCGCCCCGGCGCCGCGGCGCTGCGCCTTGGCCTCCGCCTCGACGGGCAGGTGCTGCGCGCCGCGCCATAGGCGAAGGCGAGGCCCTCGCGCACCAGCGCGGCGCCGACATCCTCGCCGTGGGCGGCGTAGACGGCGAACTCGCGCGCAGGACGGTCGATGAAGTCATGATCCTTCTGGCGCTCATCGCGCTGGTGTCGGTATATTTCGCGGCGGAGACCCGCAGGATCGCGAGAGCCCGACGGGTCTGAACGCGCCACCATCGGGCGGAAAGGGCCTGGAGCCGGCATGGTCGATCATCCCGCCCTGGCTTTTCTCAAGCACGCCGAGAGGGGGAAGATCGTCTCCGCGGCGGACGCGGTGAAGCTCATCCGCGACGGCGACACGCTGGCGACCGGCGGCTTCGTCGGCATCGGCTTCGCCGAGGAAATCGCGATCGCGATCGAGCAGCGTTTCCTCGCCTCGCGCGACCTCGAAGCCGCCACCCCCGGCCATCCCCGCGGCCTCACGCTCGTCTACGCCGCCGGCCAGGGCGATGGCCGCGAGCGGGGGCTCAATCACCTCGCGCACCAGGGGCTGGTGAAGCGGATCGTCGGCGGCCATTGGGGCCTCGTGCCGAAGCTGCAGCACCTCGCCGTGACCAATGAGATCGAGGCCTACAACCTGCCGCAGGGCGTGATCACGCATCTCTACCGCGACATCGCCGCGCACCGGCCGGCTCACGTCACGCGCGTGGGCCTCGGCACATTCGTCGATCCGCGCAACGGCGGCGGCAAGCTCAACGCAAGGACGACGGAGGACATCGTCCGCCTCGTCGACATCGACGGCGAGGAATGCCTGCTGTACAAGACGTTCCCGATCGATGTCGGGATCATCCGGGCGACGACCGGGGATCCCGACGGCAATTTGACGATGGAGAAGGAGGCGCTGACGCTCGAGGCCCTCGCCATCGCCATGGCCGCGCGCAACTCGGGCGGCATCGTGATCGCGCAGGTCGAGCGCGTCGCCCAAAGCGGGTCGCTCAATCCGAGGGCCGTGAAGGTGCCGGGCGTGATGGTCGATTGCGTCGTGGTCGCCAGGCCGGAGAACCACTGGCAGACCTTCGCCACGCCCTACAACCCGGCCTATTCCGCCGAAATCCGCGCGCGCGAGGGCTCGCTCCCGGCCATGCCGCACGGCCCCCGCAAGATCATCGCGCGGCGCGCGGCGCTCGAGCTGACGCCCAACAGCGTCGTCAATCTCGGCATCGGCATGCCCGAGGGCGTGGCGGCCGTGGCCAACGAGGAGAAGATCGCCGATCTCATCACGCTGACCGCCGAGCCCGGCGTGATCGGCGGGATCCCCGCGAGCGGCATGGATTTCGGCGCCGCCACCAACACGCAGGCGGTCATCGACCAGCCCTATCAGTTCGATTTCTACGACGGCGGCGGACTGGACGTGGCTTTTCTCGGGCTGGCGCAGGCCGATCGATCGGGCTCTCTCAACGTGTCGAAATTCGGTCCGCGGCTGGCCGGCGCCGGCGGCTTCATCAACATCAGCCAAAACGCCAAGAAGGTCGTGTTCACCGGCACCTTCGTGGCCGGGGCCCTCGAGATCGAATGCCGCGGCGGATCGCTGCGCATCGTGCGCGACGGCGACGTGAGGAAATTCGTCGCCAAGGTCGAGCACGTCACCTTCTCCGGCGACGTTGCGCGCCGGAGCGGCAAGCCCGTGCTCTACGTCACGGAGCGCTGCGTGTTCCGGCTGACGGCGGACGGGATCGAGCTCGCCGAGATCGCGCCGGGCGTCGATCTCGACCGCGACATTCTGGCGAAAATGGCTTTCAGGCCGCTCATTCCGGAGGACCCCGCGCTCATGGACGAGCGCATTTTTGCGCCCGAGCCCATGGGATTGAGAGAGGACATGCTGTCGATCCCGCTCGAACAGCGCTTCACCTACGACGAAGCGACGAACCACTTCTTCGTCAATCTCGAGCGTTTCGCGCTCCGGCACGAGCGCGACATCGAGCGCATCCGGCAGATCGTCGCCCACCGCCTTGCGCCGATCGGCAAGCGCGTCTACGCCATCGTCAATTACGACAATTTCACGATACCGCCCGAATTGCTCGACGCCTATTCGACCATGGTGCGCGGCCTGATGGACAAATATTACGCCGACGTGACGCGCTACACGACGAGCGGGTTCCTGCGCATGAAGCTCGGCGACGCGCTGGAAAAACGCGGCGTCGCCCCGCACATCTACGAGAGCGCGGCGGAAGCGGAAAGGTTTTTGCGCGAGATCGAGGGCTCGACGCGCTGAGCCTCATTGCCAGGCGCGGCGGCGCAAGCGGACGCCCAAGCCCGGAGGCGCGTCGGCGCGGCCTTATGTCCGCGAGTGTGACACGTCCCGGAAGTGGTCACCGGCGAACACGAGGTTCGCGTTGGGTCAGCGGCCGTAGTTGCTTCGGTGTGGAACGTCTGAAGCCGTAGCTTAACCGGACAAAATCTCAACAAGCGGAAACCGCCTATGACCCGGAATGGACATCGCGTTAACGGTGTCTGACCCCATTTTTTGCCCCATTTTTTGCGCCATTTTTTGCGACGCCTGGTCGCACGGGATATCGGCCACGCCACTGTCGAAGGCGTTCATGAGAGGCCAGAGGAGCTGAGCCCCGCCTCGCGACGGGTAACCTCGCAAGTGGCGCTCCAATCGGCATTGGCGAGATCGCTTGAAAGCGCGGCAAGCATTTTGCGTTCGATGATCTTGCCGATTTCAAAGTTCATGCCGGCCTCTTCGGCGGCGGAAAGCATCAGACGCACGTCCTTGAGGCCGCCGCTCATCGTGAAACCGACGCCGCTGACGTAGTCGCGCTTGCGCGCCTTCTGGGCGTAGAGCTTGAGAGCGGGATGGGCGAAAGCCATTTGAAAAAACTGTTGCACGTGGCTGAGATCGATTCCGGATTTTTCCGCGAAGGCGTATGTCTCGCCGATGATTTCGATAACTGAAGCGGCCACGTAATTAACCGCGAGTTTCATGCTATTCGCAACCGAGGACCGGTCGGAGACTTCGATCGCGACTATGGCGTAGCTCTCGCACACCGGTTTGACGATCTTGATGGCGTCAGGGGCGCCCGCAAGATAGGTCACCAGGCGACCGGCTGCTGCCGCATCCGGCCTGCCGGCGACGGGGCCAGAGACGTAGCGCGTACCGGCCTGCGAATGAAGGTGCTGCAGTTCGTCGCCGCACTTCGGCGATATGGTCGTGACACACAGATGGATGGCCCCAGGCTTCATGGCCTTGAGAAGCACGCCATTCACCAACTCGAGCACCGATGCGTCGTCCATCAGGCTGGTGATGACGATATCGGCATCTCCGGCGGCGGCCTCGGCCGATGACGCGAGTTTCGCGCCGGTTGCGACAAGGGGGTCGGCCTTGGCGGCGGTCCGGTTCCACACGCTCAGGTCGTATCCCATCCTCAGGATCCGGCCAGCCATCCCGGCGCCCATTTTGCCCAGACCAATGAAGGCTACTTTTTTCTTCTTTCGCCCGAGGAGATTGTCGGCGCGCACGCATGCTAGCCGCAACAGATGTCTTAGGATGAGACCGATCATTGTGAAGATGTTCATATGGATTCCCTCGCCGACATCACCCTTATGACCCTGCTGCCCCATCCGGTTGGCTGGTCGCCATTGTCCTTGCCGTATTCCGCATTGGATGGTATCGATGGGCAATATATACGAGCAAAGCTCGATTTCTCATACTCGGATCTTGAAGCGGAAAAGGCGGCATGGCGCGACGGCAGCAAATCACTGAAATCAAGAGGAGAATCCCCCATCAGGCGCGTGCTCGCGACACCGTCGAAACGATTTTCGAGGCAGCTATTCGGATTTTGCGCCGCGAGGGTTTGGACGCGCTGAATACCAACCACATCGCCGAAACAGCGGGCATTTCCGTCGGCACGCTGTATGGGTACTTTCCAAACAAGCAGGCGATCCTGGTAGCTATGGCGCGGCGAGAGCTGGAAAAAACCGAAGCTTCGATTCGCGCTGCAATAGCGCGGTCCGCCAGCGGGACAGAAGCAGCCCGTGCCGCGATCCGTGCGCTGATCCGCGGATTTGGCGGGCAGAATTCACTGCGACGCGATCTGTTACAGGCCATGGTGGTGAACGGTCACTATGCGGAACTTGCGCGGCCGGCCGAGAACTTTGCGAGACTGATGTTAAAAGCCGCTCCAGGTCAGTTCGCGAACATGTCCGTCGGCTTGACGGAGCCGCAAGCGTTCGTGCTGACGCGAGCGCTGGTAGGCGTAATCCGGGCGGCAGTTTTCGAAAACTCCACTTGGATGGGAACGGATGCACTGGAGGACGAACTGGTCAGACTCGCCCAGAGCTACGTCAGGTCGGTTGCATCGGGGTTGAATTCCATTGGAGGACAAGGCGGACCGAGATCGAACCAAGCGCCTAGGTGACGGCGGGTCTGGAAACCGAATAGCAGTTCGGCTCCTTTGGCACCTCTGCGACATTGCTCGCAATTCGTTGCGCGTCCGCATCTTCGTGGGCCGCGGACATCTGCCGGGCGCTCCGCCCCGGCCGTTTAAGAGCCCACGCCTCGCTACTGATTGGCGCCTTCGCGGAAATATTGCGGGCGCACGAAGCTGCCCGCCCAGGCGCCGCGGCGCTGCGCCTTGGCCTCCGCCTCGAAGGGCAGGTATCGCGCGCCGCGCCCATAGGCGAAGGCGAGGCCCTCGCGCACCAGCACGGCGCCGACATCTTCGCCCTGGGCGGTGCAGACGGCGAATTCGCGCGCGTGGCGGTCGATGAAGTCATGATCGACGTGGCAGGCGAAATCGGCGCTGCCGACGAGCTGGCGCAGGCGCTGCGTCGCCACGGCGCCGCAGGGCCAGACCTGGCCGCGCGCGTCGCGGCAGGTCTGCTTGCTCTCGAAGGCGTCGACGCCGTAGAGCCTGAGGCGCTGGCCGATGCAGGCGATGCCGAGGCGCGACAGCAGGCAGCGCGGCGGCCGCCAGGCGAGCGTGTCGCCGTCGAGGACGACGTAGCGGTCGGGATCGTTGGCGGGCCGGAGCCAGCGCCCGATCCCCCAGAGGGACGCGACGAGCAGCAGCGCCGCCGCGCCCGCGATCGCCAGCCGCCGCCGCATCGCCTAAGCCTTGATGACCGTGCCGACGGTGATGCCGGCACGGGCGCAGGCGTTGCGGGTATCGACCACCAGCGGGCAGTGCTGCGCCAAAAGGCGGTAATCGACGCCGTCGTGATCGGTGCAGATCAGCGCCACGTCGGCGCCGCGCGCGGTCTCGGCGTCAAGCGCCACCGAGCGCCGCCCGGCGAATTCCGGATGCTCGCGCGAGCGCGGGATCTCCGGCACGAAGGGATCGTGATAGAGGGTGGCGGCGCCCTTGGCCTCGAGCAGCTCCATGATCCTGAGCGTCGGACTCTCGCGGATGTCGTCGACATTCTTCTTGTAGGCGACGCCGAGGATCAGCACGCGCGCGCCTTTGAGCCCCTTGCCGGCGCGCTGGTCGAGCGCCCCTTGCAGCCGGTCGACGACGTGGCGCGGCATCGCCGTGTTGATCTCGCCGGCAAGCTCGATGAAGCGCGTCGAGATGTCGTATTCGCGCGCCTTCCAGGTGAGGTAGAAGGGATCGATCGGGATGCAGTGGCCGCCGAGCCCGGGCCCCGGATAGAACGGCATGAAGCCGAAAGGCTTGGTCGCCGCCGCCCGGATCACTTCCCAGACGTCGATGCCCATGGCCTCGTAGACCAGCTTCAGCTCGTTGACGAGCGCGATGTTGACGGCGCGGAAGATGTTCTCGGTGAGCTTCACCGCCTCCGCCGTCTCGGGCGAGGAGACCGGGACGACGCCGGCGACGAAGGGATCGTACAGCGCGGTGACGAGCGCCAGCGCCGCCGCGCCGTCGGCGCCGACGACTTTGGGGATCTTGGTGGTGCTGTATTGCGCGTTGCCGGGATCCTCGCGCTCGGGCGAGTAGGCGAGGAAGAAGTCGACGCCGGATTTGAGCCCGCCGCGCTCGAGGATGGGCAGCATCACCTCGCGCGTCGTGCCGGGATAGGTCGTCGATTCCAGCACGACGAGCTGGCCGCGGCGCAGATGCGGCGCGATCGCCTCGGCGGTGCCGATGACGTAGGAGAGATCGGGCTCGCGATGGCGGGTGAGCGGCGTCGGCACGCAGATCAGCACGGCGTCGACCTCGGCGATCGCGGCGAAATCGGCGACGGCGCGGAAGCGGCGGCTCTCCACCAGCGCGGCGATCGCGGCGTCGGGGATGTGGCGGATATAGGAGCGGCCGGCATTGAGCAGCGCCGCTTTCTCCGCGTCGATGTCGAAGCCCACCACGCGGAATCCGGCGCCGGCGACCGCGCCCACCAGCGGCAGGCCGACATAGCCGAGGCCGATGACGCCGACCACGGCGTCGCGCGCGACGAAGCGGCGGCGCAGCGCTTCGACATCGACACGCTTTGAGGACCTGCTCGACACGTTCTGATCCGCTGCCGTCCGCCCACGCTGGAGCGGCGCGTTGCTTAGCATGGCCCCCGCCCCTGCTCAAGCCGCGCCGTCCCGATATCCGGGGTTCGGGCGAGTCAGATAAGACGAAACACGGTGCACCGGAGGGCACGGAGAAGAAGGAAATGGGCCGCAAAGCGGCCCAACTATTTTGTTTTTCTCCGTGACCTCCGTGTCTTCGTGGTGAGTCTGTTCTGCCGCCGGCAATAGGCGATTGCTGGCAGAGCGGTTATTGTCGCCGGCGATGGAAACGGCAGTGGCGGAAAGCGGCGCCGCCGCGCCGGTGGTGATCACCGGCGCCGGGGGCTTCATCGGCCGCGCGCTGGTCGAGCGGCTGGTCGCGCGGGGCACAAAGGTGATCGCCGTGCTGCGGCGAGCGACGGCGCTTCCCGACAGGGCGGAGCCGCGCGTCCTCGGCGAGCTTGCCGCGGCGACCGACTGGTCGCCGCTGCTGGCGGGCGCGCGGGCGGTGGTGCATCTTGCGAGCCGCGCCCATGCGCCGGAGCGCGACGA
>Ga0187784_10000632_pt1 | contig 26264 bp, 22 predicted proteins | sample 1015_SJ02_MP15_2_FD_132964 | JGI IMG/M metagenome (GOLD analysis project Ga0187784, IMG submission 132964) | Tropical peat soil microbial communities from peatlands in Department of Meta, Colombia - 1015_SJ02_MP15_20_MG | ecosystem: Environmental > Terrestrial > Soil > Wetlands > Peat | place... | reverse complement strand
GCGGTTCAGGTGACGATGGAAGCGCTCAAGAAAAATCCAACGCCGACTTATAAAAAGCCGCCCTATCCCAACTACCATCCACACGTGCCGAGTTCGTACTAGCAGGCAGAGGGCAGTAGGCGGTCGGCAGTCGGCAGTCGGCAGTGGGCAACCGGCAGATGGCAGTTGGCAGTCTGTGAAGGGCGGCCCTCTCCCCCTTGGGGGACAGCGTAGACCGCCCCGGCGTTTTCTCCAGCCGGGGCGGGCCGGGTGAGGGGGTCGCGAACCGTGCTGTTGCAGGCGCGTCCCGTTCCCGCAACCCCGTGGCGCTGAACCTTTGCCCGGCTCGGCAGCGGGCCGTCTTCGATGGGTAGTCCTCTCCCCCTTAAGGGAGAGGGCTGTTCATTCACTTCGGACTTGAGGTGACGACGAGATACACCAGGCGTGCGATCTGACGTTTGTGAATGACACGCTTGGTCATGTCGCCATCAAGACGGTTGACGATCACCAGATCGAGTGAAGGCACAACAACGGCGTACTGGCCGAGATGGCCTTCAGCCCAGAAGCTGCCTTCTGGAAAGGGTATTTCTTGCCGAGTCCCCCTGGCGGAATCTCCCGTCCACCATAGATACCCGTAGCCGCCTGATTCGGTATCCGAATAAGGTCGTGTGCTTGCTTTGACCCATTCCTCCGGCACCACCTGAGCATCGTTCCATCGACCTCCATGAAGGTAAAGCAGCCCGAAACGCGCAAAGTCTCTTGCGCTCATGTCAAAGACATACGCCGGAAAGCGCGAATGCGGACTGTACACATAACGCCCGTCGCTGGGTCGGAAGTCCTGCATTCCGATCGGCTGCGCGATCTCACGATAGAATGCATTGAAAACGTCCGTACCCGCGGCCTTTTCGTAAATGTAGCCGAGCGTGTTGAAATCCCAGTTGTTGTAATACCAAAACGTGCCCGGTGCGTGGGAGCCTCGCCTCGGTTTCAGCTCCTTCATGCCCTGGGTCTCGTAAGCGGCAGCGTGATAGACGCCGGAACGCGCCTCCAATAGGTCGCGCACTGTCGCTTTTTTCTCCTCTGCTGTCAGTGAGGGTTCCTTGTCGTCGATGGCAAGCTTCTCGAGCGTGTCATCGAGGTTGATCTTGCCTTGGGTTACGGCAATGCCAATGAGCGCGTTCAATAGACTCTTACGGCAGGAGTGGAGGTTCGACCGGTGGGCAATATCGCCCCACGCCGCCACCACCACGCCATGTTGTACGATCATCGCCGATGTAGAGCCCATCTCTTCGACGTAGGCGTGTATCTTCCCAAGATTTTCAACCGCCCAACCGGCTTGTTCCGGCGCGGGTAATTGCTTCCACTCCACGCCCGGTACACTGCTGGATTGGCAAGCGGCTTTAGCGACAAACCCAAGCAGCAATGACGCGATCAGCGCAAGACGAGTGTTCATGCACACCAGTCTAGTGTTGAGTAAATTCAGAGTCAACGCTCAACCTCAGCTTTGTCCCCGCGCGGGATTGCGCCTGCGTAAACGCCACTGAAGTTGAGGATGTGTTGCCGGGGAATTTGCATGTCTTTTTAGACGTACCCCCAACAAGGCTGTCCTAAAAAGGATTGACCGACTTTCTTAATTGACTTAACTTATTGCGCGGGCTTGGTCAGGGGGTAGCAAAGGGAGATATGGAGCATCCACCAAGGACGCGAGTGCACAAGCCAAGCTATCGATCGAGGAAGAGAGAGATTGGTCCAGGAGGGCCCGGGTTTCTGCGGGAGGTCAACGCGCGGCAGGTGCTCCGTCTGTTGCGCCAGCATGGGCCCTGCTCGCGCGCAGACCTCGTCCGGTATTCAGGGCTCACCGCCCCGACAATCTCAAGCGGGGTGGCGCATTTGCAGAATATGGGGCTGGTGGAAGCGATGGGTGCTGGGTCATCCAACGGTGGCCGTCCCCCTCAACTGATTCGTTTCAATTCCAAACTCGGCTATGTGATCGGGGCCGACATCGGCACCTCGGTCGTGCGCGCGGCCCTCGCCGACCTCGACGGCGTGGTCATCGAGGAGTGGATTGCAAGCACGAATTCAAACAGCACGCCCAAGCGCGTCACAGCCTTGCTATTGAGTTGTATCCGAAATCTTCTGAGCCGCCACAAGATTCCCGTGAACAAGGTCTTGGCGCTTGCGGCGGGTGTGCCCGGGATTACAAATGCACGCTCCGGCACCGTGCTCTCCGCCCCCATTCTGACCTCCGGTTGGGGGGACGTTTGCTTGCGTCGGATTCTTGAAACGGAAACCGGAATTTCTGCCGTGGTCGAAAACGACGTCAATCTGGCTGCGGTAGGCGAAAGTTGGTGCGGCATCGCGCGGGGAGTGAAGAACTTCTTCTTTTTGACCGTAGGAACAGGCGTGGGAGCGGGGATTTTTGTCGACGGCCACCTCTATCACGGTTCCGATTGGACAGCAGGCGAGATCGGCTATCTTTATGTTCCGGGAACAGAAGAAGCTCCGCTGGCGATCCATCGTCCGGGTTCGCTCGAAGGCATCATTGGCGCACGCGCTATCGAGCGATCCTGGCGAAAACTTCGCCGCACGGATCATGGCACAGGCCGTAGCAGGGCGCACGTCACAAGCGTAGCTGATATCTTGGATCTTGCGGCGAAGGGAGAGAACCAAGCGGCAGCAATCCTGCAACGAACTGCCCGCATCTTGGCGGATGCCATCACCAATGTCTGTATAATCCTCAATTCCTCGCTTGTCGTCCTCGGAGGACGTGTGGGATCGCATCCCGCACTCTTTGAAGCGACGCGACGAATCGTAGACCGTAATGAATTCTGCCGTCCTCGCCTGGCCCTGAGCGCCTTGAGCCGAAACGCGCCGCTGTACGGCGCGGTCTGTCTGGCCCTGAGCACTGCCGAGGCAAAGATATTCCCGCCCGCGAGTCAGCCTTCCCGGCCGCTCGCATTGGAGGAACCGCCCGGCATTCTCCCGTCCTTTACAGCCCTGCCTGGACCCGGCAAAGAAGGCTGGGTCGTTTCTAATCCGCCCGCCTGTACGCCTGCCTGAACGCGCAATGACGGAACGCCCAAAAAACGCTTGACAGACATGGTTTCCGGTGGTAGAAGGTGGGCGAAGTTTGTTAGGGACCTTTACTAAGTTTTCTGCCCGCGGTGCTTCCATTTTGGGTGACTGCTGACAGGAGGGTGCGCGGGCAGGGATTTTTGATGGTAGGGGGATGCCCCCCTCACTATTCCACCACCTGCCAAGACTTTGCGTCGGGTTTGCGTCTTAAGGGGTTGCCGTAACTTGCGGGCAACGCAAGTTCGTCTATGGGTCAATTCAGCTCTGAGGGCGAGTAGCGCAGCGAACTTCTTCAGCTCGTTACCGCGGGAGGAGCAGTAACCAAATTACAGGCTAATAACGGAGGACTCCATGAAACGCGCGGCATTTGGCTTAACGGTCGGGATTGCTGCAACCTTGATTGCAGCGATGGCTTTCGGACAAGCTATAACCAGCTCGATTTCGGGCGCGGTTACGGACAGTTCCGGCGCCGCCGTTCCTGGCGCCACAGTGACCATTAGCGACGCATCGCAAGGTGTCACAAGAAATGTCACGAGCAATACGACGGGCAGCTACTTAGTGCCGGGGTTGCCTGCCGGCACGTACGACCTCAGTGTGGCCGCCGCGGGATTCAAAACCTACCATGCCTCGGGCATTATCGTACACTCTGCGGAGCAGATTCGCGCCGACGCCAAGCTCGAAGTGGGAGCACTTACAACCGAGATCACGGTTTCGGGGGAAGGCATCGGTACAGTGCAAACGGAGAGTGCGCAGCTTGGGGGAACGATAACCGGAACGCAAATCACTCAGCTCGAGCTGAACGGGCGCACCTACACCCAACTCGTGGCCCTGATCCCCGGGGTTACCAATATGACCGGATCCGATGAAGGCGTGGTGGGCGTTATCGCGACCCCAGCTTACAGCGTGAATGGAGGACGAGTCGAATACAACAACTGGGAAATTGATGGAATCAGCGTCATGGACATGGGTTCAGGCGGCGGCACGAGCAACGTATTCCCCAGCATTGACGCCGTCGGCGAAGAGCGCGTCCTAACATCGAATTATGCCGCGCAGTATGGTCAGGACGCCTCAGCCACTTTCATCGCGGAACTCAAATCGGGCTCCTCCCAATTTCATGGCAATGCGTACGAGTTTAATCGCAATACCCTCTTTGACGCCCGCAACTTCTTCCAGGTACCGAACCGCGGCGTCTACAAGCAGAACGACTTCGGCTACACCTTTGGCGGCCCATTCTACATCCCTGGCCATTACAACACCGACAAGAGTAAGACATTCTTCTTCTGGTCGGAGGAATGGAAGCGACAAATCGTACCGACCGACTTTAACCTTCAGGTACCCTCCACCGACGAGCGGCAAGGGAATTTCTCGGATCTCTGTCCGGGAGTCGATTGCCCTGTCAATCCTGCGACCGGCAATCCCTTTCCCGGCAACCAAGTCTCGATTGATCCGAACGCCCAAACCTTGATGCAGTTGATTGCACCGCCCAATTTTGGCAGTGGCGCTCAATCCTTTTACATCGCTAGCCCTTCCTATCCCACCTCTTGGCGCGAAGAACTGATCCGAGTGGACCAGAACATTACCTCCAAGGTCCGGTTGATGGTGCACTACATCCATGATTCCTGGAGTACTGTCAACCCGACTCCGCTGTGGAGCACGGGAAGCTTTCCGACAATTAACACAGACTTCGTCGGCCCAGGCACCAGCTTTGTCACCCAGCTTACCGCCAGCGCGTCACCGACGCTGATGAATCAGTTCATTTTTGGCTACACCGCCGATCACATTATCCTCAGCAATGTGGGTGCCTGGAAACTCCCGGCCAATTTCACCATGAAAGGGCTTTTCAATAATGGCTTTGGGGGCAAAATACCAGGTGTTGCCAATATATGCTGCAACGCGGAAGATAACGGGGGCGGGGGTTTTGGCGAGGATCCAGGCTTCATGAATCCCGCCAGCCCGCACTACAATGCTAACCCTATCTATACATTTCGGGACATGGTGAGCAAGATTGCCGGTAACCATAACCTCACCTTTGGCGCTGACTTCATTGATTATCAGAAAAACGAGCAGAACGGAACCACGCCCAATGATAACGGCGAGCTGACATTCAGCAACAGTTCGGCGGTCACCACGGGGAATGCGTTTGCCGACTTTCTAATGGGCAACATCGCCCAATACCAACAGCTCAATACGGAGCTGAAGTACTACAACCGCTATAGGACTCTTTCGCCTTACATCCAGGACGATTGGAAAGTCAGCCGGCACCTGACGGTAAACCTGGGCTTCCGGGCCGAACTGTTGGGGACGTTCTATGATAAACTCCGCACCGAGTCCAGCTTCAGTCCGCAGGCTTATAACCCCGCCAACGCACCTGAGATCGATGTTACTGGAAGTATCACGGGCCAGCCCGGCGCTATAGTCCCCGGGGTCGGCAGCCCGTTTGACGGCCTGATTACCTGCGGAGTGGGCAGTGTGCCGGCTAGTTGCTTGAAGGGGCACCTGTTCAATCCGTCGCCCCGTTTGGGTTTCGCCTGGGACCCCACGGGCCATGGAAAGACGGTAATACGTGGCGGTTACGGCGCCTTTTGGGATCACATGAACGGCAACGAAGTTAATACCGAGGGTTTGGAAGGCACACCGCCCGTAGCGCAGAGTCCCTCTGTCTATAACATTGTGGGTTATCAGAACGTGGGCGGCACGGAGCTAAGTTTTCCTTTGGGTATTGTCGCGCTCGAGGGGCAGATGTTCTGGCCTTACGTGCAACAGTGGAATTTGACCGTCGAGCACAACCTCAGAACCAATACCGTGCTCAGCGTGGCCTATGTCGGTAGCAAAGGCACCCACCTGACGGACCAGCGAGACCTCAACCAACTGTATCCAGTGCCTGCTTCTCAAAACCCGTTTGGTCCCGGTCAACCCATCACCTCGGCCAACTGCGCTAATTTGTCGGGACCGAGTGGATTACCCCTGACGGGCCAGGCGGCGATCAATCTGGGTGTTACGTGCGGGAACGATCCCGATCCTTCCCGGCCGTTTGTAGGGTTCGGGAATATCACTTTCCTCGAATCCCAGGCAAATTCCAATTACAACGCGTTGCAGGTTTATTTGCGTAGGACGGCGGGTCGTCTTAATTACAGCTTGGCCTATACTTACAGCCACTCACTGGACGACTCTTCGGATCGCTACGACAGCGTCTTCGTCAACTCCTATGGTCTGGAGCGGAGCTACGCCACCTCCGGATTCGACATGACCCACAGCATTAGTGCCAGCTATGTCTATAATCTTCCTTCATTGAAGAATTCAAATGCGTTTCTGCGGTACACGTTAGGGGGCTGGGAGGTGTCCGGGGTTGCAGCTCTTCACTCGGGGAACCCCTTCGGCGTGTCGAACGGCGTCTACGGCGACACTGCCGGCGTTGCCAATGGAATCGGGACCGGATCCTATCCCGATATTTGTGGGAACATCCATGCCGCGCCGTCTGAAACCAACGTGCCGGGCATTATCGGGCCTCTTCTTGATAATCCCGGAGCATTTTGCGCTCCTCAGGGGCTGACGTTCGGCAATGCCGGCCGGAATATTCTGCGTAATCCCTTCTTTACGAATTTTGACATGGGATTTTTTAAAGATGTGCCGATCCACGGTGATCAGGTCCACCTGCAGTTCCGCGCGGAAGCGTTCAACATTTTCAACATTGCCAATCTTAGCCTCGCATCGCAAACGGCGACGCCCGGCACGGTCGCCACCGGTTGCTATGCCGGCGCCAACAACTCAGCGGGTGACCCAAGCTGTATCGCGTCCGACACGTTCCTGCACGCCACCGGCGCGCACGACCCGCGGATTATGCAGTTCGGATTGAAGCTGGTTTTCTAAACCTGTGGCGGATAGGACTGAATAGTTATCCCGTAGACCTGAGCGAGGTAGCGCGGACCCCGGTTTTGGGGTCCGCGGCTCGTCCACCTGCCTAGGGAAAAGCCGCGGACCCCAAAATCGGGGGTCCGCGCTAGCCGGCCTGCGTCAGTGTTCTTCCAAATCCGGGTTCGGAATCACCGCCCCGCTAACCTGGCGCTCCAGGTCGTCGCGGACGGTTTTCTGCATGCGGGTGACGGTGGCTAATTCATTCTGGGCGTCGTCGTTGCGTCCCAATCCCTTAAGCGCTTGTGCCTTTAGATAATGGACGCTGGCGCTTTGAGGGTCCAACTCTTCCGCGTTTTCGAGCGCCCGCAAAGCCCCCTCGTACTTGCGACGCCCAATCAAGAGTTTTGCCAACCCATAGAATGAGCTGGCAAGACGCGGATTGATTTGAATCGCTTTCTTGTAGTACGTTTCCGCCTCGGTTTTCTCTCGCAAATAATCGCAAACCGCGCCGAGCTCGTCATAGGTGTAGGCGACTTGTGGATCGATCTTCAAGTCCTCCAAGAACTCTGTCTTTGCCTCCGCAAATTGGTTATGACGCCGGTAAGCGATGCCGAGATAGAAATGCACGAATGGAAGTCTTGGGTTGAGGTGAGCCGCTTGCTTAAGCTCTTCCAGGGCTTCGTCATCCTTGAATCTGTGAAGGTCAGCCTTCCCCATCAGGAGATGCAGCAGAGGAGTGTTTGCGCCGACTTCAAAAAGTCGACGGGCAGCGCGCTCTTCGGTCTCGTGCTGGCCAGTTTCATCGGCAGCCACAGCTAAAACATACAAATAGCCAAGATTATCGGACTGCGCGTTCCAAAGAGGTTCGAACTGCTCGACGGTCCCGGCATAGAGGCCTCTGAAAAAATAACACATTCCGAGCAAATAATGGGCCTGGGCGGATGCGGGGTCATCGCGGATAACGCTTTCGAAGGCCCCGGTCGCGGCCTCATACTTGCCTTCCGCATAGTAAGTCAGGCCAATGTTTAAGCGCACACCCGGAACTCCAGGCGCCAGTCGTTCGCCCTGCTCCAAGTTTCGAAGCGCCACCGCCCATTGTTTGCGCCGCATGGCGACAACTCCGAGATTCACGTACGCTCCGGCATTCTCGGGATCCATAGCCAGGACTTGTCGGAATGCCCTTTCCGCATCTGCCAGCCGATTGTCGCCGAGGGCCTGCTGGCCTTCTTCATAAACCTTGCGGAGCACCGATTCCGCTTGCGCGGCATCGGAGGTTTGAAGCGCCTTGTCGTAGGCCAGGGCAGGAACATTGGCTGCGAGGCGTCCGCCGCATTGCGCAGCCAACGCCCCAGCCACCACTGCACACACTCCTGACAGAATATTGATGGCGTAATGAGAACCGCCTTGTCCTGTCATGACCGCAACCCGGGCTTTGCTCGAGGCCATCATCTTACCACCAGCCCCGACACGGTGAATGCCCTAATTGCGCTGTGGAGTGAATCGCCAAATCGTCCCAGTCCAGCCCTCGACCACCGCCATGATCCTCCCATCCGGAGTCCAAGCCATGTGGTGGAAGTCGTTGATGTAATCAAGAGGAATGCGTGCGGATTTTCCCGACGTGAGATCGAAGATTCCTGGAGGCCAGTACCACGTGGGCGCGCCCAACGGCGCTACCAGCTTCCCATTCCGGATGCTGTCGGGGCCGATGGTGTACCCCAAGTCAAACTGCCCAGCAATTTCCCGCTCCGGGCCGCCGCTCAAAGGAATACGGATCAGGCGGCTTTTGGGGGGCTCTCGTACTTGAATCACCAGGCTTTGAGTGGACGCATCCACAGCCACGCTGTCGCCGGTACGAAGTTTGCGGGGCTCGCCGCCAGAGAGAGGGACGGACCAGACCGCACCGCTGGCCACGCAATAAAGAGTCTTCCCATCCGGAGAAGCAGCCATACTGATTACCTCCCCTGCATCGAGGCTCAACCGGCGCGTAATGCGGCCATTCGAAAGCGCGGCCAATGCAATCGTGTGGTGGGGATGCGGTCCGATCATGAACGCCACCTGGTCGGAGCCGACAGCCGTCATGGGCCCCGCCGTTTCTTCGGTGCTCTTGACCAGCGGAGAAGGGTCTTTCCCAGGCTCGACCAGGATTAGGCGGGCGTGGTCAGCGGCTCGCTCAGCCCACACCGCGCGCCCATCCGGCAACACAGTAAAGTCATCGGATTCGTTAGGGTTTGCGAGCGCGGCAATCCTTTCCACGCGCCCTCCTGCTGCGGAAAAACGCACCAGTTCCGACTCGCGGTCGTTCTGATCGAGGTAGATACTGCCATCGGGACCTGAATCGACCGAATAGATCGGCTGGATCAGGTTGAGCAGCGTTTGGCGCGGCCCGTGGCCATCCAGGGGGACCGCAGCCACCCGATACGTGTTCCCACGTAGCGTGGATACGAGAGCGTACTTTCCGTCGCGACTGGCGCCAGCAGTGACAACGTAGCTGCCAAATTCGCCCGGGAATTCTTCCGGTAGCTGCCGGACGTTTCCGGATGCCACATCGAGGTCGTACAGATGCGTAGCGGTTTCCGCCCCGGGTCCGACTTTGGTTCCAATCACTAGAGCGTGGTAGCCCCCGGGTATAACTCGAATATAACTTGCTCCGGGTCCAAAGGCCACCGCCACGGGTTGGGCTTGTGATTGGCCGGTTTCCGGCCAGTAGCGGAACACCTGGTAGCGGCTCTCGGGGTTGAGTCGGACTAACAGAAGACTGCCATCGGGCAGCGCCTCAGGCGACATCGCATCTTCCAGGACGAGCTGCTCGTCGCCGCCCAGCGCAGGCACCGCAAACACGCCCTTGGGCTGGTCATACCAACGATCGTAATAAATGCGGCTGCCATCCGGCGACCACGAACAGGATGTAGCTAAGCCGCGGGCGCGGCTGTGAGTTAGCATGACGCGATTGCCCGATTCGGGTTGCATGACCCAAAGTTGCATCACGTCATCAGGCGCCTCGGCAACGAAGGCCAGCAGGCGCCCGTCCGGGGAAAGGCGAGGAAAGACGGATACCTTTGGACCGCCTAGCATGACGCCGGTCCAGGACGCCGGCGCCGGCGAGCGCCACAGAAAGTGGGCGGCCACCACGGCGAGGACGAGCGTGGTGGCGGCCGCACACACCATCACGAGCCGCTGTGTCCGCGTTCGAGCCAGTGCCGCTCCGCCCGGCTCCAAGGGGGGAACGATCCCCCCCTCTGTATCGCCACCTAGCGTCTCTTCAATCACGATACGTGCTTCACCGATGGCTTGCAGACGCCGCTTAGCGTCTTTTTGCAAGCAGCGGCGAATAAGATTGCGAACTGCGCGAGGCGTGTTTGCTGGCAGCAGCGCCCAATCCGGCTCTTTCATCACTACCGCCGCCATCATGTCGGTCGCCGTCTCGCCGTCGAAGGCCGTCTTCCCGGTCAACATTTCGTAAAGCACGCAACCAAACGCCCAGATGTCAGTGCGCCGGTCTACGCTTTTTCCTTTCGCCTGCTCCGGGCTCATGTAGGCCGCCGTACCCAGGATCACGCCGGCTTGCGTGGCCGCGATGCTCAAAGTGGGCGAGTTTTGTAGCGGTGCGCTTGGAGCGTCGCCTCTTGACTGGTGGTCTGAGTCGGCCGCAACAGCCGTGTCCAGCGCCTTTGCCAGGCCGAAATCAAGAATTTTAACCCCGCCCTCGGCAGTCACTTTGATGTTGGCGGGTTTTAGGTCACGGTGAACGATGCCGCGCTCGTGGGCATATTCCAGCGCCTCGGCGATTTGTTTGGCAATGTCGAGAGGATCGAAATTCGAAAATCGAAATTCGAACCTCGTGGGAAGGCTGGATCCCGATTTTCGATTTTCGATTTTCGAATTTCGATTTTCCAGCAGCTCGGCCAGCGTCGGCCCTTCGACCAATTCCATCACCAGCGCACGCACGCCGCCCGACTCTTCCAAGCCATAAATGGCCGCAATGTTAGAATGATTCAGCGAGGCCAGCACCTGCGCCTCGCGCTCGAACCGCGCCATTCGCGCGGCGTCGCTGGCAAACGCTTCCGGCAGAACTTTGAGCGCGACGTTGCGGTTCAGCTTCGTGTCCCGCGCGCGATATACCTCCCCCATCCCGCCCGCGCCCAGCGGCGCAAGAATTTCGTAAGGCCCGAGTTTTGTGCCGGCCCCGAGGGTCACTTCACACTACTTCCTGGGAAGACGTTCGACAGAGGACGATCGCACGAGCAACTGTGGAATTTGCCATTAGGCGTGTTTCTAAGCGTAACTCTGGCCGACCATCGGACGATACCTACCCGAGGTCCATCCGCAGTCATGCCTAATCCTTCAGCTCCACTAAGACCGCCTCAAAGGGCTTCGCGCTGAGGTTCTCCGGCAGATGTTCAAACGGTTCGTCAAAGCCGATCACTTGGCCGCTCTTCCCCATGACGTTTCGCGTCTCGCCGCGAGGAGAATACATTCTGAAATCGCAATCGCTCAGTACGATCACAACGCTACAAGGGTGCCTGTGCATCACAGATTTTTCGTTGGGACCGTACCTCACGCGCAGCACACGCAATCGATCATTTTCATACTCCACCTGATAGTGCTGGGGATCAAGCTGCGCGGCATCCCCACTCCGAAAATCAGACTGTGCCTGAGTCATGAACTACCCCCATCGATCCGTTTGGATCGGCTCGTCCTAATGACGGGCTTGAGCGTTTGCGTTCTTCCTATCATGATTTGGCAGGACCCCTGAGTGCGTATAAATCTTAGGACATATCGGGCATTACGTCAACAAGGACTGCGCTCCGGTTTCACTGCCGAATCGGCCCAGTAGGGGAGGGATCTCGCGGCGGAAGAATTGTCTAACTTCGTCCCAGGACAGCGGAGCGAGCATATCAGGCATGGGTTCCTGCTCTGCGTCCTCAAAGTAAGTAAGCGACTTCAGGACATGGACCAAGCTGTAGTTGACCCTGGCGAATTTCTCGCGGAATGTTCGGAGGAGCATTTCCATCCCGTACTTCTTAGAGACCACATAGAGGTCAATGAAGTCCCGCCTGGTCCCCCGGCCGGCCACCGCGCTGATCTTCATGCCGGCGATGTCCCTCGGGTCAGCCACTTGGACGCCATGGAACGACGCGAGGGGGAATAAGACAGGGTATTCATAGCCAAGGAAGCTGGTCTTGGTACCCCGAACCATGGCGTGGAGTGTTGCACCGCCCTTGGCCACCAGCGCCAGGTTCTGAAGCCGCTGAAGCCTTTGGAGCAGCGCTTCTTCGTCAAAGGCCTCTCTTCTGAAAAAGTCAAGATCGACCGACCGCCGGTGGCCCAAATAAAGGGCCAAGCCGGTCCCGCCCGCAAGGTAAAAGGATTCGAGGACGCCGCTGCTGAGCAACTCCTTCAGGGTTTGCTTCACAGCATCGTCCAGGACTTCTTCGTGCCACGCGAGGTCATGGGATTGCATGTTGGGCCACTCCGTTTTGGTATCCGGTGCAAGGCTAGAGATTGTTCTTTGCTTAGCCATCACCTTTCAACGCGGCCACTTCCTCCGGCGGGATGCGATAGACCAGCGCCCAGAAACTCGCCGATCGGCGCGTCAGCCTTCGTTCCGCGCAGATGACGCGCTTGATCTGCTCTTCCGGGAAAGTCTCTTTCAGCCAGGCGACGGCCTTCTCGTCTCCATACTCCAGAATGCGCGTAATAGTATAGGCGGGATAGGCGGTGGGGTCGAAGCTTTCAGGGTTGGTGTCCCAGAAAAATCGACGAATGGACTGTGGAACCATCTGTAATTAGCATAGCCCCTGCTCCCGCGAAGTCAAGGGTTCTCTTCTGGGGGCTTCGACAACCCATTATTCCGTTCTTATGTTTCAGGCCGGCGTTTCAGCGCCGGCGCCTGCGCAGAGGAGTTGGGGGGGTTCTGGCCTACAGTTCCCGTCGCCGTTCCTCCTGGCGAGGAGGCGCTGGTTGCCAGTTCGGATGGCTTGTACTTGGGCTCGCTGACATAACCGCGGGCGGCGTCTCTGCCGATGCTGTTGATCACGACTTGTAAAGGCTGCGAAAAACCTTCGGGAAAGAACAGGACCGGCTCATACAAGTTAACGTGCTTCTTGCTCACTTCCGAATCATTGACGATCATCACGAGGTCGCAGTACTCGTGCTTGCTGTTGGACTTCCGCAGCGAGATACTCAGCGGCCCAACTTTTTGGAATTGCTTCTCTTTCCGCAGGTCGAATTCGTAGTAATTGCGCTCTCCTTTCCTCTCGAGGGCTACGAGCTCCTCATGGTTTTTGGCGATTGCCCCATTCAGATCATCGCGTGTCGATTTCAGATTGCCCTCCAGTTCCGCGCGGGTTTTCTCGACGGAATCCTTCGTCTCCTGGATCTGCTGCTGATGTTCGGCAATTAGCTTCTGCTGCGCAGTCAGTTCCGATTGAATCTCCTTGCGCCAAGCATCATCAGCAGGCTTGGCCTTTACCGCTGCTGCGCGTGTCACGGAATGACGGGGTCCTCCCTTTGGCTTGGCGATGGGAACTAGCGCTTCGGTTTGTGAATTCGGTGATGGTTGTGGTGCAGGCGCAGCCGCGGCGGTGGATTCCGCGGCCATGAGTTTCTGGTTCAAGCTCTCCACTTGCGCACGCTCCTGATTGAGCGCTGCGCTCAGTTCATTCCGGCCCGCGGCAATGTCTTTCGCGGAACGATGCTCCAGGAATGCGTAGGTAAGGAGCGCGCACATGCCGAGGGACAGTAGAGTGGTGGCGATCTTTTGGCCTCGGTTGGCTGGCGAGTATTCCACGGACTCTTCCTCTTTAATCGGCTTCTCTTCCATGTTTCCCCTCCAACAAAATGTTTTGTTCTCCCTGACCAGACACTAGCGGGGCAAATGCATTGCCAAAAACGGGATCTTGTAACTGCTTGTGGGTTTAAAGGTTAGGAGACATGACCGCGCCAGACATGGAAGCCGTTAAACGCAAATTTACTTATGCCGGGAAAGAATTGCACGCTACGACTGCATACGCGAATTCACTCTCCCACCACCTCTGACCGTGGTGCCACGGAGCGGTTGAAGGATGAAGTTTGTTCAAACAGATTCTTCGAGGAGTTTGACAAGGGCGTGGAGGGTTTGATTGACGGGCGTCGGAATGCCCAACTCCGCGCCGCGCCGGACCAGATAGCCGTTCAGAGAATCAATTTCGGTGCGCTTTCCACGGGCGAGATCCTGAGCCGTCGAAGAGGTGGCATAGGCCATGCTCTCCGCAATTTTCAACACCGTTTCCACCATGTTGACTTCCGGCAATCGCACTCCGGAAGCGCGCGCCACGCCCACGGCCTCTTCGATGACCTTGACCATCACCGCCCGCGTCCAGCGATTACGCGCAGCGCGGTAATACTGGGCACGACCCAAAGCCGAAACTGGGTTATAGGTGCAATTGATAATCATCTTCATCCAGAGTTCGCCCTCCACATTCTCGGAGACACGGCAGGGAACACTGGCGCGCTCGAAGAGCGTAGCAATGCTTAGCAGTTGGCTCTGGCGATCCCCATCTTCCTTTCCGCGCCGTGGGAGGTCCCCGAGGATGAGATCGCCGCGTCCTGAATGCTTCACGCGGCCCGGCGCGGTCATGGCGGCAGCCACATAGACGACGGCGGCGAAGGCATCGATTTGGGCCGCAGCGCGAATCCGCGGCACATTGTCCACCCCGTTTTGAAGACTAATGACGGCGGCCCCCGGCGCAAGATGCGGCGCCAGGGATTTGGCTGCTTCTTCAGTGTCCAGCGTCTTCACGCAAAAAAGCACTATTTCCGCATCCCGCACGGCGCTGACCTCAGTGGAAGCCGAAATCGCAATCCGCTGTCGAAAATGCAGGCCGTCGAAGAATAAGCCGTGGCGGGTGATGGCTTCGACGCGCGCCGGGCGGCCAATCAAGGTGACCGGCGCACCCGCGCGCGCCAGCATCCCGCCAAAATAGCAACCGACGGCGCCCGCACCCAGTACGGCGATCTGCGGCCAGCGGCTTTCTTGCACCGTGCGTCCCCCCCTCGGCACTAATTAGGCAATGGGCAGGTGGGCAGTAGGCAGCGGGCGGGCAGCACCCCGCCGGCAGCTAGCAGAGGGCAGTAAAGGTCAAGCCCCCTGATCCGCTGCTTTTCAAGCAGCATGCACGGCGCCATTTCCCGTCTAGCCGTTTGTCAGGATACCGAGACCAGACAAGATGCTAAAGATCTTCTGCAAATCCTCTGCGAATGCTGTCATCCTAGCCCTGAGCGGACCGAAGGGCGCGGATTCGCTGATCTCGCTGCCCTTTTGCCTGCTTCCCCATTGCCGAATCGCCGACCGCCCACCTGCCCACTGCCTACTACATACTGCCTGCTGCTCCCCTCGTCGCTCCATCTCCCTTGAAGCGATAACCGTCCGGATCTTTGCCGCGCACGCGTCGCCACCACACCTGAATCGTCGGCACGTTGATGGTAACGATGAACAGTTTCCGCAAGTTGCCGGGTGGAGGCTGGAGGGGACGGACGCCGTGCCAGGAATGGTCCGTACGCTGGAAGAGCAGGCTGCCATTTCCCCGCGGGTCGATTTCGGCGCCCACCTGGAAGTCATCGAAGGCCGGAGCCGAGTGAGGCTTGAAGCGTCCTAGATCGTCCAGAATCAGGATATGCCCTCCCCAGTTCGGATCCCAATCTGAATCAGTATTGAAATAGAAAATGTGCGTAGCCAACTTGCGCTGCGCATCGCAGTGGGGCGAGACGGCACAACCTTGCCAAGCGAAGTACCATTCCAAAGTCAGGATTAACCGCCTTTTCTCTTGAGGGCCAAACATGCGGTGGAGAAAGGACATGTAGGTTTCCCCATGGAGCTCAGCGATGAAATCTCTCCAGGGTTCCGCTATCTCCAGGCCCGGCTGGTAATGCAGAAGGTAACGGTCATGGCTGCCTTGGCCATAGGCACGCTTGATCCCCACTTGGCGATCGAATAAGGATACGTCCGGAAGGGCCCCACGGAGACGCTCGAAACCCTCTGGGGTCAATGTGTTCTGCATGGTGATCCAAGGGTAGGGTCGCCGCTGCTGGAAGGTTTCGGCGGGGATTGCCTCGATACTCTTATGATCCAAGAATTCCATAATTGTCCCCTCACAATTCGTCGGTCCATACTCGACGTCGTGACTCAGGATTTCCACTCCGGGTTCCCGGCACCCTGTGAGTATACACCTATTGGTTCTGCGTGCTTTGCGTGACCTCTTGCTGGACTTGCTTCTCGGTCTGGTCGGCTTCTTTCTGTTGGCCTTGCAGGGCGCTTTCGGCGTTAGCATCCGGCGGCGGCGCTGGAACTTCCCCGGCCGTCGTGCCCGTATCCGGAGCAAGCGGCAGGCCACCCTTGCCCGAACTGTCCGCGAGTGTCTTAAGTCCCGTATCGACCTTATCCCCGAATTGGTTTTGCATTTCTTGCAAGTCGCTTACTTGGATCATGAGTGTGGAACCGACGCGGCAATCGTTCCCCTTGCTGCTGGAAACGCTCACACGCACGCTGTTGTTATTATCCGGCGTGTCGTCGAGACGGGTAATGATGTCCCCGGAGGTGAGCTCACAATTCTGACCGTCGGTGGTCGACGCCGCGAGACTGCTGGACACCACAAAAAGACGCCGAGCAGGATCCAGCGCTCCCGGTGGTGCTTGCGCACTACTCGGAGCCGGCTGCGGAGGAGTCGCCGAGGCGCCCTGTTGTTCGGCGGCGAGCTGCGCTCGAACCTCCTCTGCAATGGCTTGCTTCAACTCAGGAGTGATTTGAGTTGTAGTTCCTTCTGCTTGCGGGGCAGGCGGAGGGGGCTGATAAGCCTCGGGCGGCGGTTGGTTGGCCTGGGCCGCCGCATTGGCTTCGGCCTCTCTTTGGGCCTCATAGGCGAGCCGGAGGTTCTCAGCCAGCAGGAAATCCGTCAACCACAACGCGGCGCTGGGATACACCGGGGCCGGTGCAAAGTAGGGACCCCAGTATACATACCAGGGCGGGGGCGCGATGAACCAAGCCCAGCGGTAGTAAACCGGCACTCGCCAGGGATTGTAGACCCAGCCATAAAATCTGGGGTGGAAGTAGAAGGGCGGGACGTAAGCGTAGTAAGACACGCCGCGGTAGTAATACGAGCGATAGACGCGCGTGTAGGTCACATTATTTACCACGTAGGTGCGCTCCACGTATGTCCGACCGCCCCGCACCATGTAGGGCCGTTGCACGTAGCCCCAGTGCGACCCCATGCTCACCAGCCGGCTGTGGTCAGGGCGCACAGTTACGATTTGTCGCTCGCCGCGCAGCCCATGATTAATCTGCATCCCACCTGCATGGATCGAGGCGAACCCGCCGTTCGAACGGAAGGTCGCGGTCCTGCCGCCGCTTAAGGTGACTCTTGATATGGTTCCGTTCGCACGGAGGCTGAATTGCCGCCCTCCGCTGGCAACAATGGTCCGACTGCCATTCGCATGCGTCGTCACTTGCCCTTGAGGCAAGGGATATCTGTTGATTCCGCTCATCGTTGCCCGGTTACGGTTCAGGCTTTGGATTTGCTGCTGGGACTCCGTGGGCGTCAGTGCCCTTTGCGGCTGTTGTCCGCGCTGCTGGAACTGCGGCTGTGCCTTGGGCTGCTGATACGTCGGCTGCGGCTTCGGCTGCTGATATTGCGGCTGTGCTTTGGGCCGCTCATACTGTGGCTGCGCTTTGGGCTGCTGATACGTTGGCTTTGGCTTCGCCTGCTGATATTGCGGCTGTGCCTTGGGCCGCTCATACTGTGGCTGCGCCTTGGGCTGCTGATACGTTGGCTTTGGCCTCGCCTGCTGATGCTGCGGTTGGGGTCGCTGAACTTGTGGTTTCGGTTGCTGGACCTGTGGCCGTGGAGGGGGCGGATTCTCCTTCTTCTTTTCCTCCTGCGCGGCCCAAACGAGCAAGGGGACCATCAGCAGAAGTAGGAGTACCAAGCCTTTCCACAGCATATCTTGGCGGGTTTTGCTTGAATTCATTATGGCCTCCTGACTATTCGACATGCTTCTCTTGGTAGGTAGTCCGACGGCAGATGAATAACTGCACCCATGTAACCAAGCGCCTCGGGCACGCTGCCCTTGGACCCTCTTCCCATCCGAGATCCTACGCATGCGTGCCAGGAGGGCAAAGGGTGTAGATCGTTCCCCGCGCCAGGCATGAAATACAGCAGATTGTCAGTAAGAAGTCAAGCGCGACTTGTTATTCCCCAAAGGTGAACAGTGCGTCGCACGCCGTACAACCTGACTTCTTCACACCTTCATGGGCGGCGCGTCCCAGCTCGAAGGCGGCGTTACGCCCGTATTGAACCCAGCTAAGCGCCGGATGGCCGCTTGCCCCACGCTCTGCGTGGCCACGAACCTCACTGCATCCGCGACGGTCGGTGCGAAGGATTGGATTCGCTTGTGTCCAATAGCTGCCCCCGTCCCCAGCGTCTGCCAATTACCCTGCGCTTTCGCTTCCAGCCTGTAAGCGCGAACTCGCTGACCGGCCGAGCAGTCTTCCTGGAGGATTACATGGTCGATGCGGGCGGGGGAAGGAAATGACAGGGTCAGGAAATCCCCCGAACCGTGGGTTTCCGCCACGCTCTGGCCAAAGCGCCGGCGGATTTCGTCGCCAAATTCACGGGCACGCGCGGCATCCGCGTCGGGCAGAAGCCCGCGGCGGTCGGCAGGGATATTGAGCAGAAGTTGCGCGCCGTGACCGACGGAGCGGTAATAGATTTCGAGAAGTTGGTCGAGAGAGAGCAGGTTTCGCTGGTTTTGCGTGCTCCAAAACCAGTCGGGCCGGCGGATGGAAACATCGGCCTCAAACGGAAGCCATACGGATTCGTTTGGGTCGCTTTGCGTGGCCGTCGCCACGCCGCTCTCCGCGGCAGATTTCGACACGGCGTTCCAAGCCGGATACGGTGCAAATCCGTCCTCATTGCCGACCCATCGAATGGTGGCACAGGGCCCCTGAAAGATCATGGCATGCGGGGCACATTCTTTGAGGATATCGTCCACGGGAGTCACCAGGGAACCGTCAAACCAGATTTCGACCATCTCGCCATAGCGCGTCAACAGTTCGGTGAGCTGGCGGCGATAGAGAGCGTTATAAGCCGTCTGCATCTCGGGAGCTTTGCATTGCCCGCCCGTGCCCGCACCGAAGTTGTCGTCGCGCGGGGAAAGATAGACTCCCAGCTTCAGCCCGCGCTTCCGGCAGGAGTGGGAAAGATCGGCCATGACATCGCCTTTCCCGTTTCGCCAGGGTGTGTTGCGGATGCCATAACTCGTCGTTTCGGTCTGCCACATGCAGAATCCACCGACGTGCTTCGCAACGAAAACTATGTACTTTGCCCCCAACCCCAGGGCGCATTCGGCCCATTGGTCGGTATCCAACTGCGCGGGGTTAATTGCGGAAAGAGGAGTGGACAGGTCATCGTACTCGCGGCCCTGCCAGGTATTGGGCGCGAAATGTACGAACATGCCGATTTCGAGGTCTTGCCACACAGTCTGCTCAGGGGTCGGCACGGCGAGTTTACGTTCCGGCCCGGAAGTGTGCATGGCGCGCGCCAGGTTGGGCCTTCGCCAAAAAGGGAGAGTCGCACTCGCACCGATTAGGGAAATGATAAAATCACGCCGGTTCATGATATAGGGTCTCCGTCGAAAGTCACGTCATTCCCGCGAAAGCGGGAATCCAGTTCGTTCTCGGGACGTGGAGCCCCGCTTTCGCGGGCGGGACGCCTTGACTTTCCTTGCTATGGGTGGACTGCGGGCCCATGACCACTTAGTCGCCTAAGAACTCGTGAGACAAAAACTCGTTGACAGGCGACCGACCGCGCATTATAAACGCGGTTCGGTTCGGCTGTATATGATGTTCAGGGGTTGGTATTGGGTCAGTTTGACGTAAAGGCGGGCTTGCGCCGCCGTTTGGTCCGTCAGTTGACGGATAAACTCGCTGCTACAACACGGAGGGGGAACGATGTCACAGCAGCTTGGCAAAAGAATGGGTTGGTTCTGTCTCGCCCTGCTCGTTTCGCTTTCTGCGCCTCTCCTGGGCGTCGAAGGAAACGTCTCAATTTTCAATGTGAAGGATTACGGAGCCACAGGGAAGAAAGCGGATAACGCTCAGCGCGCCATTCAGAAAGCCGTTGATGCCTGTGCCCAAGCCGGTGGAGGCACAGTTTACCTGCCTCCGGGCAAGTATACTTCAGGAACGATTCACCTGCGCAGCCACGTGAGGTTTTATGTTGAAACGGGCGCCACGCTGTTCGCGTCGCAGGACCCCGCCGTCTTCGATAAAAGCACCCTGCTCTACGGCGAGGATCTGGAGAATATCTCGATTGAAGGCCAGGGGACCGTGGACGGTCAGGCTGAATACGAATGGCGGCTGAATGATATCGATGATGCTTACATTCGCGATAATCAGCTCCTCGCGCAATCGCTGGGCAAGCCGCTAATGCGCTCTTTTCCGAAGGACCTTCACAAGCGCACGATGTACCCGCACATGGTTCTGCTGCTGCGCTGTAAAGACGTCAGGATTGCCGGGCTATCCTTTCTCCATTCGCCGAGTTGGACCATCAATCCCTACGCTTGTGAGCGGCTCACCATCGACGGTGTGTACATTCACACCAGCCTGAAAGACGGCGTGTGGGCCGACGGGATCGACCCGGATGGCTGCAAGGACGTGCGCATCGCCAATAGCACAATCGAGACCGGCGACGACGCCATCGTCTTCTATTCCTCCAACGAATGGGGGCCTCCGCTTCCCTGCGAAAACATCACCATCACCAATTGCCGCCTCTCCTCGGCCTCCAGCGCCCTGAAATTCTGCGATGGCAACATGAACAGCGTCCGTAATGTGACCATCGACAATTGCGTGATCACCGGCGCCAATCGCGGCATTGCCTTCATGGTATACGACGGGGGTTATGTGGAGAACGTGGTGTTGTCGAACCTGGTTGTCAATACCCAGCGCTTCGACTGGTTCTGGTGGGGCAACGGCGATCCCATCTACTTTACCATCCAGCGCCGCAGCGAGAGCCAGGGTCTGCCGCCCAAGCCCGATGAGCCGCCCGCCGGCTCCATTCGCAACGTCATTATCCGCAATGTCATTGCGCACGGCAAAGGCTCCTGCCTGATCCTGGGGCATCCCCAGAGCTGGCTCCAGAACGTCAGCCTGGAGAATATCAAGCTGTTTCTCTCCACTGATCCTTCAGCGGCCTATGACCGGACTGTGAACGCCATGCAGTTTCGATATGCCAAGGATCTAAAGGTGAGGGACCTCGAGGTGATCTGGGACAAGCCCGAGTTGAGCCAGTGGCAGAGCGCGCTTTACTTCCAGGAAGTGCAGGGATTGAACCTGGATGGCTTTGTGGGAGGCCCGGCGAAGTTACAGACGGATGTCCCTGCCGTGGTTTTCGATCAGGTTGAAGATGCCACGATCCGCAACTCCCAGGCGCACGCCGGAACACAAGTATTCCTCAAAGTGAAAGGCCCCAAAAGCCGGCATGTCTATCTTGTCGGCAACGATTTGCACGATGTTCGCTCTCCCTACCAAGTTGATGCGGATGTGAAAGAGGGTGCCGTGAAGCAAGTCGGGGATTACTAGCGCGCTGTCCCCTCTCCTCCAAAATCGACCAGCCGTTTCATTCCGAGCGAAGCGAGGAATCTCGCTCTGCTGATTGGACTTCTATGCCCGCAATCCAGAGCGAGATTCCTCGCTTCGCTCGGAATGACAAGGGGCTGGTGCTTAGGCGCATGACAGGCTGGAATTCTTTCACAGCTCGGGAGGCTTTCCGTAAGGCAGGCGGCAGAGCCGCTTTTTCACCGAGTTTGACGCGACCCTGGAGGCCCGCGCTACAGGGTTGATATCAGATACCGTAGCGTGATATCATTGCACGCTAGACAAGGAGTTGTCAGATGCCGGCGATTGTCGTGCGCAATATTTCGACTGAAACCCACCGGGCGCTGCGTGTCCGGGCGAGGCAGCACGGCCGGAGCACGGAAGCGGAGGTTCGCGCCATCCTCGAGGGGGCTGTACGGCCGGCCACTCGCATCGGGCTCGGCTCTGCGCTCGCTACGCTGGCGAAGCCATTCGGCGGCCTCGAGCTCGAGATTGGGCGGGACAAGAAGCCGGCGACACCGGTGGACTTCGCGTGATCCTACTCGATACGAACGTGGTTTCCGAGCCGATGCGGCCGAAGCCCGACTGGAAGGTGCTCGCATGGCTGGACGCCCGGGTTGCCGCATCGCGCCGCTTCAGCGTAGCTACGCGCGACGAGGCACCATTCCAGGCCGCTGACGTCCCGGTCATCAACCCCTGGACCGCCGCTCCCGAGGCTCGGATCGGTGGTGCCGACTAACGCTCAAGTCTGCTTCGTTTGGGCTTTTCTGCCTATTCGCAGTGCGTTTTTCCAGTTCGTTTTGAGCTCGTTTTTCGAGGCTTTTGTTGATTATAAAGGACTTATTGAGTTCGTTCCCTCCAAATTAACATCTTTTTGAACTTCCGGCCTCTCTCTGAATCATTCGGCGCAGCCTTTGGGGAGCACTCTGTGGCGGAGATTGCTCTTGTCCTGACCCTCTGTGCCTCTGAAGCCTCACCACAACGCGGCGGAGCCGCAACCCAGCGTGGCACGGCCATGCTGGCCGTGCGCACGGGCGGGACGCCCGTGCCACGAAATTTGCATGGCAAGATCAAGATAGCCCCTCTCTTGCGGTCCAAACAACTAGCCTATCACGCGGCTGCGGATTTGTCAAGACCCCACCAATTCCAGTGACGACGGACAGCTCGAGTTTCAAGAGCGGGTAGCGCATCAGACCTGTATGGTTTGCAGGTCTGTCCCCTTGGGCCTTCGGCCCGCGAAACTCGATGAAAATCAGGGGTGGCGCAGACGTGCCGTAGTTTGGCATGTCTGCGCCCCTTTCGACCGGGCGCATACATCCCGCCAAAGAACGGCGGGACGTATGCGCCACCCCGGTTTTTCGACCCTGCGGCTCCTCCCGTGTTCCCGCCAGAAAAGCCGCAGACCTCGGAAAGCACGAGGTCTGCGCCTGCTCAGGCGTCCACCAACACAGAGCCGCGGGGCGTGAGTGATCCACCAAGCCGCGGGCCAACTTCCGAGTGGCGTGGTCCAGGAGCAATCTCAATATGTACGCGTCCTAAGTCGCGTCCGGCTTCTGTTCTTGGTCGGGCATGCCGCTGAAAATCTCGAGGATCACCCCGAGATCGCGCTCCGTGCCGAGGTATGCCACCCTGACGTCTTCAAACTCGCCGCTGAGGGGCACCTCAATCCCTCGTTTGGCCTCCATTGCCAGCATCTCGTCGAAGCTCTGAGCAGCGACCGCGATGTGGTGCACACCCCCGCCTTTCTCGGAAAGGAAACGCGCGTAGATGCTCCCCTTGTCGAGCGGCTCGATCAGCTCCCACTGCAGTTGGCCGACCATAGCGACTGCCAGGCGCCAGGAGCGCTTGACCGGCTGGCCGTATTCACGCAGATCCTTCGTGTTGCCGGGGTTAAATTCGCAGATTTTCCACGGACCGATCCCGTACTCGTCGACGTATTTGCGCATCGTCGCGTCCAGGTCGCGCACTACGATCCCGATCTGCATCGTCTGGGTGAAAACAGGGTCGCGCATCGTCGCACCTCCTGCGCCCAACATGGCACCGCCCGTAAATCTCGTCAGGTTCGCAAATTTTGTTGACGCCAACCGCACAGCGCTTCTTCATTCGAAAGCCACTTGCCGAAGGCGTTGTCCGGCTCCGCCTATCTGAGCGATATTCCAACCCGAAACGAGATGTAGTGGCCCCCTCCATTGCTCACGTACTGCTGTTCTCCCCACCAAGCGAATGCGTATGCCCCTGCTGCAATTGTGGGGCTCATCTGACCGTGACGCCGATGCGAAAGGCGACGAAATGGTTGATGGTGTAAACGATATTCCCGGCGTCGCCCTGATACCGGACATCGAGCCGAAGGGCCAGGTGCTTCCTGAGCCAAACGTTTACGCCACCTCCGAGGTTGTAGCCGTTCGAGTAACCGTGCGTCGAAACGCCTCCGCCTATGAAATAGCCGGTGTAGCCTCCGGCAGCGAAGGGCTCGATCCGGCTGCCTTTCAATGGGAAGCGGTGGATCAGGTCGAGCGACCCCAATCCCATCCCGCTGTAGGTGCAGTCGGTACAGAAGGTCCAATGAGGCCCGAAGTACGAAACCTCCGCTTCCGCGCCGAAGCCCTTCAGAAAGAACGCGTCGCCGCCTCCGCCCGTGTCCACCCCGTTTTGCCCCCCAAAAACGGAAGGGGCAAAGAAAGCATACCCTTGCAGCCGGTGCTGCGGGTCCGCGCCCTGCGCCGCCGCCCAGACCGGCAGCAACAGCAAAATCGCCGATGCCACTCCAAGCTGTCTTACCCTTAGTTTTTTCAAAGTGCGGACCGCGGTTTCAAGCATTGCAGTTGCGGCTTGGCGGAGATACGCTTCCAGCATCGCTTTTACCCCCTGCTAAGGGCGGGCTGAACCTTTCCAGCACAGCCAGGGTCCCACGAGAGAGTCGGGCTGTCTTCATGGTCTTAATTCTATATATGTAGACTTCTGCTTGTCAAGTCTTTTTTGGACCGTCTTTTTTCGGATCGTCCCGGAGCGAAGGCCCGCGACGCCGTAGGCGGGGCGTTTAGGCCGCAGTGGAGGGAGGAAGTTGTTTGGACACGCTTCAGCTGGCCTGGCTAATGGCTTGCGGCTGCGCGCCGGGCTTCTGTTACGACCTCGCGGATCGCGCTGATGACGGCTTCTTGCGGGATCGAGCCGTGGTTGGCATTCGGGAAAACGATCTGGCGTCCGTGTGTAGAAAGCCCGACGAGTTTCGGTTGCATTTCGTGAATCCACACATGCTGATACGCCGCAGCCTGTTTGTTCAGTTCGGCATCTCCGAAATCGATTGACTGACCGGCCGCCAGCACAATTATATGCGAGCTGAAGTGGATTCCAGAGGAATCGCGGCGCCGTGCGGCCCAGAAAGAACTTGGGTGCGCGTTTTAGTTCGCCTTCGTGCGCGGAGTCATCTCGGCACGGGTTTATCCAACGAATCCCAATTCTCCGCTGCGGCCACACGAGCTTCAATCTCGGTGATGATTTGTCCACCGCTGTCGCTATTCGTCATGACGGCGATTCCGTATCCCTTCAGCCGATGCATTACGAGGCCGGCGCGAAATCCCCAGTTGGATCCATCGTGCATGAAATACCATCCCTCCCCGCGTCTCTCGATGGCAAACCCTATGGCGAACGGCCCCGTCCCTGTCGGCGCGACCATTTCCAGCGCCGTGCCGCGCGAAAGCAATTTTGACTCGCCTCGTAACGCCTTCTGTAGCTCAATTCCCAGTGTGGCCAAATCACTCGGCGTGGTCCACAATCCGGCCGCCGCCTGCTCGGGATACACGTGCCACTTCGCATTCATCGCTTTTCCATCATTGTCGTGTGCGCGTGCCGCGCTCTGGTCCGCCGCAGGCGACAATGGTTGCTGGTAGGTGCTCTGCGTCATACCTGCCGGGCCCAGCACGAGTTCTTGCATGATCTCCGCGAAAGGCCTGTCGTAAACATCTTGCAGGATCATCTGGACGATCTCGATGCCTCCTCCGGAATACTTTTGTGCCGTGAACGGAGGTCGCTCCCAAAATACAGGTCCCACATTCGACGGAGCTTTCCCATCGAGAATCTGCTCGAGCGTCGGTAGCTTCGCCGAAGGGTTATACCCAGGAAAACCAAATCCATCCCCGGTGCCCGAAGTATGGCTTAACAATGCTCGCAGCGTCACTCCTGCCCGTGTGTACTCGTTTTCAGGTACTTTCCAGTTTTTCAAATACTTGTTGACGTTCTCGTCCAGCGACAGTTTCCCCGCCTCCACTGCACGTAGCACCGCAAATGCCGTAACCGGTTTGCTAATGGAAGCCGCCTGAAATCGCGTCTCCGGCGTCACAGGCGCATTCGTCACCACGTCTGCCAGCCCGTAGGTTTTTGTCCATTGCACCTGGAAATCCCTCACCACCGCCATGCTCACTCCGGGGACGTGAAAACGCTTCATCATTTCCGGAATGGTGTATGGATCAAATCCCTGCCGGTTCGGCGATTGAGGCCCTTCGATGCGCGCAATCTGTGCCGCCACCGAGTCCGGGGCTTTCTGCGCGCTCAACAGGAGTAACCCTGCGCTCACCATCAGTACTGCCGCCAACATCCAACGCTTCATTGCGCCTCCTTAGTTGACCTCAGAACCACCCCTCACCCCCACCCCCCCCCCCCCCTCCCCCCCCCCCCCGCCGAGAATTTTTAGCAGGGGGTAATTAGAAAGAATTTAACCCCTTTTGAACGAAACATG
>Ga0187784_10000631_pt1 | contig 26267 bp, 19 predicted proteins | sample 1015_SJ02_MP15_2_FD_132964 | JGI IMG/M metagenome (GOLD analysis project Ga0187784, IMG submission 132964) | Tropical peat soil microbial communities from peatlands in Department of Meta, Colombia - 1015_SJ02_MP15_20_MG | ecosystem: Environmental > Terrestrial > Soil > Wetlands > Peat | place... | reverse complement strand
TGGCTCAGCGTTGCGGGTCTCTTCTGGCTCCACGAAGGTGAAAACCGCTTCGGCTCCGATCCTCTCAATGACATCGTTCTTCCCGCCTCCGCGCCTGCACAGGCCGGCTCTTTCGATTTCCACGCCGGCAAGACCACCGTTCACATTCATCCCGGTGTCGCCGCGACCATCAACGGCAAGGCCGTGCAATCGGCCGAGCTTCGTCCGGACAATCCCCGGGACCACATCGTCCTCGGCGATCTCACGCTTTATGTCCACTCCAGCGGCGAGCGCTTCGCTCTCCGCCTCAAGGATAAGCACAGCCCCTTGCTCAAGAGCTTCACCGGTCTGCACTGGTTTCCCGTTGACGAATCCTACAACCTCGCCGCGCGCTTCGTTCCCTATGATTCGCCCAAGCAATTCGATTCACAAAATGTTCTCGGCGATCCCATCAAGCTGGAAATCGCCGGCTACGTCCTCTTTTCGCTTCATGGCCAGGAGTACCGTTTGGAAGCCGAAGCCAGTCCCGACGGCACGCTCTTCATCGTCTTTCGCGATCTCACCAGCGGCAAGGAAACCTACCCGGCATCACGCTTCCTCGACACCGCTGTCCCCAAGGACGGCCCCAATGGCAAAACCGTCCAGCTCGATTTCAATAAAGCCTACAATCCTCCCTGCGCCTACAATCCGTACACGACTTGCCCCATCCCGTTGCCGGGCAATCGCCTGCGCGTGGAAATCCCCGCCGGCGAGAAGCTCTACATGCACCCTCACACCTCATAGCCTTCGCGCCATCGAAGCTGCCCCCATGCTACTGAGACAAAAGCTATCGAATGAATGCAGAATTTGCATTGGACTCGCATTGCCACGGCCCCTAGAGTCAGGGTCCCGCATCCCTCGAATCAACGCTGCAACAGCATCCCGTCAGATGCCGAGGGCAGGCGGGTCTGAGGGTTCCGGGCAAGTGCCGGAGTACGGAAAGACCGATGACTGCAACGGCCCTCCCATCGTGGTTTGGTGTCCCTCCATCCTTTCTGAATTAGCACTTTGACACAGCTTATGACGAAATGTTTGGCACGCGGTCCGGTCGGTAGGCTAAAACGCGAACCGTACTGAGAACTGCAACGCTCGTGGAAGGCCGTTTGGACTAATTTCCTGCAGGGTTCCGAAATTACCCGCGCCCGAGTTGGGCACCAGATAGCAGGTCTGGTTCAACGTTGCGCCGTCACCGCAATTGGTTCCGATTGGGTTGTATTGCAGCTGGTTGACCCCACCGCCGTTCTGCACGTAGAAGTTGGCGTGATTGAACAAATTGAACACTTGCACTTCGAATCGCAGTTCCTTGCCTTCCTTGATTCGCAAACTGCGGGCCAACGCCACATCGATCCTCTCTAGCCATGGGCCGTAGAAAGAATTTAGGCCCATCCCCGGCGTGGGGCCACCGCCGTTGATGCCTGCCGCGGTGTTCGCGGTGTCTTCGTTAAATGCGGTGTCGTTCAGGTTTCCATTGGCGCCGTCGCAATTGCTAAACGATAGGGTCGAACTGGTGCACGCGGGACTCAACAAACTGGCGTACGGGCGGCCGGAAGAGAATTCCATGACGCTGCTGAGCCGCCAGCCTGAGAGCATCGTGCGCCCCATGCCCCAATTGGTCAGTCTTTCCAGCCCGGGCCAGTAGACGCCCGCAAAGCTAATGCGATGCCTCTGGTCGAGCAGCGAGGGACCCTGGGTATTGCTGAAGTCGAACTGATTGTTGAAGTCCATGCCATCCCGCATGAGACTCTTGGCAAACGTGTACGAGAATTGCAATAAAAGGCCTTGCGACAGGCGATGTTGCAACTGCAGGAACAAAGAATTGTATTGGTTTTGCGCGGGACTAATCAGTTCGTTAATTTGGCCCAGGTTGGAGTTGATGCGGCCTTCGGTCAGCAGACCATTGTCCATGGTTGGCAGCGTAATCGTGCGCCCACTGCAGGGCAGAACCACTGTGCCAGGAGAGCAGACCACATAGGTGGTCGTGCCTTGCAACGGATTCAGGTTCAAGTCATAGGCGCTGCCGGAAAACAGGTGCACTCCGTGATTCCACATGGTGCCAATACTTACAGTTGTGTTGCGGAAGATCTCGCGCTCAATCTGCAAACTTCCCTGCAACACATAAGGCACCCTCATCTGCGGTGAAACCAGGGAAATGTCCGGAGGAGCCCCGAACAAGGGGGAGTTACCCGGGAGGATGTTCGGAAACGTTGGTGCCGATTGGTCCGGCGGACCCGCAGTGTAACTGGCGCTTACCGAAGACTCCTGTGAGGCCAGCCCGTTCGAAACCACTGCGTTGCGATAGTTCAGGCCGTTCATGTTGCTATAAAACTGCCCGAATCCGCCGCGCACCACAGTCGTTGAGACCGGCTGCCAGGCAAATCCCAAGCGCGGCGCCAGGCGCAGAAACTGGTTCGGATATTGTCCGGTGGGGGGAAACGCCGGATTTTCCACCGGCTGTGGGTAAACCTGGAAATCTTCCCGCACACCCATTTCCAGCGTCAACTGCGCCAAAGCCCGGAACGTGTCCTGCACGTAAAATCCGTAGTAAGGCACGGAAAAAGAGAAAGTCGGGTTTCCCGAAGACTGACTGAAAAGGCTGTATTCACCGAGCGCAAAAGCTTCCAGATTTGAAAATTCATAGCTGCCGAGGAACGACCCGAACTGGACGGCGGCGTTCGGGTCCGCGCCGCCATCATTATGGTCCGCGTCCCAAGCGCGGCTCCAATCGAAACCGAATTGCAAGGTGTGTTTGCAAATCACATAGTCGACCCGGTCGGCCAGCGACCACTGTCTTTCAAAAACCCTGCCCACAGAGAAGGGCGCGTTGCCTAGAATAAAAGAGGCCGGACTATCCAGTATTATCGTGGGCGTGTTTGCAGCCAGGCCGGTGGGCGTCGAGATCTGGTTGTCGTCCGAACCGCCCGCGTGGAATTCGTTCAGCAGTCTGGAAGAGAACGCGTGCGTCCATCCCAAACTGGCTTGCAAGGTATGCACGTCGGCATTGGCCAGCGTTTGTATTCCGTAGTTACCCACTGTCGGGTCCGTGATGACACCCCCGGGCGAGTTGAACCGGTTCACATTGAAGCTCAGGAACAGGCTGTCCCGGGAACTGGCCTGGTAGTCCAGCCGGGACATCATTGCCAAGTCGTTGCGCTCTCTTGGTTTGACTCCAAGATTGGAATTCAGCGCGTTTAGAGTGTTCGACACTTGCTGGAGGTACTGCGGATTGCTCGCATCCGGCGCGCTGTCGCTGCCGGGCACCGGCAAGGGCCCGTTCGGCGGAGGCAGCACCGTCCCGGCCGGAATTCCAAAATTAGCACTCAAAAAATTACCTAGGTTCGCCGGCGTCGTCGCCAACGCCGTGTTGATGACCGGAGTCGGGTTGTTCCGCAATTGCTGTTCATAATCCGCGAAGAACCAGAGACGCTCGCGGAGTATCGGCCCACCCAGCCCCGCGCCGAATTGCTGCAAGGCATCTTGCGGTTTAGCATAGCCACTGGCTTTGGAGATGGCGTCCGTGGCTTCAAACGCGGAGTTGCGGTTGTAATAGAACGCATTGCCATGGAACGTGTTGCTCCCCGACCGGGTCACCGTATTGATGAAGCCGGCACCGCCCCCATAGATGGCGGAATACGGACTAACCGCGACTTGAAACTCTTGGATCGCGTTCTCCCCATATAAATACGGGATGCGGTAACGGCCTAGAATGTCGGCGAAGTAGTTGCTGGTGGCATTGGTTCCGTCCACGCTAAAGGAACTCGAGCCATTTCCATTGGCGTATCCGGAGTCCTCTCCGCCTTGCTGTCCAGCAACGCTCACCAGGCCGGTGTCGCCGTCGGCGCTGGTATTCGGTGCAAGCAGCGTAAAATCGGTATAGCGGCGCCCGTTGAGGGGCAATTCGTCAATAAACGACCGCTGCAACACGCTGCTTGCGGAGGATTCCGTCGGTCGCAGCAGCGGTGCCGTCCCGCTCACCGTGACCTTGTCTGCAGCGAGTCCCAACGGCAGCCTGAGGTCCTGCGATGTTGTATTTCCCACCAGCACTTGCACCACGCACTGCACATCCCGAAAACCGTTGCGACTTGCGGTGATGGCATAGGAGCCCGGCGTGAGCGCGGGAAACCCGTAAAGTCCTGTGTGATTTGTCTCCGCAGACTGCCTCACGCCGGTCGTGAGGTTCTGCAGGACCACTGACGCGCCCGGCACCACCGCGCCACTCTGGTCTGTGACCCGTCCGCCGAGTGCGCCCGTCAAAACCACATTCTGAGCGGTCAGGGATAGGCAACCCGCCAGCGCGGCCAGAACGGCGCGCACCGTCCAGCGAATGGCAACGGGAAGCTTTCTCTGGCATCCTCGAATTACAGATTCTCTCGTCAGTTTGATTCCTAGCAACAATTGACCGGCTTGCAGAAAAAAGATCCTTGTGGAAACTAGGAAATCCCGCGTCGTATCTTGGAGCACGCCCCCCCCAAAAATCCGCTTCACGCTACAGACGGTTCGGGCTGGCGTTTGCGCCAGCCCGAACTCGTCTTAGCTATTAATTCTTGTTGGTCTTGGGCCGTGGATTGAAGTCGCTGGGAACTACGTTTGTGATCCCTAGCTGGCGATCGGTGGTAGTAATTCCCAAGTATTTGCAGCCGCCAAATCCCCACGCCTGGGGCAGAGTCTGAATAAGCGCTTCAGAAACCGTCACGTAGTAGGGCGGAAGAGGATCCGCTTTTCCTGAGAGACGCGACGGGCTGAAGGCGTCGAGTAGATCGGTGATGCCCGGGGTGAGTGCATCTTCCGGGCCAATGTCCTTTTGTCCAAATTGCTGCTCGCCCAACTTGCGTCCTTCCAATTCTTCCGGCAGGAGCGCGAGCGGCGGCAGGTTGAACACGGCATCAATGAATTTCACCACGGAGGATTGACTTCCCTGCGCCTGCGCAATGTAGTGAGTGCGGGAGTAGGGCGAGATTACGAGGAGTGGAACGCGAGGGCCATTGGTGATTGCTGACTGATCCGGGCCAAAAGTGCGGACCGGCGGTTGAACGTGATCGTAGTCGCCCTCGGAGTCGTCCCAAGTAATGATGATGGCGCTTTGGTACCAGTAAGGGCTCGCGGCGATTTTGTTGATCGCTTCGGCTAGCATGGCTTCGCTGATTTGCGCATCCGAATAGGCCGGATGGTCATCGTCACCGAGGAAATTCGACTGGACCTTCGCATCCGGATTGACCGGCTTCAAGCCGAAGAGGTTTGTGTAGCCTCCCTTGACGTAGAACACGCCGCCCTGCTTCGGAAGCGTGCGGTCTTCGAGCGCGGAAAAAAAGTCCCCGAGACCGTGGAGTTGCTTCGTCATCTCGGGGTTGTTGGAGATGTAGCCAAAATACTGTGGCCCGTTGTGGTGGGTGATGTAAGAAGCGTGAGTCCCGTTCGCATCGACAGGACCTTCGTTCGGATCCGTCACTTCCTTGTCATAGCCCTCTTCGTACCAACCGAAGGGAACGGCAGACCGATGCAACTGGGTGATGAATTCCACGTCGTCCTGCACGTCCGTAAGATCGTTACCGGGATCGCGGTCGGACTCGGTTATTTCTTTCAACTGGCGGCCCGCCAATGTCAACGGGAGAGTCGCATAAGTCAGGTTGAACTCGATGCCATACCCTGGGAAGTCGCCAGGGTTCACCGGCATCTTGCTTGCCGCTGGTGTGGTATCGGATGGCGACCCCCAAAAGGGATCACTGTCGTTCATTAAAGGGACCCCTGGCAGGGATCCGCCGTTATCGGTATAGCCCAAGTCCGGGTGAAGCGCCCACTGCGTCTGGCCTGCCTGCGCACCGATAATCGCGAGATTCCCGGGCGTCGAGGGGCCTGTCATCGTCTGGAAGATATGGTCGAATAACACGAACTGGTCGGCGTATCCCCAAAGGAGAGGAACAGTGTCGCAGTCCTCATGAGCCATGGCGAGTTCACCCATTTGCTTCGCTTGCAGGCTCGGATTGGCCGGTGGGGTGTAATACTTAAGTTCCTCGATGTCCGCGAACTTGTCCATGAGAGGGACGTTGTTTTGTATGTCCATTTTCGCAACCATGCGGGGATGAGAATGGTCAATGTCGTCGGTGTCGGCCGCGTAGCATGTGGCGGGCGATAGGGTGCCATTGACCTTGGAGTTTGGGCACGTGTCACTCGGCCCGATGCGGAATGGCTGGATAGTCGTCAGGCTGCCATCCGTATTGACCAATTCCTGAGTGAAGCCCGGCGTCTCCGCCGCTGGATGGCTATACAGCCCTTCGGCGCCGGGAAAGGTTCCGAAATACGAGTCGAACGAACGATTCTCCTGGTAAAGGACAAAAACGTACTTCACCCTCTTCTGAAGCAGTTGGATCATCTCCCCCTGCGACATCCGGAGTTCGCGGTCGGGCTGGATATAGTATTTGTTAACGAGATCCCGGTGATTGCCAGGCCCCTCCTGCGCCAGCAACAACCCGGACGGTTGCAGCAGCAACGCGGCAGCCGCCAGGTAAGCACAACCGACCTTCACCCATTCTTTAATATGCATACGCGCTCCTCTCAGATTGAAAGCTTTCTACCCGTGCGGTTTCCATCGCTGTTCCCCGGACGCCACCTGAGAGCGGAGGGACTGGGCGAGGAAATATTTCGCGTCACATGGCTTAACAGAGGTGCGTGAACCGGGATTTTAACTTAGGTGAATAGCTGATGAACACCGTTGGAACCACAAAAGCCCTGAAGAACTTGACATCACTCTCATTCAGCGAGGTTTGCGCAAACGTGCGTGGGCGGGAGGAGCTGCACGAATGATTTTGCTGCTCGTTGGCGTGAGCGGCTGCTCGCGTCGCTCAAAAAGCTCTTGAAGCGCTTCTCGCCTGCAATTCTTTTCATTGGGATGGGAGGCGCCCGATGGAAAGCTTCTCCACTTCTTCTAGTCTTGGCACCTGACCCCACGCGAACACTGGCATTCGCACCAGGTCTCAGCATTCGCGCCCGTCAACCGCTGAAATATCTCACCCTGAGACTCTCGCTGAGAAATCAGCCTTCCCATCACCGCACAATGTTTTTTCAGCACAGGCCCCGCAGGTTAGCGGTAACTTGTAACTCCTTTGATATGAATATATTGCCGAAAAGACAGGCTCCATTGCTATTCCAGCTCGCACGCTCCAAGATTTCTTCTACTCTGGCCGACCATTTGCACGTTTATCCGTCACATATAGGGGAGAGGCTCGCGTCTGCTCACTGCTTCGCGGGCCACAGAAATGGCAGTCATCCGATGAAGACATTTAACTACAAGCAACTGGGCCTCTGGTTGGGTTTTGCGATCGTTTTGCTGGCTTGTCCGGCGTCCGCCCATTCGCAGGAGGCGACCCGCAAGGTCCTGAAGCGCGTCCAGGCGCAATACCCTAGCATCCTCAAAAAGCGTGGTATCGGCGGCACCGTCCGCCTCCGTGTAACTGTGAAAGCCGACGGCACCGTCCGCGATACCGAAGTGCTCGGGGGCAGCGCCATTCTCGCCGATTCCGCCCAAAAAGCCGTCAAGCAGTGGGTCTTTGCCCCTGGCGACGCCGAATCGACGGTGGAAGTTTCCGTCGTCTTTGATCCCTCGCATACCGCGGAGAACTAAGCCCCGGGGCTCCTCCGGCCCACCAGGGCCGGCATCACTGCAAACACCAACAGCATCACCAGGTGCACTGTCCCTGCGAGCGCATCGCGCCGCGCAATGTCTTCATGCAGCGTCAACCCCTGCGCCCGCAGCAGCGCGTACTCCGCCGCCAGCAGCAAACCCAACCCGAGCAATCCCGCGCCCAGCCGCTCCTTCAACAATTCCAGAGGGTACCGCCGCACCAGCCATCGCGCCGCGAGCAAGATCACCACAAACATTATGGGTTCTTCCATGAGTTCCGCCGTGCGCACCCCCACCCTCGGCACCACAAAAAACACGCGCATCGCGCCCAGCACAAACCCCACGCCAAAAATGATCGCGAAGTAGGTCGACCCTGCCTTGGCCATTTGCATCACCGCCTACTCTCTCGCAAACGAAAACAACGATGCAAGGACGCGCAAACGTAATCTTGCAAGCTGGCCCCGTCGCTTTTCTTCTGCCACAATCATTTCATCACTATGACCGCCGACCCTGACATCCAGAAAGCCGCTCAAATTCTCCGCTCCGGCGGTCTGGTCGTCTTCCCGACCGAGACCGTTTACGGCCTTGGCGCCAACGCGCTCGATCCCTCGGCAATTCGCAAAATCTATGCCCTCAAGGGCCGCCCCGCCACCAGCCCCCTTATCGTGCATGTGGCCAGCATCGAGCAGGCCCGCGAACTCGCCGCCGTTTGGCCGACGGAAGCCGAGCGCCTCGCCCGCGAATACTGGCCCGGCCCGCTCACTCTGGTCGTTCCGAAAAAGCCCATCATTCCCGATGACGCCACCGCAGGCCTTCCCACCGTCGGCCTGCGCATGCCCCGGCATCCCGTGGCGCTCGCGCTCCTCCGCGAGGCGGGCGTCCCCATCGCTGCCCCCAGCGCCAACCGTTTCACCCAGCTTTCTCCCACCACGGCGCAGCATGTCCGCGAAGCCTTCGGTGACGCTACGCCGTTTCTCCTCGATGGTGGCCCCTGCGAAGTTGGCCTTGAATCCACGGTGATCGCCGTTACGCCCGATGGCTTGGAAGTCCTGCGCCCCGGCATGGCGTTCGTGGAGGAGGCACAGGAAGACAAGCCGGACGTGGCCGCGACGCAAGAACTCGAAGACGCTCATCGCTCCCCCGGCCAGCACAAAAAACACTACAGCCCACGCACTCGCGTCCTCCTAGTGAGTCGCGGCCATCTTCCCCGCGAAGGACGCGGCGCCTATCTCTGGCTCGCCTACAACGCGCGCGCCACTTTCAAGCAACGCATGCCGCAAAGCGCCGACGACTACGCCGCGCAGCTCTACGCCACGTTGCATGAGTTGGATCGCCAATCCTTCGACTGGATCGCCGTCGAACTTCCTCCCGACACGCTAGAGTGGGCCCCCATCCGCGATCGCCTCACCCGCGCCGCCTATGAATAGCGTGTAATCGAAGTAGAAGAGATCAGTAGTCGGTCGCTTGCCGGCTTGTGCGTTCCTCAGGTGCGAGGTTCAACAGTAGCCGCAACGTAGTGAACCCACAGTCACCTATATCTCCACGCTATTGCTCTCTTCCCCGCTTCGGAGTACTTTCTCTGCGACGAGCAATCTGCAAAAAAAAAGAGGTGCGTCCTTGCCTACTTCCGCGGTGGATGCGATAAGTCCGGCGATTCAGCACGCTAAGAGACAGCTTTTCCAACCCTTCCGCTTCACCCAATGGGTGCGCCTGGCCCTGGTCGGATTTCTGGCGGGAGAACTGGGTACCGGCGGAGGGTGCAACGCTAATTTCAATTTACCCTCGACGCATCACCAGCACGGATCAAAACAGTTTCTTGGCGCCGCCTGGCCTTCGCAACTGGCGCACCACGCAACGATGTTTGCCGGACTGATTGCCTCTCTGATTGTGGTTGGACTTTGCTTGTTTGTGCTGTTCATTTACATCAACAGCGTCATGCGGTTCATTCTGTTCGACAGCGTCGTGGCCAAGGAATGCCACATCCGCCAGGGATGGGTGCGGCGCCGGCCCCACGGCCGCCGCTTTTTTGTGTGGCAGATTTTATTGCTGCTGGTGAGTTTCGCCGCGTTCGTCCTCCTGATCGGCATTCCGCTGGCGTTTGCCTGGGCTGTTGGTTGGTTCGACCACCCTGGCGAACATCTGCTGCCGCTTGTGCTCGGCGGCCTCCTGTTGCTTTTTCTCTTCCTTGCCCTCCTGGTGGTCGTGGCAGTAGTTCACGTGATGACCAAGGACTTTGTTGTCCCGCAAATGGCGTTGGAAGACGTCAGCGCCTTCGAGGGATGGCGCAGATTATGGTTCTGGCTCAAAGCGGAGAAGGGCGGCTATGCCGGCTACATCGCGATGAAGATTGGGCTGGCCATCGCGGCGGGGATCGCACTCGGCATCATCACCTTGATCGTGTTTCTGATGCTGCTTATCCCCATCGGCGGCGTTGGAGTGGTTGCCGTGCTGGCCGGGAAAGCGGCTGGGTTGACCTGGGACGTCTACACGATCACGCTGGCCGTGGTGGTGGGGTGCATTGTGTTGGCGGTTCTTATCTTTGTGGCTTCAATGATTTCCGTGCCTGCCGTCGTCTTTTTTCCAGCGTATTCCATTTATTTCCTCGCCGCGCGGTATCCGGCTTTGGCAGCGCTGCTATGGCCCCCGCGACCAGACTCGGCTGCGGACGCTTCGCCACCGCCCGAAGCGCCGCCGTTGCCGCCCACGCCGGCACCCCTCGGCTAGCGCAGTTCACAGTCGGGGCGGGCCGGCGATTGCAGACGAGACGCAGCAAGCTTGGTAACGGCAGGGGGGGACGTCCGCGCCTACGCCAGGCTGCGCCGCAGCAAAGGCCGCGTGGCCTATCAGCAAGCTGGAGCAGAATGCGCAATTCAGGCTACAATGCCTGCACAATTTCCGTTCGAGGAGATTCCCATGCGCAAACTTTTCTCAACGCGTTTTCTGATGGCTTCCTGCATTCTGATCGCGGCCGCCTTTGTGGCCGTTGGCCATTTCGCCAGGGCAAGCGCGCAAACCGCAACCGCCGGCGACAAGCCCTTCATCATCGAGTACTACTACAAAACCAAGTGGGGCCACGCCGACGAGTTCATCACCCTCTTCCGCAAAAATCACTATCCCGTGCTGAAGAAACAAGTCGAGATGGGCCGCCTACTGAAGGTTACCGCGGTCGCTCCCGTCTATCACACCACGGAAGACGGCCGCTGGGACTATCGTGTCACCATCGTCTACAAGAATGCCGCCACCGCCAACGATGGCTACGACTCCGCGCCTCTTCTGAAGCAGCTCTTCCCTGACCAGGACACCTTCAAGAAGGAAGAGCAGCGCCGCTTTGAGATCCTCGATGCCCACTGGGATCTGCCCATCAAAGACGTCAACCTCGACGTGAAGTAACACGCTCGAATAACGCGTCCGTAGCAGCCGTCGCTCAGTCTACAAATTGTCCAGGAAGAATTTCGTCACGCGGTTCCACAACACCCGCTCCGCCGGAAGATCGCTGACCCCGTGCCCACGTCCGGGAAACGCCATCACCTCAACGTACTTCCCCGCCTTGATCAAATCGTCAATGAGCGCCAGGGTGTTGGAGTAATGCACGTTGTCGTCGCCCGTGCCATGGGCGATCAGCAGCTTCCCCTTCAGCTTCCCCGCATTCTTGATCGGTGAAGCTTCCTGGTAGCTCACCTCGTGCTCCGGCAGCAGGCCCATGTATCGCTCCGTATAAATCGTGTCGTAGAAGTGCCAGTCCGTCACCGGCCCGCCCGCGAATCCCACCTTAAAGATATCCGGCGCCTCGAACATCGCGTGCAGCGTCATGTGCCCGCCGAAGCTCCAGCCGTGTATGCCGATGCGTTCCACGTCAACGTACGGCTGCATCTTCAGCCATTCGCCGCCATCCCGCTGATCGGAAAGCTCCTGCGCGCCGAAGCGGTAATGGACGGGCTCCTCGAACACGTGTCCGCGCCCCGCGGAGCCGCGATTATCCAGCGAAAAAATGATGTAGCCCTTCTGCGCCATCATCTGGTGCCACAGGAATCCGCCGCCCATCCACGCATTCTCGACCACTTGCGCGTGCGGCCCGCCGTAGATGTACACAATCACCGGATATTTCTTCGCCGGGTCAAAATTCGGCGGCTTGATCATCGAGCAATTCAGCGTCACCCCGTCGTGCGCTTTGATCGTGAAGAACTCCACCGGCGACAGGTGGTAATCGACCAGCTCCGCTACCTTGTTTTCGTTTAGCGTGGCCAGCTTCGTGCCGTCCGCGCGATAAAGGTCCTGTCGCGGAGGTGCGTTCGCACTGGAGTACATGTCCACATACATCCCCGCATTCGGCGCGAAATTCACGCGGTGCGTGCCGTCCTCCTTGGTGATCCGCGCAAAACCGCTGCCATCCAGCCCGACGCGATACACGTGACGCTCGAGCGGCGATTTTTCCGTCGCCGTGAAGTACACCACGCCCTTCTCTTCATCCACACTGTCCACGTGGTCCACTTCCCAATCGCCCTTCGTCAACTGCAACGGCGGCTTCCCCGAAAAATCGTATAAATAAAGGTGGCGGTAGCCGCTGCGTTCGCTGGACCACAGGAACCGCTTGCCATCCTTCAGGAAATGCAGGTCATCGCTGACGTTGATCCAGTAGTGGTCTGTTTCGGTTAGCAAAGTGGAAGACCAGCCCGTGGTAGTGTCCGCAACAAGGAGATCCAGGACCGTTTGCTCGCGGTTCAAGCGTTCTATTGCGAGGTGGCGCGAATCCGGCAGCCAGTTGACGCGAGGGATGTACACGTCCGTTTCCGCACCCAGATCCATCGCGCGCGCCTCGCCCCCTCCCACGGGCGCAACAACTACGCGCACGACCGGATTCGCCCGACCCGGCACAGGATACCTTTCCAGCTCCGCCTCACCGGTAAATGACTCGAAATTTACCAACGAAAATTGCGTCACCTTCCGCTCATCCATTTCCAGGTACGCAATCGCCGAGGAATCCGGCGCCCACCAGTAGCCGGTGAGAATGTCCAGTTCTTCGGGGTACACCCAATCCAGCTCACCTTTCCTCACCTCCTCGGTCCCGCCAGCCGTTAGTGCCCGCTCTTTTCCATCCGCCGTGCTCACCAGCCATACGTTGTGCTCACGCACAAAGCTCACGTACTTTCCCTCGGGCGAAATCTTCGTGTCGCTCAAATCCTCTTTTCCGTTCACCAGTACGCGCGACGTCTGGCTCTTCAGATCGAACCACGCCAACGCGTGCGGTCCTTCGAGAAGCAGCGCTTCGCCTCCCGGCGCCCACTGATACTGCGCTGGCGGACGCCGCGCAGCCCCGGTGGCTTGCGTTTCCTTGCTCGGCGCCGCAGGCATGGCCCCTTCCAGTTTTTCTGCGGAAACCAGCAGTGCACGTTCTCCCGTCGCGGTGTCCATTGTCCACAGCTCCGGCCTTGCGTCCTTGCCAGTGCCTTTGGTCTCGAAATAGCTGAGCCGCTGGTTGTCCGGTGCCCAGGCAATGCCACGCGTCAAGCGCCCGCTCAAACTCGGCTGCGCAAAAATGCGATCGACTGTCAGTTCGCCGGGCTTGGCCGCTGTCGCTGTTTTTTGCTGCGCAAAAACGCTGCGCTGCCCGCCGATCAACAAACTTAGCAGCAGGCCAGACACAACCAAAGTGCGCACAACTGTGCGGAAACGCATGCAACCTCCTTGGAAATCGAATGCCAATTTTTATCGCCCCCTGCACCTATCCCGGCGGCCAGCGGAAATGCCGTCCCCCCAGCAAATGCAGGTGCAAATGAAACACCGACTGCCCCGCGCCACTTCCGTTGTTGAACACGGTGCGATACCCCGCCAGCAGGCCGCGTTCCTTCGCAATCCTCCCCGCCGCCATCTGTAGCTTGCCCAAGAGCGCCGCATCGTCTTCGCTGGCCTCATGCAACGACGCGAAATGCTTGCGCGGGCACAGCAGTATGTGCGTCGGCGCTTGCGGGTTGATGTCCTCGAAGGCAAAGATCTCTTCCTCATCCAGCACCAGCTTCGCCGGACTTTTCTTCGCGCCGATTTTGCAGAACAGGCAATTCGCGTCCATCAGGTCCCTCCTGAAGGCGGCAGCTCATCCAGTCGCAGCACCATGGGCGTGAATCCTTCATTGGCCCGCAGTTGCTCCGCAAAATCCTGCGCCGCGCTTTCGCCGGAGATTTTCCCCACCCGCACGCGGTAAAACGTTCCGTCGGGTGCATCATACTGCTGAATGAAGATCGGGGTGTACGAAGCGTTCAGGCGGTCGCGCAGCCTCTCGGCATTCCCGCGATCCCGGAAAGCCCCCACCTGCACCGTGAAAAATCCTACCGTAGGATCCACGTTCCCCAGCACTTCCAGGCGCACCGGCACCACGCCCGGCCCGATGGATTCGATCTCCCGCGCCGCCGCCATCGAAAGATCGATCACGCGGTTCTCCACGAACGGCCCACGGTCCGTGATGCGCACCACCGTGGATTTGTTGTTGCTGAGATTCGTCACGCGCACCATGGTGTCAAACGGCAAGGTGCGGTGCGCCGCCGTCAGCTTGTGCATGTCGTAGGTTTCGCCGTTCGACGCGCGGCGACCGTGAAACGGATTGCCGTACCAGGAAGCGTTGCCTTCTTCGGTGTAGCCCACCGGCACGGGAGCTGCCGGAGTGTTGCCGTGTTTTGCCGTCGCCGCACCTGGAGCGGGCGCTGGGGAAACTTCCGTGCCGTGCTTGGCCTTCTCGCTGGTTCCTTCCGGCGTTGCCGTGGGCTGTGTTGGGGCCGGCGGGGGCGTGCCGGCAACGGGGCGCCTCGTGGCACACCCGACACTGCAAGCGCTCACTACCAACAGTACTGCGCGCGACGTGAGACGGCTAGCCTTCACGGTTTTGGTTCTTGCGGTGTGCGCGCCGCCACCCGCTCTTCCAGCTTCTTGGCGGCTTCCGACAGCTTGTCGGAAACTTCCCGCAGAAACTGCGCCGTGCGCTTCTCAGTCGTGGGCGCTATCTCTTCATCCAGATATTTCCGCAGGCGCGTGATCTCGTCGTCCAGTTTCCGCCCGAACTCCTCGAATTTGTCCATAAGTCCTCTTGGCCGGATTGCGCGGCGCGTTTCCGGTATTATAGGAATGCGGTTTGAAGCCCGCAAGGAGGACGGTTGCCCCTTCCCTATCATTGGCAGATGCGCTTCGCGCGCTGGAAGCAAATCTTTGGCAGCATGTTTGGCGGCTCCGGTGAAAAGCGCCCGCAACTTTGCCCCGCCTGCGGCGCGCTCGTCGGTATCCATGCCAAACGCTGCCACGAATGTGGTACCAGCCTGCGCTTCTCGCTCGCTGCCTGGAGCAAAGGCCTGTCCGAATTTTTCGGCGGCCATGCCCCGGTCACCGTGGTTGTCCTCATCGTCAATGTGCTCATGTTCGGTGTCAGCATGCTCCGCTCGCTCCATTCAGGCGGCAGCCTGGGTTTATTCGGGGGCATGAGCGGCGTCGAGCTCTACCGCCTGGGAGAGAATCTTCCCTTTCATAGCGGACTATGGGCTTGGTGGCGCTTGATCCTGGCTACCTTCCTTCACGGTGGCTTGCTGCACATCGGACTCAACATGATGGTCCTCATGGATATCGCGCCTGTCGTGGAAGAGTTGTTCGGCTCCGCTCGTTTTCTCTTTCTGTATGTTGCCTGCGGGATTGGCGGCTCACTTTGTAGCACCATGCTGGGAAAATACCCTTCCGTCGGTGCCAGTGGCGCCATTCTCGGACTCATTGGGGTGCTCATTGCAATCACCACGCGTCGCAGCGGCGCCAGCATGCAGGCGATGCGTTCACGCCTGATTTCCTGGGTGGTTACGATTTTCGCGTTTGGCTTTCTCGTCCCGGGAATCGACAACTGGGGCCACTTCGGTGGCCTCGCCACGGGCTTTCTCCTCGGCAGGGTCTTTGCCGATCGCCAGCCGGCCCCAGGCTCCGAACGTACTCGCGCTTATCTTCTGGGCTGGCTCGCAGGAGCTGTGGTGATCGCCGCGTTTGTCTTTATGTTCCTTCAGTTGAACAACCCGCTGCCCGAATGAGCAACGGCCAAATAGCACATAGGTGGATAGACTCTCGTCATGAACGACATACCGCGTCTCTTCCAAGCCTTCGTAGGTCCGGCCATCTTCGTTTCGGCCTCCGCCCTGTTCGTGCTCTCTCTTAATGTTCGCATGATGGGCATGGTCAGCCGCCTCCGCCAGTACCTCCACCTCAAATATACTGCCGCAAAGCAGGGACGCCCCGCGGAAGCCGAAGCCTACGCGGCGCAGATCGCCTCCATCGAAAAGCGCGCCGAACTGATTCGCGTTGCCTTCCTGCTCACGTTGGTTTGTCTTGCGGGAACGGTCTTGACTTGCCTGTTGCTCGGCCTGGGCTTGTATTGGCGCATTGCCGAACTTCTCGCCGCCATCGTCTTCGTGCTTTCACTCCTCAGCCTTCTGGCCGGCACGATCTACTACATCCGCGAAGTGAATGTCGCCCTCAGCTCTGTGCGCGACGAAGCCGCCGACTCGCGTTTCATGGACTTATCCGAAGAGTCTGCATCCGTCGGCGAACGCCGCGGCCCTTCCGCACTCTAGCCGCCTTGGCTCTTGTGGCACAGTCACTCTTGTTTACCCTGAGCTTCGAATGCTTGCCCTGCGCTGCGGAGGGCCTGTATTCTTGGGTTTCCTTTGGTAGGGATCGAGCATCGCTCGACCCCGTTTCGGGAATGGTTCCGGCTCTACACTCGCGTAAGCGTCGCGCTGCGCGCGGCTTCCAAGAGTTTGGCGGCATTTCCGCGAATGTCGCCGTGGGCAAACACACCGGTGCCGATGACCAGCAACTCCGCACCGGCCTTCACCACATCGGAGACGGTGGTGAGATCGATTCCGCCATCCACCTCGATGCGGAAGTCCAGCTTGCGTTCGGCACGCATGCGCGCCAGCGCCGCGATCTTGTTTAGCGAATTCGGGATGAATTTCTGGCCGCCAAAACCGGGATTCACGCTCATCACCAGGACGTGATGCACCAGGTCCAGAACTTCCGTCAGGAGTTCCACGGGGGTTGCCGGATTGACCACCACACCCGGTTTGCAGCCATGTTGCGCGATCAGGTGCAGGGTGCGGTCCAGGTTGGCGCAGGCTTCCTGGTGCACGGAAATCCAGTTGGCGCCGGCACCGGCAAACGCCGGAATGAACAGATCCGGTTCTTCGACCATCAGGTGACAATCGAGCGGAACGCTCACGACCTTTCGCAACGACGCCACCAGCGGCGGCCCCACAGTGAGGTTCGGCACGAAGTGGCCGTCCATCACATCCACATGCAGGGCCGTGCCGCCGCCCTCAATCGCCGCATGCACATCGCTGCCAAGTTGCGCAAAGTTGCTGGCCAGAACCGACGGCAACAATTCGATTTTCGTCATGAATGGATTTGCGCTCCTTCCGCCCGAACTTTGATTATACGACGTGCGCCTTGCCTCTGGTCCAACCTCAATAGGCTAGAGTGCGACACTCCGCCATGGGATGACACAGCGCCGGGCCTGGCTTTCCTGCGCCAGTTCCAGCGCGATCATCACATCAATCACCTGTTTCGCCGTGACCTGCAAAGCGGCCTGGCCGAGCAATACATCGCGGACATTCGCGTAGAATTCCCGCCAATCTCCGTGCGAAGCGACTTTTCGTTTTCGCGTTTGGCCGTCCGCGACCACGATAAGCTCTCCCCAATTTTCCTCCGGATCGAGGACCCACGATTCGCCTTTCGGAATATCCTCACGGCGGAGCGCCGGCTCCAGTGCGTCGAATGCATATTTGATGAAACTTCCCTTTTCGCCGAGAAGCAGGAAGCGCGGCCGCGGCGTAACGCACAGCATCGTCGCGCGCAGATGAGCACGCTGGTTGCCGGGATAGAAGAAGCAGATGTCGAAGGCATCGTCGGTGAGAAATCCCGGGCGCTCGACGCGGATGTCAGCCGCAACCGCCTCCGGCGGGCCAAATAGCATCATCGCGTGGTCCATCAAGTGGGGGCCCAAGTCGAAAAGTATGCCGCTGCCGGGGCCGGGCACTTCCCGCCAGGCATTTGCGCGCGATGTGGGCCGGTAGCGATCGTAGTGCGTCTCCAATCGCAGGATTTGCCCCAATTCACCGCCAGCGACGACCTGACGCACGGCTTGAAAATCGGCGTCGAAACGTCGGCTGTGGAACACCGTCAGGAGGCGACCACCTTTCTTGGCCATGCGAAACAGCTCGATGGCTTCCGGCAGCGTGGGGGTGATGGGCTTGTCCACCACGACCTCGCGCCCGGCTTCCAAACATTGCACCGCAAACGGAAAATGCGTCTGGTTGGGCGAGGCAATCACCACCAGTTGGATGGAATTGATGGCCAGGAGTTCTTCGACGCTGCGCACAATGCGCGCCCGGGGATAACGCTTGGCGGCTTCGTCGCCGCTGCGTTGCAGCACTGCAGCAAGCCGCAGACCGGGGACGGCATGGATCAGCGGCGCGTGAAAGTACCGCCCTGCCAGGCCAAACCCAATGAGTCCCACGTCGATCATGCGCCGCGCTCCAGGAGACGTGTGAAATCGTCAGCAGTGTATCACCGACGCGACAGCCTCCGCCGTGGAGATCGCGCTGCTGGCATTTGTTCCCGGTGCGGCAACGTTATATCCTTTGCGCGTGGAGAAAAGTCCGCCGCAACGTGGCCCCACCCTGGGCCTGTATCTCGGCCTGATCGTCACGATCCTGGCAGTGCTGGCCTATGCCGGCTACATCACGCGGCAGTTTGCGGGCGTTCGCAAGCTGCAAGGCGAAATGGTGGACCGCAACCGCAGGGATTCGCTGCAACTCCTGCGCATCCAGAACGATTTGAATTCGCTCGGGCTGGCCATGCGGGACATGCTCGATGCCAGCGAGCCCTACCCCCTGATCGCCTGGACCGCGCAATTCGATCGTACTCACAACGATTTAAGCGCGGCGCTCAAGCAAGAAGAAAGCCTGGCGGAGGCCACGCGCACTAGCGATCAGCGCCTCTACTTGACCCAGTCGTTAACGCAGTTCTGGGACGCTTGCGACCGCATGTTCTCGCTGGCGCAGAATGGGCAGGAGAAACCTGCGCGCGAACAGATTCGCGACACCCTGCAGCCGCAGCAGGCGGCTTTGAGTTCCGCGGTTTCCCGGCTGCTGGTGCAAAACAATGAGGGCGAGGAGCAGGCCGCCGCGCGCATCGCGGAGATCTACGATCGTGTGCAGCGCCAGCTCTACTACTTCCTCGCCGCGATCCTGGTGGCCATTGTGGTCACCAGCCTGTATTTGATCCGCTACAACCGGCGGATTTTTGCGCACGTCGCGGAATTGTCGCTACAACGCAGCGAACTGGCGCAGAAGCTGATCTCCACGCAGGAATCCACGCTGCGGCATATCTCGCGCGAGCTGCACGATGAATTCGGCCAGGTACTCACGGCGATTGGCTCGCTGTTGCGGCGCTCCGATAAGGACATGCCGGAAGATTCCGCCCTGCGTGGGGACTTGCAGGAAGTGCGGGAAATTGCCCAGTCCACGCTGAACAATATTCGCAGCCTGTCGCAGGCGCTGCATCCTGTTTTGCTGGAAGAGGCCGGGCTGGAAAGCACGCTCGACTGGTACATCCCCACGGTGGAACGCCAGACGGGACTCGCCCTGCATTACGAGAAGACGGGCCAAGCATTTCCCTTGGACGCGAGCGCGAGCGTACAACTGTACCGCGTAGTTCAGGAGGCGCTTAATAATGTGGCGCGGCATTCCGCCGCGAAGGAAGCCTGGGTGCGTTTGCGCTTTCAGCCGGCCAGCTTGGAACTGGAAGTGGAAGATCGTGGAAAGGGATTCGCGCCCACGGCAGGCCACACCGGTATCGGGTTGGTGGCCATGCGGGAACGCGCGGAAATTCTCGGTGGCGCGCTGAAGGTTACACCGATTTCGGGCGGAGGCACGCTGGTGCAGATCCACATTCCGCGGGATAGGGCGGAAACGCATGGCGAATAAATTGAAAGTTCTGCTGGTGGACGACCACGCGCTGGTGCGGCGCGGATTTCGCCGCATGCTGGAGGACGAGCCAACGTTTCAGGTCGCCGGTGAAGCAAGCGATGGCCTGGAAGCAGTGGAGTTGGCGGAACAGTTGCGTCCGCATGTCATCGTGATGGATTGCGCCCTGCCTCAGATGAACGGCATTGAAGCCTCGCGGCGCATCCTGGCGAAATTGCCGGAAACCGCCATCCTGATGCTGAGTATGCATTCGGAAGACACGCTGGTGAAACAGGCACTGGAAGCGGGCGCGCGGGGCTACATCCTGAAGAACGCGATGGACCTGGACCTGGTCAGCGCGATCAAAAAAGTGGCCGAGGGCCAGACTGTGCTCGATCCGCAGATTGCGCGAAGCGGGGCGCTGAAAGGTGAGCGTGATACTGGTCTCACGCCGCGCGAGCTGGAAATTCTGCAGCACATCGTCGCCGGCAAATCAAACAAGGAGATTGCCACGGAATTGAATCTGAGTGTGAACACGGTGTCCGTCCACCGCGCGAATATCATGGACGCACTGGGCATCCACAAAACGGCCGAGTTGGTCGTCTATGCAATCCGCAACGGGCTGGTGAATCTTCCGTGAAGCGCCGCGATTTCATTCGGCAGGCCGTGGGAGCGGGCCTCGTGCCTGCCGCGTTTCCCTATGCCTTGCCGGCCGCTTCCGTTGGATTTCGTTTTGTGGATGTCACCGGCAACGCGGGGTTGCGCTTCCAGCACAACAGCGGGGCGTATGGCGGCAAGCTGCTTCCTGAAACCTTGGGATCCGGCTGCGCATTTCTGGATTACGACGCGGATGGCTGGCAGGACATTCTTCTGGTGAACTCCATGGATTGGCCGGGGCACAAGCGCCAGCGGACAACCATGAAGTTGTATCGCAACAACCGCAACGGCACGTTCACAGATGTCACTCAGCCGGCGGGCCTGGACGTGGAAATGTACGGCATGGGTGTGGCGGTCGGGGACTACAACAACGACGGCTTTCCGGACATTTTCATTTCCTGCGTGGGACAGAGCCGGTTGTTCCGCAACACCGGTAAAGGCACATTTCTCGATGTCACCAAGGCCAGTGGCCTGCTGGGGAAACAAGGGTTGAGCAGTTCGGCGATCTGGTTCGATTACGACCGCGATGGCTTCCTGGATTTGTTTGTTTGCAATTACGTGCACTGGACTGCGGAGACCGACGTCTTCTGCAGCCTCGATGGCAAGAACAAATCCTATTGCACGCCGGAAGCGTATCGCGGGGACACCTGTTGGCTCTACCACAATCGTGGCAACGGCACGTTTGAGGACGTAACGGCGACCAGCGGCATCTTTGACAGCAGCTCCAAATCCCTCGGCGTGGCCATGCTGGACTACGATCAGGACGGCTGGCAGGACCTGCTGGTCGCGAACGACACGCAGCCCAACAAGCTGTACCGCAATTTGCACAACGGCAAATTCAAGGATGCTGCGGTGGAGGCGGGCCTGGCATTCAGCGAGGATGGCAAGGCGCGTGCCGGCATGGGCGTGGACGTTGCCGACTACGACAATTCCGGCAAGCCCGGCATCATCATCACTAATTTTGACAACGAAATGATCGGACTCTACCGCGAGACGGGCCAGGCCTACGACGATGTGGCCATGCAAACGGGACTTGGCGCGGCTTCGCGGAACACTTTGGGGTTCGGCTGCGTTTTTTTTGATGCGGACCTCGACGGCCTTCTAGATATCGCCGTCGCCAACGGCCACATTGATGAAACGGTGCGTCACATTCGCGGCAACGTCGGCTACGCGCAGCCGGCACAGCTTTTTCTGAACCTGGGCCGCGGCAAATTCCGCGACATTGCCGCCGAGGTCGGCGGAGGATATGATTTGCCCAAAGTCGGGCGCGGCCTGGTGGTCGGCGATTTCGATCATGACGGCGATCAGGATCTTCTGCTCACCACCAACAATGGACCAGCGTTTCTCTATCGCAATGACCAACTCTCCGGCAATCGCAGCATCCGCTTCCACTTGATTGGCACCAAATCGAATCGCGACGCCATCGGTGCGAATGTACGGATTTTCTTCAATGGCCAGGTGGAGTTGCGCGTCGTTCGCAGCGGCTCGAGTTATTTGTCGCAATCGGAATTGCCAGTAACGTTTGGCCTGGGCAAGCAAGACATCATTGACCGCGTGGTCGTGGAATGGCCCAGCGGGCAGAGCCAGGAGCACCAAAAACTCAAGGCCGGGCAGGCCTACCAAGTCATTGAAAATAAAGGCATTAAAGAAATTTTCCAGTTCTAATACTTTCGCAGTATTGTCAACTCTTTCGCCCTTCTCTATAAACGATGCAACTTTGAACCGCTTCCGAAGCAGGCCCTGCCTTCGCCTGATCTGGAGGCACCCCAACAAAGAAAGATTGCGGCCGGACACACGACCCTCCGGCCGCATTTTTCATTCTTGGGGATAGGGCAGTTGAACCAGGTTGGCTGGGGGGGGAATGGAACGCTGGCGCTCGCTTGGCGTGTTGGTCCTCGTTGTAACCGCGATTTATCTTTACGCTTATCCGACTGCGACTCTCTTTTATGCCGGCGCGGTTCTTCTACACACCGGTCTAGGTGTGCTGGTGTCGCTGGCGCTAGCGGTATTTCTTTTTCGAGGAATCCGCAAAGAGCGGTTGCTGGCGCGTTTCGGTTGGATTCTGTTGGCAGCGGGGGCAGCGTTGGGCCTGGCGCTGATTCGTCTGGGGACGCCGCATCGTTTGAAAGCCTGGTTGTATGCGCATATTGCCTTGTGCACTTTGGGCGTGATTTTTCTGGCGGCTTCGTGGCTCTTGACAAGAGGATGGCTGGGCGCGAGCTTTGCCAGGCAATTAGTAGGATTCGCCGCGCTTCTGCTGGTGACCACGGGTATCGCCGCGGGCACCTGGTATGCCCGGGAATTTGCTTGGCAGAATCGCTACGTCGTGAACAATCCAGCGATTTCGCCCGCCACGATGTTGCAAGAGGGCGACGGCGCGCATGGAAAATTCTTTCCGAGCTCCGCGCAAACCACTGACGGTCAGTACATCCCTTCCGGATATTTCCTGAAATCGCAAGCTTGCGAACGCTGCCACGCGGACATCTACAAACAGTGGGAAAGCTCGATGCACCATTTTTCCTCGTTCAACAACCAGTGGTACCGCAAGAGCATCGAGTACATGCAGGAAGTGGACGGGGTGAAGCCGTCGAAGTGGTGCGCAGGATGCCATGATCCCGCCCTGCTCTTCAGCGGGATGATGGACACCCCGATCAAGCAGAACATCGACAGGCCCGAATCGCGTGCCGGTCTGAGCTGCATGATGTGCCACAGCATCGTGCAGGTGAAGAGCACCATGGGGCAGGGTGATTTCGTCTTGGAATACCCGAAGCTGCATGAACTGGCCGCGAGCGACAATCCCGTCATCCGCGGCCTTCATGACTTCATGGTGCGGCTGAATCCGGAGCCCCACCGCCGCGTGTTTCTGAAGCCATTCATGAGGAATCAGGTGCCCGAGTTCTGCTCCGGCTGCCACAAGGTGCATCTCGACGTGCCGCTGAATGGCTACCGCTGGATCCGGGGCTTCAACGAGTACGACAACTGGCAGGCTAGCGGCGTTTCCGGACAGGGCGCGCGGTCGTTTTATTACCCGGCTACCCCGATGATGTGCGCCGACTGTCACATGCCGCTGGTGCCATCGAAGGACGAAGGCAATATTGACGGCTACGTGCACTCGCACCGCTTCCCCGGAGCGAACACCGCGGTGCCCGTTGCGAATGAGGATGCCTCGCAATTGGAAGCGAGCCGGAAGTTTTTGCAGGACAAAGAGCTGAGCGTGGACATTTTTGCCATCGCCCCGGCAGGGAGCAGGGGACAGCAAAAATCCGCGGAAGCGGCGAAGCAGGAACTCTCGACAACGTTTGCGGTGGGCGAAGAGGCGGATCTTGCCCTGCCGAAAGGCCCGGCCGGAGAAACGCGGGAGATCACCGCGCCTCTGGGACGAGTGGATGCGGCGGTGCGCCGCGGGGATGATGTGCTGGTGGAAGTTGTGGTGCGTACGCGCAAGGTCGGGCATTTCTTCCCGGGCGGCACGATTGACGCCTTCGACGTCTGGGTGGAATTGCATGCCACGGATGACAAGCGGCAGACGATTTTCTGGAGCGGCAAGGTGGAGGACGACGGCAAAGGCCCGGTCGATCCCGGAGCGCATTTCTACAAATCGTTGCTGATTGATGCGCACGGCAATCCCATTAACAAGCGCAATGCGTGGGCGAGCCGCGCCGTCGTCTACGTCCGGCTGATACCTCCCGGCGCCGCGGATACGGTGCACTACCGCCTGCACGTGCCGGAAAACGCGGGCGCACACATCAACCTGCACGCCAAGTTGAACTACCGGAAATTCCAGTGGTGGAACACGCAATTCGCATTCGCGGGCGTGCCGGACCCGCACTCGACGGGTGATGTCGCGCTGGACCACGACGACCGCAAATGGAACTTCAACGGTGACCTCTCGCATGTTTCGAGCAAAACCAATGCGATCCCGGATTTGCCGATCATCACCGTGGCAGACGATTCAAAGAGCATTCGCGTTTTGCCGAAGTCGGCTGCGGCGCCGAAACCCCAGGTGGCGTGGGTGAAAGAGGATTGGACGCGCTGGAACGATTACGGCATCGGGCTGTTTCTGCAAGGCGACCTGAGAGGCGCGGAGCAGGCGTTCGCAAAAATCACGGAAATGGATGCGCAAAATCCCGACGGCTGGACAAACGTCGGGCGCGTGCTCGCGCAGGAGGGAGACACGGAGGGCGCGCGGGAGGTGCTACTGAAAGCCCTGGCGCTGAAGCCGGAACTACCGCGGGCGAATTTCTTTTACGCACGCGTCTTGAAGGAAGAAGGCAAGTACGCCGAAGCGGCGCAAGCATTACAGGCCGTGCTGGCGCAATACCCGCGCGACCGCGTGGTGCACAACGAATTGGGCCGCGTGCTCTTCCTGCAAAAGCGTTACGCCGATGCGGTGAAGGAGCTCCAGCAGACTCTCACGATCGATCCGGAAGACCTTCAGGCGAATTACAACCTGATGCTTTGCTACACGGGCCTGGGCGACGAAATGCGCGCCAACGAACATAAGGAACGATACTTGCGCTTCAAAGCCGATGAAGCCTCGCAGGCACTGACCGGGGCGTACCGCCAAGCGCATCCGGAAGACAACAATGAGCGCCAGTCGATACACGAGCATGTTTCGGTGGCGCTCGGCCCCGAACCGCGAGCGAAGTACGGAAAAGCCAACAACGCGGGTGTCGTGCACAAGGGAACGGCGGAGGGCCAGTGAGAAGATTCTTGGGAGTGTTCCTGCTGCTATCGTGCGCGATGGGAACTGGCGCGCAAACGCCGCAGAATTCTTCGGCCAACACCATCACGTTTCGCGACATCACCCAAAAGGCCGGCATCCATTTTGTCCACAACAATGCGGCCTTCGGAAAGAAATACCTACCGGAGACGATGGGACCGGGAGTGGCCTTCATTGACTACGACAACGACGGCTGGCCGGACATTTTCATCGTGAATGGCATGGACTGGCCGGGCCATGTCTCCAAACACAGCACACCGAAGCTGTACCACAACAATCACGACGGCACTTTCACCGATGTGACGCACAAGGCCGGCCTGGATGTTGAAATGTTTGGCATGGGCGTGGCGGTGGGCGATTACGACAACGACGGCTACGATGATCTCTTCGTAACCGCACTGGGACAGAGTCACCTCTTTCATAACAATGGCGACGGCACGTTCACGGACGTGACGCAAAAAGCGGGATTGCTGGGGCCGAAGGAGTTCAGCACCAGCGCGGCCTGGGTGGATTACGACCGGGACGGCAAGCTGGACTTGGTGGTAGGGAATTACGTGCAATGGTCGCCCGAAGGCGATCTCTTCTGCACGCTCGACGGCAAGAGTAAATCGTATTGCACACCAGAGTCTTACAAAGGCGCGTCCGTGCGGCTCTGGCACAATCGCGGCGACGGCACATTTGAAGATGTGACCAAGGAAGCAGGCTTATGGGATCCCACGTCAAAGACACTGGGAATCGCCATTCTGGACTACGACAACGATGGCTGGCCTGACCTGCTGTTCTCCAATGACACGCAGCCTAACAAGCTCTATCGCAATAACGGCAATGGGACGTTCACAGAAAAGGCCGTCGTGGCAGGGGTGGCCTTCAGCGAAGATGGCGTGGCTCGCGCGGGAATGGGCGTGGATGCGGCAGATTACGACCGCTCCGGCATGGCCAGCATTTTGATCACGAATTTTTCCAACCAGATGCTTTCGCTGTTTCACAACGAGGGGAAGGGATTGTTCGTGGATGAGGCGCCGCGTTCGGAAGTTGGGCGCAATTCCCTACTCACTCTTGGGTTCGGCTGCTTTTTCTTTGATTACGACCTGGATGGCTGGCCAGACATTCTGATTGCCAATGGCCACATTGATGAAGATATCCAACACGTGCAGCCCAATGTGAAGTACGCGATGCCGCCGCACATATTTCGCAACCTCGGAAAGGGGAATTTTCAGGAAGTGACCAAGAGCCTGGGCGCGGGCTTCGCCACGCCGCGCGTGGGACGTGGCGCGGCTTA
>Ga0187784_10000629_pt1 | contig 26301 bp, 16 predicted proteins | sample 1015_SJ02_MP15_2_FD_132964 | JGI IMG/M metagenome (GOLD analysis project Ga0187784, IMG submission 132964) | Tropical peat soil microbial communities from peatlands in Department of Meta, Colombia - 1015_SJ02_MP15_20_MG | ecosystem: Environmental > Terrestrial > Soil > Wetlands > Peat | place... | reverse complement strand
CTGCGGGTCCGGGGACGGCGGACAGTGCTAGCGGCATATTTCAGTCCAAGCTGGCGGGCGGCCAGGAATTCGGCAACGAAGTCCTTCTGGATGGCGCCAGCACCGCCCGCGCTGACAGCGGCTCGGCATTCGACCAAACCGCGCCATCGGTCGAAGCCCTGAATGAGTTCAAGGTGATGACCTCAACCCTTCCCGCCCAATTTGGCCGCACCACGGGCGGCGCCGAGAGCTTCACCACCAAGTCCGGAAGCAATACGTTTCATGGCACGCTCTATGACATTTTCCGGAACACGGCCCTGGACGCCAATTCCTGGTTCAACAATCTCTACGCTTCTCCGGTACCTATTGATCTAAAAAATGATTACGGCGGTGACTTGGGAGGGCCGGTCTGGATTCCCAAGGTCTATAATGGCCGCGATAAGACGTTTTTCTTTTTCTCCTGGGAACAGTACCGGCAGCAACTAGGCGCGACCACAGTCAGCACCATCCCCACGGCGGCCGAACGGCAAGGCGACTTTTCCAGCTTGGTGAACACGAGCGATGTGCTGGGCACCAACCCTTGTGACGGCTCGACGATTTACCAGGGCCAGATCTTCGATCCTTCGACCACCCAAACAGTCGGCGGTGTGCAATGCCGCACCGCTTTCCCGGGCAACAAGATTTCAACACTCAGCAACGTCGCCCAGAAGATCCTGGGGTACTTCCCTCCGCCGACCAACTCGAATTACATAAACAACTTCATCTATACGACAAGCAACCCCGTCCGCGACACCACAATGACGTTCCGCATTGACCAGAACCTGTCGCCAAAGAGCAAACTCTTCTTTTCTTACAGCAGCCGCGATCAGCAGGCCCTGAACAGCGCTCCGGCGCTTCCCGATCCCCTCGACCCGAACAACTACTTTCACTCGTTCTTCACCCACTACATGCGCGTGGGTTGGGATTATTTCATCAGCCCCACCATGCTCGAGCACTTGAACGTGGGCTTCAACCGCATTTACAGCAACAGCGTGTCCAACGCGATCAATGGGACGGACTGGGATGCCGCCGTTGGCCTTACGGGCGCCAACGGACCGACGTTTCCACCGATCAGCTTCGCCGGCGGCCATCAGAACTTGGGTAGCGTGGGTTCCCCCGAGGCCGACGCCGACGTGCCCAACAGCCTCGTACTGGCTGATAGTGTGTCCTGGACGAGGGGACGCCATTCCTTGACCTTCGGAATTGATTTGCGCGCCTTTCAGTTTTCGGTGATTGACCAGTCGCACGAGTCGCCCAGTCTGGGTTTCGATTTCAGCCAGACGGCGGGCGAGCCTACGATCAGCGGGGCAGGCCTGACCGGCGATCCCTTCGCGAGCTTCTTGCTCGGCGATGTGCAGAGTTGGTCGCTCGCCGTGCGCTCGGAACAGCCGCGTTTCGTTTCCAGCTACTACGCCGGCTTCATTCACGACGACTTTAAGGCTCGCAAAAACCTCATGCTGAACATCGGGCTGCGCTACGAGGTGGAAACACCGCGCCATGAAGCGACCGGCGCCGACTCTGTTTTCTCTCCCACCGCTCCTAATCCGGACGCTATTGGACCGAACGGTTCTCCGTTGCTCGGCGCATTGATCTTTGGAGGAACCGGGCCGGGCCGGAGCGGGTCCGCCGCCATCGGCGCGAAAACCTATCACGGGGACATTGGTCCGCGCATCGGCTTTTCTTACGCTCCGGAGTCCTCTTCCCCATGGTTGCGACACACCGTATTTCGCGGGGGTTACGCCATCTACTACGCCCCGCTTACCTACGGGGACTTCGGGCAGTCGCTAACCGATGGTTTTACGGCTTCGCCCAGCGGCAGCGCCAACTTCGTTCCGGCGCTTCAGCTCGATTCGGGTATTCCTCACTATCCGCCTCCGCCCAATCTCGATCCTGGGCAGGATAACGGAGGCTTCGGAGGCGGCTTTGGGGGGCCTACCTACGTTGCCCCAAGCTACGGTCGCCCCGGCATGGTGGAGAACTGGAGCCTCGAATTCGAGCGCCAGCTCTCGCCGGATTTGATTCTTTCCATGGGTTATGTGGGCAGCCACGGAACACATTTGCGGTCCTTGCTGGGCGGGATCAATGCCTTGAATCCTCAATACTTCCCCCTGGGCAACACCCTGAACCTGCTGGTTACCGACCCGACTTCTCCTGTACCTGCGCCCTTCACGAATTTCGTGTCGTTGTACGGCGGGGCAGCCACCGTGGCCCAGGCGCTGGTTCCATTCCCCCAATACATGAACATTGACTCCGACTGCTGCCTGGAGAATCTTGGCATGTCCACGTACAACGCCCTGCTCGCGAAGCTCGAGCGGCGCTTCCGCAATGGCCTCAACCTGCTCGCCTCGTATACCTTTTCCAAGACGCTGACGGATGCCGACAGCGCCTTGCCCGCCTTCGCAGGGTTCTCCGGCGGTGGGTATGGCCAGAACCCTTACAACCTCAAGGGTGAAAAGAGCCTGAGTTTTCAGGACATCCCGCAAACCTTCGTGCTCAGCTACCTGTACGAGCTCCCCGTGGGGCCCGGTAAGAAATTCGCGAAGCGCGGTGGAGCGGTGGGGAAAGTGGTGGGGGGATGGGAAGTCGGCGGCATACAGCGTTACCAGAGCGGCCAACCCCTGGTTTTTGGCTGTGCCACAGGTGTGCCGGGTTTCTCCTCGTACTTAGGTGGATGCATTCGCTACGATCAGGTCCCCGGCCAGCCGTTGCTCAGTCCAACCGCGTCCTCCTTCAATGTCGGTAACGTCGCACTTTTAGGCGGGACCGGTTGCACGGAGAACGCCAACGGAACCTTCTCCGCGCCCGCCGGCGTTGCTACGTATTTCAATTGCGCAGCCTTTGTTGATCCGAATGCCCCCGCGCTCGTCGCTTCACGCGGCTACGCATTCGGAGCCATGCCCCGCGTCATCGGGAACGTCCGAAGTCAGCCCTATTTCAACGAGGACTTCTCGATCATCAAGAGCACAGCAATCGCCGAGTCGAAAGCCCTGATCTTCAAGGCGGAATTCGTCAACGCGTTCAATCGGCACGTATTCACCAGGCCTGATACCGGCCCCACCGATGGCGGGTTTGGCACCAGCTATGGAACCGTTGATAACCCGAGAACCATCCAGTTCACCCTGCGTGTCCAGTTCTGAGCATGTTGCGGGGCGAGAGCGGATCGGACAGGGTCGAGTTCACGGCCATGAGGGGGGACGGCAAGCCGTCCCCCTACAAGTTGTAGGGGTAGGGCTTGCCCTACCCGAAACAAAGGGCAGAGCCGCAGGTCGTCGTAGGTCGTAGCAGACGTAATTAGGACAAGCATGGGCGAGCCGTCCCCTACGAGTGGTAGGTGTGGGGCTTGCCCTACACTCGACAGCGGACAGCCCGACCACTCGCCAACTGGCTCGGCCCGCGCGGGCTGAGCGACACCTCGCTTGTTTTCCGCCCGTAGTGTAAGATTTCTGGGGGCGAACGCTCATGAACTTCTTCCACTTCCGCCAATCCCTGAGACCGGCTCTTTTGCCGCGTTGCTTGCGGGCCGCTGCGGCAGGTGTGATCGGCCTCTACGCCTTTCTGTGCGGTGCGGAGATCGCCTGCGCACAAGGAACAAAGGTTGACGAGATGTTTCGTCAAGCCACCCAAGCCATGCGTGAGCAGCGCCTGGACGAAGCCGCCGAAGGATTTGCTTCGGTCATCGCGGCTTCGCCCTCTTTCGCGGAGGCTCACTTCGATTTGGGGCTGGTTCGCGAAGAGCAGGGCAAGAATGAGGAGGCCATTGCCAGTTTTCAAAAGGCGCTGGCGCTGAAGCCGCGGATGCGCGGCGCGAATCTCTTCCTCGGCGTGGCCAATTACCACCTGAACCAGTTGGATGAGGCCGTCGCGGCAATCCGTAAGGAAACGGCCAACTATCCTTCGGACGCCGGCGCCTGGATGTGGCTGGGCGTCGCCGAGCTCGCCAAGGAGCAGCCGGATGAGGCTGCCAAAGCGCTGGTCAAAGCTGCAATCCTGGCTCCCGACAACGTCGATATTCTCTATCATCGCGGGCGGGCCCACCTGCTGGTATCCAAAGAAAGCTATGCCAGAATGTTCAAAGCAGACCCTAATTCTTGGCGCGTCCATCAGGTGCTGGCGCAAGCGGATGCGGAAGCCGACCGCCACGACGAGGCCGTCGCGGAGTACAGGGAGGCCATCCGGCTCGCTCCCAATCAACCGGGCTTGCACGAAGAGCTGGGTACGGAATGCCGCAGGGCAGGGAAAGTCGCGGAGGCCGAAGCGGCCTTTCAGCGAGAACTCGAAATCGATCCCCACAACACCTTGGCCCGTTACAAACTGGGCACGCTGGAGGTGGAGCGGGGCGACGGTGCCAAAGGAAAAGCTTTGCTCGAAGCGGCGCGGCAACAAGATCCGGGCCTAAAAGAAGCAGATTACTATCTGGGTCGCGCCGAGGTGGAGCTGGGCAATGATGCGGCTGCCGTCGAGGCACTGAAACGCGCGGTGACGACAGCCTCCGACCCGGAGATCATCGAGCAGGCTTGGTACCAACTGGGCATGATCTACCGGCGGACGCATCGTATGCAAGAAGCGCAAGAGGCCCTGGCGAATTTCCAGAAGTTAAAAGACGAAGAGGCCAAGCGTCACCTGCAACGAGTCGAGAAGACCCGGAGCGAACAAGCCTCTGAGGGCTCTCCATCCTCCGGAGCGCCGCAAAAGCCGTAGCGAACCCATTCGAGTCAAGGGTCGAAAGTCGAGGGCCGAAAGTCGAGCCGACGACGGCCCCCTCCCCAAGGGCTGGGCATGCCCCACGCCTTCCGGTAGGCGCCCGCGGTAATCGACGCGGCGAGTTTCCCCGAAGGGGATTCATGAAGTAGCCGGGGGCAACGCCCCCGGAAACGAGCACCCCCACCAAGCCCGACCCTGAAAGGGTCGAAGGAAATGTCGCCGCCGCCCACCACTCGCTCTATGGGCCCTGTATGCGACCCTTTCAGGGTCGTCCGGTCTCCGGGTCGCCGTTCCGGGGGCGTTGCCCCCGGCTACTATCTTGTGCCCTTGCAGGGCGCGGTGATCGAGCCTCAAGGGCCGTAGCATCCGCAAGGCCTTCGTCGACCCGCGCACTCACCCCCGGTGTCCAGCCGAAGATTTGGGTAAAGATCAGCCCTAAGGGAGTGGACTTTGTTTGCGACCTCGGTGCTCCCCATGCGGAGCTTCATTGTCTAGGCGCCGGTGGCGTCGGACGGTTGGCGTGGCTTTGGATCTCCGTCGTGCGGTCGAACTCGGCCTTAGCATGGGCGGGGTCGTGAATCTCCGCGTAGAACCTCCCGAGCTGATAATGGGCTTTGGCGTTGTTGGGGTCCAATTGCGTTGCCTGCACGAGTTCCTGCTTCGCCTCGTCGAGCCGGTGCAACCTCAGGTAGGCTACACCTAGCTTGAGATGGCAATATGCATTGCTGGGTGCAAGTCGGACCGCTTTTTGCAAATACGGGATGGCTTCCTCGTTCCGGCCACCCTCCAAGAGAAGATTCCCCAGATTTACATACGGCTGCTCGCTGGGATGAGGGCTTTGCTCTTGCCACGCAATTGCCTTGCGATAGGCGTCGAGGGCTTCGTTCGCCTTCGCTTCGGATTCGAAGATTAAGCCCAGATTATTTTCCGCTTTGGCATCACGCGGGTCCAAAGCCAGCACCATCAGAAATGCCCTCCTGGCATCTGGCACAGACATTTCCGTGTAGTAGGCGCGGCCGAGGTAATACCAAGCCTCTTTGTTCTTCGGTTCGAGCGCCACAGCCTTTTCAAGCCATTTGACCGCGTCGGCGTAGTCGTTCAGTATGATGTAATCGAGCCCCACGACCTTCAGATCATCTCCCGTGGGGCGTTTAAGCGCCGCCGCCTTAGTGTACGTCTGAAGGGACTCAGCAGGTTTGTTTTGGCGGTACAAGACGAAACCCAAGAGGTACAGCGCATCGTCGGAATCGGCATGGCGCGCGATGTAACGGCGCAAGGCTTTTTCGGCGTCCACATATTTGTCCAGATGGATAAGACACTTGCCGCAGAAGAGTAAGGCATCCGTGGTGCCAGGAGCTGCATCCTCAGCCTTGGCGAACAACTCGGCTGCTGAGGCATAGTTCCCGGCGCGGAAATCGGCCAGGGCGCGCTCATAATCAGGCGAGGATTGGGACCGCCCTCCCGCAAGGAAAATGAGGAGCCCAGCCAGCAAACAGCCGGCGACGCAGCGCAGGTGCGTCTTTCGAACGCCTGTTGTTCTGCCGCTCATCTCACCGCCGGTGGGTCGATCGTTCTGCGTATAAATGATGCTGCCGGCAATTAAACACGATTGGGCATTAGCTGCCGGCTTTCAGGGCGAACTCGCCCAAATAGCCGTTGATGCTCGGCATCAGGTCCTGCCACTGGTGCTGGAAGTCCAAGCCCGAGTATTCATAATCCAGGGCAGTAGCCAGAGACGAGCTGCGCAGCGGCACGAAGGGGCCATACCAGCGATATGACCCTGGATGCGCATCCTCGGGCAAGCGCGCCTTGCGCGCCTGCACCTCGACCAAGTTGGGGATGCTCAGGCGGACGGCGTCGCCTTGCTGCGTGAAGCTGATCGCGACCCGATGCACGGCGGCGATCTTGCCCAGCGCTTGGGAATACTCCCGCTGCCACAAAGCCACGATAGCGTGTAGCTGGGCGTCGGAGGCGCTCGAATCGAGATAAAGCGCGGTGCGGCGCGGGCCGTCGTAGGCGCTGAGGTTGGCGTCACCCACCACCACCGCCGCCACCTTCACGCCCGCCAGCGAGGTGCCTTGATAAACGCCCCCTGTGATACGCCAGGCGAGAATGGCTTCCCTGCCTGCCGTCGTCATCTGCCCCGAATAGAGGCAGCCGCACGTGTACACTTCGTTGGAGCGCGCTTCAACGTAATCTCCGCTTACCGCGGGAGGGTCGCCCGCGGCCAGCGGCCACGCGCATAATAAGTTGACCAAAATCGCTGTCGCCAGAACTTTCATGGGGAATTACCTCCAGGCTAAAGCGTTCAGGCTTTCTGCGTCGCTCGGAGAAAGGAACAATAATGCGGCACAACCTGCGCCGGGATTTTACAATCCCAGCTAATTCTCCTATACACCTTGTCGCTTCAAGTTGCAATGCCCCCGCTTGACAAAAGCCGTCCTATCGGCTACAGTAGTAGCGTATGGCTGAGTACGCAAAACTCTCAAGGATGAGTGGCAGTTGGGTGACCTACCCCACCCGCGTGACCGTAAGCCCCCGCTGCAGCAAAAAGGTCTTTACAGCAGCGTTTGCAGTGGACATCGACTTTCGATTCTCGACTGTCCTCCGGACTGCGGAATGAGAATTCTTTTTTGCCCGAACGACGCGGGAATGTCCATGAAAACAAAGGGTCGGGGCGGAAAACTCGCGAAGGAAGCTGGAATCTATCTGAAAACAAAGGTAGTTACGCGTTCAAGCCGGGAATGTAGATGAAAACAGGCAAGTTAACTGCTCGACGCAGCGAGTAGTACGGGCCAAGCATGACATAAAATCCAACCCTAGGTCGCACCAATCCTGCCGCATAATCGGACTTAGTGTCTCCTTCAACTCGAACCTATGACTTGGTCATTATCGTCGACCGGACACCAGAGGCAGTACTGAAGAACCAACCCTCTCCCAGGGGAGAGGGTGGACCGCGTCCGGCGCTTTCACCAGCCGGGGCGGGCCGGGTGAGGGGTTACTTCCGTTGCCAAGCCAAGCGTCCCGGCCACATAGTGGGGGCGTGGCTGGCAACGCGGGCAGAAGTGGCTGCTGCGCCCGGCGATTACGATGCGCCGGATGGGGCGGCCACAGCGGAGGCAAGGTTCGCCGGTCCGCTGGTAAACGCGGAGGCGCGGCTCGTAATTGCCGGGGCGGCCCTCGATGTCCACATAATCGCGGAAGCTCGTGCCCTGGAGCTTGACAGCGTGCTCCAGGACTTTCCTGACCGCCCGGAAAAGGCGGCGGGCTTTGCGGGTGGAAACCCGGCCGGGCTGCGCCAGTGGATGGATGCGGGCCACAAAGAGCGACTCATCGGCATAGATGTTGCCGAGCCCGGCCAGCAACTGTTGGTTCATCAGCCAACTCTTAATTGCGCCGCGGCGGGCGCACATGGCCTTCAGAAACTGCTCCTCGGTCACCTGCTGCGCGTCCGGACCCAGTCGGCCGAACGCAGCTTCCAACTCCTCACGCGTGCAGCAGCGTATCCTGCCGAAGCGCCGCACATCGCGAAAGCGCAACTCCTCGCGCTCGCCAAGCGACAGCAGCACGTGGGTGTGCGGCTCGAGCGGGATCTCGCGCGCGGAGACCGTGAATTGGCCAGTCATTCCGAGTCGCACCAGCAGATAACGCGCCGGCCGGTTTTCGGCGCTGAGCTCGAGGGCGAGGGCCTTGCCTTTGCGCTGCACGGAAACGATGGCGCGCCCCTCGACCTCGGCTGCGAATTGCCCCGGCGACCCAACAATGACGCCCGGATGGCGGACCTCCACGGCCAGGATGCGGCGTCCCAAGGCGCGCTTCCGGAGGCCCTGCGAAACGGTTTCGACTTCAGGGAGTTCGGGCATCTTACCGCCAACCACTATCGGGTGATCGGGAGATCGGGTGAACAAAGAGCAGAACTGCGTTTGTGGAGATCGGGCAAATAATGTGCCGGCTCGTCGGCTGATGTCATCGGTGGTTGAAAAGGAAAGCTCCAATTCGGCTCACTCGACCTACGGTTCGCCCGATCACTCCACTACCGTTCTTTGTTCACCCGATCACCCGATCTCCCGATAAGTTCATTCGTACCGCAGTGCCTCCATCGGATCGAGCTTCGAGGCTCGGCGCGCCGGCAGGAAGCTCGCCAAGGACGCAATCACAGCCAGCAGCGCAATCGCCAATGTCAACGTGGTTGGGTCATAGGGCTTCAAGCGAAACAGCAATGAGCCGGCCCAGCGTCCGGCAACCAGCGAGAGCGCAGTCCCCGCTAATACGCCGATCAGCAGCAGGCGGCCCGCTTCGCGCATCACCATGCCGACCACCTGCGCGGGTTGCGCCCCCAGCGCCAGGCGGATCCCAAGTTCGTTACGGCGGCGCGCCACCGTGTAGGAAATCACGCCATAGAGCCCCACTATCGCCAACAGCGCTGCCAAGATGCCAAAGAATCCCGAAAGCATCGCCATCAGGCGCTCCCGTACCAACCCGTTGTGTATCCAAGTCTGAAAATCACCCGCCGCCGTCACAATTTCCGGATGCTTCTCGGCGATCTTCCGCTTCACGGTGGCTATCACCGCGGCCGATGGAGCATTCGAGTGGATCATCATCACAGTCCAGGGGCCTTGCGCCGGGAACTGTGAAGCCGGCGCGAAGGCCATGGGTGGCGTCTCGCCGCGCAGGTCGTTGTATTGCGTATCTGGGATGACCCCGACGATGTCGTAGACCGTGGAAGGATAGTCCCCCTCTTGCTCAGTGCGCAGCGCCTTTCCGATGGGGTTGGCCCCGCCCAGAAACCGCCGCACGAAAGTCTTGTTCACCACGGCCACGCGCTCGGATCCCACGCTATCGTGCTGGTCGAAATCGCGCCCTGTGATCAGGTGAATGCCCATTGTCTCGAAGTAGCCTGGACTCACCCAGGTGAACTTCGATATTCCCTCGACGGATCCGACGTGAATCTCGTGCTCCCAACTGCCTCCGAGAAGCGGTAAATTCGTGGTGGTTGCCGCGCCGAGCACGCCCGGCACCGAGCGCACATCCTCCAGCAACTGGCGCTGAAACTCCGCGTAAGCATTAGGAGCAACGTGGGACTGCTGAAATGCCATGATGGCAGCCGTGATGCCGGCTTCGCGCATGCCCGGGTCGAAAGTCATCAGTCTGCGGAAGCTGCGCACGAAGAGCAACGCCCCTACCAACAGAACCAACGAAACCGTGATTTGCGTGACCACCATCGTGTGCTGCATGGAGAAATGCCGGAGATCGCTCGTCAGGCCGCGCCCAGCGGTTTTCATCGCGCTTAACGGCTCCGTATGGGTCGCGCGCAGGGCCGGGACCGCTCCGAAAACGATGCAGGTGAGAGCCGCCACCGACGCCGCAAAAAGCAGGACTCGCCAGTCGGTCGCGAGGGGCAGGTAGAGGGTGTTGCTTTCGGTTGAAAGCGACCAGACCAGGATCCGGCTCAGCCACTGTGCCAGGACGACTCCCAGGGCCGCCCCGCCGCCCGCCAAAAGACCGCTTTCCACAAGCAACTGCCACAGCAGCCGGGCCCGCGAGGCGCCCAAGGCCAGGCGCACCGCCATCTCATGCTCGCGCGTGCTCGCGCGCGCCAGCATCAGGTTGGCCAGGTTCGCGCAAGCAATGAGCAGCACCAAGCCGGTAATCCCCAAGAGCAGATACAACGACGAGTTGTATTGCGTGCGGAGTTGACTGACGCCGCCCGAAGCGGGGTACGCTGCCAGCCGGAACCGCTTGTAGGTTTCGATCGAGTTGGGCGTGCGGCCCGTGGGGGCCGTCGCCTCGAAGATACCAGGACTCACCGTGTCCAGCCACGCCGAGGCGCGCCGCAGGTTCCACCCCGGACGCAAGCGCCCCATGACCGCGATGTCGAAAACATCGCGCCGCAATGGCTCCTTCGGCTGGCAGAAGGGGAGGACAATGTCGAAGCTGTCGCCGACCGCCAGGCCGTAAAACTGGGGCGGAGTCACTCCGACGACTTGCACCAATTCCCCATCAATTTTGAGGCTGTCGCTGGAGCCAACTTCGCGCCCCCCCATCTCGCTTTGCCAATAGGAGTAACTCACTACGGCGCGCGACGCCGGACACTCACTTTCGTCTTCGAGCGAGAGCATGCGGCCGCGCCAGGGCGAGACGCCGAGCACGCGGAAGAACTCGCCGCTGACCCAATTCGCCCGCCGCCAGCGGGTTTCACTCCCTTGACCCACGCTTACTCCGTCCGCGGTCCAAGCGAAAACACCCGAGAACGGCTCGTGATGTTCCCGAATCTCCTGCCAAATTGGGCGCGTCAACTCCGGGTACTTGCCGGGATTGACGCCCATCCCGCCGTTCCCACCCACGATCTGCACCTCTGCCAGTTCTTGCGGGTTTTGGATCGGCAAGCTACGCAGCCGAATAGCATCGAGCAACTGAAATATCGCCGTGTTCGCGCCAATTCCCAGGCTAAGCGAAAGCACAGCCACGGCACAGAAGCCGGGGTTCTTCACCAATACGCGCAGGCCATAGCGAAGGTCTTGAATAAACGTTGCCATTAAGCTCCTCGAGGGGAGTTAGACGTGAACGTGCAGCTTTCAGCCCTCGGGTGGGATGTCGGGCAATTTAGCCGCCACTTCGGCTCTTCGATAAGTCCTTTAGTAGCCAAGCGATACAGAAGAATGGCTTACTCAACTGGGAAGGGACTGTCCGGTTTTGGGATTCGCCCGTCCGCAACTGGGACAGCCTTGTTTTTCGGGAGGGCGGACCTCACGGGCTACACAGCTACCTTGATGTCGCTCCCTTCGACATGGACGGGGTAGGTAACAACTTTGAGGGAACTGTTCCCGAGCACCTCGCCACTGCGGACGTTGTACTCCCACTGATGCCAGGGGCAAATGACCACCTCGCCCATGAGTTCTCCTTCGCCGAGTGGTCCGCCCTGGTGCAGGCAGGTGTTGTCGGTGGCGTAGATTGTGCCCTCCACATTGAAAAGAGCAAGCGTCTTTCCACCCGCCTCGACGACCTTCGCCGATCCCGGAGCAAGTTCAGAAAGGCTTGCAACTTTGACAAACTCCGCCATGTGCGCTTCTCCTAACCGATTTGGACCATTTCCGGTGTTCCCGCCTTTCCGATGCGCACGGATTTCTTGAACTCTTCCACCATGCTCTCTTCCAGGCGGACCTTCGTGGGCCGCTTGCTCAGGCTCATACTGTCAATCTTCTCCTGGAGCTTCAGGAGGGCATAAAACAGATTCTCCGGCCGCGGAGGACAGCCGACTACGTAAACATCCACGGGAACGATCTTGTCCACGCCTTGAAGCACCGCATAGGTATTGAATGGGCCACCCACGCTGGAGCATGCGCCCATGGAGATGCACCATTTGGGGTCGGGCATCTGCTCCCAAATGCGTTTGATGGCGGGCGCCATCTTCAGCGTCACTGTACCGGACACAATCATCAGGTCAGACTGGCGCGGGCTGGGGCGAAACACTTCGGCCCCGAATCGCGCCATGTCAAAACGCGAGGTGGTGGAAGCGATCATCTCGATGGCGCAACAGGCCAGACCGAAGGTGAGCGGCCAAAGGGACGACTTCCGCGCCCAATTGAAAATCTGGTCCACTGTGGTGATAATGAAATTCCGTTCAAAGCGATTCTCAACCCATGCCATACGCCTGCCTCAGCCCCTCTTTTCGAAATACTCAGGATTGCCGCGGAGCCCCTGTCCCAGCCTTTCATTATACGCCTCGTTGACTTCTGCTGACACTTGCGATTTCGGGCTGAATTGAGGTTCATTCGAACTGCGTCTTGGCCCAGAAATCGCTCGAGGTCAGGACCGGAACGACTTCAAATTCGATCAGGTCTTCCCATCGACGCACCCATGCGTCCAGCAGTTCGGCGTGCGGCGCTTCCATGATCTGAAAACAGCGGGTGCCCGTCGAATCCACCCAGCTGGCGTGGTAGAAAACGCCTTCCGGCAACATTCGACCGTTGCGCTTGAACCTTTCACCCACCAGCCGAGGATCGCCATGTTTGAAGCGTTCAATGACCACAAACAGCATTTGGGGAAGTCCACCTCGATCGCGCCAAACTTCAAACTGCGCCATTCCCTGCACGCGGGCGCTCGCCTCTGACCCACACCCTGCGAGCGGCCGCTTGACCCAAGTGGACGCGTTTCCCGCCGAAGTCCAAAGTCAGGGTCTCGTCATAATTGCGGCTCACGACTTGGAACTGCGCGTCGGGGCGAAGTCCGAGCCCATCAAAGTACTCGAGCAGGGCACGATCTCTTTCATACATGCCGGTCACCTTCACGCGCTTTCCCTCGGGCACTTCCGCCAGCAACATCAGACCCGACTTGCGCCGGTCGGCGGCACGCGCGCCGATTTCGTTGCCGTGCGGGCAGGGGCCTTCCTCGCCCAACTTTTGAATCAACTTCCTCTCCATGTCGTCCGAAACCGCGTGTTCCAGCCGTTCCGCCTCGTCGTGAACCTTGTACCACTCCATTCCCAGCATCTCTGTCAGCATGCGTTCGATCAAGTGGTGACGTTTGCGAAGCCGATCTGAGATTTGCCGGCCGGCGGCGGTAAGCGAGATCAATCCGCCGGCTCCGACTCTGATCAGTTTATCCCGTTCGAGACGCCTCAAGGCCAGGGCCACGGCAGGCGGGGTAATTTTCAACCACCGCGCAATCGTGGCGGCGATCACCGGCTCTTCTTCAGACTCCGCTTCAGCAATAGCCTTCAGGTAATCTTCTTTGGAGATGGTCAGTTTCATCTTTTCGGGGCCCTTCCATTTCGGCGAGGTTACGGGCCCCCTCCACCTTGCGAATCAGGCTTGAGCTTTGTTCATGCCAACCTTCGCGCTTTCCCCATAATGCCAAGGATCGGGGAAAATGGCAATCAAGCATGGTAGCAGTTCAGTTACGTGTCGAATTTTAAAAGACAGGATGGGCTTGGCAACCGCTCATCAATGATGTGCGTCCCAAGGATCGGGGGAGTCAAGCAAGAGCAATAAGACTCAAGCCCGCATTGTCATAAGGGTGTACAACTTCTGATTGCTCGAGGTGGAGTGCAGGCATGAAGCTCCGATCTCCGGGCGACGCACCCCTGTTTTGTGTCGCCAGTCTGTTTTTGCTTCCAATAACCTTAGTTGGCCAAAAACCCGTCTCGCACGTGCGTGCGGTGAGGCTGAGTTACGTCAGCGGCACGGTAGCCGTGAAGCGGCCGGGCGCAGCCGAATGGGCTAAAGCGCTCGTGAATGCGCCAATCCGGGAAGGCTTCCAGATATCAACCTCGGCTGACAGTTTTGCGGAGGTGGAATTTGAGAATGGGTCCACAGCCCGTCTGGGTGAACTCTGCCAGTTGACCTTCGACCAACTGGCCCTGGATGCCGAGGGCGACAAGCTAAACCGGATGGCGTTCGAGCAGGGGTACGCCACCTTCCATTTCCTGCCCGAGAACCGTGACGCCTACAGCGTGAAGATCGCCGACGCTACCCTGACCCCCCGCGGCAAGAGTCTGTTTCGGACGGACCTTGAAGAGGGCCATGTACGTGTGGAGGTGTTCAAGGGCTCGGTTCAAATCGTGGCGCCCTCCGGCTCCGCGAAACTCGGCAAAGACAAGATTCTGGAATACAATACGGGCACAGTTGAGGTGGCCTTCAGCACCCGGCAGGGAATCATCAAGGACTCCTGGGACAAGCGGCGCGAGCACCGGATTCGGAAGCGAGCTTGGCGTTGACCGATATCTGCTCGGAGTCGATCGTTGCGACGCCCCGTGCTCTAGCGGGGGCATCCAGCCCCGGGGAGATTTGAGTGTGAAGCGGCTGGAGCTAAACCAACAAAAGTCCGGCCCCCAGTGTCAAAAGCGTGTATAATGTTTAAATCCTGCGGGGGAGGGCACCCATGAGACTCCGATCCTCTGGCAACGTTATCCTGGTCTGCGTCGCTAGTCTGTTTTTGCTGGGAATAACCTTATTCGCTCAGCAACCCGTCTCGCACGTGCGTGTGGTGAGGCTGAGTTACGTCAGCGGCACGGTGGCCGTGAGACGGCCAGACGCAACCGAATGGGCTAAAGCGCTGGTGAATACGCCCATCCAGGAAGGCTTCGAGATATCGACCTCGACCGACAGTTATGCGGAGGTGGAGTTCGAAAATGGCTCCACAGCCCGTCTGGGTGAACTCTCCCACTTGGCCTTCGACCAACTGGCCCTGGATGCCGAGGGCGCCAAGCTAAACCGCATGAGGTTTGAGCAGGGGTACGCCACTTTCCATTTCCTGCCCGAGAAACATGACGCTTACAGCGTCAAGATTGCCGACGCGACCCTGACTCCGAGCGGCAAGAGTCTGTTTCGGACGGACTTTGACAAGGGCCATGTGCGTGTGGAGGTGTTCGATGGATCGGTTCAGATCGTAGCCCCCTCCGGCTCCGCGAAACTCGGCAAGGACAAGATTCTGGAATACAGCACGGGCACAACTGAAGTGGCCTTCAACCCCCGGCAGGGAATCGTCAAAGATTCCTGGGATAAGTGGAGCGAGGGGCGAGATTCGCAGGCGAGCTTGGCGTTGGCCGATCAGGCGGTTGCGGCTCATGGGCCGGTCTACGGGTGGAGCGATCTGGATGCTTATGGCGAGTGGGCCATGTTTCCGGGTTTCGGCTATGGCTGGTCACCCTTTGCGCCGCTGGGCTGGGCTCCCTACAGCATGGGGATGTGGGGTTGGTACCCCGGCATGGGTTACACCTGGATCTCCCTCGAACCATGGGGCTGGTTGCCCTACCACTACGGCAGTTGGAATTATTCTCCCGACTTTGGTTGGTTCTGGATACCAGGCAATTTTGGGTTCTGGTCGCCCGCCTTGGTCTCGTGGTATATGGGACAGGGTTGGGTCGGATGGGCGCCGTTGGGATTGAGTTCCCAGTTTGGCCTAATAAAGCCCGTCACGACCGCATCCCCAACTGCAATTCAGACCGGCCAGATCATTTCTCCCGAGAGCGTGGGCCACGCCGGATTTAAGGAAGGGACCTTGTCGGAGCATCTGCCTTTCCAACCTGGTGCGGGCGCCGCCCTAATCGGGACTCCATTGGCAGCGGGGGCGGGAGCGCCATTCGCCGCGCCTCGCGGCGGCGCGCGTACGTTGGCGCCTTCCTCCATTCTGATGGGTGGCGCAGTGGACAAAGAGAGCGCGCTGCTGCGCGGGCGCTCGCTGCGCGAGCCTTTGCGCTTCCGCTCGGGCACGACCCTGGGCGGCCGGTATGAAGTGGGTGGTACTGTGGGTGAATTCCACGGTGATGCTTTCGAAGGGATGGGCAGAAGCGAAGGAATGAATGCGTCCCAGACTTCCCCGTTCACCCGTGGTAATGGCCAGCCCACGCTGAGCATCTTGCCCCACGGTCAGGCCGCAGAGTCCTTGCGCGTCGGTGGCGACGAGATGATGCAAGGTGGCGGTGCCGCTGGTCTGCCGACTACCGCGCCGCCCAGCGCGACCGCCCCCAGCGATTCGCACGCCGCGAGCTCTAGCGGTGGGCATCATTAGGGCACAAAGCGCTTTGGAATGGCCAACTAGCTGAGCCTTTCTGGGGTGGCGCATAGTTAAGAACCATTGGACGAGCCAGCCGCGAATTCGGATGTAGAATAGCAAGCATGCACCGCATGGCTCTCCTGTTCTGCTACCTTCTCTTGTCTCCTACCCTTTATGTTGCCTCGGCGTGGGCAGCCAATATCGAGCGCCCCGCCGCGCACACCATAACTGATTGGCAGCTCAAGCCTTCTCTCAAGTACGATGCTCTTTGCCTGCTCAACGCGCTCAGTGGCGACCCGTACTATCTGCACTACTACCCAGCCGAATACGATCATTTTCATCCGCTCTTCTCTGCCGAAGAGCAGGCGGCTTTTCAGCAGTTGAAGCACGTCTTTAAGGATGAGGGTGGCGGCATCGTCTCGGCAAAACTGGTTCTGTACTACTCCGTTGTCAGCGACGAAACACTGCCTGAAATGATCCGCACGGCGCATGATAGCTCCGTGATGGAAGCGGCGTTGAAGAAGACGCCGTACTGGAGTGAGGGGGAATGGAAGAACTACGAGGAGGCGCGGCCCGCGCTGGAGACAGCGCTGCGCGGCTTGAATCGTGTCGGCTTTCCGGTCTACTGGACGCAATCGGCGAAGCCCAAAGTGGAAAGGCGCATCACAGAACTTTCTCCCGATCTGCCCAAGTACAACATCGTTCCGGTCATCGAACGCTATCTCGGCTTTCCTCTTCCCTCGCAAACCATTACGGTTTACCTGCTGGCTTACTCTGAGCCCCACGGCATCCGCATTACCGGGCTGCGTTTCTTAACTCACGCGTCCTACCCTTTCGGGATCGTGCTCCGCAACGCGATCCACGAATCCATGCACCCTCCGTACAATGCCAATGACCCTGCGGTCCGGCAGGCCGTCGGCCTGCTCAGCCGCGACCCACTGGTCGCAGACAAAGTGCAGCACCACGATCCCTCCTTCGGGTACAACACGGCCTCCGGCTATATCGAAGAAGATTCGGTGCAGGCGCTCGAGCAGATCGTCAGCGAAGAGGTCGGATTAGCACGCGATCCGCGCCGATACTGGCAGCAGCAGGACGGTGGGATGCACGTGCTGGCCGCGGCGATCTACGTCGAATACAAAGATGCCCTGAAGCAAGGGCCACAGTCGTATTCCCGCTGGTTGGTCCACGCAGTGGAGAATGGTCAACTGCGCGGTGAAAAACTCCGAACGACCATCAACAACTTTTTCTCTGCCAGTCCTCCGCAATGAGCAGGGCGGCGTGGTCTGGTGAAAGCGCAGTGGCTGGGAAGGTGTGAAAAAATCGACCAGCCGTGTCATTCCGAGCGAAGCGAGGAATCTCGCTCTGGGTTGGGGGCATAGAAGTCCAATAAGCAGAGCGAGATTCCTCGCTTCGCTCGGAATGACACGGGTCTGGGGCTTCGCCGCACGACAGGCTCGAATTCTTTCACACGTTCTGGCTAATGGGGCGCGCTAGGGGACGGCGATGGTTTCAAAGTGCAGTTCCATGCCGAACCCCCGACCGCCGCTCCGATGTGAACGATGGACACCCAGCGCTCCAGTTTGTGGTGACTGTAGCGGTGCAAGAGATAAGAGACTCCAATCGAGGTTGCCGCGCCTGCCACCTCAATGCCGGCAAAAAGCGGCTTGTTATCCACGATCTCGTTGGTGAGAAGCCATTCGTTGACTCCGCGGCCGCGAAAGTGCCGCGTTGATACGTAGTCGAAAGCGCGCCCGGCACCGACCCCTGCAAAAAGCCAGATATTGTCCTTATCCCAGAAGTGATGGCTTCCCTTCACGGCCGGGGAAGAAACAGACGACTGCCGGGTGCTGCTGCCACGCTTGGCGGCTGCGGCATCCTCTTGGGCATTCGTGGTGGGAGCCAACAATAAAACGCCGAGCAGAGCAGCAAGGACGATGGTTCGCGCGGATTGCCTCCGGGAGGGCAGGTAAGGCGCCATTTTGGGAATTCCCCTTTCCAGTCCCATGGGGCGTTGTCTGCGGCTGCCGCGCACGGCTTGTTAAGCCCCTTTGTGGCCTATCTACAAATACTTCAATAATTCATCCAGCGTCTTCTGCACACCTGCGTAAGGGTCACCGGGCCCTTCATATTCAATCGAATATATCCCCTTGAACCCAGCTCGCTTAGAGATCTCGACGCACTTGGGAAAGTCGAACTTGGTTTCCTCCCCGGCAGCGTCAAAATCCAACCCCTTAGCGTGGCAGACCACATGCGCGTAAGGAAAGAGGACTGCCAGCCCTTTCTCGCGCGTTTCTTCATCCGGAAAGTTGCCGAAATCGGGGAGTGACCCCACCGCGTCCGTGCCTGCCTGTTTGAAAAGTCTCACCAACTCCTCTGGATGTTCCGAGCCCACGCCGCCGTGGTTCTCGATGATCACGCCAACGCCCTTGGGCCGGCCATAAGCGGCCAGGCGCTTGTACGACTCGACGGTCGGCGACAGGTCTTCCGGATTCATCTTGCCTGGATCGCACCGAACGGACTTGCAGCCCACGGCAAACGCGATATCGATCCACGCTTTCGCGCCGTCCACCGCAGCATCGCGCACTTGCTTGTCCGGATCGGAAAGCCCGCCACCCGTCCACAGCTCTTGAATGTCGACCGGAATGTTCACCAAGTGCGAGTGGGTTCTCACCAAACGGCTCTTGAGTTCCAGAAGATAAGTCTTTTCGGTGGAAGCGAAGTGAGGGGCGCAAAACTCCAGGTTGTGAACCTTGTAGCGCTCGGCGATCATGTCCGGGAAATCGAGCAAAGCGAGCATATCCCCTGGCAGGGTGAAATCCTCCTCGCGCGTGGCTTGAAAGTAATTATGAAGGCTCCAGGTGGAAATGGAAATGCGACTCCGTTTGTCTAACCTTTCGACGCTGGCAGGGTGGCGCTTCGTCTGTCCCCAGAGTTCGCTGGCCAAAGCCAATGCACCGGCACCTCCGGCAATATGGGTGAAAAAATCTCTACGAATCATTCTTTCTCCTCCCAGGGATCAGGCCAACAGGTTGCTGAAAAAGGCATTCTCGCGGCGTCCCGAGCATGTAAAGCCTGAGGCCGATCCCCTCGATGTCAGGACACTGGCACTGAAGAGGACCCGGCGCCTTATTGAAAACACAGGGGTTATGCGCCGCCCTTGGGGAGAGGAGTCGCACATAGCCGAAGATCGATGACCCGCCGTGGCGGGAGTACTGACGACTCGCTCCGACTGACATGCTAACACCGTTTTTCAGTGGCCTGCCAGACTTTTAGCGGCTACGGTCGGGGTTTTATAGGTGGAATCATTATCTATAGAAACCGTAATTATTCTATTGACATGCGAAGAGTTCTGCCCTAGAGTATCCTCATATTTGAAACGTGTGCTTGGTCGTTGGGTAGGGGCGACCGGTCACGTGGGTGACACACACCTCTGCGCCCATCGAGTTGGCGCCAGCCGTGGGTTTGTCTTAACGACCTCGCAGAGGGACTGGCGAAGAGAGTATTACCGCGCTCTCTTTGGGAGAATGGCTCCGATGGGTTCCCTGCACTTTCGCGCCTTCCAGGCCCCGGCGCTCCCGTGTCTGGCAATCGTCCTTTTCCTGCTTGTTGTCTTTCTCGAGCACCGTCGGGAGCGTCTCCAGCGCGAAAAGAACAACGTTGATTTGCGGTGGTTTTCGGAGCTTCATCTATTCAGTAGAGCTCTTGCCGAAAGTCCTGATCCGAAGCAGATGGCCGGCAAGACCTTGCAGCGGACCACTGAGATATTCGGCAGCACAGACTCCTACATTTTAGTTCAGACGGTCGGGTCGGACGCGATTAGTGATGTGTGCGCCCAAGGACTCAGCGCGCGAACTGTCGAGCGGCTGTCCAATGAGCCCTTGCGTTCCTACTTGGCCTCATGCGGAGAACGGTGGGGGAATCTACTGGTATTCCCCGACCTATCCCTTCCCGCTGTGGGGGTTGCCTGGCAACGCGACGTGCTTTTCCAAGAACTGCGAGAGGTTTGCGTCAGGGAGGGGCTGCGGACTCTCCTGCTGGTTGGGTTGCAGGTCCGCGATACCTCATATGGCGTGCTCCTGATGGGAAGCCGCAGGCCGAGAATGTTTCGCCCCATAGAACTGCGTTTGCTCTTGGCTATTGGCGAGAAACTTGGCGTGGCAGTGGAGAATTGGTCGTTGCACCGAGCGGCAGAACGACACGACCAGGAACTCCGGATGCTGCACCGTGTGAGTGAGTCGTTGCGCTCCACTTTCGACCTCGAATCACAGGTGGAGATCCTCCGCCAGGAGCTGAAAGGGGTGCTCGGCACAACCAACTTTTCCTTGTCTGTGCAGGACTCGCCGGATGGTCCTCTCAAGACCGTGGTGCCCTTCCAAACTCCCGAGGCCGAGGACACGCACACGCCTGGAGCGGCGGGGGTAGATGGACTGGCGGAGTTCGTCTGTCAGGGACGCAGCCCGCTGCTGCTCAACCAGGAGCTCCCGGCTACTGCGCGTCGCCTGGGAATCAAACCCGTAGATAGCCGGCTTCGCACCTGGTGCGGAGTCCCCATTCATTTCTCGGATGGCGCCTTGGGTGTGCTGGCAGCCGGGGACTTCGACCGCGAAAACACCATCGATCAGGAACAGTTTGCGCTGATGCAGGTTCTTGCCGACGAGGCCGCGAGCGCGTTCGAGAACGCCCGCCTTTTCCAAAAGGAGCGACGACGCTCGAACCATTTGGCGCTGCTGAATGAATTGGCCCAGAAAGCAGCTTCGGTCCTCAATCCGAACGAGCTTCTTGACAGTATCTGTGGCGAGGTCCGGAGCGCCTTCGAGCGCGACTTGGCGCGGATTGAAGTGGTGGACCACCAAAACAGCGAGCTCGTCGTGGAGGCGCAGTCGGGTTACGGAGCGGAACTATTGGGCCGCCGAGCCCGATGCGGTGAAGGGCTTTCCGGCGCGGCGGCAATGAGCCGTGAGCCCGTGCTGGCCAATTCCGTGCTGCGCGACCTGCGCTACGTGGCGTTACACCCGGGCGTTCGGTCTGCCCTCAGCCTTCCCTTGAGGTATCGCGACGATCTGCTGGGTGTCTTGAGTTTGGAGAGCTTTCGGGAGCACAGCTTTTCTCAACAGGACGTGCTCACCTTGCAGTCTCTGGCGGACCAGCTTGCCCTTTCCCTCCGCAATGCTCGTGCCTACCAGTCGGCGCTGGACCAAGCCATCACCGACGGCCTGACAGGTCTCAAGACCCATCGCTATTTCATGGAGGCGCTGGACGCGGAATGGCGCCGGTCAACCCGCAGCGGCCGGCCGTTTTCGGTAATCATGATGGACCTCGACGGCTTTAAACGGGTCAATGACCATGGGGGCCACTTGGAAGGCGATAAAGTGCTGGCGGCTGTCGCCGCCCTGCTCGACACCCGATCAAGGCAATCCAATGTGGTGGCAAGGTATGGGGGAGATGAGTTCGCCGTTCTGCTGGCCGAGACAAACACGGAACAAGCGGAAATTCTGGCAGAGCGGCTACGTGGCGCCGTAGAAGCGGACCACTTCCTGCGCGCCCACGGAGTGACTGCCAGTTTCGGGATCGCCACCTTCCCGGACCACGGCGCGACCCAAGGGGAGATTCTCAGGGTGGCCGATTCCGGAATGTATCTTGCCAAGCACCGTAGCGGAAACTGCGTGAAGCTGGCGGCGCTGAGCCCCAAGGCCGGAGATGTGGAACGCGATCAGCGACTTCTGGAAGCGTATCTGGGAGTGACGGTGAAACGGATGTTCTCCACGGGCCAGGGGGACTTCAGCAACTACCGGCATAGGTTTGAGCGTATGTTGCGGGCATCCAACGGCGCCTCGCCTTCGCTTTTGGATACGATCACCTGCCTCGCATACACGATCGAAGCCAAAGACCCTTACACGCAGGACCATTCCAGGGAGGTCTCCCGCTTGGCAGCCGAGATTGCCACGGAGGCGGGATTATCCGAGGCAGAAATCGAGGAGATCCGTCTGGGAAGCATCGTTCACGATATCGGGAAGATTCATGTGCCTGACCACTTGCTCTCCAAGCCCACGCTCCTGACGCCGGAAGAGTACGAGATCGTGAAGAGCCATGCGCAATGGGGCGCAAAGATCGTGGAACCTCTGAAAATGACAACCATCGAGCGCATCGTGCGCCACCACCATGAGTCCTACGACGGGCAGGGTTATCCGGACAACTTAAAGGGGGAGCAAATCCCCCTTGGCGCGCGCATCATCGCCGTCGCCGACGCCTACCACGCCATGATTTCCGCTCGTCCCTTTAGGGAGGCTCGCTCCCCGGAAGAGGCCGTGGCCGAATTGCGCCGCTGCCGAGGCACCCAATTCGATCCCTGGGTGGTGGATGCATTCCTCCGCTCGATTCAGCCCCTCGACAGGGAGCGAAGCTCCAACTCCGTCGAGAGCTTGTTGCTTTGAAGCAGGGCATGCCCGATGCCAGGAAAGTGCTAAGGTGTGCCTGTGGGTTCTCGTTATTCCTTGAGGGAGTGATCCGCGAGAATCTGGTCCAGCCCTGAGCGAAAATCCCCAAGGGCCTCCTCAATGATCTTTTGGTGTTTCTCCACCAAGAGGGGCTCGGGGGCAGGTTGGCATTGGTCTGTGGGCGCCCGCGCAGATTGAGAAGGGGAATGCACGGGCTCCGCGCCAGCCACCTCTTGGGGTTGGCCTGTGTCGGCTTCCACACGCTCAAACAGGCGAGCGGCCTGTTGCAGACGACTCTGGAGCAAGTCCTGGAGGGCTTCCGCGTCAATGCGCTGCTGCTGCCGCGCGGCCACAGTCAAACCTTCGAGCTGCTTCTGGAAACCCTCCAGCAGGTGGTTCACATGCGTTTCCAGGCGCGTCTTGGCCTCCTCCTCCCATTCTTTTGCCACGAGGGCGGCCATCCCCACGCCTTTGTAGAGCCGGCCGGGTAATTCCTGAAGGGCCTCCTCGGCCCTGCTCCTTACCTCGGCCATCACTCGGGCGGCGGATTCGTCCGCCGTCGAGCGAATTTGAGCGCTCAAGGATTCCAAGAGCCCCTGCAAACTGGTTTGGATTTCCTTTTCCATCTCCTTGGTTTGCTGCGCCTGCATTTCCAGCAGCGTGGTGTGCAGCCGCTCGCGGAAGGTCGCTAAGTTCGCCCCGGCTTCGCTTTCCAGCGATGCCAAAGTCGAATCGCGGGCGGCTGCCAACTGCCTCTGTGTCTCATCAACGCACTGTTGTTGAGCGGATCGGAATCCCTCTTTCAGCAGTTCCAGAGCATCTCCGGCTTGTTTGTTAATGTCTCTGGCCACAATTTCCAGCGCTCCTTCGGCGGCGCCTTCGAGTTTTTCCGAAATGTCCCTGCCGGCTTTCTCCGAAAACTCGCCGGCAGTGGATTTCAATTCGGATTGAAATTGGGCGGTGACCGCCTGCGCCTCGGCGCGAAGCTTCGCAAGCACGGAGGCGGATTCGTCGGCCAATCGCGCGAGGCACTCTTCCGCCGCCTTCTTCGAACTGAGCTCGACCGTCTGGCGGGCTGCCTGGAGTTTCGCGACGGCCTCGTCGCTGGCGCGATTCAATGAATCCACGGCAGTGTCCACGCAGACGGAAATTGCCTTGGCGGCCGTCCCGGCTTCTTCCTTATAAATCTTCCTGGCCTGGGTTGCGGCGTTCAGAATCTCTGCCTGAGTTTCCTGGCGCATTCTTTCCAGGTCTTGTTGGGTGGAATCCTCGCTGCTCTTGTGGACGCGCTCGATTTGCGCCTTGAATTCTTCGAGTTGCTGCCGGGCAGCCTGTTCTGCCGACCCCTCGATTTGAGCACTCAGTGAGGGTGAAACGTCCTCCATGACTTTCCGGATGCGCGTATCCAGGGCGGCTGTCGCGTCTTTCACTAATTCATCGAGTTCAGCCTTGGCCTGATCTGTCGCGTGTTTGCACTGAGCGAGGGCCGCTTTGGAGAGGCTCTCAAGCGCCAGCGGCGAAAGACGATCGCCCATCTCCTTGGCGACATTCTCGACTATGCCGGCGGCTTCAGCCTGCAAACGCTGCTGCGTTTCATCGCACAAACGAGTGAATGCTGATCCCAGCCTTTGCTCTAATTCCTGGTCCAGCTTGGCGAGCGCAGCTTGGAGCTGTTTGCCACTCGCCTCTTCAACCCTCTTAGCCACTCGTTCAGCTTCAAATGTCCCGTCGAGTTGCGCCTCGCGGGCTTTCAAAAGAAGATTTTCCACTTCCACTCGCGCCGACTGCACCCGATCCGTAAGGGCGGTCAATTCCTGCTTGAGCGCCTGTGCCTCGCTTATCTTTTCTTGCAGGATCTTGAGGGCAAGCGGCTCCAGGGCTTGTGGATGCCCGGCAGGCCCTTTCGGAACCCCCATGGCTTCCTGTCTATGCGGTGCCGGTGGAGCCGGCGGGGCGGGCGCTTCGCCGGCGAAACGAGACAATGCATTCACCGCCATGTTGAATTGACTGACTCCACCATTGTGCTCTTTCAGCTCCGCCAGCGATCCGCGTGGGGCAAGATGCGGCGGTTCGACCACACCGCCCTTCTCAGCGGTTGTCGCGGGCGGCATCGGAGCCGGGGGCGCAGCCTGCGGGGTCGGGCTCTTCTGATCCCCCACGACGATGGGATGATCCTTCTGCCAATCCTCGGGTGGGAGCTTGACTCCCCAAACGTTCTGCGCTTCAAGCAATTCAACGCAGACTTCGTAAGGGTCCTCAGCAAAGCGTTTCGCACAAACCCTGTTGACCCGGGCCTTGGCGCTCCGGCCCAGCAGCGGGTTCTCAATAACAACTTGGTCGTCGGCGGCCAACTGATGGAAAGTGGCGATCCTGCCGCCGTGCTTGTTTACGCTGATCGTCCAGGTGTTTTCTTTGAAGGCCTGCCCCGCCGCGTCTGTTCCGCGCACAGTTATGGGAACTATGATCGAGAGGCGGGCACTCCGTCGCCCGACTACACCCGGAATATCGGATTCGTCAGGGTTCGGTTCCATATAGCTAATCAAAATGTTAGTGGATAGACCCAGGCAAGTCAACGGACCTGGGATGGTACGGAAGTACCGCGACCATCGGTGCCTCGGTGGTTCTAAAAGGGTTATCCGCCACAGCACAAAACTCTGAGTACTGGGGGACTTCCGCAGCGCCGTGCGCCGATGCGACGACCTATTCGATTCCTGCGTCATCTCCGGCGCGGGGTCGCCCCGCCATCACGCAAAGCGGGTTGGCCGATAAGCCTCGAGGGAGAGAGAGCTAGAGCGGGTGAGAACCAACTCGGAAATTTGCTGGGCGGTAACGGGAGCCAAGAGTATGCCGTGGCGAAAGTGACCAGTGGCCAGGATAAGATTTGGCACCTTGCTGTAGCCCAGAACCGGCCGATGATCCGGCGTGTCGGGCCGCAGCCCCGCCCAGGTGCGACGGAAAACGCAGTCTTTCAGGAAAGGCGCGAACCTCATCGCCTCTTTGAGGATGGATTGTAAACCTCCGGCCGTGACCGCCTTATCGAACCCGGCGTATTCCGCCGTGCTGCCCACCAGGACCCGGCGGCCAGCGCGGGGCACCAGGTAGTGGGTTCCGGCACGAACCACAAAGGGCATTTCGTGGGGGCATTCGAATTCCATCATTTGGCCACGACAAGGTCGCATGGGAAGCGCGAGCCCGGCCTGCGCGGCGAGCGCTTCCGACCAGCAGCCCGCCGCCAGCACGAAGCACCCTGCCGAAAAGAGCGTCGTTTGGCCGCCGGTATCACCGGAGTTGGCGCGAATTCCTTCCACACGGTTCTCGCGGACGCTCAATTCCTCCGCCGGGCAGTGGGCGTGGAATCTCACTCCCAGGCGTTGGGCGGCTGCGATAACGGCCCGCGTCAACTTCTCGTTATCCACCCAGTAGTCCTCAGAAACGCCGAGGGCAAGCCGGATCTCACTCGAAAGTCCGGGCATCCGGTGCTGAAGTCCGGCCGAAGTGAGCCTTTCCATTGGCAGGCCTGTACGCGTCTGGGTCCAGAAGAGCTTCTCGAGTTCGGCGACCTGCTCTTCTTCAACCGCTACCAGCAGGCTCCCTTCGCGACGAAAATTTACCTCCTGCCCGCTCAATTCCTCTATTTCTGAAATGAAGTCTGGAT
>Ga0187784_10000628_pt1 | contig 26305 bp, 23 predicted proteins | sample 1015_SJ02_MP15_2_FD_132964 | JGI IMG/M metagenome (GOLD analysis project Ga0187784, IMG submission 132964) | Tropical peat soil microbial communities from peatlands in Department of Meta, Colombia - 1015_SJ02_MP15_20_MG | ecosystem: Environmental > Terrestrial > Soil > Wetlands > Peat | place... | reverse complement strand
CGGCCACTCCGCCAAAGTTCTTGCTTATCTTTTCGACTTCTAAAATAGTTTCATCCATCATCGCTTCGGGAACAAAAACGTAACCCCCCTTCATCCCCCATCTTAACGTCCCCGACTCCGTCACCCCCTCTTAAATTAAGAGGGGGAAGGGGGAGTTATTAAGGGGAGATGGGAGATTACCCCACGTCCACCATCCTCTCGAATTGATGGTATTTTCTTCGCATATAGTGAAAGATGCCTTCGGGAAGGCCCACGACGCAGATAATGAGAATAGCAGAGTAGAATACCACCCTCAATGTCCCAACGGCACGAAGGACTTCAGAAAGAGGCATGAGAATAAAAGCCCCTATCACCGGACCGGCGAAGCTTCCCACTCCCCCCAGAACAGCAGCGGTTAGAGGTAAGATCGAATAATCCATTGCAAAGGCAGCCATTCCCACAACCTGGGTATAATGAGTCATGAAGGCACCGGCAAATGCCCCTGCCACACCGGCAATGAATACAGCCTGCGCCTTGAACCAATAGATGTTGATTGCCCCGCTCATGACCGCCCGATCATTATCTCGAATCCCTTGAAGCACCAGTCCATAATCTTCGTTGATCAACCTGCGGAAACCAAAAAGACAGACGAGCAGTGCAAGGACGGGAACATACATCTCAACCCAAATATTAGGAAGCGGAGAAAGAGCGCTCATCCCCTCTGTCCCCCCAAGAATTTTTGTCGTCTCAATGAATCGGGCGAGCAGTAATGGAAAAGTCAATGTGACAATGGCAAAGTATACCCCTCTTAGCCTGAGAACCGGAAGGAGTAACAGAGTGCTGAAAAGTGCACCGCCCAGCGCTCCTAAAGGAATACAAAGAATCGGGGGAAGCTTAAAAGCGTAGTTTAAATAGCCTGTGATATAAGCCCCGGCGCCAAAGAAAAGGGCTTGGCCTAATGAGATCAATCCCACGGAGGCCATTAAATCCCAACTCAAGGCAAGCAATCCCATGATACAGGTGATCATCAAGACCTTTTCCCAGTAGAGCCCAATCACTCCTTTCAAGAGAGGAAGGACGAGTAAGATTATGACAGGCAAGGCGCGAGGGAGTAGCAGATACAGCATCTCCCTGTAAGACGAAAGGGCGAAGATATCCTCGCACCTCGCCTTGATTCCCCGGTCCAAGCGCTCTTTACGATATTTCATAAATTCACCGACCTATAGAATAGACGATGAACGATAAACGTTATACGACAAACAGTTCATGGTTCATCGTTCATAGTTCATAGTTGCTGTTTACACTCTTTCCTCCAGCTCTTTAAACTTACCGAACAGACCTGAAGGCTTAATCGCAAGAACTAAGACGATCGCAGCCAGATAAACCACCATCATCCATTCAGGCTTAAAGTATGTACCGGTGATGATTTGAGCATATCCAAGGATCAGGCTTGCTACAAGAATTCCTGGAACACTTTCCAGTCCTCCAACAATCCCAACTGCCACGGCTATCAGCAACACCTCATATCCTGTATTGATTGAAATGATACCGAGAGGAAGAATGACAATGGCAGCGACAGAGGCCATTGCCGATCCAAAGGCTAAGCTGAGTGCCGCGGTCCGATCCGACTTGATACCGAGCGAGATCGCTGTCCGCTCATTCTGAGCGATCCCTCTAAATGCTAAGCCAACCCTTGTATAGTGCGTGAAGAAGTACAGGAAGAGAACCAATGCCAATCCAATTCCAATGATGGATAGTCGCTGATAATCGAGAGGAACACCGACGATCATGATCATCCCCTTCTTCAAATAAGGCAAGGTGAACTCGTAGGTGACAAATCCCAACCAACGGAATAGCTCCAGTATCCCAACCCCCAGAGCAAATGTGGCAATCACCTCGGACAACGCTATTCCCCGTACCCGCAAAAGAATAACCCAGTAAGTAATAAAACCGAGGAGTCCTGTAACACCGATGGTCACAATGATCGCCAGAACAAAAGGAAACTTGAGATAGTTGAGGAGCATCCAAACAACGAATCCGCTGAAAATATAAAACCCTCCGTAAGCAAAATTAGCCACACCGCTGATGCCGAAAGTAAGGCTGAAGCCAATGGCGGTCAGGGCCAAAATGACACTATTCACTAAACCGTAGATAACGATGCTGGGTAACATTTTTTCCAAGCTATGTGGATGAGACTGTCCTTGCAAGGAGTGAAGCGGTTGCGAGGCGAAGCCGAAGCAAACCCGTAGATTCCTCACCTCGCTCGGAATAGACTCCACAATCTCGCAGTTCAGCGAGACGGCCACGCTTCCGTTGGTCCCTCGCATGACAAGATAGAGCCAGGGATTCGGTTTTTCTAATTAAAAGGGGCGACCTGTTATTTAAGATCGCCCCTGAAATGCAGAACCAATTCTTACTTCTTCATATAAGGAGGAAGCTGGATTTTTCCTTCTGCAACGCCCTCCGGGAAGATAACCACCCTCTTCCCAGGTTTTACCCATTGAAAACCAACACCGAGGGCTGTTTCTTTGGGGTCGTAGCCTTAGATGACCTGATGATCTTTGCCGAACCTTATCCTTCCTATGGCTCCTTGCATATCTGTTTGTTCAAGAGCCTTGACCACTGCATCAGGTTCAACGGTCTTGGCACGTTCAAATGCGCTCGCTAACATATAGATTGAGTCGTAGCTCGGGCCTGGGCCATGACCGGAAAGTTCGGCCCTGGCTTTCTCCCCCCATTTTTTGCCGTAATTTTCATTGAAAGCCACTGATTTCGGCACGGCCTTCACCGGAATTGGCCCAACCTCGTAGACCATGTTTATCATTCCTTCCACTTCTCCTTCAAATACCTTCCAGGCATTCTCACAAGCAATCGGGCTAATAAAACCAGCGAGCAGAGCGGGAATTTGCATTGAACGAGCCTGCTTTAGCAAAATTCCGCTCTGGGGCATGTCAAATATGGGCACAAGGAGTTGTGCGTTTTGAGCCCTTACCTTAATCAGAGAAGGGGAAAAGTCGGAAGCTCCTGTGGCATAAGTATCGAAAGCGGCTACCTCCCATCCATTTTCTTTGAACCACTTTTCCAGGCCAGCCCCTGTCCCTTTCGCCCATAACACATCTTGCGTGATAATGCATGCCTTGTTGAAGCCATATTCCTTTTTTGTGAACCCCATGACGCCGCTTAGATACATAGCAAGGTACGGAGCATTGATGGCATTCCGAAAAATATATTTATACTTTTCATAATCCTCCGTGACCTTCTTCTGCATAAGCGGGGTCATGGCAATAGAGCAAATGTAAGGCAGTTTATACTTGGACATGAGATCCATGGAAGCCAAAAGAACCTCAGAACGGAAATTACCAAGGGCAATCGCATGGGGTTTCTTCTCCAGGATCAGCTTTTCTGCCGCTGTCAAAGCATCCTGAACCGGGATCCCAGGCTCATGTTCCCGGGTATCAATCGAATAAACTTCAACTTTGTGCTTTGTCTTCCCTACCTGCACGCCCCCTTTTGCATTGATCTCATCCCTTGCCATCTGAATCGCCATCCAGCCATCCCGTCCCTCAATAGAACCCAAGGCAGTAGGAACCCCGATGACGATCGGGTCACCGGGTTTTAGCTGTGAGTGAGCAGTATGAGGGGAAACCATGAGGACAGCCAACCCAAAAAACAGAAAGCCAAAGAAGAGTCCCTTTTTCATAACCCTATCCTCCTTTAAAATGATCTAGAAAAGTAAAGCTAACTATTGCAGAAATCAAATTCCTTGTCAATGCCTAAGCAAGGAAGATCGTGGAAGCCGTTGAGCCCGACATGGGACGCCGCAAAAACCGAAGATCATTGACAATACCCTTTTTACCCGTTACCGTTTTTACGTGCGAGCAGAATGAATATCAGCGGAGGACCTTAGATTCCTTCGGCCATCAGAAGGTACGCTGTAAACTATCTATCAAAAAAGGATGCGCCATGAATCTCCTGCCATATCTTTTTTCCCCTATCAAAATAAAGTCGCTTGAGCTGGTCAACCGGGTGGTTATGCCTCCCATGGGGACGAATCTCGGAAATCCGGATGGAACGGTGAGCGAAGCGAATCTTGCTTACATCATGCGCCGTGCCAGGGGAGGGGCTGGCCTGATCATCACGGAAATTTCCTCCGTCCATCCTAGCGGTTCGGCTATAGGGAACGAACTGGGATCCTATGACGACCGGTTTATTCCCGGCCTGAAAAAAATTGCGGACGCAGTGCACGCTGCTGGGGCCAAGGTGGCTTTGCAGCTCCATCATGCCGGACGCGAAAGCCTTGAACTTCTGCAACAAGGAAAAGCTGTTGCTCCTTCTCCAATCCCGTCTTTGATTTTCCATCTGACTCCGCGGGAGATCACCCGCGAAGAGATCCAAGAGATCATTGCCGCTTTTGGCGCTGCGGCTCGCAGGGGAGTAGAGGCTGGCTTCGATGCCGTGGAGGTGCACGGCGCCCACGGGTATTTGTTAACCCAGTTCTTATCCTCTCCATCCAATAAGCGTGAGGATGAGTACGGCGGCAGTCTGATCAATCGGAGCCGGTTCATCATCGAAGTATTACAGGAGGTCCGCAAAGCAGTGGGACCGGATTTTCCCATCTCCTTGCGCCTTTCCGTGGAAGAGTGCATTAAAGATGGTTACACGTTCGAGGATATCCGGCCCATTCTCCCTAATCTGGTTAAGGCCGGAGCGGATATGCTACATGCCTCTCTCGGCACGCACGGAAGTCCGGGGGGCATTACCAGTGCGCCCCCTGAATACCCACCGGGGTTCAACGTCTGGCGGGCCAACAAGTTAAAAGAGGCGGTTGGTCTTCCGGTGATTGCAGTCGGGCGATTCTCGGATCCTTCTTCAGCGAATGAAGTGATCGCCCGAGGGGAAGCAGACCTTGTGGCCTTTGGCCGTCAGTTTTTAGCTGATCCCGATTTTCTAATCAAAGCCAGAGAAGGTCGTCCCGAGGATATCCGTAAATGTCTTGCCTGCAATCAGGGCTGCATCGAACGCTTGATCCTAGGGGAAGGGAAAATCCGTTGCGCCCTCAACCCTGAGACCGGACAGGAAATGATTTATCCACAGGGACCAGCTACGGTCCGTCGTAAGGTATGGATCGTCGGGGGCGGCCCTGGCGGCCTCACCGCAGCGTATGAGGCTGCCCGTCTCGGCCATCAGGTAACCCTTTTCGAGAAGGTGGAGGAAACCGGAGGACAGTTACGCTTCGCCAGCCGGTCTCCCTTTAAGGACCACTATGGTAAGTGGGTCTCCTGGCTTACTTCTCAGGTTAAGAAGATGGGAGTCATCGTGCGTACGGGGGTGGAGGTAACAGAAAGTACCATTTCCGAGGGGAATCCGGAAGTAGTCATTCTGGCAATCGGAGGAGAACAGATCAAACCTAACATTCCCGGGATCGACCTGCCTTGTGTCTGTAATGCCTGGCAGGTTCTCAGTGGGGAGGTTCCACCGGAAAAACATGCCATCGTGATTGGCGGCGGACTGATCGGCATGGAAACAGCCGATTATTTGTGCCAGAAAGGAACGCAGGTCACTCTAGTCGAGGTTCTGAAACGGTCGCCGGTCCTCAAGATCACTTCCCACGGCTACATGCTACACACCCGGCTCAAAGAAGCGGGATGCCGGCTCCTTTTCAACACCACTTTGACTAAGATCGAAGAATCCTCTGTAACCGCTCTGATTGAGGGCAGAGAACAAATCCTCTCCCCGGTCGATCAAGTCGTTATAGCGGTTGGACTGAAGCCCCACGATGGACTGAAGGAGTTTTTACAGGCCAGAAAGATCCGTCACTTTATCATCGGTGACGCCCTTGAGCCCCGCAGAATTCTCGAGGCCAACGAAGAGGGAGCTCGGGCCGCCTGGAATCTCTGACATCATAGGGATGTGGAGACCAAAAGGGAGGACTAACTAGTAATGACGGCGATTGGTCAGTTGCAAGAGATCTATACGGAAAGGGGCAAGCGTGCCAGGCAATTGCACGATTCGGGCAAGAAAGTCATAGGCTATTTTTGCTGCTTCGTGCCGGACGAGATCATCACAGCTTTCGACATGGTGCCCTACCGCATCCAAGGCGACCAAAGCGCGCCGATAGACCAAGCGGACGCCTGTATCGAGCCGATGGCTTGTCCCTTTGCCCGAAGCTGTTTCAACCTGGCTCTCAACGGGGAATACGATTTCTTGGACGGCTTCGTCGCCCCCCATAGCTGCGATACCGTGGAACGGATGTACCATATTTGGCGTTACTATAAACCTGCTCCGTTCACTCATTTTATAAATGTCCCCCACATGATGGGGCCAAGCTCAGACGAGTTCTACCATAAAGAGCTTGAGCTCTTTATCAAAGACCTTGAAAAATGGTCCGGAAGGAAATTGGAGCCTGTCAGGTTCCGTGAAGCGATTAGGCTTTACAATCAGCGCAGAAAAATCCTGAGGGAGCTTTACGAATTGAGAAAGTCGGACCCGCCCCTTGTCTCGGGTGTCGAGATCACCCAGGTGTTGGTGGCCGGCATGGGCATGCCGGCGTCGGAGCACATCGAACTCGTAAAGAAATTTATCGCTGAAGCCAGGGGACGTGTCAAACCGAAGACGGAGAAGCTTCCCCGCATCTTCCTCTGGGGGAACGAAATAGACGATACCCCCTTCATCAAGCTCATTGAAGAGAGCGGCGCCCATGTGGTGATGGACGACCTCTGCACCGGCTCGCGCTTCTTCTGGGACGATGTGCCGGAAACCGATGATCCTCTCGACGGCATTGTCCGCCGCTATCTCCAAATCCACTGCCCCCGAAGCAACATGCCCAAGGCCGAAACGCGGAAGAAGGACTTGGAAAACCGCTATGGCTACATCGGCCGTTTTATTGAAGGATGGAACGTGAACGGGGCTATCTTCTACATCGTCCGTTACTGCGATACCTGCGAACTCGAGGGGCCGGACCTTCGAGAATACCTGACCGAAATGAGACTTCCCGTACTGATGATAGAGGACGATTACTCGACGTCTACCATCGGCCAGCTCCGCACCCGGGTACAGGCCTTCTTGGAAATGATTGCTTAAGGGGAGTGACCATGGACGAAAAAGGACAGCCAAAAACAACAGCCGTAAAAGGCACAGAATCGGCCCGCAAGATACGGGCCATGGTGAAAAAGATTTATCGGGGCGCCCATGAGGCTAAGGCACAGGGCAAAAAGGTTGCCTACTTTATGGTCGCATCTCAGTACGATGAAATTCTGCGCGCCATGGACGTGGTGCCCATACCCACTGAGAACTATGCCGGTCTTTGCGCCGCCAAGCGAGATATGGACCGCTTTCTTCTTAAGGCCGAAGCGGACGGCTATTCCCAAGTCCTTTGCAGCTATACCCGCATCGGCCTCGGGTTTGATAGTCTCAGAAAAGACTTGGGCGGCATGCCGGAAGATGCTCCGGACGGCGGGATGCCACAGCCCGACATGATGCTCGGCAGCAGCGCCGTGTGCGACCCGCGTTTCAAATGGTACCAGGCAGCCGAGCGCTACATGGATGTGCCCACCTATAGTATCGATGTGATGTTGCCGCCGGTTTTCAGCGACATGAACGAGGTACGCGATTACTATATCAAGTACCAGAAAGAACAGTTCCAGGGTTTGATTAGGTTTCTGGAACATCAGACCGGCAGAAAAATGGACAAGGAGCACCTCTGGGAGACTATCCGTTTGGGCGACGAGGCGTGGCGTCTCTGGTACGAGATAGACCGCATGCGCGTTGCCGTCCCCAGCCCGATGCCAGCCCAGGACCACTTCAACGTCATGGTTCCCGCCTATTATTACTGTGGCACCCAAGAAGCCGTGAACTTCTTCAACGACCTCTACGCCGAAGTGAAATATAAGGTGGATAACAGGATTGGCGCCATTCCGGACGAAAAGCACCGTATCCTCTATGGAGGCGGGCTTCCGCCCTGGCATACACTTTGGATCTTTAATTACTTTGAGAGCTTCGGTGCCGTCTTTGTCATTGAGAATGTGTACCGAGGCTATGATCCGGTGGAAGTACCAAGCAATGTCAAAGACCCCGTGGATTACCTGGCGTGGCGAACCTTCCTTCGCCTTACACAGCGCCATGAAAAGGCAAAGGCGAACAGCGGGAATCCTGCCGTGGAACGCTTGCTCGACATGATCAAAGATTATAGGATAGATGGCGTTGTCTTCCACGCCTGCCGCTCCTGTAGAGCCACCACCGTCGGCCAGGTGCATATTAAGAACCAGTTGAGCCAGTTTACCGATATCCCGATGATGCAGCTTGTATCGGACATGGTAGACCTCAGGGATTACTCGGAAGCACAGTGGAAGACACAGATCAGCGCCTTTATCGAGGCACTCTCGGCCCGCACCGCTTAGAGCCCATTGTAGTGTTTCAGTAACCGCTTTACAATAATGTAAGAGATGTCATTCCCACCCCGTATCGCGGGTACGCTGAAGTCCAGCGGAAATCCGGAGTTGAAGAATTGCATTCCGGATCAAGCACTGAACACCTTGCGATACCCGAATCTTTCTGGTTCAGGGCGGCGTGGGGCAAGTTCGGAATGATACAATATGTAAGATTATTCCTGCTGCAGAGGGCTCCGGAATCATAGAAAGGAACCAAAGACACAATGCCTTTTGCTGGAGTTGACATTGGCTCCACCATGACCAAGGCGGTCATTGTGGACGGGTATGGAATCATTGTGGCGTCGGTCATCGGCCCCACGGGCGCCGAGCACCGCCATTTGGCCCTTGCCGTGATGGATGAGACAATCAAGAAGGCGAAACTTAGGTTCGAGCAACTCGATTTTATTGTCGCGACAGGATACGGCCGGATCAATGTTCCGTTCGCCGATAAACAGATCACGGAGATCACCTGCCACGCCCGCAGCATCCGGACTCTTTTCCCTACAGCGCGCATCCTTATAGATATCGGCGGCCAGGACTCTAAAGGAATCAAACTCGACGCCGAAGGCAAGGTGATGAACTTCGTCATGAACGACAAGTGCGCCGCCGGCACCGGCCGTTTCCTCGAGGTGATCGCAGAAACCTTGGGGATCAAACTGAACGAGATGGGTGAGCTTTCGCTAAAGGCCAAGGACTACGTCAGGATTTCAAATACCTGTACCGTCTTTGCCGAGCACGAGGTGACCACCAAGCTTACCGAAGGAGCAACGATACCCGAAATTGTCGCCGGCCTGCATGAGGCTTTCGCAAGTCGGGTCGTCAACATGGTGCGGAGTCTGGGTATCGAAAAGGATGTGGTCGTCACGGGCGGCGGAGCCATGAATGTCGGCCTGATTAAAGCCGTCGAAGAAAAGGTAGGCTTCCCAGTCCTGGTACCGCCGGAACCACTTCTCACGGGCGCCCTGGGCGCAGCCTTCATGGGTATGGATCTCTTGGCTCGCGGCGTCACCTCGGAACGGGAACGGAGATTGGAAGGGGTGACCTTCTTCAAATGAGTGATGATCAAGAATATTACGCCGGCGTTGACATTGGTTCAGCCTTCATCAAGGCAGTGCTCATTAACCAGAAACAAATCATTGCTTATGGAATTCTTTCCTCCAGAGGCAGCTACAACGAAACAGCCAAAAGAGTTCTTGATCAAGCGCTATCCAAGGGACGTCTCAGTCTCGATAAACTTTCTGGAATTGTGGTCACAGGTGTTGGCGCAGAAAGCGCCCCCTTTCAAGCGCGCCAGTTCTCCGAGATCTCCTGCCAGGCCGCAGGCTGCCGGTTTCTCTTTCCTTCCGCCCGCATCGTGATAGACATAGGCGGGCAATTCACCAGAGCCATCAAGCTCACAGCCCAAGGAAGAGTCGCTAATTTCCTGATGAGCGAAAAGTGTGCTACTGGCTCAGGCCGTTTCTTACAGGTCATCGCCCGGATCCTTCGCATCAAAATTGAGGATATCGGTCCCCTTTCCCTAAAGTCACAAAAACCGGTTGAGTTTTCCACGAACTGTGCCGTCTTTGCGGAATCCGAGACCATCTCCAGAATAGCCGAAGGCGCACGCACGGAAGACATCCTTGCCGGGGTACACCGGGCCCTGGCTGCCAAGGTGGCCATGTTGGTGAAAAGGCTGAAAATGGAACATGACGTTGTGCTTACAGGAGGAGGGGCAGAGGATGCCGGGCTTGTCTTATCCGTAAGCGAAGCGCTGGGAGTTGAGGTGCTGGTGCCAGAGCAACCCCGACTCACCGCTGCCCTCGGAGCGGCCATGCTTGCGAGAGAACAGAGACCCGGAACCCGCTGAGAGAAGCCTCTATTTCACCACTAAATGCTGTCTTTTTTACTGTTTTTCCCTTGACAAACAACCCACCTTTGCATATAGTCAACCGAATAAAAACTTATTATTACAAATAGATGAAAGGGGGTAAACTTTATGAAAGGGAAGTCACTGTTGGTAGTTTCAATTATTATGATCCTCGTCGGGGGTATCGTCGCGAACGTCATTCAGAATGACGGCTGCAAAGTCAGGGTTCGAGACGTTCGTTTTGCAGGGACAGGGGGTACGATGATGAGCGGCCTTCTGTACATTCCCAAGAACGCTACACCGAAGACGCCTGCTCCCGGGATTCTTGCGATTCACGGGTATATTAATTCAAGGGAGACGCAGTCCGGATTCGCCATCGAATTCGCTCGCCGGGGTTGGGTTGTCCTTGAGATGGATGAGACCGGACATGGTTACTCCGACCCGCCGGCGTTCGCAAACGGCTACGGCGGCCCTGATGGGCTCGGGTATCTCCGGAGCCTTGACTTTGTAGATAAAAACAAAATCGGCCTCGAGGGTCACTCCATGGGCGGATGGACATGCCTTGTTGCTGCGAAGGTGCGCCCCGACGACTACAAGTCGATCGTTCTTGAAGGATCGTCCACCGGAGCGCCATTTGCGCCGGAAGGAAGCACCACCTATCCCAAAAATATGGCTCTTGTATTCAGCACCCATGACGAGTTTTCCAAGCTCATGTGGGGGGTGCCGATAGCCAGTGACGTGGTGAAGAGTGAGAAACTTAAGAAAGTATTCGGCGTAACGGATACGATCGAGCCCGGCAAAGTGTACGGGTCAATCGAAGACGGAACAGCCCGCGTGCTCTATCAGCCAAATACGACCCACCCGGGGGATCACATCTCTTGCTCGGCCATCGGTTATGCGATCTCGTGGTTCCAGAAAACCTTGGGTCAAGAAAACACCCTTCCTGCCAGTAATCAGATATGGGGCTGGAAAGAATTAGCGACTCTCGTCGGTCTCATTGGGGGGATACTCCTTCTGTTTGCGGCAGGTAATCTTCTGCTTCAGGCGAGATGTTTTAGCTCGCTCAATGGAACGCCTCAAAACTCGAAACCTGCGACCGGAGCGGGGTGGTGGATTGGCTTTGCCCTTCTGTTTTTCGTTCCGACCTTAACCTACTTTCCGTTGACGTTTGTCGCAAATGTTGCTGCAAAAGCCGGTCCGATCTTTCCACAACAGGTCTCGAACAACATCCTTTTCTGGATGCTGGTCAACGCGCTTCTCTCACTCATTTTCTTCTTGATCTGGCAATTTGCATCGAATAAGAAAAAAGGAGGGAATGGGATCTCTTACGGTCTCAAGACTGCTACGGGTATGGATTGGAAAAAGATCGGGCTTTCTGCCTGGTTTGCTTTCCTTGTGACCGCCATCGTCTACCTGTCGGTGATCGTGATATCGTATTTCTTCACAGTGGACTTCAGGTTCTGGGTCATACCGCTCAAGCCTTTGAGCGCTATCCAGACGAAGATCGCATTGAGATACCTCGTTCCTTTTGCCCTGTTTTACATCATGTTTGCAGTCGTTCTACAAGGGCAGATGCGGTCCCTCAAGGGCGGCACGGGGAAGAAGATGGTCATGAGCATGGTCGTGGCAGCGCTCGGTTATCTTGTGATGCTTCTCTTGCTTTATATACCTCTCTTGGCGGGTGGAGCGGTTCCGGTCATCACGGATGTGAGGATGACGCTGTACGTGGTTGTGGCGATACAGATGTTGCCGCTGTTCGTCATCGTCAGCCTGATCTCGTCTTATTTTTACGAAAAAACAGGTCTTGTCTACGCCGGTGCATTCACAAACGCCATGTTCATCACGTGGTATATTGTGGCATCGGAGGCAACGCACGTTGCGGTCCACTGATTGAGGAAGAAATCAGTTTTACCCCGGGGATACTCCTTCACATAAGGGTATCCCCGTTCTCTTAGTGGATTCCTTTTTGTCCCGCGCGCATTAGACTTTCCAAAATTCCACTCCTCACATTGACTACCGAAGTTCTCAAACCGGACCTTTCATCGCTCCAGGACGCTTAACCGGATCACCAACTTCCAAATCTTCTCTTCGTTGATTCAATCCATCCCAAGGTGAGTCTTTATCATTTCATCATGGATAACCGATTCAAACAAAGTTATATTAATTCCAGTAGTGGAAAATTCCGTTTCACTCATGGGGAAGATTGATTCCGTTCAGTTCATGCAACTCATCCCGATAGTGGAAAAATCATAAAGAAATGCCCCGTGGAGAATGGGAAGGAGGTAAACAGCAATGGGATGGATTACCATTGATAGGCAAAAATGCAAGAAAGATGGGGTCTGCGCAATAGAATGTCCAACAGCCATCATCCAGCTTCAAAAAGAGGACGGCTATCCGGATATGGTTGCAGGCGGCGAAGATTTATGTCTGAGGTGCGGTCATTGCGTAGCAGTCTGTCCCCATGGCGCACTCAATCATCAGCGCATCCCGCTCGAAGAATGCCCCCCCATAAACAAAAAACTCATGCTCAATGGGCAACAAGCGGTGCAGTTCCTGCGGTCGCGCCGTTCTATTCGTGTCTATCAGGATAAGCCTGTGGAAAAGGAAAAGATCCGCAGGCTCATTGAGATCGCTCGGTACGCGCCCACTGGCAGCAATAGCCAATTGGTGGAATGGTTTGTTATTAATGACAAATCCAAGATCAATAAAATAGCCGGTCTGACGGTTGACTGTTTTCGCCGGGCCCTAAAAGAGGATCCTCAGGCCACATGGGCCCCTTCTTTGTTGCGGATCGTGGCTGCTTGGGAAGCCGGCTATGATGCGGTCCTCAGGAATGCGCCAGCTTTGGTCGTGGCTTCAGCGCCTAAGGAGGCCTTTAACGGTCTGGTAGACCTGACCGTGGCCCTTTGTTATCTGGGTCTGGTAGCTCCAACTTTAGGTCTTGGAACATGCTGGGCGGGATTGCTCCAGCGTGCACTGCTTTCTTCTCCATCGTTCAAAGAGTTGTTGGGGGTACCTGCAGAATACCCACACCACTATCCCATGATGTTGGGATACCCCAAGCTAAAATACTACCGGCTCCCCGAACGCAAACCGCCCAAGATCACGTACGGGTGAGGCTTCTCTGTGAGTATTCAAATGGACGACCCGGATTCTGAGATTTCGGCATCTCATTTTTGCCGCGCCGAAGCATTGCTGTCGGGGACCAACCTCTCGAACCCATAACTGAAGCGTTACCATCCCTTGTGGCCGTTTACTTGACATACCACCATCGCTTTTCTTATATTTAATTCGACCCAAGGTGAGTCCTTACCATCAAGAAATTTTCCTGCCAAAGAATGTGTTAAAATCTCATCGCTCGAAGGAGGTAACAGGAGATGGAATTCTCACTAAAGAATAGAGTTGTCCTCATCACTGGAGCCAGCCGGGGGATTGGTGAGGCAACAGCGGTAGGATTGGCTCAAGCGGGTGCCGATTTGGCTATTGCGAGCCGGAAACTTCCCGACCTGGAAAAGGTGGCGGCAGAGGTAAAGAAAATCGGGAGGAAATGCCTGCCGGTGGCAGCTCATGTTGGCAAGATCGAGGAAATCAACAATCTTGTAAAGAGAGTCTTAGAAGAGTTCGGGAAGATCGATATTCTGGTCAACAATGCCGCCACAAATCCGTCGATGGCTCCGGCTATTGACATCGACGAGCGCGCCTGGGATTCGATTATGAACCTGAACCTCAAGGGGTTATTCTTCTTGAGCCAGGCGGTGGCCAAGACCATGATTGAGAAAGGTGGAGGCAAAATTATCAATGTCGCCTCCGTCGCCGGAATTACTCCTGATATATTACCCATTTATTCCATAAGCAAAGCTGGTGTGATTATGGCCACAAAGGTAATGGCTCAGCAATGGGCTCCATACAATATCCGGGTAAACGCCATCGCTCCGGGTCTGACCAAAACTCGCTTCAGTGAAGCCCTTTGGAAAAATGAGCAGATCCTTCAAATGGCGATGACTAGAACTCCAATGGCTCGTCCAGCCGACCCCGGAGAGATGGTAGGAGGCATTATTTATCTGGCCTCGGATGCGTCCAGCTATGTCACAGGTCAGGTGATTGCCATTGATGGCGGGGTGACGATATAGCGTCCGTGAGCAGAACATCGATTGTGTTCCACTCTGACTCTCTCATTCATCCGTAATCCGAAGTCTCCGTGAAGGAAAAGGTGTTTCCCGGTGGAAGTGATATCCTTATTTATCCCTTGTACGGTTGACCTTTTTCTCCCTCATGTTGGCGAGGCCACCGTATCCCTGCTTCGCCGGACAGGGGTGAGGCCGATTTATCACAAAGAACAGACCTGCTGTGGCCAACCGGCCATCAACGCCGGATATCGTGAGCAAGCAAAAAAAGCGGCAAAACATTTCATCCGAGTCTTCGGGGAAGACGAAAAAGTGGTCAGCCCCTCCGGCTCCTGCGTCGGTATGGTCAAGCATCATTATCCTGAGCTTCTTGCTGAGGAGCCCGAATGGAGGAGACGGGCAGAGGAACTGAGTCTCCGCATCTACGAGCTTTCCCAGTATTTGGTCGATATCCGGAAAATAGAAAATGTTGGCGCCTCCTTCGAAGGAAAGGTGGCCTACCACGAATCCTGTCATATCCTGCGCAGCCTCGGCGTCTCCGAACAGCCCAAGAGGCTTATCAAGGCAGTCAAAGGGGCCGAGCTGGTTTCCTTGAACGCGGCAGACTCTTGCTGCGGGTTTGGGGGTGAGTTCGCAATTCATTACCCCGATATCTCCGAATCCATGGTCAGAGATAAAGTGGAAGACTATTTATCGAGCGGGGCCGACCTTCTGCTTGTATCGGAACCGGGTTGTCTCTTTAACATCGGCGGGTTTCTTAACAGAAATCATCCCGGCAAGAAGGTGATGCATCTGGCCAGCTTCTTGGCCAAAAATCAGGGACGATGAACAACGAACTATGAACGATAGACAATAGACAAAAAATATTTAGGGTTCATCGTTCATTTTTTATCATTCATCGTTAGTCAAGGAAATGGATGGAAATTAAGACCGAACAATTTTCCGAGGTGGCCAAGAAAGCATTGGAGAGTGCTCAGTCCTATGCCTTCCTGAAATTGCGGGCCAACTTTGTCCACAAGAGAAGGGAGACCGCTCTTTCGACATTCCCCGACGCTGCCGCTGCCCAGACCTATGGAGCAGCCATCCGTAGAGAGGCAATTGCCCGGCTTCCCGAGCTCCTGGAAGAGTTTGAAAAGAATGCGCTGGCCAACGGGGCCAGAGTCTTTTGGGCCCGAAACGCGAAAGAGGCAAATGAATATATCGTCCAATTGGCCAAGGAAAGAGGAATCGAATACGTCACCAAAGGAAAATCCATGGTCACCGAGGAATTAGGCCTCAATGAAGCTCTGGAGAAAAATGGTGTGAAGGCTTGGGAGACAGACCTCGGCGAGTTCATCATCCAGCTCCTGCATCTCCCTCCGTTCCATATCGTGGGTCCTGCCATTAACATCTCCGTCGAAAAGGTGCGGGATCTGTTCATCGAAAAAATAAACCTTAAGGAGCCAACCTTGGATCCCGCCCAGCTGGGTTATGCAGCCCGGCTTTTCCTGCGGGACAAGTTTCATCGGGTACGCATGGGCATTACAGGGGTAAACATAGCAGTGGCAGAAACCGGAACCCTCATTAACGTAGAAAACGAAGGAAATATCCGCTTCAGCAAATCGTCCCCCCGCACGCAGGTATCGGTGATGAGCCTGGAGAAGGTGGTTCCCAATTTGGAGGATGCGCTCCACTTGGTACGGCTCTTATGCCGGAACTGCACTGGACAAAAGCTTTCTGTTTACGTCTCGATGGACAACACTCCTAAAAAGGACGATGAGATGGATGGGCCGGAGGAACTCATCGTCGTCATTGTGGATAATGGCCGTTCCAAGATTTACCAGGACAAGATTGCCCGGGAAGCGATGCGTTGCATCCGCTGCGGGGCCTGTTTGAGTAGCTGCCCAGTTTACCGGGAAATCGGGGGGTATGCTTACGGCTGGGCTTACTCAGGGCCTATGGGTCAAGTTCTGAATCCCCTTCTCCTCGGCTTAGAGAGGACGCAAGATCTTTATCGGGCGACAACCCTTTGTGGAGCCTGCAAAGGCGTGTGCCCGGCCGGCATTGATCATCCCGGCTTATTCTTACAATACCGGGCAAAAGATGTGTTGGGCGAAAAAACCTTCCGGGCCAGGAAACGCCCCGGCATGGAGAGAAGCTTTTTCCGGTTATGGACGTGGGCGGTAACCCGGCCCTGGTTGTGGAATTGGGGAGTACGAACCGTCCGGCCTTTCATTAACAAGGAAGTGCACGAAGGCGTGCTCCGTAAGGTGCAAGGTCCTTTTGAAGGATGGTTCAGAAGCAGGGATCTGCCGGCTATGGCCGAAAAGACGTTTCATGATCGCTGGAGAGAAACGCAGGAGTCACAAGGCAGAACGCAGGAGGCAGGGGGTGCCAAGTGAAACAAAGCGCGCGGGATGAAATTCTGAGTAAACTTAAGTCTGCCCCCAGGGAAGCAGTGGCTTCCAGGCCGGATAGGCCCGTCCTGAAAGAGCTCTCCCTCACCCGGGATGAATTGATAGAAATGTTTTCGAAAAACCTTGTGCAAGAAACAGGCGTCGTTCATCGAGTTAAGGATCGAGAACAAGCTCTGGAGAAACTTTCTCAGATCGCTCAAGAAGAGAGGCTGAAGAAGGTAATGATTGCCACAGACGATGTGGTTGCTCCGCTGAATTTGGTAGACTGGGGCAAAAAGAACAATGTAGAGGTCATGACCCCCCAGGATTTTGGCAACCGGGATTCCTACATCGACGCAGTTTTTGAGGAAGCCGACGCGGGGATTACCGGCGCCGATTTTGCCGTCGCCGAATCAGGAACGCTGGGCCTCGTTCATCGCAGGGACCGGGCTAGGTTAGTATCTCTTTCTCCGATCCTGCATATCGCCGTTGTGCCGGTGGAAAGAATTGTGGCAATCTATGAGCAGGCGATCGAGAAAGTCTTCAGGGAAAAAGAAAACCTGGCCAGCCAATTCTGCTTCGTCACCGGGCCGAGCATGACCGGGGATATCCGGGGGGTTCAGTTCAAAGGCATGCACGGGCCGAGGAAAGTCGTCGCGATTCTGGTCGGATGAAAATTGCGGAGAAGGATATGAAGAAGATTTCAATTCCCTCAAGGCTTTGGTATGAGAACAAGGAATGGGAGCTGACCCTCCCGGAGAGGTGGGAAGTAGACAATCTAAATCCCCCCGGGTTTGACAAGCCTAAGCTCACCCCCTCCCAAATTAGAGAAAAGATCCATCATCCTATCGAAGGACCTACCCTGGAAGAATTGGCCAAAGGGAAGAAGCAGGCGGTTATTGTCTTCGATGATATGACGCGACCCACTCCGGTCAAGGAAATCGCTCCTCATATTCTCGAAGCCTTGCACCGGGCCGGAATGAAGAAGGAACAGATCCGCTTTATTTGGGCTTTGGGGTCGCACGGAGTCTATGACATGATCAATGCCCGCAAGAAACTGGGGAATGAGATTGTGGAGAATTATACCGTTTACAACCACGATCCTTTTCAGAACACGGTTCGGGTGGGAAGGACTCCGACAGGAGTGGAGCTCTGGTTCAACCGTGAATTCATGAACTGTGATTTGAAGATCGGGATCGGATGCATTACTCCTCACGTCCACGTGGGCTTTGGCGGCGGAGCCAAGATCATTCTTCCGGGAGTGGCTGGAATCGAGACGATCAACCAATTTCATAATCAACTCCACCGGGATCAGACCCGAACCGGCCTTGGGAATTTTTCCAACAACATCATGCGGGCCGAATGTGATGCCGGCGGAGACGCTGTAGGGCTAAACTTCAAAGTCGATTGCCTGATCAATCGCCGGGGAGAAATTACCAGCCTTTACGCCGGCTCATTCCGAGCCACCCATGCCGCCGGCGCAGAAGAAGGAAAAGAGCATTATGGAGTTCCTCACTGCACCGGATACGACCTGGCAATTTGTAACGCCTATGCCAAGGCCAATGAGTCGGCCATTGCCATAGTTCTTGCCCTCAATTTATTGAAACCCCGGGAAGGAGTGGGGGTGCTGATTTCTGACGCTCCGGAGGGCCAGGTTCCCCATTATGTGATGCGTGCCTGGGGAAGCGATTGTGGGGGTCGCCATTATTCTCCGAGACCAAGAGGTTTTGTGCAAACGCTAATGAAGAAACTGATCGTGATGTCCCCCTACCCTGACCGAACCAGCCTGGACCTAATTTGCCATATTGATGATGCTCTCATCGTCAAGACGTGGCCTGAGGTTTTAACCCAGATTGAAAAAGAATTTCCCGGGAGGGCGAAGGCGGCCGTGGTTCAGGACGGAACGATGATGCATATGCAAGCCCCTAAATAATGTCAAAGTTCGAAGTTCAAATGAAATTCAAAGTTCAAATGATAAAATTAAAAAAGGAAAGAACCCCTTTGACATTGAGTTATTTTGACATCCATTTGGTATCTGCCCGCTTGCCCGTAGGCAGGGATTTTGAATTTGAACTCTTGTGACAGCTGGGAGTTCTCATTGACTATCTTAGTTCAATTTGCCCAATAAGGAGAACCGGTGAAAGATAACATCCTTATCATTCATCCGCGCGACAATGTGGCCGTTGCCCTAAGAACGCTGGGTGGCGGGGAGTTAGCCGTCGCAAAAGGGATAGAAGGATTGCGGGCGCTGGAAGAAATACCCGCCAGCCACAAAATCGCTCTCAAGGATATTTCAAAAGGAGAGGAAATCATAAAATATGGAGAGACCGTGGCAGTCAGTACCCGTGATATCAAAAAGGGAGAATGGGTCCATACTCATAACCTTGAAAGTAAGCGGTGGAAGAAATGAATGAAATCACTGGATACGAAAGAAAAGATGGAAGATTCGGCATTCGCAACCACGTCCTGATGCTGCCCGCGGTCTCCTGCGTTAACGGCGTGATCCATCGTATATCCCGGGAAGTGCCAGAGGCGGTCTGTTTCCCCCATGCCTACGGATGCGGTAGAGGAGGTCCGAGGGACTTAGAAATTCTGTCCCGGATCTTTTCGGGCTTGATCCATCATCCCAATGTCGGCGGAGCGGTAATCATCGGACTGGGCTGTGAGATTTTCAATACGAAAAGTTTGCTTCCCCTGATCCGCGACGCAGGAAAACCCATTGAGGTCTTTAATGTGCAGGAAGACGGAGGTTCCTTGAAGACAACGGAGAAAGGGATCGCGGCTGCCCGCCGGATTCTATCGGAAGTGGGCAGCCAACCGAGAACTGCCCTCCCTTGGGATAAACTTATGGTCGCGATGGAATGCGGCGGTTCGGATGCTATGTCGGGCGTTACCGCCAATGTAGCCATGGGTGCTGTCTCGGACTGGCTGGTAGAAAAGGGAGCCACCGTAATTTTCGGAGAAAATACGGAGATGATCGGGACAGCCCATGTGCTTGCACGACGCGCAAAGAATGCCAAGGTGGCCAAACAAATTGAAGAGATGATCGAGCGCGCTGAGAAATTAACCCGGGAGGTGATGGGAGATCTCGCGAGTCTAGTCATCTCCCCCGGCAATATGGATGGAGGCATGAGCACCATTGCGGAGAAATCGATGGGCTGCATCTTTAAAGGAGGCACCACCACGATCAATCAAGTGGTAGACTATGGCGAGGCTTCTTCGGAACACGGGCTCATCTTGCAGGACGGGCCTGGTTATGATGGAGACTCCATGGCAGGGCTTGCGGCCAGCGGCTCTCAGCTTATGTTTTTTTCCACCGGTCGAGGAACCCCGGCTGGATTTCCGGCTTTGCCCGTGATCAAGGTAGCCAGCAACACCAGGATTTACGAAGCCATGAAAGATGATATGGATGTTAATGCGGGAAGCTTGGTGGAAGGCCAGCCTTTGAATGGCTTGCGCGTAGAGATGATCGATTTGATGACCCGCGTGATCAATGGGGAGAAAACGAAAGCGGAAGTAAACGGCATGGACGTCTTCACCCTGATGACCGTCCATCCGCCTTTCTAAAAATCTCTATATCGCTATCTTTATTGACTTGACAGGTAGCTTCGTTTTCTGTTGCTATCCTTCTGCAGGATTTGTCGCGGCCATTAATCCAAAACGCGATATCTCTATTCCCGCGGCGGACCATGGATTGATCATCCTTCAAAAGATAACGTAATTTCCCTATGCTCCAACCCGGCTTGAATCCCCCTGACCGAGAAAAATCATTCCTCCCCTGTTTGTTAAAAAGCGCATCTGGTCCAAATACACAGGTCTTGTTTGGAGTATTGGATTTCTCAGCGAATTTTTTGCTTGACAAAAGCTGGACGGTAAACTATTTATGTTAACCACTTGTCTCCTTCACTGAAAAAATCCATACCTAAGCAACTCAATTTCGAGGCCCTGCGGAAAAGGATTCGGAAAAGTTTTCCGAACGCCCAGGATGTCTCGTAAGAGAAAGGAGGTTCAAAATGAAATCGATTGGTAAGGGTATCCTCATTCTTCTGTCCGTTCTTTCTCTTCTCTCACTGATGGCCTTTCGCCCGCCTGCGGCCATCGCTTTCGAGCCCCTCAAGGGGGATCTTTCCAAGTATGACCCGAACAACCTGATTCTCCCCACTTCCGACGACGTCATTAAGATTGCTATGTGGGATCAGGTCTCAGGGGTAAATGCCTACCTCGCGCAGGCTTACTCTGCCTTACTTGGATTTGTCGCCCAAGACGTCAACTCCCAGGGCGGGATCAAGGTGGACGGCAAGGTGAAGAAGGTGTCGTTCGTCCTGGCGGACACTCAGGGGAGACCGGACCCGGGCAAACGGTCCGCCGAAAAGGCGATCCTGCAAGACAAAGTTAACGTATTTGCGGGGGTCGCCGGAAGCCACGTTGCCAAGGTGGGCCAAGCGGTGGCCAAAGAATATAAGACCATTTTCATGAACGTTTCGGCATACTCCGACGAACTCATGGACCTTCCCGATTGGAACGAGTACGTTTTTCGCACATGCGGGACCTCCGCCACCGTCGGCAAAAGCCTGGCCATTTTTTATGAAAAACGCCCCGAAACGAAGTTTTACATCTTAGCCCAGGACTACCTCTGGGGACACTCCTCTGCTGGCGCCTTCAAAAAGGCCTTAAAAGAGTCTAAGCCCAAAGCCCAGATTGTTGGCGAGGAATACTTTCCCGTGTTCACCAAGGATTTCGCACCCTACTTAGAAAAAGTGAGGGCCTCCGGAGCCGAGGTAATTGTTCAAATGGCCTGGGGGGCCGACAATGAAAACCTGATCAAGCAATCGAGACAATTAGGTTTGAAGAGCCCCTTGAAACCGGATTACTACATCCCTATGGCTAGTCCCTTTCTGGACGACACCCGCCCCTTGGAGGTCATTGGCGGTCCGGCAGGGCGAGGTTTGGTTCTGTGCACGGATTTCGAGCTTGACCGCAGGGTGCCGAATGTTAAGAAATTAACTGATATATGGACCAAGCTGTGGAGGACATGGAAAGCACCCTATAATACAAGGCTGTACCAGTGGCCCAACGGTGGTTGGTATAGAAACCTCACCTCCTACTACTGGTACCTTAAGGTTGTCGAGAAGGCTGGCAGCACCGATGCGAAGAAGGTTATCGCTGCCTGGGAGGGGGACACCTTCGATTTCTTCGGCTGGAAACATTACATGCGGCCCGCTGACCATCAGGTTATAGCGGACCGCCCCATCTGCGAAATGGTGTTCCCAAATACGTGGGATAATCCCGATTGCGCGATGCCCGGCGATCCGACCTGGATACCGGCCGCGAAATGCCTCCCCACTTTCGATGAAAAACTCGAAGGACGCTTAAGAAAGAAATAGGGTATCTTAACGCCCGGCAAAAGCTCGCCTCCACTTTCAGTTGGGAGCGAGCTTTTAGGGGAATTATCAAACCGTTCCTTTCAACTACATTTAGCTTTGCTTTCTCAAGAGGCTTTTAGCAGGAGAATAGATAGATGAGCCCCACCGCTGTCTTATATGTTGCTCAGGCCATTCATGGGTTGGCTTACGGGATGTTGCTCTTTCTCTTGTCATCCGGCCTTACCATGATTTTTGGCATGATGGGGATTCTGAACATTGCCCATGCCTCTTTTGCCATGCTGTCCGCCTATTTTTGTTATCAGGTTTTGGTCATGACCGGAAATTTTTGGGTGGCGCTGCTGATTGCCCCGGTGGTCGGAGGAATTTGCGGGGTTCTCGCGGAGCGTTATCTCTTGAGAGCCGTTCATAAACAGGGACATCTTGCCGAACTCCTCATCACCGTGGGGATCATGATGGTCATTTTGGAAATCGTCAAAATCTTCTGGGGCACTGAGAGTCTGGTGGTAAAAGTCCCCCCGAGTTTGAGCGGGCTTGTGAATTTTGCGGGTCTGACCTACCCGGTTTATCGACTTTTCGTTATCGGATTGTCCATCGCGATTTTGGGGATTATGGGCTTGATTCTGTTCAAGACCCGGTTGGGCAAGATCGTGCGCGCTGCCGTTTCAGACGCGGATATGGTCAATGTTCTGGGAATTAATACTCCCGCGGTCTTCATGCTGGTTTTCGGGATCGGGACATGGCTGGCCGGAATCGCCGGAGTGGTGGCGGGCCCGCTCTTGACTGTGTTTCCGGGAATGGCCGACCAGCTGGGCATGGATGCTTTCGTGGTCGTGGTCGTGGGAGGATTCGGGAGTCTGGGCGGAGCTTTCGTCGTGGCCCTCTTTTTAGGGGAGTTGAATGCGTATGGCATCCAGTTCATTCCCCGGCTTGCACCAGCACTGATGTTTGCCTTCATGGCCCTTGTATTAGCCTTTAAACCGATGGGCCTTTTTGGACAAAGAGAATGAAGAATAACAACCATAAGTGGATTCTATGGGTGGTGGTTTTTATCATCCTGGCTGCCTTCCCGCGTGTTTTCGGCATCTATTATATCAATTTCTTTGCTGCCTTTGCCATCTTTTCCCTGTATGCCGTAACGCTCAATTTAATGCTGGGTTATATGGGGGTTCTCAGCTTTGGTCACGCGATGTTTTTTGGCACCGGGGCCTATGCCACAGCCTTGGCTTTAACGCACATCCAGGGGTTTCCCCTGTTGCCGGCGGTCCTGGTCGGCGGGTTGGCCGGCGGCCTGCTGGCCTTGATTCTGAGTCCTCTGCTGGTCAGGGTCACCGGGACCGCGTTTGCTATGTTGACCTTAGCCTTTGGCCAGCTCATTTTTGTCCTGGCCCTGAAATATAGAGAGGTAACTGGCGGTGAGGATGGAATCGGGGGATATCCCATTCCGCCACTTCACATCCCTGGGGTGGCGTCCATTGATATGACGAATCAGATAAATTTTTACTATTTTGCTGTAGCGGTGGTCGCGATATGCCTTTTCATCCTGTGGTTTTATACCCAGACCCCGTTTGGTAACGTCGTGGTTGGCGTCCGGGATAATTCCGTGAGGCTCGACTACTTGGGTTTCAATCTGTCGCAGACCAAAGCGATCAACTTGATCGTCTGTGGTGCCTTCGCCGGGATTGCAGGTGCGGTTCACGCGCTACTTCAGAAACTGGTTTCCACTGTGGGCGTATTGGACATAAGTACTTCCTTTGCACCCATCATGATGGCCTATATCGGGGGCGTAGGAAGCTTCTTCGGCCCGATCATTGGCTCGGGTGTCCTTCACCTATTAGAAGACCTGGTTATTAGATTTACACAGCGGATTGGCCTGGTGAACGGCGTGATCTTCATCCTGGTGGTCTTATATGCGCCAACGGGCCTTGTCGGTCTTTTCGGAGCAGCCAAAGCAAAATGGTTTCATAGGGGGAAGGCTTCATGAACATTTTGGAAACCAAAGGGCTCTATCACGATTTTAGCGGGTTGGAAGTGCTTTTCGATGTCAACCTGCAGGTGGAAGAAGGAGAGCGACACGCTGTCATTGGGCCCAACGGCGCAGGGAAAACGACTCTCTTCAATGTCGTCACCGGGACTTACCAACCGAGCCGGGGAAAGGTGTTCTTCAAGGGAAAGGAGATCACCGGTGCCAAACCACACAAGCTGACGCGCCTCGGCGTAGGACGTTCCTTTCAGATCACCAGCACCTTCAACCGTTTGACCACTTTCCAGAACATTCGACTGGCCATTCTTTCTAAGAAGGGAATCCGTTTCCATTTATTCCATAAGGTCGACAAGATGGAGGACATCACGAAAGAGACCGAAGAGGTATTGAAGCGGATCAATCTGGACCGGGAGCGAAATATGCCCGCTGGTATGCTGTCTTACGGGAAGCATCGTTCTCTGGAAATCAGCCTGGCCCTGGCGACGGAACCAGACCTGATCATGCTGGACGAGCCCACGGCTGGCATGTCCCGGGACGAAACGCATTATGCCGTGGAGCTGATCAGACGGCTGACAGAGGGAAAAACTGTGGTCATCATCGAGCATGATATGGACGTGGTCTTCTCCCTGGCAGATCGGATCACGGTACTTCATCATGGGGAGATCCTGGCGACAGGCCCTCCGCATCAGATCCGGCAGAATCAGGCGGTGAAGGACGCCTACCTGGGAGAAACGGAGGTTGAAAGAGCATAGCGCGAGAACCTGGAACAAGGAGTAGTGATGTTACTGGAAGTTCGTGACCTGAATACCTACTATGGCACGAGCCATGTTTTACAAGGGATCTCCCTAACGGTCGCTCAAGGGGAATTGATCGCCCTACTGGGCCGAAACGGCATGGGGAAGAGCACAACGCTAAAAAGCATCATCGGCCTGGTCAAACCGAAATCGGGGTCGGTGATCTTTCAGGAAAAGGATATTACGGGTTATCCGCCTTACAAGGTGGCCAGGGCCGGTATCGGCTATGTTCCTGAGGAGAGACGCATCTTCCCCAATCTCTCCGTGATAGACAACCTATTCTTGGGAGTCAAGGGAGGAAAGATCCTTCATCCCGATGATCCAAGCGTGTGGACCGTGGACAGAATCTTTCGCCATTTTCCCATGCTACAGAAGAGAGCCAAACAGCCGGGGAGGTTCTTATCCGGGGGAGAGCAGCAGATGTTAACCATTGGCCGTTCGCTGATGGGGAATCCTGGATTGTTGTTAGTAGATGAGCCCACGGAAGGCCTTTCGCCGCTTCTGGTCAAAGAAGTCAGGGATATTCTTGAAGAGATCAATAAAGCCGGCGTCTCCATACTGCTGGTGGAGCATAATATCAAGGTGGCTATCTCACTGGCAGACCGTGTCTACCTAATGGGCAAGGCGCACATCGGATTTGCGGGCACCACGGAGGAGTTAAAGGCCAAACCACAGATCCGAGGGAAATATTTGGAAGTTTAAAATGATCGAGAAGCAGAAAGAGAAGCAATTTTTACCCTTCAACTAAAATTCCGAGTATATTGCTCGAAATCCTCCCGTAATACCTCCCGAGGCAATCAACGTATAATTTCCCACGCACCTTAGCCGATTCATAAATGTTCTTACGGACAGCTCAAATCTGTGCCAAGACAATCGAAGGACAACTTTATGGAGCCACCCACTGGTAATAAGTTTGAATTCTATATTTCCGATGCCTGACCCTTTTTAACCCTTTATCAAAAACGACTTCGGCAATCATACTTTTCTCCTTTCACAGTCGGAAAAATCGAGAATAGACACCCCCATCTGCATTCTTCAGCTGATGCTCCCTTATGCACCGATATAGGCCTTTTTCACCTTGTCGTTATTCAGCAGTTCGGTGCTCAAACCCTCCAGCACAATTTTCCCATTTTCCAGGACATAGCCCCGGCGGGTGATCATCAGCGCCATATTGGCGTTTTGTTCGGACAAAAATACCGTGGTCCCTACCTCATGAATGGCCTTAACAACTTCCCCAATGACCTTGCGTACCACCAGAGGCGCCAATCCCATGGAAGGCTCATCGAGCAGTAACATCCCCGGATTGGACATAAGGGCCCGAGCGATGGCCAGCATCTGTTGTTCCCCCCCGCTGAAGGTGCCGGCCAACTGGTTCTGGCGCATTTTCAAAATG
>Ga0187784_10000627_pt1 | contig 26342 bp, 24 predicted proteins | sample 1015_SJ02_MP15_2_FD_132964 | JGI IMG/M metagenome (GOLD analysis project Ga0187784, IMG submission 132964) | Tropical peat soil microbial communities from peatlands in Department of Meta, Colombia - 1015_SJ02_MP15_20_MG | ecosystem: Environmental > Terrestrial > Soil > Wetlands > Peat | place... | reverse complement strand
TGCGCCCGTGCCGTCTGGTACGGCCGGCGGAGTTTCGTTGACAGTAGGAAGCAGAGTGAGTTTGTCGCGAGCCTGGAGCGGTGTCGTGCCGCAAACCATCTTCGAGATCGATCGGCGTGGTCGCATCGTGGAGATCGGACCGCGCGACCTCATCATGATGAGCGACGAACGCACCGTGGAAGCGTACAAGCCCCAGAGCGGGGAACGCATCCCCCTGGCTCGCCAGGGGGATGCAGCCGAGCTGTTCCAGTACATTGTGGACTTGGAGAAGGACCGCGGCACGCTTCTGGAAAAACCGTGCCGCTATGTGAGCAACCCGGAAGAGTGGCCCGAGGACGGCGCGGCGCTCCTGGGAGTCGGAGCCCTTGAGGATCCCGATCCCACCAACGATACGGTTCTGGGCGTGCGCATTGTCTGCTACGTTCGCAACAACGTCGGCGAAATCGTAGCCCTGGACGCCTCCGGCGTGGAGTAGCCGGAGGCGTCCAGGGCTACGCAGGCGGCGAGATCCGCGTGCCGATCTGCTACCGGTTAGATCTTCGCCCCTGGTTGGTACGTGCTCTGTTTCCGAGCACGAAGGTGCTCGGCATCACCGGTTGCCCGCTCCTCGTCACTCTCCTCCCTGGGCCGGTAGAACCACCGGCGAGGTCGTGGCGCGACCGGCCGCAAGATAGATCCCTCCTGCAACGATGAAGCTCACGATATAACTGAGGTCCGCCCCCCCCAGCGCCTTGCCGATCGGCCCCGTGTACCAATCCGTCGCCATGAACGGTATGGATACCGCGATGCCGCAGGCGAACGCCGCCAGCCCAGTCCAGCGCATGGTCCCGAATATGCCGTTCAGGCGGTAGAATTCCCGTGGATCCGGATACGCGAGGCCCTGGCGGTGGAAGACGTAGAAATCGATTGTGATGATGGCAATCCACGGCGTCACCCAGTAGACGAGCATGAAGAGGAACCCCTGGAAGAACTTGATGAACTGAGGTCCGCCGAACAAGACCGACAGGACGACGCCGATGACGCCCACCACGAGCGTGGCGCCGGTGCGCCGCAGCGGCAGCCCCCACGTGAGGCCCCCCATGCCGCCGCTGTACATGTTCAGCGTGTTGGAACTGATCGACCCCAGCACCAGGACGGCATAGATGACCATCGAGCCCACGCCCGCAACGGTCCGCATCGCCGGGATGACGCCCCCGGCCACGGCGAGCGTTCCGAGCAGGGCCCCCAGAGCGTTGGTCCAGGTCGTGGAGAGGAACATGCCCCAGAAAGAGTACCAGAACGTTCTCGCGAGCGGCGTGTTGCTCGGCAGGTACCGGGCGTAGTCCGCCGCATATGGGGCCCAACTAACCGTGTAGGAGAACATGATCGTGAACTCGAGCAAGAACGCCATCCAGAAGGCGGTCCCGGTCTTGACCACTGCGGCCGCAGGGCCAGCGCCGTGGAACAGCGCGAAGGCGGTGAGCGCCGCGAAGACTACGAGGCTGGCGCGCGTCAGCCAGCGTTCCCAGGCGTGCACGAGGTTGTACCCGAACACCGTGATGATGATGGTTGCGGCACCGAGGACGACGGCGGTCGGTATGTAGGGCGTGCCGAACAACTGTTGGCTGGTCTGGGAGCCGAGCGTGTTGTCTACGGTTACCCAGCCAATGTAGCCGAGCCACGCGAGAAACGCCGGAAGATAGTTGCCGCGGTATCCGAACGCGGACCGGCTCATCGGAAGTTGCGGCATGCCGAGCCTGGGCCCCATTGCGGCGCACGAGGAGTTGCCGAGCGCACCGAGGAAGTTGCCGAGCGCGCAACTCAGCACGGTCCCCCAGAGTCCCAGCCCGAGCGTGATACCGAGCGCGCCGAGCACCAGCGTCGTGAGGTGCATGTTCGAGGCGAACCAGACGTTGAACTGCCCAGTGAGCGTGCCATGCCGCTCCGCTTCCTTAATACGGTCGAGCCCGTGCGGCTCGACGACCAGTACTTCGTCACGATAGAACGAGTCTTGGGACACCGGTGCCGTCACCTCCAATGCACAATCCCACGGGCCTCAGAGGTGAAAGCCCTCTCGCCCGCGGATGGATACACGAGATCCGTGCGCCTTGGGACGAAATCGGGTACGGACTGCCTTTCCGGAGGCGACGCGCGGTCACGATCTCGACGCCTCAGTGCGCTGGCTGGCGTCGGGCCATGACGGGGATGGCGCGCGTCGAACTCCGAACCTTACGTTCCTACTATATCACTTTCGGCAACTTTTCGACGCGGTGACGACGGCGCCCTTCCAAGTCGACAGTCTCGGCGCCTGAGCGCCCCCCACGGACCCGGGCATGTATGGCGTACCGATCGGAGGGGAGGGAGCGCTAGATGCGGGGTCAAATCACCAGGTACGCGGGTGTGCGGCACGCAGAGTCCGCTGCGCAGACGGGAGGCGGGGACATGACGTGGCGGCAAGAACGGTTTGTTCGCACCGGGGTAGTGTTCGCGCTCTGTGTAGTGCTCGGGGCACTGGCGTGGGGCGGTCCAGCGGGAGCACAATCCACGGCCCAGAGCCGCGGGAGCTCGCTGGTCATCGTTCAGGCGCAGGATCCCCAGAACTGGGATCCAATCGCGACGTTTCTCTTGTCATGGGGCATGGTTGGCTGCAACATCTTCGACGGTCTCGTCGACCGAGGAACGGATCTTGTGCTCCGGCCCGGGCTGGCGACGAGCTGGAAGTGGATCAGCGCGAGCGTTTTGCAGTTCAAGCTCCGGCGGGGCGTCACGTTCCACGACGGCGAGCCGTTCAACGCCGACGCCGTCAAGTTCACGTTTGACCGGCTGCTCGGCCCGGAGGGGGCCAAGGGTCCGCAGCAGGGCAATTACAGCTCCATCGACCACGTTCAGGTCGTGGATCCGTACACCGTAAACCTGGTTATGAAAGAGCAGGATCCGGTGATCATAACCAAGCTCGCCGGCTACGGCGCGATGATCGTGCCGCCCAAGTATGTCCAAGAGCACGGCAGCGCGTACTTTGGAGCGAACCCGGTTGGGACCGGGCCATTCAAGTTCGTGGAGTACCGGAAGGACGATCATCTGACGCTCGCCGCCAACACGGCATACTGGGGCGGGGCGCCGAAGCTGTCCGCGGTGACGTACCGGTTCGTGCCCGAGGCGGCGACGCGTGTCGCCGAGATGCAGGCGGGGCGAGCCGACATCGCGCAGGCCGTGCCAATCGCGCAGGCCAGCGTCGTCAAGGACGACGCCAGCCTCACCCTGATGACGGTGGGGAGCCCCACCGTTCTTGAGATCCGGTTCGATCCGTCGAAGGCGCCCGCCGGGGACGTGCGGTTTCGTAAGGCGGTGATCAGCGCGGTCGACGTGCAGACGATCATTCAGACGATCCTCGGAGGCTACGGGCACCGCGTCTCGACGTTCCAGAGTCCGCTGTCGTTTGGGAACGACTCGTCGCTCAAACCGTACCCGTACGACCCTACGCAGGCCAAACAGCTCCTCGCCGAGGCCGGAGTGAAGGCCGGCACCGAGGTGACGCTGAGCTTCCCGAGCAACAACGCCGACTTCCGTGAGGCCGCGCAGGCGATCGTGAGCTACCTGCAGGTGGTTGGATTGAAGCTGACGCTGCAGCCGGTGGAGCAGGTGACGTACTTCAGCGACACGATTCCCCACGCCAAGACAGGACAGATGTACGAGTATGGCTGGGGTGGGTGGACCCTCGATTTCGACAATACCGCCTACCTTCTCTATCACAAGGGCCAGTACTGGAATCCGGTCTTCAGCGATGCGGACGTGGAAACGTACCTGACCCAGGAGCGGACCACGAACGACCAGAAGGCGCGGCTTGCGGCATTCATCAAGCTCGACCGCAGGCTCTACGATCTCTCGATCGATTTCCCGATGTGGCAGCAGGTCAATCTGTGGGGAGTGAACAAGCGAGTCCAGGGATTCGTGGCTCCGCCAGACGACCGCGACCGGTTGCTGCCGGTATCGGTGAAGTAGCCCTGCGGTGATTCGCTATATCGCCGCCAGGACGGGCGGAGCACTCGCCGTCCTGGCGGCGATCACGCTCTTCGTCGCGTTCGGGATCCGCCTGACGGGGGATCCCGCCGTGGCGCTCTTCCAGGGCGCCGGTGCTCCAAGCACCCAGGACATTCAGCGGATGCATCAGGCGTTCGGCACCGACAGGCCGTTCCTGGTGCAGTACCTCAGATTCGCGACCGCGGCGCTTCGAGGTGACCTGGGAACCTCGTTCCGCAGCGGGGAGGCAGTGTCCAGCCTGATTGCCGAGCGAGCCGGCGCCACGCTGGCCCTGGCGGTCGGCGGCATGATCGTCGCCTTAGCCGTCGCGTTCCCGATGGGGACGTACGCCGCGATGCATCGTGACGCGCTGAGCGACTTCCTAATCCGTGTCGGGAGCCTGCTCGGCCTATCGTTCCCGAACTTCTGGCTTGGGATTATGCTGATCCTCATCCTTGCCGTTCGGTTCCGCTTGGTCCCCCCGTCGGGATACATCGGTCCGGTGTCTCTCGTGCTTCCGTGCCTGACCCTCGGCGTCATCCTGGCCAGCACCCTCGTGCGTCTCGTGCGCGCCAGCCTCCTCGACACCCTCGGGCAGCCGTACATTCGGACGGCGCGTGCGAAGGGGATGCCGGAGCGGATCGTCATCACGCGCCACGGCCTCAGGAACGCGCTGCTCCCGGTCGTGACATTCATCGGGTTGCAGTTCGGCGGTCTGCTCGGTGGGGTCGTCATTCTGGAGAACGTCTTTGCTTGGCCGGGGTTGGGGCAACTGGCGCTCGAAGCGGTGAGCTACCGGGACTATCCGGTCGTGCAGGGGGTGGTGGTGGTGCTGGCCCTCGGGGTAATTGCCGTCAACCTCGTCGTCGACCTGAGCTATGGTCTGTTGAACCCGCGGATCCGCGTCGGGTGATGGACTCGGCGCCGGCGGTTGCCACGGCTCCCGCGTCCGTCCGCCGGGCGGCACCGGTGGGGCTGCGCCTGACGCTGCTCGTCGGGTTAACGCTCGTCGGTCTGTCGCTTATGGCCGCCGCGGCAGCGCCGGTGCTTGCGCCGTACGACCCTCAGGCTGCCGACCTGCACGCCCGGCTGACGCCGCCGGCGTGGCTTGCTCCCGGTTCGCGGTATCTGCTTGGCACTGACGCGATCGGCCGGGACATCCTGACCCGGATCATCTATGGGGCGCGCATCTCCCTCACGGTGGGCCTCGTCTCGGTAGCGCTGAGCAGCTTCGCGGGCACCGCGCTCGGCCTCACGGCAGGCTACTACGGGGGATGGTGGGACGAGGCGATGATGCGGTTCGCAGACCTGCAACTGAGTTTTCCATTCATCTTGTTCGCGCTCATCATGATCGCCGTGCTGGGCCCAGGGCTCAGCCGTATCATCCTCGTGCTCGTGGTGACCCAGTGGGCGGCATATGCCCGGCTGGTTCGCAGCGAGACGCTGTCGGTCAAGGAGACGGAGTACATTCAGGCGGCGCGCGCGCTGGGGATCCGAGACGGGAGGGTCATTTGGCGGCACGTGCTGCCAAACGCACTCGGAGCCGTGATGGTGCTGGCCACGCTCAGCATCGCCAACAACATCCTGCTCGAGGCGGCGCTCACGTTTCTCGGACTGGGCGTCGATCCCGCGGTGCCGTCGTGGGGCGGGATGCTGGCCGACAGCCGGAACTACATTCAAACAGCATGGTGGGACTCGACGTTCCCGGGGCTGGCCATCATGCTCACCGTTATGGGCTTCAACCTGGTAGGGGATTGGCTCCGGGACAAGCTCAGTCCGGACCTGCGGTAGCCGCATCAGCCGGTTGGCCGGCGGCCAAGCTAGGTTTCATAACTTCCATTCCTGTCACGTTCCTTTCCGGTATTCTATGATCCTCGCCGCCGCCTTTCGTTGCCTTGACACAACTATGACTATATTGATATTATTAATTTGTACATAATAGTCAAATATTTCGAGGCGCGTGCTTGAAAACGGCCTCCATCGCGTCGCTCAGAGCGCATCTCAGCCGGTACGTCGAGGCGGTTCGGTCCGGCGAAGAGGTCATCGTCACCGATCACAACAAGCCGGCCGCGCGACTCGTGCCGGTGGCGGCGCCACGTCGTCTCGAAGGCCGCCTCGCCGAGATGGCCCGCACGGGCCTCGTGCGTCTTCCCGTACGTAGACTTCCCGGCGATTTCTGGCGCCGGTCGCGTCCCCGGGACGCCACCGGTCGTTCCCTTGCGATCCTCATCGAGGTGCGGCGGGGCGGGCGATGAGATTTTGGGACGCGTCCGCGATCATCCCGTTGTGCGTGGCGCAGCCTTGGTCCGCGACGGCCCGGGCGTTGTGGCGCGAGGACCCTGGCATGGTCGTGTGGTGGGGCACCTCGGTTGAGTGTGGGTCCGTTCTGGCGCGCCTCGGGCGCGCAGGTGCGCTCGCGGGCGGCAAGGAGGACATCGCGCGCGGCCTGCTGCGCGACCTGGAACGGGCATGGATTGAGATTCTCCCAAACGAAGAGGTGCGAGCGTACGCCGGCCGGCTCGTCAGATCGCATGCGCTCCGCACGCTCGACGCGTTGCAGCTTGCCGCGGCGTTGAGCTGGATGAAGCTTCCGGAGGGCGGGGAGATCGTCGTTCTGGACCCACGCCTTGCACAGGCCGCCCGTATTGAAGGATTGACGGCGCGGCCATAGAGAACAGAGGCCCGGGATGGAAACGTCATTGTGTCATTCGGGTGTCCCGAAAGCTCCCGGACGTACGCTGGCGCAGACAGTGGGAGCGATAGTGTGTCTGTGCGCGCTCGTCGGTGCCCCGGCGATCGGGGCGGGGCCGTCGTTCGGCGCTCCGGCCGACGAAAGCGGCGCGGCCGCAACGTCGACCGGGAGTCTCGTGCGGGTCTTCCCGACCGCTCCGATGCAGGGCGACACCTTGACCGTGTTGGTCGCCGCGCCGTCCGGCTCAGACGCGACGGTGACGTTTGACGGGAACCCGGTGGCGACCTATCCGGTGCAGGGAGGAGGGCGTCGGGCGCTCATCGGTACCGATCCCGACGTGGCCTCCGGGGCCCATCGGATCGGCGTCGTCGTTCACGGGCCCGATGGAGCCGTGCGGCGGTCGACGCGCGAGGTTCGTCTCGGCGCCACGCGGTTTGGGGTGCGGCACTTGAGCCTGCCGCCGTCGACGTTCGGATTGATTACCAGCGCGAACCTCGCGACCGAAAGGCGGGCGCTCGTCCCCGTGCTCAGTCGGCGTACGCCGGTGGCTTGGTGGCATGGAACCTTCTCCACCCCGTCCGGCGGGCCGATCGACTCGCCCTACGGCGAACAAGGCTGGTATAACGGCCACCGCGAGTGGTGGCACGCGGGGGTGGACTTCGCAGCGCCGCAGGGAGCACCGGTCGTGGCCGCCAACACGGGCGTCGTCGCCCTGGCGCGGGCCCTTCCCCTCGGCGGAAACACCGTCGTGCTCGATCACGGCCAGGGTGTGCTGACCGAGTATCTGCACCTGTCCGCATTCGCGGTCAGGGAGGGCGAGCGGGTAGTGCACGGCGCCATGGTCGGGCGCATCGGGTCGACGGGGCTCGTGACCGGGCCTGGATTGCACTGGGGACTCTACGTCAACGGTATCCCAGTCAACCCTCTCTTCTGGACCGCGCCTCAACCGGGGCTCACGGCGCCGTAGGAACCGCGTCCATCGGGGTCCGGCACCGGAGCGAACAGATGTTCGTAATCCGTGGAATGACCGTCTGGGCCCGTGTGCGCGGCGTGCACCAACACGCGGGTGGACCCGAAGCGCCGTGGACCAGGACTGTGACGCCCCGAAGTGATTGCGCCGGGAGCACGACGCGTCGGACGTCCTCCTACCCGACCTCCGGCCGATGCTTTGGATGCCGCCGGATCACCGCACGAGAACGTCGATGAGACGAGGCTCCGCGGCCTGCTGAGTCAACGTCTCGCGCAGGTCCCCGGGGTCCGTGACGACTCGGGCCTCGACACCAAAGCCTCTCGCGACCGCCGGCAGGTCCACCGCCGGCGCGTCGAGGTCCATTCCGATGAGCCGCTCGCGTGGAACGGGGCCGCCTTTGTACTCCGCCATGGCGTCTTTTAGGACTTGATACGCGCGGTTGTCCAAGACCATGATCGTCGCGGGGATGTGGTAGCGAGCTGCGGTCCACAGCGCCTGGATCGTATACATGATCGAGCCGTCGCCGATAGTGCAGAGGATCCGGCGATCCGTCCAGGCCATCTGCGCGCCGAGCGCCGCCGGCAGGCCGAGTCCAAGCGCGCCGGCGCCGATGCCGAAGTACGACTGCTCCGTGTGGAACGGCACGTAGCGGTCGATCAGCCGCGCGGCGGTAGGAGCCTCGTCCACGATCGTCACTTGCTCGTCCATGACTTCGCCGAGAATCCGGAACGCTGCGGCGATCGTCATGCGCTCGGACGGCTTGGGCAGCTCGGCGGCCTGTTTCCGCGCTTCCTCACGCCGTCCGCGTTCGCGCCTCACGTCGGCGGCGCGCGCCGCAGCCGCCTGCCGCTCGGCGGCGTCCATCTTGCTCGAGAGCCTGTCGGCGATCTCGGAGAACACTGCGGAGGCCTCGCCGAGGACACCGAGGGTCGTCGGAACGTTCTTGCCTATCTCCCACGGATCGTTGTCGACGTGAACGACCGTGGCTTTCGGGAGCGTCACGGGAGGGCTGTAAAGCAGGGATGCGAATCTGCGCGCGCCGGCAAGGATGACCACGTCGGCGTCCGCCAGTTCTCTCCGCACTTGGCTGAGCGACAGACCGACCATGCCGAGGTACTGCGGATGAGTGGTCGGGAACACCGAGCGCACCGGCAGACGCTCGCCGTATACCCTGGCGCCCGTGAGTTCGGCGATGCGCACGAGCGCCCGTCGCGCCGAGGCCGTCGCAGCTCCCGCGCCGACGACCAAGACCGGCGCATGCGCGCCCGCAAGCATGCCGGCGGTGCGGTCGAGTACCGCAGGGTCGGGACGACTCCCCTCCGCAAGCGTGGTCCACGGCGCGGGCCCCGATACCTCCTCGTCCAGGCAGTCCATGGGGAGGGAGAGGAACACGGGCCCCGAGGGCGGTGCGGCGGCCATCTTGAACGCCCGTTCGATCGCGATCGGCACGTCGGCGCCGGTGCGGACCTCATAGGACCATTTCGTGAACGGTGACGCGACGCGCGCCAGGTCGCTCCAGAGGGTCGGCTCCTGGAGGATCATCCGGCGGTCCACCTGTCCGGCGGTGACGACGATCGGTGTCTTCGCCCGGTACGCGTTGAACATATTCGCCAGGCCGTTTGCCAGGCCGGGGGTGATGTGCAGGTTGACGAAGGCCGGCTCCCCCGTCGCCATCGCATACCCGTACGCCATGCCGACGGGGATCGCGTCCTGGAGCGCGAGCACGTAGCGAATGTCAGGATAGTCCGCGAACATCTCCATGAACCCGAGCTCCGTGGTGCCGGGGTTGCCGAACACATATCGGACTCCCCGTTGCCGGAGCATCTCGAACAGCGCGGTCTTGGCGAGCATTAGCGCCGGTCTCCTCCGGACGCGTCTCGTTGGCCGCGGAACAGCGACTCGAGGCCGTCCCGCGTGAAGTTCGAGGATTGGCAGTAACTGATGATTTCCCGCTCCCGACGCTCGACCCGTGCCACGCCGTCCACAACCTCGGGCGCGATTTCCAGGGGAATCGCGAGCACGCCGTGTTGGTCCGCGTGGAGGAGATCGCCCGGGCGTACGGTGAGTCCTCCGACCTCGACCGGCATCCCGAAGTCAACGAGGTGAACGTACGCGTGGGAGACTGACACGCTTCCGGCGAAGAAGTGAAACCCAAGGGTGTGTACTTCGTTGAGATCCCGCACGCTTCCGTCCGTGACAGTGCCGACGCAGCCGAGCGCGCGGTGGATGTTGCTTTGGACCTCGCCCCAGTAGGCGCCCACTCCCGGGGGATCATCCAGGTCGTGGACTACTACGATTCGCGGCGCCGGGATGCGCTCCAGTGCGCGCCACATGTTGAAGCGGCGCTCGTCAGCGTCCTTGGGAGGAGGCTCCGTGGCGCGGCACGTCGCCGTGAATGCGTATCCGACCATCGCCCCGAGATCGGGGAACATACATCGGACCTGGCTGGACATGAACCCGGCGGTTCGCGGCCGGACGTTGAACACTTCCACACCGTTCGCGACCGCGGGGGTAGGAATGGTGCGAAGCCGTGCGAGCACGTCAGGAGACAGCGGGGCGGACATGCGACCCTCCGGTGATCGTGTCGTGCGATCCTCGCCAGTCATTCTCGTGGCGATGAGGGGACCCCTCCCGTGCCCTCGTGGCCGAGGGCCGGGTTGATGGAGCGCTGGCAGCGCAATCTCTACACCTTGTGGGCGGCCCAGTTTCTCGCCCAGGTCGGGCTGTCGCTGATCGTGCCGTTCATGCCGCTCTACATCGGTGCCCTCGGCGTCGCACCGCTGGCGGCCGTGGAGCGGTGGAGCGGCATCCTGTTTGCCGCACCGTTTCTCATGCAGGCCGTGGCCGCGCCGCTCTGGGGCGTGGTGGGCGACCGATACGGCCGCAAGCTGATGGTGATGCGCGCGCTGGGCGGCATCGGCCTCACCAACGTTCTTGCGGCGTTCGTCCTGAACGTGTGGCAGCTGCTTGTGCTCCGGGCGCTGCAGGGAGGCGTCAGCGGCTTCGTCGCCGCGACAAACGCGCTGGTGTCCTCGGGGGTGCCTCGCGATCGCCTGGGAGTCGCGATGGGGACGCTGCAGACTTCGCTCACGGCAGGCAGCGTGATCGGTCCCCTGATGGGTGGCGCGCTCGCCGACCTGGTTGGCTATCGCCACGTGTTCCTCGTGAACGGATTGCTCTGCTGGATCGCCGCGGTCGTCGTACTCCGCGGCGTGCGGGAGCCGGCCGTGGAACACGTTCGCGTCGAACGCCCGGGCGTGCGCGAGAACCTCGCGTACTTCCTCCGCTCGCCGGCGCTCCGGACGACCGGCCTCCTGCTGTGCGCCAGCCAGATGGCGGTGATGATCATCGAGCCGATCTTTCCGGTCTACGTGCAGACGTTGGGCGTGCCCACGTCGCGGGTGGCGACGTGGGCCGGGGTGCTGTTCTCTGTGACCGGGATTACCGCCATCCTGGGCGCGCCCGTCTGGGGCAAGGCCTTCGACCGGTCCGGGGAAGCGCGCATGCTCGTGATCGTGCTCTTGGGCGCGTGCTTCGCGTACGCCCTGCAGGCCAGCGTGCATTCTCCGTACGCCCTGCTGGTCTTTCGAGCGCTGCTGGGATTCTTCGTGGCCGGTGTGCTGCCGCCGTTGTACGCGATCGTCGCGAGGCTGGCGCCGCCCGAGCGCCTCGGCGCGATCATGGGCCTCACCAGCAGCGCGATCATGGTGGGGAACTTGATCGGGCCGATCGCAGGAGGACTCGCCGCCGCCGCGGTTGGGATCCGCCCGGTTTTTGGCGCGGCCGCCGCGATCCTGGCGATGTGCGCGCTTGGGGCGCGCGGGCTGGCGGGCCTCCGGCAGGAGCCGGACGCCCCGTAGGCATATTGACAGTCCAAAAGGGGGCGCCGCGTGAGCGGGGGCTTTGCCGGCTTTGCGATTCGCAGGATCCTTGCGGCGATCCCGACGCTGTTCGGGGTCACGTTGATCGTGTTTTTCATGGTGCGCATGCTGCCGGGCGACCCCGCGCGTCTCTTGGCCGGGCTGAACGCTACCGATGAAGAGGTCAATCACATCCGCGTCCAACTCGGGCTGACGCGGCCCGTGCCGGTGCAGTACGAGATCTTCATCGAGAACCTGATGCGCGGCGATCTCGGGCAGTCCGTGGTGACGCAGGCACCGGTGTCGTACGAGATAGGCACGCGGTTCCCGGCGACGGCCCTCCTCGCGGCGACGGCGACCGTCATGTCCGTGATCCTGGGCATCGCCTCGGGCATCATGGTGAGCACGCGACAGTATACGGCCGCGGATTACCTCGTGACCGTGCTGGCGCTCGCGGGCATCAGCATTCCAGTGTTCTGGGGCGGGTTAATGCTCATGGTCCTGTTCTCGGTCGCCCTGCACCTGCTGCCTGCCGGCGGGGACGCCGGGCCCACCAGCCTCATCCTCCCGTCGATCGCGTTGTCCGCGTTCGCGCTGGCGACGATCGAGCGGCAGACACGTAGCAGCATGCTCGAGACCCTCCATCAAGATTATGTCCGCACGGCGCGAGCCAAGGGGCTGGGTCAGGGCGTCGTCGTCTACCGGCACGCGCTCCGCAACGCCCTGATCCCCGTCATCACGGTGGCCGGGCTCCAGTTCGCCACCCTGCTCGGCGGCGCGATCCTGACCGAGCGCACCTTTTCCTGGCCCGGGATCGGCACGCTGCTCGTAAACGCGATCCAGGCCAGGGACTACCCGATCATCCAGGGCGTCGTCCTGTTGTTCGCGATTACCTTCCTGGTTGTGAATCTGGTTGTCGACATCCTCTATGGCTACATCGACCCGCGCATTCGATACGGTTGACGCGCGCCCGGAGCGGGAGTTTCACCACCCGCTGGCGGTCCTCCGCCGCTTCTGGCGAAACAAGACCGCTGTGGCGGGGCTCACCGTAGTGTTCGTCCTCGCTGTGTCGGCCGCGCTCGCCAGCGCGATTCTGCCCTACAACCCGGACACGGCTGACTTCAACGCCGTGCTCCAGGGCCCGACGCCCGCGCACCTGTTCGGCACGGACCAGCTCGGGCGCGATCTGCTTACGCGCGTCGTCTACGGCGGCCGCTTCTCGCTCGCGATCGGCGTGATCGCGGTCGCGGGCGCGCTGGCAATCGGCGTCCCGCTCGGGCTGGTGTCCGGTTACTACGGCGGTGTCGTCGATCTCGTGATCCAGCGTGTGATGGACGTCGTGCTCGCGTTTCCCGGGTTTCTGCTCGCACTGACCCTGATCAGCCTGCTCGGCGTCGGCCTGCCGAACGTCATCATCAGCGTGGCCGTATCGACCATGCCCGTGTACGTACGGCTCATCCGCGGCGTGACGCTCTCGGCGCGCGAACTCACCTACGTGGAGTCCGCGCGCTCGATCGGGATGCAGGACTGGCGCATCATGCTCCGGCATGTACTGCCCAACACCACCGCGCCGCTCATCGTCCAGTCCACGATCCAGATCGGGGTCGCGATCCTCACCGCCGCCGGGCTCGGTTTCCTCGGCCTCGGCGTAAAGCCGCCCACGCCGGAGTGGGGGACCATGCTCGGCGACGCGGTCAACTATCTGCTGTCGTCCTGGTTCATCGCCGCGTTCCCCGGCCTCGCGATCTTCCTCTCGGTCATGGCGTTCAACCTGCTCGGCGACGGCTTCCGCGACGCCCTCGATCCACGGATGAAGGTCCTGTAGCGCCGCTCCTCCCGGTCGGCCGCTTGACCGCCCGTGGGTGGCGCGCTACCCTATATACGAACGTACGTTCCCGTCATCTCTGGATAACGCGCCGGGAGACGCGATGCGCGGCGATCGGATCATTGCTCACGTCGATATGGATGCGTTCTACGCATCTATCGAAACTCGGGACAATCCGCGCTACCGCGGGCAGCCCGTCATCGTCGGTGCGGCGCCGAATGCTCGTGGCGTGGTGGCGGCCGCATCGTACGAAGCCCGCAGGTACGGAGTCCGGTCGGCCATGCCTTCGCGGGAGGCGGCGGCGCGTTGTCCCCACGCGGTGTTTCTGCCCGTGGACATGGAGAAGTACCGGGCGGTGTCCGAGACGTTGTTCGAGCTGCTCGAGACCTTCACGCCTGAGATCGAGCCTCTCTCAATCGACGAAGCATTCCTGGATCTCACGGGTTGTCCAGCGCCCGCCCATCTGCCGCGGATCGTCGAGGGCGCCGGCGATCCAGCAGCGGGCGCCGTTGGGACGAGCACGGATGCGGGGCCTCGGGACGACCCCGGTCTTGCGATCGCCTGGGCAATCAAGGCGCGCGTCCGGGAAACGCTCGGACTGCCCGTTTCGCTTGGCGTTGCGCCGAACAAGTTTCTGGCCAAGCTCGCCAGCGAGCTCGCGAAACCCGACGGCCTGCGGCGCGTGTACCCCGGCCAAATACAGGCCATGCTCGACCCGCTGCCGGTGACTGCGTTGTGGGGGGTCGGTCAGGAGACTCACCATCGGCTGGCCGCGCTCGGCATCTCGACCGTTGGCGCGCTGCGGCGCACGTCGGCGTCGACCCTGCGAGTGGCGATCGGATCTGCGGCAGAGCACCTGTCGCGGCTGAGCCGCGGCCTCGACGACCGTCCAGTCGTCACGTCACAGGACGCGAAGTCCATCGGGCGCGAGACCACCTTCGATCGCGATACGGCGGCGCCGGACATGCTTGAGCGCGTGCTGGTGGAGCTGGCCGAGGACGTCGCACGACGGGTACGGGCCGACGGCGCGCTTGCGGCGACGGTGACGCTCAAGGTCCGCTACGCCGACTTTCGCACTATTACCCGCGCCACGACGCTCGCGTGGCCGACCGACGCCGGCAGCGATCTGCACGAGGCCGTAGTGCGGATGTGGCGACGCCTGCTCCCGTTGGCCCGACCGGTAAGGCTGCTGGGCGTCACGGCGTCGAGACTCAGTCGCTCGGCTTCGAAGCAGATGCTGTTGTTCGGGAGTGGCGAGCGGCGTGAGCGCGTGGACCGTCTGGTGGACGCTATCAACACGCGGTTTGGTGGAGGTACGGTGCGACAGGCTCGGCTGGTCGATCCCGAACAGGATCCTGACTAGCCCGGGGATCACGATGCCCCGAGCGCGGAAGGCGAAGGCCTCGGTTCAGAACGTGTCGAGGGGCGCCACTTCTGCCGGTGCGCCGCGCACTGCACCCGCGAGCGTCGAAGGCGCGGATCGGGCGAGCGTCCGATGGCGACACCGGACCCGGGCGTCTAGACTGTAAACCGGGAGCCGGCCGCCCACCGGCCAGGTGACGGAGGGATGTTGCCGGCACTGCGGTCTTTGCGCGGAGCGGTGCCCGGCCGGTGTCTGGGACATGCAGCCGGTGCTCTTCCAGATGGAGGGCGCCGAGCGCGCGGGAGGTCGCGCCGTGAGCGCCGTCAACGATTTTGTCGTCCAGTTCGCCAGCATCAACGGGTCCGGCTCGGCGAGCGCGCACTGGCTGTTCGCGCGCGCCGTACTGCGCATGGGCGTGCCGGTGGGGGCGCGCAACATCTTCCCATCGAACATCGAGGGCAGCCCCACGTGGTTCGAGGTGCGCGTGTCCGCCGCCGGGCATCTCGGCCGGCGCGGCGGCGGGCCGGACTTTCTGGTGGCCATGAACCCGCAGAGCTGGGATGCCGACGTCGCAGGGCTCCGGCCCGGGGGCTATCTGCTGTACGATTCGACGAAGCCCCTTCCGCGGACGATGTCCCGCCGGGACATCACGGTGCTGGGGGTCCCGGTCGCCGAACTGTGCCGCCGCGAATTCGACGATCCGCGCGACCGCCTGCTGCTCCGGAACATCGTCTGCATCGGCGTGCTGTCGGCTCTGCTCGGCGTCGATGCGCCGGAGGTCGAACGGCTCCTCGCCGAGCAATACGGCGGCACGCCCCGGCTGGTCGTGCCAAACGTGCGCGCGTTTCGGCTCGGCCGTGACTTCGCGCTCGCACACCTGCCGTGTCCCATCGGCCTCCGTGTCGAGCGCGGGACGGCCATTGGAGACCGGATCTTCATCGACGGCAACACCGCGGCGGCGTTGGGGTGCCTCTACGGGGGCGCGACGGTCGCCGCATGGTACCCGATTACGCCGTCGACCGGGCTGGTCGACGCATTCGCGCGGCTGTGCGGCCGGTATCGCGTCGACCAGGCGACCGGTAAGCACCGCTTTGCGATCTTGCAAACAGAGGACGAGCTGGCATCGATCGCCGTCGTGATCGGCGCGGCCTGGAACGGGGCGCGCTCCTTCACGGCGACATCGGGCCCGGGCATCTCGCTCATGCAGGAGTTTCTCGGCTACGCGTACTTCGCGGAGGTCCCCGCGGTCGTCTTCGACGTGCAGCGGGTCGGCCCGTCCACCGGCATGCCGACGCGCACGCAGCAGTCCGACCTCCTCGCCTGCGCCTACGCCTCCCACGGAGACACGAAGCACGTTCTCCTGCTGCCGGGCGACCCGCGCGAGGCGTTCGAGTTCGCGGCGCTAGCCTTCGACTTGGCGGACCGCCTCCAGACCCCGGTGTTCGTGATGCTCGACCTCGACATCGGGATGAACAACTGGCTGTGCGAGCCGCTGGTATGGGACGACGCCCGTCGCATGGACCGCGGCAAGGTGATGACCGCCGAACAGTTGGAACACACCACCGCGTTCGGCCGCTACCTCGACGTCGACGGTGATGGAATCCCGTACCGGACGTACCCGGGCGCGCACCCGTCGCGCGGCGCCTTCATGACCCGCGGAACGACGCACGACCGCTTCGCCCGGTACACCGAGGACGGGCCGCCGTACGTGGACAACATGGAGCGGTTGCTGCGGAAGTTCGACACCGCCAAAACGATCGTCCCGGCGCCGATCGCCCGGCGGGCGGCCAGGCCCGCGGCAGGCGTGATCTACTACGGCTCCACGGCCGCGGTGATGACGGAGGCGCTTGTGCTCTTGGAGCACGGGTCGATCGCGCTCGACGCCCTCCGCGTCCGCGCGTTCCCGTTCTCGGACGACGTCGCGGCGTTCGTGCGTGCGCACGACCTCGTCTTCGTCGTGGAGCAGAACCGGGACGCTCAGCTGCGCACGCTGCTCGTGGCGGAGTGCGGCCTCGATGCGTCGCGGCTCGTTCCCGTCCTGCACTACATCGGGACGCCGATCACGGCGCGCGTCATCGCCGATGCGATCACGGCGCGGCTCGCGGCCACTGCCGGAAAGGTGGTGCGCTCATGACGTATCTGCAGAAGCCGAAGCTGCGCCATCCCGCCGCCGCCCGGAACGCGCTGGGCTACACGCGCCGGGACTACGAGGCTGCGGTATCGACGCTCTGTGCGGGCTGCGGCCACGATGCCCTGAGCGCCGCCATCATCCAGGCGTGCTTCGAGCTCGACCTGGCGCCGCACCGGATCGCCAAGCTGTCCGGGATCGGCTGTTCCTCGAAGATGCCGCAGTACTTTCTCGGTGCCGCGCACGGGTTGAACACGGTGCATGGCCGCATGCCGGCGGCGCTGACGGGTGCGAACCTGGCGAACCGCGACCTGCTCTACCTGGGGATCTCCGGCGACGGCGACTCGGCCTCGATCGGCCTCGGCCAGTTTGTGCACAGCATCCGCCGCGGCGTCGACATGACGTACGTCGTGGCGAACAACGGCGTCTACGGGCTCACACGGGGCCAGTTCTCCGCCACGGCCGATACGGGATCCGTCGCCAAGCGCGGCGCGGTCAACGCCGAGGAGCCGATCGACCTCGTGGTTCTTGCGATCCAGCTGGGCGCGACGTTCGTGGGGCGGAGCTTCTCGGGTCACCGCGAGCAGCTGGTGCCGCTTCTCAAGGCCGCGCTGCTGCACCGCGGAGCGGCGTTCATCGACTGCATCTCACCGTGCGTCGCGTTCAACAACCAGTCGGGATCGACGAAGAGCTTCGCCTACGTCCGCGCCCACGAGGAGCCGGTCCACCCGTTCGACTTGGTGGTCGGTGCGCACGGGCAGCGCGAGGCCGCCGAGACGACCGAGGAGATGGTGCGGGACGAGGACGTGCTCGTGCGGATGCGCGAGCGCGCCCCCGAGTACGACCTGGGCGACCGTGTCGCGGCGGTGGCGTACGTCGAGCGCCAGCGGGCCGCCGGCGCGATCGTCACGGGCCTGCTGTATCTCGATCCCGAGCCGCGCGACCTTCACGCGCGCCTGCAGACCGTCGATGAGCCGCTCGCACACCTCGACGACGCGGCGCTCTGCCCGGGCGCGGCAGCCCTGGCCGAGTTCACCCGGGCGTTTCGCTAGCCGGTCCCGGCTCCGTGGGCCGTGGGGGCGTGTCCATGGATGTCAGCCGGGCATAGCGTTGGACAGAGACGGTGAGCAGCGGATCCCGAGTCGATTCCGCCGCTCGCTACGATGCGCGGGCGCCGGTTGCTTGCAGCACTTCGTCCTTGAGCACCCCGATGAACGGGAGATGCCGGTATCGCTCATGGTAGTCGAGGCCGTAACCGACGACGAACCGGTCCGGGATCTCGAATCCACGGTACGCGATCTCGAGCGTGTCGAGGATGCGCCGGTACGGGCGGTCGAGGAGGGTGCAAATACGAAGCGTCGCCGGGGAGCGGGCGTGAAGCAGGCGGACCAGATACCCCGCGGTGAGACCGGTGTCGATCACGTCTTCGACCAGCAACACGTCCCGCCCGGTGATCTCGACATCGAGATCCTTGATCAACCTCACGACGCCACTTTGCGCCCGCGCCGCGCCGTACGAGGTGATCGCCATGAAGTCGACTTCGGCTTGGCCCTGAATGGCTCGGCTCAGATCGGTCAGGAAGTATACGGCGCCCTTCAGTACCGACACGAGAAGCGGGACCCGTCCAGCGTAGTCGCGGGAGATCTCGAGGCCGAGGTCCCGTACCCGCGCCGCGATCTCGTCGCGGGTGAGCAGGATCTCGTGGACGTCTTCGGCTGCGTCCTTCATCGGCCGGCCGTCACGGGTTCCAGCCCATATTTCAGCGCCAACTGCCGAAAGTCACGGCCGTAGAAGATCTTGATGTTAATCCCTGGATAAAGCTCTCGAAGACGCCTGATCTTGCGGTTTTTCTTTGTCACCAGGCTCTGTTTGAGCGTCGTGAGCTCGATGAAGAGGTCCTGGTCCGGCAGGTAGAAGTCGGGGCTGAAACTCTCAAGAACCCGCCCCTGGTCATCCCATCGGAGGGGGAACGTCCGGGGCTCGTATTCCCATCGGATCCCATAGAAGTCGAGGATCCTGGCGAGCTCGGCCTCGCTCTTGTGTGCGAACGTCACGAGGCCCGCCGGGGATGTTTCGGAGCCTTTCACTATGCGATTGGTTCCTCCGCAGTGTTATTCTGGAGCTAAGTATAGGCGGGAAGATACGAAGAATCAAGTAACCGGGGGCGAGTGGGACGAGCACGTCCACCGTCGTTATCATCGGAATCAAGGAGAGGTTCTGCCGAGCGGCGAACGTCTGGGTGGTGCAAGGAGGCGTGTATCCATGACCACCACACCGACCCCGGCCCGGCCGGAGACACCCGGGTCTGAGCACGAACTTGATCGGTTTGTGCAGCAGCTGCGGAGTACCGATGTGACGCTGCGGAGCGATGCGGCACACGCGCTGGGAAAGTTGGGAGACGAGCGCGCGGTGCCTGCCTTGGCCGAGGCGTTGCACGACCAGGACGAGTACGTGCGAAAGAGCGCCGTGATGGCGCTCCGGCGGATCGGCGGGCACCGGGCGATGGAAGCGATGCGCGCTGCTCTTGCCGACCGCTCCGAGCAGGTGTGCGTGCAGGCGGTCAAGGGGCTCGGTGAGCTTCGCGACGCGGGCGCCGTGGAGGCCTTGGTCAAGGTGCTCGCTCGGCGTGAGCGGTCACTGGTATCCGCTGCGACGGAGGCGCTGTCGCGGATCGGTCCCGAGGCCGTGCCCGCGCTGATGGAGGCGTTCAAGGACCGTTACCTGCGGCGGCGCATCGGGCCCCAGGTGTGGAGGATTCTCACCGAGATGGGGCCGCGCATCGTTGAGCCGCTGCTCTCCGTGCTCGGCGACGAGAATTACTACGTGAAGCTGACCGCCCTCACGATCCTCGGCCGCGTCGGTGACCGGCGCGTCGTCACTCCGATGGTGCAGACGTTTCTGGAGGACCCTCGGCTGCAGGAGACCGTCGTCGGGACCATCGGGCGGCTCGAGGAGCGCGGCGTGCTGGCGATGCCGGCGGGCGACCGAGACGCGTTGTTGCCGACCGAAGTGGTGCAGGCGTTTGCGCAAGGCGATCGCGAGACCGTCGTGTCGGCCCTCCGCGGGGCCATGGAGAACCCGAGCGGCAAGGTCCGCAGATTCGCGCTCAAGGCGATGTACGGGCTGCTCGGCGACGCGGCGTTCGAACCCCTATTGCGCTACTTTGCGGACGACGATCCAGACGTCAAGCGCCTCTCGATCCGCCTGCTCAGCAAGCTACGGGACAAACGTGTCATCGAACCGCTGGTCGATCTGCTGCTTCGAGACGGGGGACAAGTCGAGGAGGCGATCTGGGACGCGCTCAAGATGCTCACCAGCCTCCATGAATACGAAGAATTGCGGAAGCGGGTTGCGCGCGAAAAGGCCGGGACGCGGCCGGTCGTGAAGACATACAAGAAGAAGGACGTATCACCGGACTGGTGGCGGGATCAGGACTGAACGCGGCGGCTGCACGCTCGTGGCCTCCGCCGTCGGAGCCTGCGGCACCACAGTGACGGCCGTGTCTATACGTGGCGAGCGACAGATCGGGTCTGCGCGCGTCAGGATCGTTCAGGAGGACCTCACACTTCTGGCGGTCGACGCGATCGTCAACGCGGCAAATGATCGGCTCTGGATGGGCGGGGGTGTCGCGGGCGCCATCAAGCGACGCGGCGGCGCCGAGATCGAGCGGGAGGCGGTCGCGCTCGGGCCCATCCCTCTTGGTGATGCGGTGGCCACGATGGCGGGCCGGCTCGCCGCGCGGTATGTCATTCACGCGGTGACAATGGGACAAGACCTGGTGACGGGCGAGGATCTCATCCGGAGAGCCACCAGGAGCGCGCTCCGGGTGGCCGACTCGCTCGGCGCAAGGTCCGTTGCGCTTCCGGCGCTCGGGACCGGCGTCGGAGGGTTCTCGCCCGTTCGGGCCGCCGCGGTGATGCTGGAGGAAACGGCGGCGTACCTGCGTGCCGGGAGCTCTCTCGACGAGGTGGTGTTTGCGCTCTACGATGCCAGCACCCGCGATGCCTTCGCGGCTGCGCTCGAAGCCCTCGCGTGATGTCACGGTGACTCCGGGTACGGGATGCCGATGCGCGCGCTGCTGACCAATGACGACGGCATAAGCTCCCCGGGTCTCGTCGCGCTGGCGCACGCGATGAGCCAGGTGGCGGAGACGTTTGTCGTGGCTCCCGAGCACGAGCGTAGCGCGGCCAGCCACGCCATCACGCTGCACAAACCGCTGCGGGCCACACGGGTCAGGGTAGCCGGCGCAGACGTGCCCGCGTGGGCGACGAACGGCACGCCGGCCGACTGCGTCGTGCTCGCGGTATTGGACCTTCTGGATGGGCCTCCCGACGTCGTGGTATCCGGCATCAACGTGGGCGCCAACCTCGGCATGGACCTCATCTACTCTGGGACCGTGTCGGGCGCGGTGGAGGCCGCGCTGTTCGGGATCCCTGCCGTCGCGATCTCGGTCGCGGCGTTTCGGGACATCCACTGGAGTCCGGCCGCGGCCTTTGCCGCATCGCTCGCGCAGGAGCTCGCTCGACGTGGATTGCCCCGCGACACGTTCCTGAACGTCAACGTGCCCAATGCCGCCGCGCGCGAGCTTCGAGGAGTGGAAATTACGCGGCAGGGTACGCGCCGCTACGTCAACAGGCTGGAGAAGCGTTCCGACCCCCGTGGCCGCGACTACTACTGGCTCACGGGCTCGGCAGGCGAAGACGAGAGCGAGACGGGCACGGACGAGCGCGCGGTCGCGGACGGTAGGATCTCCGTGACGCCGCTTCGATTGGACATGACCGATGTTGAGTTCGATGCGGTCCTTCGTTCGTGGAACCTGACCATCCCAGCGATGTGAGCTCGCCCGGGATACCCCGGTCGAGGGACGACGGGCCGGCGACTCGGGAGCGAGCCCCCGCCGCACTCGAGGAGAAGACGGGTGTCGCGGCCGGAGATCGGGGTGAGGCGGCCGCCGGAGAACGAGCGTCCTCATCCCGATTGCCCGCGGGCACCGGCGGTGACGGCATCGTGGTGGGTGCGGCGTCCACCGACGGCGCACCGTTGCGTGAGGCCGGCCAAAGTCCCTCGCCGCACCGGACGCCGATGCCCTTCCCCGGGGTCGCTGCCGTCGAGTTCGACCGCGTGACGAAGACATACCCCGGCGGCGTGACGGCCATCCGCGACGTCTCCCTGCGCATCGCGCCCGAGGAGTTCGTGTTCGTCGTCGGTGCGACGGGCACCGGCAAGTCCACGTTGATGAAGATGATCTACCGCGAGGTGCTGCCTACATCCGGCCGCGTACTCGTGGACGGCAGGGACGTCACACGCATGCCGGCGCGCCAGGTGCCGTTTTTGCGGCGCCGCGTGGGCATCGTGTTTCAGGACTTCAAGCTGTTGCCGCGGAAGACCGCACACGAAAACGTCGCGTTTGCGCTGGAAGTGACCGGCGTCCCCTCCCGGGAGGTGACCCGCCGCGTCATGGAGGTGCTCGAGGTCGTCGGGCTCGCCGCCCGCGCCCACGCGCTTCCCGGTCAGATGTCCGCGGGGGAACAGCAGCGCATCAGTATCGCCCGAGCGCTTGTGCATCGCCCACCGTTGTTGCTCGCAGACGAGCCGACGGGGAATCTCGATCCCGACACCTCCTGGGAGATCATGCAGCTCCTGTCCCAGATCAACCTCCGCGCCACCACGGTCGTGGTCACCACTCACGACAAGATGATCGTGGACGTGTTGCGCCGCCGGGTCATCGCACTCGACGGTGGCGCCGTGGTGCGAGACGAGGCACGCGGGCGATACGGCGGATGACGCGCCCGGTTCGTGCGTCGCCGCGCGGCGTGCGATATTTCCTCTCGGAAGGGGCCCAGGCGTTTCGTCGCAACGGCCTGATGAGCCTCGCCGCGGTTACGGTCACCGTCGTGACGCTTGTCGCGCTTGGTGCGGCGCTGGTCGTGGCGGGCGCGCTGGACTACGTTGCGCACCGGCTCGAATCGCAGGTGCAAGCCGTCGTGTACGTGAAGGACGGCCTCCCAGATGCCGCACTCACGGAGTTGCACGCGCAGCTCGAGTCCCTGCCCGGGGTGACGGGCGTCACCTACGTGTCCAAGGGGGAGGCGCTCAACCGGCTTCGCAAGGCGATCGGCAGCCGCGCGCAGTTTCAGGACCTGCTGGCGCGAAACCCGCTGCCGGCGTCCTTCGTCGTGGAAGCGGACCATCCGGATCGGCTCGACGCGATTGCCGCGGCCGCTCGGCGCCTGCCAGGCGTGGAGACCGCGAGCTACGGCGAGGACACCGTGGGGCGCCTGCTCGCGCTGACCCGGGTTGTGCGGTTATCCGGCGCGGTGGTGGGCGGCGCGCTCGCGCTGGTCGCCTTGGTCATCATCGCCAGTACGATCCGGCTGACCGTGTTCGCCCGGCGGGCCGAGATCGAGGTGATGCGGCTCGTTGGGGCGACGGCGTGGTTCATCCGGTGGCCGTTCGTCGTCGAAGGCGCCATCACCGGCGCGTGCGGGGCGGTCCTGGCGTTTGCTGCCGTCGCCGGGTTGTATGTGATCGTCGCCCACGGCGCGCGGGACTCGCTCCCCTTTCTGCCGCTGCCGGCTCCCGAGGAGGTCGTGCTCGGTCTATTCTGGAAACTCTTGACGTGGGGTGTCGTGATCGGCGTCGTGGGGAGCCTCCTTGCGGTAAGGAGGTACCTGCGGGTTTGATCGCGTGACGCCGAGGACCAGGAGGGCTCTGGGCAGTACACTGAAGCGGTCGAGCCGGCGGGGTTGTCGGGAGCGGTAGGATCGCGTCACCTGGAGGGAGATGCGAATGGTGCTCAACGCGGCAAACACGACGTTGCGGGACGCCCCCTGGCAGGCGGTTCTCCAGCGATTCGCTTTGGCGGCGGACTTGCTGTCTCTCAAGCGCGGCGTGCGCGAGGTCCTCGTGCACCCGAAGCGCGAGTTGACGGTGCACTTCCCGGTGCAGCGCGAGGATGGATCGGTCCAGGTGTTCACCGGGTATCGGGTGCACCACAGCACCGTATTGGGCCCAACGAAAGGCGGGTTCCGCTATCATCCCAGCGTGACCCTCGAAGAGACTCGTGCATTCGCCATGCTGATGACCTGGAAGTGCGCGCTCGTGGGGTTGCCATACGGCGGCGCCAAGGGCGGGGTCGTCTGTAATCCGAAAGTGCTGTCCCAAACGGAACTCGAGCGCCTGACCCGCCGCTACGCCACCGAGATCGGGATCTTGCTCGGGCCGGAGAGCGACGTCCCCGCGCCCGACATGGGAACGACGCCCCAGGTTATGGCCTGGATCATGGACACGTACAGCATGCACCACGGATATTCCGTACCGGCCGTCGTGACGGGGAAGCCGATCTCGATCGGCGGATCCGCCGGACGCATGGAGGCCACCGGGCGCGGCGTGGCGATCGTCGCGCGGGAGACGGCCCGGCACCTCGGGATGCAACTCGCTGGCGCCCGCGTGGCGGTGCAGGGGTTTGGTAACGTCGGCGCCAACGCAGCGAAAACGCTGCGGGCCGAGGGGTGTCGGATCGTCGGGGTGAGCGACAGCCGCGGCGGCGTGCACCAAGAGAAGGGCCTCGACCCGGACGATGTGTTCCGCCACAAGCAGCAGACGGGCAGCGTCGCCGGCTACCGCGGCGGCGACGCCGTCACCAACGAGGAGTTGCTGGAACTTCCGTGCGACATCCTGGTGCCGGCCGCCATCGAGGGGCAGCTTACCGCGGACAATGCGCCGCGCATCAAGGCGCGAATCGTCGTCGAAGGAGCAAACGGCCCCACGACGCCCGCGGCCGATCTGATCCTGCGGGACCGCAAGGTGTTCGTCGTGCCGGACATCCTGGCGAACGCCGGCGGCGTGATCGTGTCGTACTTCGAGTGGGTGCAAGACCTTCAGTCCTTCTTCTGGTCCGAGGAAGAGATCAACGAGCGACTCGAGCGGATCATGGTGCGGAGCTTCCGCGACGTGCTCGCGCTGTCTCAGGAGAAACAGGTCGACCTGCGGTCGGGCGCGCTCGTCCGCGCGATCGGCCGCGTCGCCGAGGCGCTCCTAACGCACGGGATTTACCCCTAGCGCCCTCCGTGGGATCGACCGTCCGCCTTCCGCACGGACCGGTCGACCGCAAGGAGCGGACGTCCTTTCGTACCGCTCCTTCCTTCGATCCGGCCTCCACCCGAACTCTTGCTCGGATAGAGCGCTGCTCGACCGGATCTATTGCGTCCGCCCCCGCCTCCTTGGGTAGGCCGGCGGATTCCGGCCCGGGCAGGAAAATATCGCCGGCCGGAGGGAACTTTCCCCCCGAGCGCGAACGTAAGGTTCCCTAAACCGGGCGGGCTTGCGAACTGCAGGGGTTCAACGGCCCGCTGTGGCTATAGGGACGAGGATCTATCTTAGGGGGAGAGGGAGGGACAATATGGGGGATCGTGAGGCAAGGGAGCTTCTGCAAGCGTTCGAGGCGGGCAAGATCTCGCGCCGTGACCTGCTCGCACGGGCAGCGGCGCTTGGACTGTCTCTTGGGGTGCTCGGCGGCCTAGGACTCCGGCCGGCGGCCGCCGCGGGGATGACGGAAGTGAAAATCGGTGTTGATCTTCCGATGTCCGGCGGCGAGGCGCCGAACGGCGTGCCGACCAACAACGGCGTGACCATGGCGATCGAGGAGGCCAACAAGCTCGGCGGGTCGTACCACTTCTCCGAGTCCTTGAAGGACGACGCGGTGAACGGTGTCCACGATCCGGCGCAGGGCGCCAAGAACATGCAGGAGCTGATCTCCGATACCGCCGTCGTCGGAATCGTCGGAAACTTCAACAGCAACGTCGCCCAGGCGTGCATCCCGCTCACATCCGCAGCAGGCATCGTCCAGATCAGCCCGGCCCAGACGAACCCCGGCCTCACGAAACCAGCTTTTGGCGCGCTCAAGCTGTACCCGAACGGCCAGCGGCCGAAGATCACGTACTTCCGCGTGTGCGCGACGGACGACCTGCAGGGACCGGTCGCCGCGGACTATGCGTACCGGAAGCTCAACGCCCACAAGCTCGCGATCCTGGATGACCAGGAGACGTATGGCAAGGGCATCGCCGATCAGGTTGAGATGGAGTTCAAGAAGATCGGCGGGCAGGTGTTGAGCCACGACGGCATCCCCAAGGGGACCCAAGATTTCCACGCGATCCTCACCAAGATCAAGGCGGAGGGGCCCGACGCGGTCTTCTTCGGCGGCGTGACGACGACGGGCGGCGGCCTGATCCGGAAGCAGATGCCCGATGTCGGCCTGTCGATTCCGCTCGTGGGCGGCGACGGCATCGTCGAGGACGAGTTCCTCAAGGTCGCCGGAGACGCAGCGAATGGCGCGTACGGCACGGTGGCCGCGATCGATGCGACAAAGGTCCCCACGGCGCAGGCATTCATCACGGCCTACAAGGCGCGGTTCAACGACGATCCGGGCGCGTACAGTGCCAACGGGTACGTGTGCGCCAAGATCATCCTCGATGCGGTCAGGGCGGTTGGCGCCGATCGGGAGAAGGTC
>Ga0187784_10000626_pt1 | contig 26378 bp, 21 predicted proteins | sample 1015_SJ02_MP15_2_FD_132964 | JGI IMG/M metagenome (GOLD analysis project Ga0187784, IMG submission 132964) | Tropical peat soil microbial communities from peatlands in Department of Meta, Colombia - 1015_SJ02_MP15_20_MG | ecosystem: Environmental > Terrestrial > Soil > Wetlands > Peat | place... | reverse complement strand
GCCGCGGCCGCCGTGACGCATCTGGCCGGCGATGAAGCGCGGATTGACCGCGCGGGCGCGCACGATCCGCGCCAGCGCCGCCGACAGCGTCCGCGCGCGCGGCCGCTGCGGATCGGTGGTGTCAAGCATGACCAGATCGGGCGAACGGCCGAAGAGTTTCGCCGCCGCGGCGAAGCCGCCGACGAAGCTGACGTCTTCGGCGCCTTCGAGGAGATCGCGCCCGGGATCGTCGCCAGTATGGACGAGGGCGTCCGCAGCGGCGATGCGCCGCGCAAAGGCGCCGGCGGCCGGCTTGGCCTCGCCGTCGGCGCCGCTATAAGCATGCGAGGCCGCGGCCAGATAGGCCGCGCCGGCGGCATCGGCCGCGCCGCCGAGCAAATCCTCGATCCCTGCGCCATAAGCGCCGGGCGCGGTGCCGAAGATGCGGTCGAGGCGTCCGGCGCCGTCGCCGCTCGCTCGCGCCGCGGCGAGCGGATTATCATCGGCCGCCTCGTCGCGTGACGCCGCCGCCTGCACCGCGGCGTCGATCAGCGCGATTTGCCCCGGGAACAGATCGCGGAACAGACCGGAGATGCGCCAGGTGACGTCGACGCGGGCGCGGCCGATCGCGGCCAGCGGCAGCACTTCGACGCCGGTGATACGGCCGGAAGCGTGCTCCCAGACCGGCCGGCAGCCCATCAGCCACAGCCCTTGCGCGATTTCCTCCCCGCCGGTGCGCAAGCTCGCACTGCCCCACAGATCGACGACCACTTCGCGCGGCATCTCGCCGTGGGCCTGCAGATGCGCACGCACGATCTCTTCGGCGGCAAGCCTGCCAAGCTCCATGGCGGTGGGCGTCGGCAGCGTGCGCGGATCGGCGGTGAAGAGATTGCGGCCGGTCGGCAGCACGTCGCGCCGGCCGCGTGTCAGGCTACCCGCCGGTCCCGGCGCGATGCGCGCGCCGTCGAGCGCGGCGATCAGCGCCGCGCGCTCGGCCGCGGCGCTCGCCTGCCACAGCGGATCGGGGCTGCCGTCGGCAGCGCGACCGAAAACGTGCTGGCCGTCCTTGATGGCAAGATCCTTGAGGTCGCACAGCCAGGCGTCGATGCGGCGGAGCGCCTCATCGGGCGCAACCGCGCTGCCGACGCCGGCTTCGCGCGCCAAGCCGGTTCGCCGCGCCGTTTCCACGATGAGGCTCGCAAGCCGCTCGCGGCGGCGCCGGTCGAGCCCGTCGGCCTGGGCGTATTCGTCGAGTAGAAGTTCCAGCTCGTGCGCGTCGCCGTTCAGCCCGGCATCGACCAGCGGCGGCGGCAGATGGCCGACGGTGACGCCGGCCAGGCGGCGCTTGGCCTGCGCCGCTTCGCCAGGATTGCTGACGATGAACGGATAGATCACCGGCAGCGCTCCGGTGACGATTTCGGGAAAGCACTGCGCGGTGAGCGCCACCGCCTTGCCCGGCAGCCATTCCAGCGTGCCGTGCGCGCCCATGTGGATGAGCGCATCGACCTTGGCCGTGTGTTGCAGCCACAGCCCGAAGGCGACCAGCGCGTGCCGGGGCGGCAGCAGCGGATCGTGATAATCGGCGCGGCGCGCGCTGGCGCGGCCGCGGTCGGGCGGCAGCGCAATCAGGATATTGCCGAAGCTTTGCGCGCGGAACTCAAAGGCGCCGTCGCGCGCGTCCGGATCGTCCGCCGGTTCGCCCCAGGCCTCATGCAAGCGGGCCTGCGCCGGAGCGGGCAGCGCGGCAAGCATTCGTTGGTATTGCGCGAGCGGCAGCCGGGCACCGCCGGCTGCCAGCGCGTCAAGCAATTGGCGCGGGTGAGCGGGCGCGCCGCTCACTGTGTAGCCGACGGCGGCGAGGTCTTGCAGCGCCGCGATCACGCTCGCCGGCACATCGAGGCCGACCGCGTAGCCGGTGCGGCCCTTGGCGCCGGGATAATCCGGCAGCAAAATCGCCACGCGCCGCTTGCCGCGCGGCAGCCGGCGCAGGCGGATAAGCGCGGCGATGCGGTCGGCGACGATCGCAATGCGATCCGGCTCCGGCCGGCTTATGAGCGCGGTGAAGGCAAGCTCCGGCTGCGGCGGCAGCGGATCCTTGAACGCCACCGCGCCAGCCAAGACGCGGCCGTCAAGTTCGGGCAGCACGATATGCATCGCCAGATCGGCGGCGCCAAGTCCGCGCGGGGCCTCGCGCCAGGCGGCGCGTCTGGTGGTGGCGCTGACCACCTGCAACACCGGCACGCCCGGCGCATCGAGCGCCCGCGACGTTGCAGCGGCGCCGGCGGCAAACGCCGTCATGGTCACGATCAAAGCGGGATCGAGCCGGCCGAAAGCTTGCCGGAGGAAAGCGTCGGCGGCGCCGTCTTTCAGGCTGGTGACGATCAGCGGCGCCGCTACGAGCCCGCGCGCAACAAACGCCGCGGCGAGCGCGTCGACCGGCGCAGTGTCGGCGGCAAGCAGCATGGCGCGGTAGAAAATGATCGGCACCACCGGCCGGCCCGGCTCCAGCGTTGCGGCAAGCTCGTCCAGCGTGACGGCGCCTTGGCCTGGCCGATAGCCGGCAAAGCGCGGCACCGGCACGGGGTCGCGGCCAGCGATGGCGCAGCCGGCATGGCGCGCCAGCCGGCGAAGCAGCGCGCGCAAATTGTCCGGGCCGCCCTCGCGGAAGAACTGCAGCAACAGGGCAAGCTCGCCGGGCGGCAGCGTCGAAGCGGCCGCAAGCCGCGCATCGTCGCGGTCCTCGCCGGGCAGCACGGCCAGCGCGATGCCGCGCTCGCGCGCCAGCGCAGCGAGCCGTTCCACGCCGTATTCCCACCAATCCAGCCCGCCAAGCAGGCGGATCAGGATCACTTTGGCATGGGCACCGACCCGATCGATCCACAGATCGACCGACATCGGATGGCGCAGGTCGCGCAAATGCGCGAGCCGCACGCGCGGCAGGTTTTCGCGTTCCGCCTGCCATGCGGCGGCAAGGCCGGCAAGGTCGCTGTCGGCGAACGACAGCACGGCGATGTCGCCCGGCGGCTGGCCGAGGTCGACCGCTTCGACGATCTCGTCGAGGCCGGTTGCGCTCGTCGTCAGCAAATGCATGCGTCAACCCGCAAGGGCTTGCGCCACCGCGGCGCGGTCCAACCCCTTCAGTCCGATCACCACGAGCTGGCCCTGGCGAGCCACGGCGGCGGGCCAAGGCCGGTCGTATTGATGGCTGACGCGCGGCCCCACGGCCTGGATGAGCAGCCGTCGCGGCTTGCCGGCGATGGCGGCAAAGCCCTTGACGCGCAGCACGTCGAACGCCTCCGCCAGCGCGGCGACGCGTGCCGCCAGCGTTGCCGGATCGGCAAACTCGCCAAGCGGCACGACAAAGGAGTCGAAATCGTCGTGGTCGTGCTCGGCTTCGGCGTCATGCCGGGTGCGACGATTGGCGATGTCGTCCTCGGTGCCGACGCCGAGCCCGAGCAGCAGCGCCTGGTCGACCTTGCCGTCGGCGGCGGTGAGCACCTTCACGCTGCGCGGCAGCGCGCGCGCGATCGCCGCCATCGCATTGGCGACGCCGGCGTCGTCGAGCAGATCGCGCTTATTGAGCACGACCAGATCGGCGCAGGCGATCTGATCGTCGAAAACTTCCTCGATCGGATCGTCGTGGCTGAGCGCGGCGTCGGCGGCGCGCTGGCGCTTGAGCGCGTCAAGGTCGTGCGCAAGGCGACCGTCGGCCAGCGCCGCGCCGTCGACCACCACGACGACGCCGTCGACGGTGACGCGACCTCTGATCGCCGGCCAGTGGAACGCCTGCACCAAGGGCTTCGGCAGCGCCAGCCCGGAGGTCTCGATCACGATGTGCTCGACGCCGTCTTTCGCCAAAATGGCGTCGAGCGCCGGGACGAATTCGTCGGCCACCGTGCAGCACAGGCAGCCATTGGCGAGCTCGACGATATTGTCCTGCGGACACGCCGCGTTGCCGCAACCCTTGAGGATTTCGCCATCGATGCCGACGTCGCCGAATTCGTTGACAATGACGGCAAGCCGGCGGCCCTGCGCGTTGGCGATGACATGGCGGATCAATGTCGTCTTGCCGGCGCCGAGAAAGCCGGTGACGATGGTGCAGGGCACGCGCGCAAGCGCAGCCTCGATCTTGCCGTTCATGTATCGACCTCCTGGAAATCGAGCGGCGGCACCCGCGCGATCAGTCCGCGTTTGAGAATGTCCGGCCGGCCGCGCCAGGGCAGGATGCCGTCGCCGGCGCGGGCGAGCAGCTGCGCGCCCTCGATCAGCGCGCCGGCGTTGCGCTCGTCGAGGCCGCCGAACACGTAGGCCCAGGATCCGTTGCAGCGCAGCGCGGCGCTCGGCCCGCGGCTGCAATTGGCGAGGCAACGCAGCCGCCGCACCGTGACGCCGCTGCCCTCAGCCGCGCGCTCGGTCGCCGCGGCGAGCAGCGCGCCGGGCTTGGGTTCGTAGTCGAGCGCGCACTCCTGCTCGCCTTGGCGGCGGCAGGTGACACAGACATAGACCATCGGCGCGGCCGCAGGGCGTGAGCTGTGGGGCGCCGCCGACATGATCCGCCTCATACCCGCTCGGCGGCCGGGCGATCGAAGCCCTGCCAGCGGTAGATCAGATACGAGATCGCCCAGCTCGCAACGAAAATGCCGACGACGCAATAACCGAAATTGGCGAGCCCGCCGTTGAGCGTGTCGACGAGCTTCCAGAAGCCGCCGTCAAGCCCGAGCTTGTCGGCGACAAGGCCGAGCGCCTCGATGCCGCCGATCAGCGCGGCGACCAGAACCGAAATCGCGGTGATGGTCAGGTTGTACCAAATCTTGCGGATCGGATTGAGGAACGCCCAGCCATAGGCACCGACCATCAGCACGCTGTCGCTGGTGTCGATGAGCGTCATGCCGGCGGCGAACAGCGCCGGAAAGATCATAACCGTTGTCAAGCTCATGCCGCCGGAAGCCTGGCTTGCCGCCACGCTGAACAGCGTGATTTCGGTCGCAGTGTCGAAGCCGAGCCCGAACAGAAAGCCGATCGGAAACATCTGCCAGCTGCGCGACACCATGCGGAACAGCGGCCGGAACAGGCGCGCTAACAGGCCGCGGCCGGACAACAGCTGATCGAGTTCGCTTTCCAGCACCGGCTCGCCGGCCCGCGCGCGCCGGAAACTGCGCCACACCCCGCGCAAGATCACGACGTTGATCAGCGCGATCGCCAGCAAAAAAAACGCCGACGCGCCGGTGCCGATCAGGCTGCCGATCGCTTTGAAATCGGCAAAACGGCCCTCGAGCGCAAATGCGGTCGCCGCGATCGCGGCAACGGCAAGCGCAATCGACAGCGAATGGCCGAGCGAGAAGAACAGGCCGGCCGACACCGGCCGTTTGCCCTCCTGCATGAGCTTGCGCACCACATTGTCGATACTGGCGATGTGATCGGCATCGACCGCGTGACGCAAGCCGAGCAGGTAGGCAAGAAACGCGGTGCCGAGGAGCGCCGGCCGGCCGCCGAGCGCAACCGCCGCCCAGGTCCAGACCAGGGCGTTGGCGGCGAGCAAGACGACATAGATCGCGACCGTCTTGGCGCGTTGATCGGCCGATGCATCGTCGATCGTCGCTTTGAGGAAAGTGAGCACGCGGAGTCCTCGCCTGGCCTGCCGTCGGCGCGAGCGAGGACCGAAAGGTTTTCGCCCTTCGGATCATCCACAGGCACACCCCGACCCGTGTTTGTCGCGTCGACACGGCCGATGGCAGGTCTCCTGGCTCGCGGATCGTCGCCTCGCCCTGCCTTCCCGGCGTTCTTTGCGCATGATCGGCTTGAAAAACGGTACCCGCTTTTCAGATCATGCTCGCGCCAGTGGCGTAACCGGACGAGACTTCCCGCTCACAGTTGCGGGGGCAGCTGCGGATTTGGCCCGCCGCCTGGACGGCGGCCGCACCGCATTCCCTTTTCACCCTCATAACGAGGGACCATCGCTGCGCTAGTGATAGATTTCGCCGGGGCGCCCTGTCAATCTGGGCGCATGCCTTGTTGAAGCGTCAGAGTTCCGGTCGCGCAAACCATGCCGCGCGTAGCAAAGCTTACTCTCGTCCTCGGCGGCGCCCGCTCCGGCAAGAGCCGCTATGCCGAGGATTTGATCGCCGCGCTGCCGGCGCCGTGGGCCTATGTCGCCACCGCGCAAGCCGGCGACGCCGAAATGGCGAAGCGCATTGCCGCGCATCGCCGGCGGCGCGGCCCGCAGTGGCGGACGCTCGAGGCGCCGCGCGATGTCGCCGCCGCATTGCAATCCTGCCGCGCCCTGCCGGTACTGGTCGACTGCCTGACGTTGTGGCTGTCGAATCTCATGCTCGCCGAAGCGGATATCGACGGCGAGATCGCGCAACTGGAAACCGCGCTGGCGGCAATGACGGCGCCGGTCGTACTGGTCGCCAACGAAGTCGGTTCGGGCATCGTGCCCGCGCATGAGCTGGGCCGGCGTTTTCGCGACCTGCAGGGTCTCCTCAACCAGCGCATGGCCGCGCGCGCCGAGCGCGTGGTGCTGATGGTGGCGGGATTGCCGCTCATGGTGAAGGGAACGATGTAAGGTGACGCCATGACGCAAACGCCCGAGCAAGCCGCCGCCGAACGGCACCGCGCCAAGATGGCCAAGCGCAAGGCGGTGCAGGATGCCGAGGTCGCGGCCAAGACCGTCGAGAAGGGACTGCTGATCGTTCACAGCGGCGCCGGCAAGGGAAAATCGACCGCCGCGTTCGGACTTGCCTTGCGCATGCTCGGCCGCGGCCAGCGCGTCGGCGTGGTGCAGTTCATCAAGGGCGCCTGGCATTCGGCCGAGCGCGACGCGCTCGCCAAATTCGGCGATCAGCTCGTCTGGCACACGATGGGCGAGGGTTTTACCTGGGAGACTCAGGATCGCGCCCGCGACGTCGCCGCCGCCGAGCGCGCCTGGGCCAAAGCCTGCCAGCTGATCGCCGATCCGAGCGTTGCAATGGTGATCCTCGACGAGCTCAATATCGCGCTGCGCTACGATTATCTCGATCTTGCCGCCGTCGTCGCGGCGCTCGCGGCGCGGCGGCCCGGCCTGCACGTCGTCGTCACCGGGCGCAATGCCAAGCCGGAATTGATCGCCGCTGCCGACCTCGTCACCGAAATGACGCTGGTGAAGCATCATTTCGCCGCCGGCGTGAAGGCGCAGCCGGGCATCGAGTTCTAGCGATGCCGGCCCGCGCTTTGATGTTCCAAGGCACCGGCTCGGACGTCGGCAAATCGCTGATCGTCGCCGGGCTGTGCCGCGCCTTGACGCTGCGCGGCCTCACGGTGCGTCCGTTCAAGCCGCAGAACATGTCGAACAACGCGGCGGTCACCGCGGACGGCGGCGAGATCGGCCGCGCGCAGGCCTTGCAGGCGCGGGCGGCGCGCACGGCGCCGAGCGTGCATATGAATCCGGTGCTGCTCAAGCCGCAGAGCGAGATCGGCGCGCAAATCGTGGTGCAGGGCCGCGTCTTCGGCAGCGCCAAGGCCGCCGCCTATCAGCATATCAAGCGCGATCTGCTCCCCTGCGTGCTCGACAGCTTCGCGCGGCTGCGCCGCGACGCCGACATTGTCCTCATCGAGGGCGCCGGCAGCGCGGCCGAGGTCAATTTGCGGGTAAACGACATTCCCAATATGGGCTTTGCCCGCGCCGCCGCCGTGCCGGTGGTGCTGATCGGCGACATCGACCGCGGCGGCGTGATCGCGAGCCTAGTCGGCACCAAAACCGTGATCGCGCCCGAAGACGCCGCGCTGATCCAAGGCTTCATCGTCAACAAATTCCGCGGCGACGCCGCCTTGTTTGCCGACGGCATGGCGCGCATCGCACAGCTGACCGGATGGCAGCCGCTCGGGCTCATTCCCTACTTTGCCGAGGCGCGGCTGCTTCCGGCGGAAGATGCGCTCGCGCTGGAACCCGTAGCCGACTCCCGCGCGGTCCCGCGCACCGGAAGTTCCGCGCGGCTGCGTATCGCAGTTCCGATCCTGCCGCACATCGCCAATTTCGACGATCTCGATCCGCTCGATGTCGAGCCGGCGGTCGATCTGGTGCGCGTGCGGCCCGGCGCCGCCCTGCCCGGCGATGCCGACCTCATCGTCATTCCGGGATCCAAGGCGACGATCGCCGATCTTGCCGCGCTGCGCGCAGCCGGCTTCGACATCGACATCGCCGCGCATCGGCGCCGCGGCGGCAGAGTTCTCGGCCTTTGCGGCGGTTACCAGATGCTGGGCCGCAAGATTGCCGATCCGGACGGTATCGAAGGTCCACCGGGACAAGCCGCAGGCCTCGGCCTCCTCGACGTCGAAACCGTGCTGTCGGCCGACAAGCGTCTCGAGCCGGTGCGCGGCACCACCACCGACGGAGTGCCGTTTTCCGGCTACGAAATGCACCTGGGCGCAACCAGCGGGCCGGATTGCGCGCGGCCCTTTGCCAGGCTTGCCGACGGCGCGCCCGAGGGCGCGAGGTCGGCCGACGGCGGCGTAATCGGCAGCTATATCCACGGACTGTTCGGCGACGACCGGCAACGCGCGGCCTGGCTCGCGCGCTTCGGCGCGGCGGCAGCGGGTATCAGTTATGACGGGCAAATCGAGCGCATCCTCGACGCGCTCGCCGCGCACCTTGCCGCGCATCTTGATCTCGAGCTGTTGCTCAAATTGGCCTGCTGAACAGCACGGCGAACACGGCAAGTATCCCGATCAGGATCGCGTCGGCAGTGCGGTAAAGCGCCAGCGCGCGGCGGATGTCGGCGGCATTGGCGTCCCAGCGTCCGCCGCCCATCGGCGCATCGTCGACGCGCACGCCGCCATAGAGGCGCGGCCCGCCGAGCGACAAGCCCAGCGCGCCGGCGACCGCGGCTTCCGGGTAGCCCGCATTCGGCGAACGGTGACGCGGCGCATCGAGCCAGACGGTGTGCCAGACGTCGGCCGCGGCGGCATCCCGGCGCACCGCCGCCGCGGCGAGGAACAATAGCGCCGCGAGCCGCGACGCCGGCAGGTTGACCAGATCGTCGAGCCGGGCCGCGGCCCAGCCGAACGCCGCGTGGCGCTGGCTGCGGTGGCCGATCATACTGTCGGCGGTATTGATGGCTTTGTAGAGTGCCGCGCCGGGCAGTCCGCAGACGGCGAGCCAGAACACCGGCGCCACCACGCCATCAGAGAAATTTTCGGCGAGGCTTTCGATGGCCGCGCGCGCCACGCCGGCGGCGTCGAGCGCCGCGGTGTCGCGGCCTACAATATGGGAGACTGCGGCTCGGCAGGCGGCGAGATTGCCGCCTTCCAACGCTTCGGCCACCTCGGCGACATGCCGGTGCAGGCTGCGCTGCGCGATCAGGCTGCTGGCCGCGAGCGCGATCGCGAAGATGCCGAATGGCAGGGCAAGCAGTTCGTGCTGGACAATGAAGGCGATGCCGCCGACGATGCCGAGCACGATGACAATTGCGATAACGCCGGCCGCACGGCGCGCGCGCGGCGCCGCGGTGTCGCGATTGAGCGTGCGGTCGAGCCCCTCGATCAAGCCGCCGATCCAGGTCACCGGATGGCCGATGGCGCGAACGATCGGCTCCGGATAGCCGACGCAGAGTTCGATCAGCATGGCAAGAAGCGCGAGCGACATGTTGACCTTCGGCGGGTTTCAGGAGCCGCTTTTTCACGGCGGCGATCTTAGTGCCGCGCGCCGGCTGTTTCCCGATGCGGTCGAACCTTTCATCGACCTTTCCACCGGGATCAATCCGCAACCCTATCCGCTGCCGCGGCTGTCCGCCGAGTTATTCGCCCGGCTACCGGATTCTACAGCCCTTGAGCGGCTCGCCGCCGTTGCCGCAACAACCTATGGCGCGCCCGCGGCGGATTGCGTCGTGGCGGCGCCGGGCACGCAGCCATTGCTGGCGCTCGTGGCCGCTCTGGCGCGGCCGGGCCGCGCCGCCATTATAGCGCCGACTTATTCGGAGCACGCCCGGGCCGCGGCGCTCGCCGGACATTCCGTCGGCGAAGTCGGCGACCTGGGCGCCATCGGCGATGCCGCGCTGGTCATCGTCACCAATCCCAACAATCCTGACGGCCGGCTGTTTGCCAGGAACGATCTGGTCGACATTGCCAGGCGCCTGCGCGGCCGCGGCGGCCTCCTTGTGGTCGACGAGGCGTTCATGGACGTGGCGGCGCCCGGGCTGAGCCTCGCCGGGGAGGTTCGCCGCGGCAACGCCGTCGTGCTGCGCTCGTTCGGCAAATTCTTCGGCCTTGCCGGGCTGCGGCTCGGTTTTGCCCTTGCCGCGCCGCCGCTCGCCGCGCGGCTTGCGGCGCAACTCGGCCCCTGGCCGGTCTCCGGGCCGGCGCTTGCGGTGGGCGCCAAGGCGCTGACGGACCGCGCCTGGATCGATCGCACGCGGCGACGCCTTGGCAAAGCGGCGGCGCGCCTCGATGCGATGTTGCGCAAAGCGGGCCTCGACGTCATCGGCGGCACGGCGCTGTTCCGGCTTATCGAGACGCGCAATGCCGACGCTTTATTCCGGCACTGCGGACGCGCCGGAATTCTGATTCGCCTGTTCCCCGATCACGCCAACTGGCTGCGCTTCGGCTTGCCGGGCAGCGAACGCAATTGGCGTCGGCTGCAGATTGCGATGGCCGCATTCTCCGCCAACCGTTAGGCTTTCGACCATGAGCGCGCGAAGAAATCCGCAGGCCGGCGAGCTCGAAGACACGGCCGCGTCGTCGACGAATTTCGACCGCGCGTTTCGCGGCCGCTTGCGCGACCTTCTAGCGTGGCGCCGCGACGTGCGACGTTTCCGGCGCGATCCGCTGCCGCGCGGTGCACTGGAAGCGCTCATCGAGCTTGCATGCCTTGCGCCTTCGGTCGGATTAAGCCAGCCGTGGCGCTTCGTCATTGTCGAGGACGCCGCAGTTCGCGCCGCCATCCGCGATAATTTCGCGGCCTGCAATGCCGAGGCCCTTGCCGCGCAACAGCCGCAGCGCGCCGGCCTCTATGCGCGGCTTAAGCTTGCCGGCTTGGAGGAGGCGCCCACGCACTTTGCCGTGTTCGCCGATCGCTCGACCGAACAGGGCCACGGCCTTGGCCGTCGCACCATGCCGGAAATGATCGAATATTCGGCGGTCACCGCCGTCCATACGATTTGGCTCGCGGCGCGCGCCCAAGGCATCGGCATGGGCTGGGTTTCCATCCTCGATCCCGCCGCGGTGGCAAGCATTCTTGACGTCCCGGCGGCGTGGAAATTCATCGGCTATTTCTGTCTTGGCTACCCGCAAAGCGAAGAGACGACGCCGGAACTCGAACAGGCCGGTTGGGAGCACCGCCGGCTGCCGTCCTCGCTCATCATCCGGCGCTGAGCAAGCTTAACCGCGGCCTGGACTTAAGCCTGTGCCAAAACAAGGCAGCCGCTCTGGCATCGGCCTTGCTCACCTCCTTGGCCGACGTTCGCGCTGGTTTGGCGACGGAGAGGCACGTCTGCCGAAACTCTGCGCGAACGCCGTGCAATCAAGCGCCTGCCGCTTGCGGCAGTTCGGCACGCGCTTTGAGGGAGAGTTCGGTGTTAACCTTTAACTGTGCCAGACTGGCTCTAGCCAAGGCGCTTGCGTCTTGGCCGGGAGTGCGTTCCGGCGCCACGGTCGCGCTGTCCGCCGTGATGCTGGGGATGATTTGGAGCGCGGCCCATGCCGACGGCATGGCGCTCGGCGGCTGCGTCGGCGGTACCGGCTCGCTCAATTGCGTCGTCCGCTGGGGCGAGGCCGGCGATCCGTTCATCAGGATCGTGCCGCCGCCGCTCAACGACGTGGAGCGCACGCGCGCCGCCGAACGCGACCGCAAGTGGGAAGAGCGTTGCCGGCCGACCATCGCGCAAGACCGCTACGGCGTTCCGCGCTACCATTATGCGGCGCCGGGCTGCGACTTCGGCATCATCCAGTAGCGCTTGCGGCGGAAAAGCGGACTGCGCTTTTGCGGAACCGTCGAAAACGACGCAGTCCCAGACCCTGATCCAATTCGATTAAATCGGATCAGGCTCTAGATTTTCCGTTTGAGCATGATCTTATCCGACCTTGCTTCGCCCGCCGAAGCGGCGTGTAAACGTCGGAGAGACTGGGAATTGGCGGGCTTCGCGAAGGCGGGAAACCGGTTCCCACTTTTCGGGATCATGCTCTACCGGTAGGCGTTCGTTGACCTGGTTGGCTTTTGCGCGTGCCGCAGCGAGCCGGTGGCCTCGATCCGAACCCCGGGCAGATACCTGGTGACGACGATGGGATCGAGCTCGTTGATCGCGCTGTCGGGGAGCCGATACCAGATCTCGTCGCGGCCGAACAAAGCGATGCCGAGATAACCGCGCACAGTCAGCGTCTCGCCGCCGGGGCTCACGCGCATCATGGCGCTGTAGATATTGCCATTGCGCGGATCGACGATGTTGCCGCCCTGATAGTCGAGACCGTTGCGCTTCATGTCTCGGATCAGCGGCAGGCCGAGCAAGGGCTCGTCCTTGCGGTCGTCCCGGCAACTCGAACAAATCGGATCTTTCGGATCGGTCGGCCGCGGGAATAATTTGGCGATCGCTCCTTGGTACATGCCGTCTTGTTCGACGAACAGGAACCATCCCACAGGATTACCGGTCGCTTCGTCGGTTTTTTGCCACAAGCCGGCTGCCGAAGGTTCGATCGCCGGCTCGCAGCAAGCGGCGGCGACCATTGCGACGAGCGCTATTGCCACCGCGCCAACGAGCGCCTTGCCCGATTGCACTGCCACTTTCGCCACTCCCTCTCCGCGCCGACAGAATCAGCCTTTCGAGCATGACGGGCGGAGAATTAATCATTCCATAATGCGGTGATTTGACGACGCCGGCCTGCCACCAGGATTTGCCACAGTCCGCCGTCGCCGCCGTGTCGCGGGTGTTGGCGTCCGCGAACCTTGCACAAGCCCTGTCGCGCTGCGCCGCAGCTGCCGGCGCGCATGGAACTTCGCCGCCGCGGCGTCGTTCATCTAAGGCCTAACTCTTTGCCCGCGCCAATCTTGCCGCTTGCAACGGTCGCAATGCCCGCTCATGATCATTTCCGATAGTCGTGCGGTTTATTGCTTAAGACCGGGATTTTAAGCCATATGCCGCGATCCTATTCGGCTCGCCGGACGTCGCGCAGCAGTGTGGCGCTCGATAATCTGCGCGCCGTCATCATCCTGATCGTGCTGGCCTTCCATTCGATGCTGGCTTACCTCAGATGGGTGCCAGTGGCGGGCTCGCCTTTCGACAGCCCACCCTACGATTGGCGCTCGTTCCCGATCATCGATAGCCATCGCTTTTTCGGCTTCGATTTGTTTTGCGCCTGGCAGGATGTCTACCTGATGGCGCTGTTATTTTTTCTCTCCGGGCTGTTCGTGTGGCCGAGCCTCGTGCGCAAGAAAGAACTGGGTTTCCTGGGCGATCGCGTGCTGCGGCTCGGGCTGCCTTACGCGTTCGGCATCGCGGTGCTGATGCCGCTCGCCATCTATCCGGTGTACCGGTTGACCGCGAGCGACCCTGGCGTGAGCGCCTATTGGCGCGCGCTCGTCGCGCTGCCGTTCTGGCCGAACGGGCCGCTGTGGTTCATCTGGCAGCTATTGGCGCTGAACCTTGTCGTTGCGGCCGCGCACGCCGTTCTGCCCAAGGCGATTCCGGCGCTCGGTCGCTGGTCGGCGGCAGCCGCTCGATATCCGGCGCGCTATTTCGCCGCTCTGCTCGCCACCTCGGCCATGGCCTATGTGCCGTTGGCGCTCGTTTTCACGCCCTGGGTCTGGTCCGATTCCGGAATTTTCGCCGTCCAGTTCTGCCGGCCGCTGCTTTATGCGGTTTACTTCTTTGCCGGCGTCGGCATCGGCGCGGGCGGCATCGAGCGCGGTTTGCTGGCGGCCGACGGGGCCCTGGCGCGGCGCTGGGCCTATTGGCTTGCGGCGGCGCTGATCTCGATATTGCTGTGGATGGCATTGACCGCGTTGACCATGCTCGGCGCCGCGGTCGGCGTCGCCGCGGTTGCCGATCTCAGCTTTGTGCCGGCTTGCGCCGCCGGCTGCTTCTTCCTGACTGCGCTGTGCCTGCGGTTCGCCACCACGCCTTCGCGGTCCCTCGGCTACCTCGCCGCCAACGCTTACGGCCTCTATCTGGTGCACTACATCTTTGTCGTCTGGTCGCAATATGCGCTTCTTGACGTACCATTGTTCGCCGTGGTCAAGGCGGCGATCGTTTTCTGCCTCACGCTATCATTGAGTTTGCTGACCACCGCGGCGTTCCGGCGCATTCCGCTCGGCGCCCGCCTGATCGGCGTCACGCCCAGCGCCGTGGCGGCATCCTGAGTTTTTAAGGTTTGAACATTGCGCCGCGGATGATATGTGGGCCGGGCAAGCTCACTGTGCCGCGGCGCCCGCCGCGGCTGATTTTACGACAGCTCCGTGACAGACCGGGCCCGACGACATGCGAGTGACCGTCCCAATTTCAGTCGGCGGATGGGCCCGCCTGCCCAGCCGATGGGACGCGCTCGCCGTGCTGCTGGTGCTTGGCCTGTTGATCTTTCTGGCCGAGGCGAGCCGCCATCTGTTCGAGCCGCTGGCTGAGCTGCAACGGCAGCCGCCTTCGCTCGATCCGCGCAACCTGCCGGATTACGCCGCGCGCACGACGCTGCGCATGCTCGTGGCAATGGTGCTGTCGCTCATCTTCACCTTCACCTATGCGACGCTTGCCGCCAAGAGCAAGCGCGCCGAGCGGCTGCTCATTCCGCTGCTCGACATTCTGCAATCGGTGCCGATCCTCGGCTTCATTTCAATAACCGTCGTGTTCTTCATGGCGCTGGCGCCGGGCCGCGTGCTCGGCGCCGAATTCGCGGCCATCTTCGCGATTTTCACCAGCCAGGCCTGGAACATGGCGTTCAGTTTCTACCAGTCGCTCCGCACGGTGCCGACCGAGCTCGAGGAAGCGGCGCGTAATTTCAGGCTGAGCCCGTGGATGGCGTTCTGGCGGCTCGACGTGCCATTCGCCATGCCGCAGCTGATCTGGAACATGATGATGTCGATGTCGGGCAGCTGGTTCTTCGTCGTTGCCTCCGAGGCCATCAGCGTCGGCAACACGACGATCACGCTTCCCGGCATCGGCTCCTACATCGCGTTGGCGATCGAACACCAGGACCTCAAGGCGGTGAGCTGGGCCATTGCCGCGATGCTGGTGGTGATCCTGATCTATGACCAGGTTCTGTTCCGGCCGCTGGTGGCGTGGGCCGATCGATTCCGCTTCGAACAGGAGGCCGGCGGAATGCCGCCGAAGTCCTGGGCGTTCGACGTGCTGCGTCAGTCCCGCATGATTGAGCGGATAACGCGCCCGTTCGTAGTGCTGTGGCGTCTGGGCATGCGGCCGGCGGCGATCGACAAAACCGAATCTGTTGAACCTTCGCTGCGGCGCGGCCGCAACTGGATCGCATTTCAATTGCGCCTGATCGTGATGGCGCTGGCCATGGTCGCGTTGTGGCAGATCGCGCGCTTCGCCACCCAAGGCATCGCAGTTGCCGACGTCGGCACCGCGGTGCTGCTGGGACTGGCGACGCTCGCGCGCGTCGTGGTGCTCATCGCGATCGCGAGCCTCATCTGGGTGCCGGTCGGCATCTGGGTCGGCACGCGGCCGCGCGCCGCCATTATCGTGCAACCGCTGGCGCAGTTTCTCGCCGCCTTTCCGGCCAATCTTTTGTTCCCGATTGTGGTGTCGGGCATCGTCGCCTGGAAGCTCGATCCTAATATCTGGCTCAGCCCGCTGATGATCCTCGGCACGCAATGGTACATCTTGTTCAACGTCATCGCCGGGGCCGTGGCGATTCCGGCCGAACTGCGCGCGGTGGGGGCAAACTTACGGGTGCGCGGCTGGCTGTGGTGGCGGCGCATCGCGCTGCCGGCAGTGTTCCCCTATTACGTGACCGGGGCGATTACCGCGTCCGGAGGGTCCTGGAACGCCAGCATCGTCGCCGAGGTCGCGTCCTGGGGCAACGAGCATCTGCAAGCCGCCGGGCTCGGCGCCTATATTGCGCAACAGACCGAAGCCGGCGATTTTCATCGCATCGTGCTGGGCATCGCGGTGATGAGTCTGTTTGTCGTGGTCGTCAACCGTTTGTTCTGGCGTCCGCTGTATCGCTATGCGGAACGCAAATTCCGGCTCGGGTAAGGAGCGCCATGACCGCTGATCTTCTCGACGTTCACGCATTGCGGCAGACCTTTCCGCGGGCCGACGGCGGCGAGCATCTGGTGCTCGACGGCGTCGATCTGGCGCTCGGCCAAGGTCAGATCGTCGGTCTGCTCGGCCGCACCGGCTCGGGCAAATCGACCTTGTTGCGGCTGATCGCCGGTCTGGCGGAGCCGTCGGCCGGAATGATCACCTATCTCGGGCATCCGGTGCACGGGCCGGCGCCCGGCATCGCCATGGTGTTCCAATCCTTCGCGCTGTTTCCCTGGCTCACGGTGCTGGAGAATGTGCAGCTCGGGCTCGAGGCGCTCGGCCTTCCCGAGCCGGAAATCCGCAAACGTGCCTTGGCCGCCATCGACCTGATCGGCTTGGACGGCTACGAGTCGGCCTATCCGCGCGAGCTGTCCGGCGGCATGCGCCAGCGCGTCGGTTTTGCCCGGGCGCTGGTCGTACATCCCAATATCCTATTGATGGACGAGCCGTTCTCCGCGCTCGACGTGCTGACCGCGGAGACGCTGCGCACCGACTTCCTCGAGCTATGGGGCGAAGGCAAGCTGCCGATCAAAGGCGTGATCCTGGTGACTCATAACATCGAGGAGGCGGTTCTGATGTGCGACCGCATCCTGTTGTTCTCCACCAATCCGGGCCGCATCATCAGCGAAATCGCCGTCGACCTGAAACAGCCGCGCAATCGCCTCGATCCGCTGTTCCGCGATCTGGTGGAGCGGATCTATGTGGCGATGACCGCGCGGCAGCCGACGCCGCTGCAGCTCGGCGCCGTCGAACGCCTGCCGGCGCTGACCATCAATACGGTGTTGCCGCGCGTTTCCGCCAATCTGTTGTCCGGACTCATCGAGACGCTCGCCGCGCCGCCCTATAACGGCCGCGCCGACTTGCCGGTGTTGGCCGACGAGCTGCACATGGAAATGGACGAGCTGTTTCCGGTTTCCGACGCGCTGCAGATGCTGCGCTTCGCCGAGGTCGAAGGCGGCGACATCAAGCTGGCCGAGATCGGCAAGCAGTTCGCCGAAGCGGGCACCGACGACCGCAAGAAGCTGTTCCAGCGTCAGTTGTTGGCGCAAATCCCCTTGGCCATCCATATCCGTCACGTGCTGCAGGAGCGCGCCAACCATGTCGCGCCGAAAAGCCGCTTCTACGACGAGCTGGAAGACCACATGAGCCCGGAAGACGCCGAGCTCACCTTGCGCGCGGTGATCGGCTGGGGCCGCTACGCCGAAGCCTTCGCCTATGACGACGATTCCGGCACGTTCAGTCTGGAGAATCCGACATAGCGGATGATCCGAATCCGGCTCATGCCGACGGCGGCAGGAAGACCACTTCGTGCTTGGCTGCGATCGCGACCACCTCTTCGGGCTTTTGTTCCTTCATCGAATGGATCGCCCAGAACAGGTCGTAGAGCTTGCGGGTCGGCGCCACCCAGAAAAAGCATTTCACCGGCTGGTCGGACTTGTTGAAAATGCCGTGCGCGATGCCCATCGGCAAGCGGATGAGGTCGCCCGCGGTGGCGACGAAATCCTTGCCGTCGAGGCTGAGATCGAAGCGACCCTCGAACATATAGATGAATTCATCCTGCGTCGGATGAATATGCGGCGGCACGAAGGTGCCGGGCGGGAAGGTCGCATGCCAAGAGAACGACGTCTCGCTCAAAGCCTTCGGTACGTAGGTTTGGCCGAGAATATTCCAGACGATACCGTCGATGCCGGTACCTGCTTTGGTGATTCCTGCGGTCAGCGCTTGCATGCCGTTACTCCTGCCATGTTCCGGCTCGTCGGCCGCCAAATTCCGCGATCATGTGTCGCCATTCAAACACGAATGCGGCGGCCCAGAAACGCTTCGTTAAGGGGTTGGCGGCGTCATTTGGCGACAGCGTAAACGGCGCCGATGCCGGGAACGCCGGCGGCTTACTGCGGCCGAACCGGCCCATAGAACTAGCATCTTGACGGAACACGACCTTTTCGGGGAAACCAGTGCGTGCTCCGGACCCAGTGCGGGCCCGGACCATGCCTTAATTGCAGGTCTTGATTGCAGGTCTTGATTGCAGGTCTTGGATTCAGGCGCGAAACGCGAGGGCGACAATGTCGATAGTATCGGGAACCGAAGGCAGCGCTCACCTGCGCTGGCTGCTCCTGGGATCGTTGGTGCTGAACCTTTTCTTCGTCGGCGCCGCGGGCGCCGTGGCATACCGCTATTCGAGCCCGGTGCCGCTTGCGACCGTGACGCGGATCGACCACAGCCTGGCCGGCCGCCTCGATCGCATTGCGGCGAGCCTGCCGCCGGCCGACGCTGCGGTGTTGCGCACGCAGCTGCGCGACGAAGCCGTGCGGGTCGCCGCCGCGCAGGCCGATCTGCGGCTGTCCCGGGAAGACGTACGCAAGAGCTTGCGGGCGCAGCCGTTCGACGCCGACGCCATGCGAAGCGCCATGGCGGAGAACCGCGCCGCGCACGATAAATTCGATCAGGTTGTGCACGACATGATCGCCGCGGCCGCGACCAAAATGTCGATCATCGGCCGCACCAAGCTTGCGGAGTGGCCGGCGCAGCGCGACAACGCGCGGCCGCTGCGCTGACGCGATCGGGGCTGCGAAAATACCTTGAGTAAATTTAACATGGCATGATCCGGGATCATGCCGCGCTGCGCCGGCCTTGGCTGGCGATGGCGAGCAGCGCGCGCTCGGCAATGGTGTCGGCGAGCGCGGGCCGGCGCCGCGAGTCGAGCGCGGCGTCGGCCAGCTCGGCCATGGCCACCGCAAGCCGCGCGGCGCTCCACGTCTTGAGTGCCGCTTCGACGGACGCCTTGCGGCGGAAGTGCAGCGGCGGCTGCACCGCGTCGAGCGAAAACGGCGCGCCGCCTTCGATGGCGAGCCGCCATCTGTGCAGCTGCGCGAGCTGGCGCTGGGCGTTGAATAACAGCGATCCCGCCGCCGCTCCCGCGGTGCGCGCTTTGGCGAGCTGGGCTTCGAGTTCGGCAGGACGGCCGGCAAAGGCGGCATCGACAATGTCTTCGAGCGCAAGCGCGGAAGCGTCCGACACAACCGCGGCGACGTCCTCAACGCCGACCTGGCCGCGGTCCCGCGCATAGAGCGCAAGCTTGCGGATCTCGTTGCGCGAAGCGGCGCGGTCGCCGCCGATCAAGGGCAGCAAGAGCGCGCGCGCCTCCGGCGTCAGCGTCAGCCCGGCGGCGCGCATTTCTTCGTCGATGAGCCGCGCCCGGTCCTTTGCGCTGTCGGGATAGCACGGCAGCGCCGCGGCGTTCTTGGCGCGCTCGCACAGCGTGCGCAGCGGCGCGTTGCGGCGCAGATCGCTGGCTTCGATGACGATCCGGCAGGCGGCGAGCGGCGCGCCGAGCAGCGCCTCGACCGCCGGCGCGATGTTGCGGCTGCCGGCCTTCACCCAGACCGCGCGGCGGCCGCCGAACAGCGGCATGGTCTGCGCTTCCTCGACAAGCCGCGTCGGTTCGGCCACCAGCGTCTCGCCGTCAAGCCGCGCCAGCGCGAACGGATCGTTGACGTCCTCGACCGCGGAGCTGACCAGGGCGTCGACGCGCTCGCTGACCAGACCGGCATCCGGGCCGAACACCAAGACCACCGGACGCGCCGGATCGGGACGCGCGACAAAGGCGTCGATCTCGCCGGCTTTGATTGCAACCATTGGGGAATCCTATCGCAATTTTGCGCAAGTCGGATGGTTTGTATGCCGGGGTGCGGCGCAACGCGAAGTCAGGCCGCCGCACCGCGACCGGGACGAGGCCTCAAGTCCCGGCGACGAAATATGACGCCAGGCGATTGCGGATCGCCTCGGCGGCCAGCTGCACGGCGCGGTCCTCGGCGTCGCGTTGGGCGCGCGCGATGGCGAAGCGCTGCTCGGCGCCCGGCGCGTCGTAATCGACGTTGGTGTAAGCGGTGTCCTTCAACACCACTTTGCCGGTGGCGATTTCGACCAGCTGATAATTCGCCGCGATGCCGCTGACCTGCGCCGTCGGCCGGCCGCTGGTGACGTCGACGATCACCGTGAAGCCGGTGGCCGTGACCGTGAGGTCGAGCCGATGCGTCGGCGCGCTCGCCCCGGCGCCGCCATTGAGGTCGAACTGCAAGGCGTTGCGCATGCCGACGGCAAGCCGCGCCTGCGGCGTGCCCTGACGCGCCGGGATCGGCGCGATCTGAACCTCGGCGAGCTTGTCGCGGACGCTGTCGCCTTCGGCCGACGGGCGGGTGCCGTAGAGCGGCTCGAAGCAGCCGGCGACGAGGCCGGCGACGCCGAGCGCCAGCGCCAGCCGCGCGGCGCGCGCCAGGCTGCGATGCTCACGCCACCACATTGACGATCCGTTGCGGCACAATGATCACCTTTTTTGGCGGCTTGCCGTCGAGCGCCTTTTTTACCGCGTCGAGCGCCAGCACGGCGGTCTCGATGTCGGCATTGGCGGCGTCACGCGCGACCACGACATCGGCGCGCTTCTTGCCGTTGATCTGTACCGGCAGCATCACCGTGGCCTCGATCAACAGCGCGCGCTCCACCGCCGGCCACAGCGCTTCGGCAACCAGGCTATCGTGGCCGAGCGCGGCCCAGCATTCTTCGGCGAGATGCGGCATCATCGGATGAAACAGTTGCACAAGAACGTTAACCGCTTCGCGCATGGCCCAGCCGAGATCGGCAGCGATGCCGTTTTCGGTCCCCGCGTCGGCCCCCGGATCGCCGATCACCTCGTTGAGGACATTGGCGAATTCGTAGATGTGCGCGACACATACATTAAAGTGCAGCTTTTCGATGTCCTCGGTGACTTTGGCCAAGGCGCGATGCGTCGTCTTGCGCAAGGCGAGCGCCGCCGGACCGAATTCGGCGGGCCGCGCGGCGGGCGCGGCCTTGGCGATGTCGGCCGCCTCGCCGACGAGCCGCCACAGCCGCTGGGCGAACCGCGCAGCGCCCTGCACCCCGCGTTCGGTCCATTCCACGTCGCGCTCGGGCGGCGAATCCGACAGCATGAACCAGCGCGCCACGTCGGCGCCGTACTCCTGGATAATGTCGTCGGGATCGACCGTGTTGCGCTTGGACTTCGACATTTTCTCGATCGGGCCGATTTCGATCGGTTCGCCGGTTGCCAGCAAGACGGCGCGGCGGGCGTCGCCGTCGGGCTCGATTTTCACTTCCGCCGGCGCCGCCCATTCGCCGTTGGTCCGACGATAGGTCTCGTGCACCACCATGCCTTGGGTGAACAGGCCGGCGAACGGCTCGTCGAGCCCGAGATGCCCGGTCGCTTTCATGGCGCGCGCGAAAAAGCGGCTGTAGAGCAGATGCAAAATCGCGTGCTCGATGCCGCCGATATATTGATCGACCGGCATCCAGGCGTCAGCCACGCGGCGGTCGGTCGGCGCGGTTGCGATCCACGGGTCGGTGAAGCGAATAAAATACCACGACGAGTCGACGAAAGTGTCCATCGTATCGGTTTCGCGCCGGGCCTTGCCGCCGCAGCGCGGACAGGCAACGTGCTTCCAGGTCGGATGGTGATCGAGCGGATTGCCCGGCTTATCGAAGCTGACGTCCTCCGGCAGCGTCACCGGCAAGTCTTGCTCCGGCACCGGCACCGCGCCGCATTTGTCGCAATGAATGATCGGGATCGGACAACCCCAATAGCGCTGCCGCGAAATGCCCCAGTCGCGCAGGCGAAAGTTGACTTGGCGCTGCGCGACCGGCTTGTTGCCGCGGCTCTCCTTCTCTAGGCGCCGCGCCACCTCTTCTTTCGCCTCGGCGATGGTCATGCCGTCGAGGAAGCGCGAATTGATCATGCGGCCGTCGCCGTCGTAAGCCGTATCGGTGATGACGAAGGTCTTCGGGTCCACGCCCGGCGGGCAGACCACCGGCACGTTGCCGAGCCCGTATTTGTTGACGAAGTCGAGATCGCGCTGATCGTGCGCCGGGCAGCCGAAAATGGCGCCGGTGCCGTAGTCCATGACGATGAAATTGGCGACGTAGACCGGCAGCCGCCACGACGCGTCGAACGGATGGATCGCCTTGATGCCGGTGTCGAAGCCGAGTTTTTCGGCGGTGTCGATCTCGGCCTGTGCCGTGCCGCGGCGCCGGCACTCCTCGATGAAGCGCGCCAACGCCGGATTCTTCGCCGCCGCAGCAGCGGCGAGCGGATGATCGGGCGCCAGCGCCATGAATTTGGCGCCGAACAGCGTGTCGTGCCGCGTGGTGAAGATGTCGAGCTCGCTCTCGCCGTTGGGCGCGGTCTTCGGATCGAGCGCAAAGCGCACCAGCAGTCCGTCGGAGCGGCCGATCCAGTTCTTCTGCATCAGCCGGACCTTTTCCGGCCAACGCTCGAGACGATCCAGCGCATCGAGCAGGTCTTGCGAATATCTGGTGATCTTGAACACCCACTGATTCATCTCGCGCTGCTCGACCGGCGCGCCGGAGCGCCAACCGCGGCCGTCGATGACCTGCTCGTTGGCGAGCACGGTCTGGTCGACCGGATCCCAGTTCACCTTGCGCTTCTCGCGCTCGACCAGGCCGGCGCGCAGAAAATCGAGGAACATTTTCTGCTGGTGCTTGTAATAAGCCGGGTCGCAGGTCGCGATTTCGCGGCTCCAGTCGAGCGACAGCCCCATCGATTTGAGCTGCGTCTTCATCGCCGCGATGTTGTCGTAGGTCCATGCCTTGGGATGGACCTTGCGTTCCATGGCGGCGTTCTCGGCCGGCATGCCGAAGGCGTCCCAGCCCATCGGATGCAGCACGGAAAACCCCATCGCCCGCTTCACCCGCGCCACCACGTCGCCCATGGTGTAGTTGCGCACGTGGCCCATATGGATGCGCCCCGACGGATAGGGGAACATTTCCAGGACGTAGTATTTCTCGCGCGGATCGTCGTTCTTGGTGGCGAAGATGCCGCGCTCGTCCCAGATTTTCTGCCAGCGCGCCTCGGCGACGCGGGCGTTGTAGCGGTCGTTGGCCATAAGCGTTCGCGGTGGTTTTTTAAGGCTGCCGGACGTGACACGAAAGCGCAGAATCGTCAATGCGCTAGGACATTTCCTCGGCGATCCATTTTGTCGCCGAGCGATATTGCGGCCGCCAGCCAAGCGCGGTGGCCATCTTGCCGCGCACCCGGCTGTTGGAGCCAAGCGAATAGATCGCCCTGGCGCGGCCGAAATAGGCGATCGCCGCTTCGGCCGGCCACGATTGCGCCGGGGCAAGACCTAACCGCGCGGCGATCGCTCTGACGATGTCGCCCAAGCTCGCCTCGCCGCTCTCGACATACATGAAAGCGCCCGACGGCGCCTTGGCGAGCGCCAGCACATAGAGCGCCGCGACGTCGGCGATGTGCACGTTCGACCAGCGGTTCAGACCGCGCCCGATGTGGCGCGCGACGCCCGAGGCCTTGGCCTGGCCGGCAAGCTCCGGGATCTGCACGCTCGCGGCCGGCGGTCCGTTCGTAATGCCGTAGATCATGGTGTTGCACAGCACCACCGTGCGGATGCCGGGCGCGGCCAGCACCAGTCGATCGATGGCGACGCGCGCCGCCTTATCGGCGACCGGGACGATCGGATCGCCCTCGTGAAAAATGCGCTCCGACGGCTCGCCCATGGCGAGATCGGCGACGATGCTCGAGCCGCTGGAATGAATCAGCGTCTTGCCGGAGCCGGTCAGCGCCGCGACGAGCGCCTCGGCGGCGCCGCGATGATCGCTGTCGGCGGCATTGACCACCGCGTCGGCGGCGCGGGCTTCGGCTTGCAACAGCGCGCCGTCGTCGAGCGTGCCGACGACGGGCTCGACGCCGTGCGCCGCGACCGTATCCGCCCTGGCCTTATCGCGGACCAGGCCGCGCACGCGATGGCCGGCGGCGATCAGCGCCACCGCCGCCGCGCCGCCGATATAACCGTTCGCGCCGGTGAGAAAGATGTTCATGGCGATTGCTCTTATCCTTTCTCATGCAAGCGGTGGAGGGTCGCCGGGAAGGGGGAGGTCGTCCGGCGTCACTCGATCGAAGAAAGAGAAATCAAGGACGCGGACCTCTGGACGCGCTGCGGGAAAACTGTGATCTGGATCAATGCACTGTGCAACGGAGGGGTATGAGTAAAAAGCCGACTCGCGGTCACGAGCTTGTATCATGTTCGACGTGATCATCGTCCTGTCGATTGTCGTCTGTTTCGGCCTTGCCGGTGTCTACGCTCGTCTTTGTAACATTTTGATTGCTCCTGTGGCCGACAGGCCGCGCAAAAACCCTGCCACATGACGATTTTCGGCCTTCTGCAGATCGCGCTCCTGGTCGCCGTCCTCGCCGCGCTGACCCGGCCGCTCGGCGGCTATCTGGCACGGGTCTATGCCGGCGAGCGCACGATGCTGCGGCCGCTGCTCGAACCGGTCGAAACGGCCATCTACCGCCTCGCCGGCGTCGAGCCCGGCCGCGAGCAAAACTGGTATCGCTACGCCGCTTCGTTTTTGCTGTTTCACGCCTGCGGCACCTTGGCGCTGTATGCCGTGCTGCGGCTGCAGGCCGCGTTGCCGTTCAATTCGCAATCTTTGCCGGCAGTGGCTCCCGACCTGGCGCTCAATACGGCGGTCAGTTTCGTGACCAATACGAGCTGGCAGTCGTATGGCGGCGAGACAACTCTGAGCTATGCGTCGCAAATGGCCGGCATTACCGTCCAATCGTTTCTGTCGGCGGCGTCCGGCATTGCCGTCGTTATCGCGTTGATTCGCGGATTCGCACGGCGTCGCGCCGACACTATAGGCAATTTCTGGGTCGATCTTACCCGCGGCACGCTCTACGTATTGCTGCCGATTTGTGCGGTGGCTGCGCTGTTTCTGGCCGCCGCAGGCGTGCCGCAGACGCTGGGCTCCGCAGTTACGGCAACGACGCTTGACGGCGGCAGGCAAATCATTGCGCGCGGCCCGGTCGCGAGCCAGGAGGCGATCAAGCTTTTGAGCGGCGACGGCGGCGGCTTCTTCAACGCCAATTCCGCCCATCCATTCGAGAACCCGACGCCGCTGACGAATTTTGCCGAGATGCTTCTGATCTTTTGCCTGGGCGCGGCTTTGACCAATTGTTTCGGCCGCATGATACGCGCCGAGCGGGAAGGATGGATTTTACTCGTCGTGATGGCGATTCTGTTCATTGCCGGCGCCGGCACGGTTTATTTTTCGGAAAGCCGGGGCAATCCGGCGTTTGCCGCCTTCAACGTCGACCAGACGGCGAGCTGGCGCGAGCCGGGCGGCAATATGGAGGGCAAGGAGCTGCGCTTCGGCATTGCCGGCTCTGCGCTTTTTGCCGAGGTCTCGACCGCCTCTTCGGACGGCGCGGTCGATTGCATGCATGACAGCTTGCTGCCATTGAGCGGCGGCATCCTGCTCGCCAACATGATGGTCGACGAGGTGATCGTCGGCGCGCCGGGTTCCGGGCTTTACGGTATGCTGCTGTTCTGCATCGTCACGGTCTTTCTCGGCGGCCTGATGATCGGCCGGACGCCGGAATATGTCGGCAAGAAGATCGGCGCGCCGGAAATCAAAATGACGATTGTTGCGCTGATCTGGATCCCGGGGACGATCCTCGGACTGACAGCCATCGCCTGCGTCGTCGCGCCCGGCCTTGCCGGCCTCGGCAATGCGGGGCCGCATGGCTACTCGGAAATTCTCTATGCCTACACATCGGCCGCAGCGACCAACGGCAGCGCCTTTGCCGGGCTCAATGCGAACTCGCCATTTTATAATCTGACCCTTGCGCTGGCGATGTTTATCGGCCGTGTCCTTGTCATCGTCCCGGTGCTGGCGATCGCCGGATCGCTCGCCATGCAACCGGTCGTGCCCCGCTCGACGGGCACTTTCCCCACCGACGGGGGGCTGTTCCTCGGCTTTTTGCTGGCCGTGATCGCGATTGTCGGCGGACTCACCTATCTGCCGGCGGTCGCGTTAGGACCTGCGATCGAGCACTTTCAGTTATTGAACGGCACGCTCCATTGACACGCGCCCGTCCGATCGCCAGCGCGGGCGCGGGATCAAAAATGCGGTCTTGGCGCGATAGGCGGCAAAATCGGGGAAGGCGCGCGCCAGCACCTGTTCTTCCCAGCCCGCCCGTTTGACTTGCAACGCGGCCGCGGTCGCGAGCAAAGCCAGCGCCAGCGGCGTGCGATATTGCAGGAACACCGCCAGCGTGGCGAACAATTCGCAAAGATAGAGCGGGTGGCGAACCAGGCGATAGGGTCCGCTTTG
>Ga0187784_10000625_pt1 | contig 26425 bp, 25 predicted proteins | sample 1015_SJ02_MP15_2_FD_132964 | JGI IMG/M metagenome (GOLD analysis project Ga0187784, IMG submission 132964) | Tropical peat soil microbial communities from peatlands in Department of Meta, Colombia - 1015_SJ02_MP15_20_MG | ecosystem: Environmental > Terrestrial > Soil > Wetlands > Peat | place... | reverse complement strand
CGGAACCCGAAAGCCCCAAACATCCGGACGAACTCCTGATGGCGGACCGGGGTGGATTGGTTTTCCCGCCGCGTCTGGGATTTTTTACCAACGTGGGCGAACTCGATTTCATTGAGTTCCCCAGCATCATGGCGCGCTTCAATATTTCGCCGGAAACCGTCAATTGCGGCTGTTGCCCGGAAGCGCCCCGCATCCCGGAACTCGGCTATCGCATTTGCCAGCGGCGACGCGGAATCAACAGCCGCGTGGTGGAGCGGCTGATCCAGAAGCGGCAGGAATACAAGCGCCAGATGGCGGCAGACCCCCAAGAACAGGGGTCTGCGCCAGCCGGCCCCTCGCCTTTGGGGGGGACCCCCTCACCCGGCCCGCCCCGGCTGATGAAAACGCCGGCGGCGGGCCACCCTCTCCCCCAAGGGGGAGAGGGGCATAGGGCCAAGGAGAGCGGACCGCCCTTACTCCCCCAAGGGGGGGAGGGGCATAGGGCCAAGGAGAGCGAGCCGCCCTCACTCCCCCAAGGGGGGGAGGGGCATAGGGCCAAGGACAGCGAGCCGCCCCTACTCCCCCAAGGGGGAGAGGGGCATAGGGCCAAGGAGAGCGGACCGCCCCTACTCCGCTCCCATGCCGCCAAGCAGCGCCGCTCCGCGCTGAAGTGGCTGCTGGTGTGCTGCTTCGGCTACACCGGCTATAAGAACGCCCGGTTCGGCAAGATCGAGGCGCACGAAGCCATCAACGCCCTGGCGCGGGAGAAGTTGCTGGTGGCGAAGGAGACGGCCGAAGCCCGCGGCTACCGCGTCCTGCACGCTCTGGTGGATTCACTCTACGCCCAGAAAGAAGACGCGACGCGGGAGGACTACGAGAACCTGTCGCGGGAAATCGAACAGCGCACGGGCCTGCCCATGGCGCTGGAGGCGGTTTATCGCTACGTCGTTTTCCTGCCCTCCAAACAGTCGCCGGAGATTCCCGTGCCCAACCGTTTCTTCTGCGTGCCGGAGGAGGGCGAATTGAAGGTGCGCGGCCTGGAATGCCGTAAGCACGATACTCCACCCCTGGTGGCGCGCATGCAGCGTGAAGCACTGGGCGTCCTGGCGGAGGCGCACGACTTCCAGAGCTATAGCCGCAAGCTCGAAGAAGCCCGTGAAGTGCTGGCGCGCTATCTGGCGCGGCTGGAGGCAGGAAGCGTCAACCTGGAGGAACTTGTCATCAACCGGCGCCTGACGCGCGCGCCGCACGATTACAAGCAGGCGAGCGCGACGGCCATCGCGGCGAAACAGCTCGAGCGGGCGGGCGTCAAGTTGCGTCCCGGAGAAACCCTGCAATACATCATCACGGACGCGGAAGCTGAGTGGCCGGATGACCGCGTCCGCGCCTGGACACTCTGGGAAGGATTCCACGGCTATGACGTGAAGAAATACCAGGAAGCGTTGCGGGAGGCCTTCGAGGCCTTCGAGCACTTTGTCCGTAGTGCGGGCAGCCTGCCCCGACCTGTCGGGGTCTCGCCTCCCGCGCCTTCGGAACGGCAGGGCAGGCTCCGCCTGCGCCCACTCGCGCCAGCCGGACGCTCTCGCGACAGCGGGCAAGACCCCGACAGGTCGGGGCAGGCTGCCCGCACTACATCCCCCTGCAAGACTTCTAGTACCTTAGTGCAGTCACTATTGCTTGACTTTCAATAACCTATTTCCTTACACTGGGCACTTAGAAGGGGAGGAAAACTTTGCGTACAAGAATTCTAAGTGCCGCTACTGTGTGGTTGATTTTTCCAGTGACGCTGGCGCTGGGCCAGCAAGCACCTTCGGCATCTCCCATCCCTGCCGCCTCGCAATCCCAGGCGGATTGCACCGGGTTTTTTACGACCACTCACGTATCTACGGACGTCATCGTCCTCGACGGCGCCAATAACGATTTGGAAGAGGTCCTCCGCCAATTCACGCCCCATGAGTCAATCTATCTGTACCGCCGCCACAAGGGCAATTTCTCGGTCGGCGAGGAATACTCACTCGTCCGGCCGGCGAACGTCCTCTTCCGCACGACGCGCTATAGCGGTGAACACTGGACCATCCACACCCTCGGCACGCCCTATGAGGACGTCGGGAGAGCCACGGTGACGCACGTAACTCCCGAGGGGGCCGTCGCCGAGGTGAGCTTCGCCTGCGGGCCGATTTATCCCGGCGATATTGCGGTGCCCTACCAACCCCGGACCATTCCTGATTACGTGCCCGCAAAGCTGGACCGCTTCCCCCTGCCCGACGGCAAGATAAAAGGGACCATTGTGGCAGCCCGCAATAACTTCGCCTCCCTCACCTTAGGAGACATCGTCTACCTCAACTTCGGGGGAAAGCAGGGAGCGGAGGTTGGCCAACGCTATCGCGTCTACTACGCCCGCCCCACGCCAGGACACTGGTCGCTGCTCGTTTATCCCCCCATGCCCCGCGAGACGGTGGGAGAGATTGTGGTTCTCTCCACGCAGGAAAAGTCTGCGGCGGCAATCATCGTGAACTGTACGCGGGACCTCAGCGTGGGCTACGGTGTAGAGCTCGAGTAAGTCTTAGTCTTGGAGGGTTCTTCGAAGACTTGCGCCGTGAAGGCCTGGATTCTTGCGCCGTGCCGCCAGGCATCAGGAGGTAAGCCGGCTTTGCGGCAGGTCTCTTCAAGGAATTGCTCGCGGTCCCAGTTCCATTCCACAGCCACTTGAGGAAGTAGGAGCCCGCGTTGGACTCCGCGCGAAATCAGCAATCCGTGCCGGCCCACTTCGATAGCCTGCGGAGCAACGTCCGCCAAGGGAGACAATACGGAAATCTCGAGTCGCAAAGAGGGTAGCTCCGCCGGGGTCACGGGCTGAAAGCGTGGGTCGTCAAGCGCTGCGGCTCGCGCGCATTCGCGCACCGTGGTGTAAAGCGGCCGGCCCGCTTCAATATGGCCGATGCATCCCCGCAGGTGCCTGCCCTTATGGAGTGTGACGAAGGCGCCACAGGGCGTTCGCAGGGCCTCGGCGGGTTCGGCCACTTCCGACATTCTCCCGAAACGCACCACCTCCTCGAGAGCTGTCCTGGCCAACTCGAGCAGGCGATGTTTCTCAGCGTCAGTGAGTTGCAACATCTTTCTCTTCCGGTTCTTTCTCGCGTGTCCTGAACACGAGCCGGCGAATCGACGCACGCTGCTTGATGCGCACGTCCAATCTTTTCCAGAAGGAAACGAAATACTGCGCCGCCGAAGCCAACGCAAAGAGAACCACCATCCATAACAGCACATCGCCCAGCGGGTGCAGCAGCGGCTGCCGCTTTTCCAGGACAATGACCGTGATTGCCACGACCTGGGACACCATTTTGGTCTTTCCCAGTTCGGAGACTTCCAAGGTGAACCCTTCCGCAGAGGCTATGGCACGCAGACCGGACACGGCGAATTCCCTTCCAATAATAATCACCGCCATCCACGCCGCAACCAGGTGAAGGTAGACCAACGAGATGAAGGCGGCGGAAGTGAGCAGTTTGTCGGCGATCGGGTCAAGCAGGATTCCCAGCGTCGTCACCTGCGAGCGCTTGCGCGCCAGATAGCCATCCAGGAGGTCTGTGGTCGCGGCGAGCAGAAAAACCCCCACCGCCCAGAGGTCCATGTTGTGCCCCGTGGTCAGTAGGAGCACCACTACGAGGGGCACGAAGAAGATGCGGAGCAAGGTTAACGAAATGGGGAGATTCATGCGCCTTCGAGATCTGCCCTTAGCTGAGGAGTGACGGGAAGGGCCCGGTTACCGCGAGTGCCGACATACTACGCCAGGACCAACCATATTGTCCCACCTAACTATAACGGACGTTCAACAGGGTGTCAACGCATTGCCGGTATTCGAAACTCGAAAATCGAAATTCGAAAATCGAAACTCGAAAATCGCCTCAATAGGTCACAGCGCGACTTTTTGCCGGGTTTCGAGTTTCGAAACTCAGCAATCGGCAATCGACAATCGGCAATCGGCAATTCCTGATGCTCGCCAACCGACTGGTAAGTGGGTCGAGCAATCACGCACCGAGCCTACCCTGAATTCAGCCTGATTTCATGCGGATAAACGGCAAGTTCGGGGCTAGGTGAAAACCCCTAAGGTGCCTTATCTTTGTGCAAAACTCGCACCTTTTATGGCGCATTTAAGGTCCTCACGGGGGCAGGCCATGTCCATCCCGTCCATCTCCGGTGCCCTTTGTAAGTAATTGAAAAAACAGGACTAATTGGTATCACCTGCGCCGCAGCCGCATTTTTAGCGGCTGCCAGCGCGCCTTCGGCCCCTCGCCTGCGCACGCTTTTTCCACAAAGTTTTCCACAGGCCCTTCGGGCATGAAAATGCTGGGGTTCACGGCCCAAGCACCATCTTTTCTTCTCTGCCTTTCAGCCGTTCCCGAAGTGATTCGCGCAGGCGCGCCCGGACTCTGACCCGGTCGTCTTCGTACTGGGTTGACAGCACAACCCCGGAGCGATGAAGCAGGGCCAAGCCCTCGCCATCCGCCGGCGAGAGATCGAAGTCAGCCTCGATCATGGGATCTTCGGTCAACGATTCATCGATTCGTTGCAGAAGTACGTCGAGGCCTTCACCCGTCCGCGCCGAGACCCAGACGTCTCGAGGGCCCGTTGGAAGCCGCTTCCTGCCGGTCGGGTCCACAAGATCGATTTTGTTCCAGAGGTGAAGGCGGGGAGTAGCCCCGAGGCACAGGGTTTCCAGCGCAGACTCGACGGCGGCGTCCTGGGACTCGTGTCGGGAATCGGAGGCATCGGTAACATGCAGCAAGAGGCTGGCGTCCTCCAACTCCTCCAGGGTGGCGCGGAAAGCGGCGACGAGGTGTTGGGGGAGCTTCTGAATGAATCCCACCGTGTCGGAAAGCAGAACCCGCCGGCGCGATTCCACCGGCAAGGCGCGAACCGTGGGGTCGAGAGTGGCGAAGAGGCGCGCCGAGGTGGTGACGCAGGAGGAGGTCAAGGCATTGAAGAGGGAGGATTTCCCCGCGTTGGTGTAGCCGACCAGGGCCGCAGTGAGGAATTGTTGGTCCCGCCGCCGCGCCCGGTGCAAAGCGCGTTGCGTGCGGACCTTGTCGATCGCCGCGCGCAGGGAGCGAATGCGGACGCGAAGGCGTCGGCGGTCGTACTCCAACTGCTGCTCACCAGGCCCGCGCGTGCCGATGCCGCCGCCCAGCCGGGAGAGTTCGGTGCCGCGTCCCCCCAGCCTCGGCAGAAGATAGGTCAACTGGGCAAGTTCCACTTGCAACTGCCCCTCGCGACTCCGAGCGTGACCGGCAAAAATATCCAGAATCAGTTGAGTCCGATCGATCACTCTCACGTCCAAATCCCGCTCCAGGTTGCGCAGTTGAGAGGGAGTGAGGTCATGGTCGAAGATGACTAGGTCCGCGGCGGCAGCTTGGGCGGAATTCCGCAGTTCGTTTACTTTGCCTCTCCCTAGCAGGGTTGCCGGGTCGGGTTGAGGAGACCTCTGGAGCAGCGAGCCCACGATGCGCGCCCCTGCTCCCACCGCCAACTCACGCAATTCCCGAAGCGAATCTTCGGCATCCGGCGTGCCCGGAGTCCGCCCCGAACTCAGCGAGGGTTCCCAGCCTGCCAGAAAGGCCTTCTCGGATGTGCGTGCGCGGAGAATCCTTTTATCCCTCCGAGGGCGTGGGCCCAGGAACACTTCCGGCACGCGGCAGCACCACGGTAGCGATGGCGTGCTTGAAAACCAACTGTTCCTGGCTGTTGCTCTCCAGGATCAAAGAATACTTATCAAAACTGCGGATGCGACCGGTGAGTTTGACACCACTTAACAGATAGACCGTGACCAGGAGCTTTTCCTTGCGTGCGGTATTCAAGAATCCATCTTGGATATTCTGCGGCGCCTTCTCCATTTTTTCTCTCTTTTCTGATCCAGACCCGATCATCTCTTGCCTCGATTTGGATTTCGAACCTCGAGTGCCGGAGTCTGTAATTCGGATCCTCTCCTCGCTGCGGCGACCCCCATTTCGTGCAAAAGGTCTATGATTTGAATTTGGATCCGTGGGTCGTCGCCAAACCCACCCCACCAGGTGATTCCCGGCTCGTGTCGAAACCAGGTCATCTGCCGTTTAGCATATCGCCGGGTGGCTACCTGAGTTTGCAGGATCGCCTCCGGCAGGCTCATTTGCCCTTTGGCCACCGCGCAGGCTTGGCGGTAGCCGAGGGCATCGAGCGCTTTGATGCGGCTCGGGTCCGGGCGCGCAAGCAGGGCGCGCGTTTCCTCCACCAAGCCCCTCGCAAACATCTGCTCGACGCGCCTGTTGATGCGCGCGTAGAGCTCCTTTCTTTCCGGATCCAACCCCACTTTGACGACTCGATATCCTTCCAGACCGCTCCGGCCGCGCGCCTGCATCTTGGAGATAGGAGTCCGAGCTAGAATGCACACCTCCAGGGCGCGCACATTTTTCTGAGTATCCCGGGGCTGAATCCGGGCAGCCGCTTCGGGATCCAGCCGCTTCAGAAGCCGGTGGAGGAACTCGCGCCCTCTCCGCCCCGCGAGGGCGCGCAATCGGCCCCTCAACTCCTCCGAGCGCGGCGGGCCGTCGAATAGCCCCGTGAAAACTGCGCGCAAATAGAGCCCCGTGCCGCCCACGAAGACCGGCAATCGCGCCCGTTCTTTGATTCCCGCCAAGACGCGCAGGGCCGCCCGGCGGTAATCTCCCGCCGTGGATTGCTCCTCCGCTTCCAGATCGTCCAAGAGGTGATGTGGAATGCCGCGGCGTTCTTCCACCGCGAGTTTCCCCGAGCCGATGTCGAATCCACGATAAACCTGCACCGAGTCGTAGTTAACAATTTCTCCATCCAGGGACTCAGCCAGGGTCAGCGCCAGGGCTGATTTCCCGGCCGCCGTGGGACCGACAATGGCGATCAGGGGAGTGCCCTTTTCTATCGGGACCACCATACCAAACGCAGCGCGCGCGCCAGAAGTATTCCCAGAACCACCGTGAGCAGCAGAAAACAACCCAGGAGTTGAGTTCGAGAAAGACGAAGCATGGTCGGGTCCTTCCCTCGGGGGCTTCGAGTCAGGGCCGAAGCTCGGCAAATTGGAATGTGCAGCGTGCGCGCTCAATTGCTCGGGGGCCACTCCTCAAAGCCTGATTCTAGCACAACGGACGGCGTTTTTCCGGCGTGCCGGCGCACCAGCAGCGTCAGTCTTGCCCGAGCCGGCAACCCCTCCGGCCGCCCCGTTTCGTTCCTGAAACCCGAATTCCGACCCCTGAATCCTGCATTTTTTCACCTTTTTGGGCTCAAAATCGAGTTCGTTTTGGGTTCGTTTTGGGTTCGTTTTTCGCTCGAAAAAAACGCTAAGTCCATTGTTTGCAACAACTGTTTCGGTTCGTTCCCTCCATATTAATATTTTTTTGCCTTGGCTCGCCGCTTTCTAATCCTTGGCGGGCCGTTCTCAAACCTCCTTCCCGCGCTCTCCGCCGGCACTCTCCATAAGCCCACCGAGATAGGCTATCAGTTCGCCAGCCCGATGTCAAGAACGAAAGCGCCGCAGGTGCGTATCAATGGGATAGGAGGTGGGGCGACCCAAAAGTGCACCCCCTTTTTTCTTGTGCGATCTGGGTTCGCGCTTTTGGGCCAACTCGTCGAATTCTAATTGGCTGCGTTGACGGGCCAAAGAACAGAACTGGTGTCTGGTTTCCTCAGAAGCGACCCCTCACCCGGCCCGCTCCGGCTGGTAAAAGCGCCGGCAGCGGGCCACCCTCTCCCCTCGGGAGTGGGCTGAAAACAAACGTCGTCAAACAGCCCTCTCCCTTGGGAAGAGGGTGGCGTGAGTAGCGAGCCGGGTGAGGGGTTTCTTCCATTTGAGGCTCGCAACTTTGAAATTCGGGTTGAAAACATCTCTGGGGGGTGTACCATGGGCTAGCGGCAGTGGCTTTGACTGACCCTTCTGGTCAACACGCTGGCAGTAGTAAGTGGTAGAAGCGATCGATGACAGTAGCAATTTGTATTCATTGTGGCGCCATGAAATGGGGTGCTTGGGGTCGGTGCAGCGCTTGCGGGTTCCTACCTTCAACCAGCATCGAACGGGCGAAGAGCCTTCTTGCCACGGACCACTACTTCTCTATTGAGTATCTTCAAGAAGCCGGACGACAGATGAAGGATGGCCGCCCGCTAGTCTTCTTGGAATCGCAGGTCGAGCAGGTCGCAAAAGGCATCGAAAAGCAGAGCTATTTCTTGCTTAACTTCACCGAAAAAGACCAGACCATCCCATGCATGAAATGTGGAAAACGTTTCGCTACGGACGACGAAAAAGAAGAGGTACTGTGCCCAAGTTGTGCTCTCAAAGAATGAGACCGGAGGTCGAGGGAGGTGCAAGGTGAGGGACAAGGTTCCGGACCGACAGCGTGAGCTAAACAGATTTTTCTGGAACATGTACCACCGCCCCCCCATGAGCAGAAAAATGAAGTTTTCACTCGGGGTGGTCGGCATAGCACTCCTCGGATTTGCCATTGGCTTTGAGCACCTGGTCCGTGTTTCTGTCCTTCTATTCCAGTTGGCCATCGTGGGCGCGATCGGATTCTGCATGGGTTCTGAGCATGGAGAGCTCAAGGGTGCAGTGGCTGAGAGGAAGCGAATGTTGGCTGAGGGGTATTCTCTGGGGAATCAGGAAGTCTCTGAGACACGTGACGATGTGAAGCCGCTTCAGGCGTGCAGGTGGTGTGGTCACATCATCAACGGCGAAGACTAGTGGTTTTAAGTGAATGCATACCCGAAAAGGCCACAGTCGCTCGGGGCCTTCGCTAGTCCGTCTGCTTGAGCCTCAGCTTTGCCGCCTGAGTGGGAAGGGGAAACACTCGAATTCCCCTCTGATACTGGGCCTCCTCCTGCGGGACTAACCAGACCTTGGCTGGTTTCTCGCATCCGGTTGACCCGCAAGCTACGGCTGTCTCCGGGTAGCCCCATGGAAGATGGAAAGAGACATAGGTGTTGCCCCTAGGTCCCTGGGGTTGCCCGCAATCCTCGCATCTTGCAAGAGCCATTGTTGCCTCCTGATCCGGACTGACAAGGAAACATAGTGATGCATCAACCCACCGAAGAGCCAGGGAAGACGGATCGTGCTGTCCCTGGACCCCGCGAGTGCGGAGCCGTGGCGGCGCCGAGTTTAGCTGCAACCTGAGCGCAGAACTCCGAATGTGTCAGCTTTTTTCCGGTCGTTGTCCTCACTTGCTCATGAGAAACTTGAGGAGGAGGAAACAAAAGAGAATCAGCAATAGCTGCATCAGCGCCGACCATAAACACCCCTTCATTTCTGAAACGAACGATGAGCGCTGCTCCACTTGAAAAACCGGTTTTTCTTTGGCGCGATCGCTGACGGATTGCGATTCGGGTATCCACGTTTCGAGGCCGGCCGGCGGGGCCGGCAAGCCCCTACCGTCGGGCACGAAGCCCGACCCTCCGCAGTACCGGCAGTTCTCGTTTGCTCCTTCACAGACGCAATTCTTCATTGACGAATCCTGCCCGTCTCTGAGCTGCCATCTTAGCGCGTGCCTCAATCGAGTCCCAATCTCCAAGCTCAACCGCCCGCTCCCGCGTCAGCCTGAACTTCAGCCGCTCTAGCTTCGCAACCTCCGCGTGGCATGATTTGCAACGGCAGTGAGTGAAACCTTGGGATTCGCCCTTGGTCGGGTCAGGGTAGAACTCGCTAAGCGGTTTCCAAAGATGACAGCGCGAACACACCTTGCCTTCTATTCCGCCTTCAAACGTAACGCTCACGCCTTTCCTCCCTTCGAGTTTCCGTTTACCATGGGCACTCAGCGAAAATCAAGGGGGTAGTGTGCTATGAAGTTTGCAAACTGTATACCAATGATCACTGCGCGACTTCATGGCGGGTCGCGCGGCGCAGCCGCTTTGCGCCCCGAAGTCGGGTCACAACCCGGTCGCACAGCTAAGGGTCAGTTTGTCCGCTAATCACAGCCCAAAGGCAACGGGCACAGTGATTCAGGTCTCAAGTTGTTTGGGCTGATAACCCAAAGGCCGCTGGTGGCGCACGCGGTGCTTTTTGCGTACTCGCGCTCTCTTGGTTGGGACAGTGGAATGCCCCACGGAGCGGCGGTGCGGCAGGCGCGGGATCGCCGCCGACGCGGGCTCGACTTCTCGACTCCCGACCCTCGACTTCTCGACCGTACTTACTGCCCTAAGGTCATGTTGTAAAGGAAGATAAACTGCAAAACCAGATGGTTGCCGGTGAACTCCTGCGGCAAGGGCGGGAAGGGGATCGAAGCGCGAATGGCCGCTATGGCCGCGCGGTCGAGCGGGTCGGAGCCTGATGAGGCAACCAGTCGTAGTTGGGGAACCTCCCCGTTTTTGAGGATCTCGAAGACAATACCCACCCTGCCTTTTTCTCCCAAGCGTGCAGATTCCGGAATGACCGCGTACCAGTTTCGTCTCACGATATAGACAATGCGTGCGAGGTAGGGACCGAAATCCACCCCGAGTGTATCGGAGAGGATAATCGGCCCTTCGGTGGAGAAGTTCGGCTCGAGGTTGCTAAACTGCGAATTGCCCTCTCCATAGCCTGCACTGTTGCCGCTTCCACCCCCGCTCCCATAGCGCCCGGCGCGCGCCGCGGATTGCAGCGACTGCTGAATAGCTTGACCAGGGGTGAGGCTGGGCAGGTTTAAGCCCGAGCCGCCTCCTGCATTAGGCTTGACGTCTTCAAGCCTCAGGCCGCCATCGTTCTTAGGTTCCGCTGGACCCGGGTTCGACGGCTGATTGGAGGGTGGGCTGGCAGGTGCGGCATTACCGCCCGCCGGCGGTGGGGTGGGAGCAGCGGCAGGTGGTTTACCCCCACCGGCGATTTCCGTCAATTTCGTGTTGCCAAGAGAGTATGGCATGTGCAACCCGTTCGGGTTGATAAAAGGCGAGCGGCCTTGCGCTCGACGGTTTTGGTCAGAAAGTGGGGCGTTCTCCGGCGGCGGCTCCGTCAACCGGCGCAGGAGTTGGGGTGGCAGCAAAAGATAGGAGAATTCTTTCTTGGGCGCCACCTCGACAGGAATCCCCATCATCATCTTTCCGCGGCGCAGTAAGTCCGGTGAGAAGACCAGAATCAGTACTAGGAGCCCGTGCAAGATCAACGAACTCAGGTACATCGTCCGGCGCCGCCACTTTATGACCTCTGGATCCAGTTCCACCAGCGGTTGATAATCCTCCGGCGTCGCTGGGAAACGGATGGGCCTTGAAGTTATCGGAATCGAGGGGGGCTTCGGCTTCTCAAAGATTGCTTTGATGTCGTTCGGAATATCCAGAACCCAGGGACGCATGTCCGTGGCGGGCAATGCGACCTTTCCCCGGTAATACTCTTTCGGAACGGTGATCTTCGGTTCGTGGAGGCCTTCCTTAATCTGGCGGAAAAGGGAAACGACTGGGAGCGGGGAATCCACAAAAGTGGGGTAATACTCAGGCCCGGGTACAGCGGGACTTCCAGCCGGCGCAGCGTCGACAGCGGTCTTCCCCCCGTAATACTCTTTCGGAGCGGTGATTTTCGGTTCGTGAAGCCTCTCCCAAATCTGGCGGAAAAGGGAAACGGGTGGAAGGGTTGAATCCACGAAGGTGAGGTGGTACTCAGGCTCGCGTATAGAGCGAGTTTCGGTCGCCGTTGCGTCCGTGCTACGCTCGACCTTGGTATCACTGGTTGGCATTAAGCGTTCCTACACCTCACCGCTCTGGCCTACCGGTCGGCCCAAGCGAACGTTCACCTTACCCGCATGTTCTTCGATGCAATTCATGACCCGCTCGGCTAAAGCGAGGGCTCGCTGACCCTCCAGCCCGCCCACCAGAGGCGCGCGCCGGGTTCGGACCGATTCGACAAACGCTTCGAGTTCTACCTGAAGCGGGTCCGCAGGCGTGGTTTCGAGCTTCTGAAAACTGATGCGAGGGGAAGGGCTGCCGTTATCCACCCTCAAAAGCGTGGCATCGCGTCGGGTAAAATCAATGGAAACATATTCGTAGGGCTGGAAAAAACGGAACTTGCGTATCCGCTCAGTGCTGACGCGGCTGGCGGTGAAGTTGGCCACGGTGCCACATTCAAACTCCACGCGGGCATTGGCAATGTCGACTTTGTCGGAAAGCACCGGCAACCCCACCGCGCGCACTTCACAAACCTCTGAACTGACCATCCATAGCACCAGATCGAGGTCATGAATCATCAGGTCAAACACCACGTCGACGTCCAGGTTGCGCGGGCTGAAAACGCCCATACGGTGGACTTCAAAAAACAGTGGCTGGCGGGTTATGGCCTTGGCCGCCACCACCCCGGGGTTGAACCGCTCCAGGTGTCCGACTTGCAGGATGCGCCCCCGGCTTTGGGCCAGGGCCGTGATCTCCTCAGCCTCCTCCAGAGTACGGGTGATGGGCTTCTCGAGAAGAACATCCACGCCATGGGCAAAAGCTTGGCGCGCTACTTCCGCGTGGCTAGTGGGAGGTATTACCACGCTTACGGCACGGACTGCGCCCCACACCTCCTCCAGGCTCGCAAAGGCCCGGACTCCTAGCTCAGCCGCCAGTTCCCTGGCTCTTTCGGGGCGGAGGTCGTAGACTCCCACGAGGTCCGCTCCCGAAACCTGCTGCAACCCCCGGGCGTGTTTCTTACCGTGCTCGCCAACCCCGAGCACGGCAACGGCAACTCTCTCGGTCAAACTCTACCCTCGCAGAAGCCAGGAACTCGAAACTGGAAACTGGAAACTGGAAAATGGAAAATAGAAAATAGAAAATAGAAAACAGAAACTGGTAAGAGCATGACCAGGAAATCGGAAGCGAACCCGGCCATTTTCGATTTTCCAGTTTCCATTTTCCGCTCTCTTAGTCCTTCATCCCCACGATGGCAATCCCCGCCGCGTCTGCTTCCTCGATCATGGCTTGGCGTTCAAAGAGTAAGGTCTTGCCCGCGTCCACTGCCAGCACGCGAGCATTTGATCGTCGCATCACCTGAATAGTCTTCAGTCCCACCACGGGGACATCGAAGCGCATGTCCTGGCGGGGCTTACTTACTTTGACGACCACCAGTCTCCGGCCGTTACTCAGGCTCGCCGCGCGTTCGATGGCGCCATCCGTCCCTTCCATAGCTTCCACGGCCACGCAAGCCAGGTCAGATACCACGATGGTTTGGCCGATATCGAGGCCGGCAAGCTTCTTGGCGATCTCGCGGCCGTAAGCGATATCCGATTGCTCTTCAGCGTCGGGCGCGCGGCGGGTGAGTGGGCCGGGCTCCGGAAGCAGCGGCTTCAGAAAAAGGGTCGAATCCACCACCTGGATTCCGCGGCTTTCCAGCATGCCCACGAATACGCCAATCAGCGAGTCCGTGTTCTTCCGCTGTAGACTTTGCAGAGCGCGGCTCACCAACCCATCCGGTTTGATGGCGCTGAAGAGTTGCACGTGCTTCACCTGGCCGGCCAGCACCACTTTGCTGGCCCGCTCCGCGACCAGGAAGTCCAGGAGCTTCGAGACTTCACCCAGGCTCAGCCAGTGAATGGCGCTCGCCAGGGTCGCAAGTTCCGGCGATGCCTCTTCCTTGATGCCCACTACGAGCGGATCGATACCTTGATCCCGCGCGGCTTCCAGCACCAGGAAAGGGAAATGTCCGTTCCCCGCAATGATGGCATATCGCTCCGGAGGGTTGATCGGTTGAGTCATCTTCCGCTCACTTAACTACGCCGCGCTCCGATGTCCGGATGAACTCCACTAATGCCTGGACGTGCTCGGACTTGAAGGCGGAAGACTCGATGGCTTCCAGCGCCTGGGTGGTGTTCAACTTGGATCGGGTCAGCAAGCGGAAGGCACGTTCCAGTTCCTTCAAGTCGTCAGCGCTCAGGCCGCGCCGCTCGAGCCCCAGGCGGTTGGCCCCCAGAACGCTCAGTGGGCGGGGGGCGGAAGTCTTCGAGTAAGGGAGGATGTCCTGGTTCACGATGCTGTAACTTCCCAGGAAACTGTAGGCGCCGATGCGGCAGAACTGATGAATGCCGCAAAACGCGCCCACCGTGGCGTGATCCTGAATTTCGACGTGGCCGGCCAACGAGGCCCCGTTGGCCATTATGATATTGCTTCCCAGGCGGCAATTGTGCGCGATGTGCACGTAGGCCATCAAGAGGTTATGGCTGCCGATTCGCGTGACCTTGTCTCCCTCCTCCGTGCCGCGGTGAATGGTGACGAACTCGCGGATGATATTGTCGTCGCCAATCTCCACCCGCGTCGCTTCGCCGCGGTATTTCAGATCTTGGGGAGCCAGTCCGATCGACGCGTATGGGAAGACTCGGTTTCCCCTGCCCAGCCGGGTGTTTCCGTCGAGCACAGCGTGGGACATCACCTCACAGTCCTCTCCCAGCTCGACGTTCTCCCCGATCAGCGAATAAGGCCCCACCGTAACGCTACAGGCGAGCTTGGCGTTGGGATGGACGATAGCTGTGGGATGAGCCTTCATTGACTTGATTGACCAGGGCGCTCCGAGATGGCGAACGTCACAATGGCTTCTGCCACCAACTTCCCATCCACGGTAGCTTGACCGTTCATTTTTCCAAAATTCGTGCGCCGGTTCAGTAGCTGCATCTCGATTCGAAGTTGATCGCCGGGCAGCACCGGGCGACGAAACTTCGCGTTTTCGATGCCGGTAAAGTAGATTAGCTTTCTTTCCTTGTCCGGCATGTCACGGTAGATCATCACGCCTGCCACCTGGGCCATCGATTCAAGGATCAATACCCCCGGCATTACGGGCGCACCGGGGAAATGGCCCTGGAAGAACGGCTCATTGATGGTGACATTCTTGAGGCCGACAATGCGTTTCTGGCCCTCAATTTCCACGATGCGGTCGACCAGTAAAAACGGATAACGATGGGGAAGAAAGCTCATGATATCCATGATGCTGTAAACGAAGCTCTTCTCCGTATCGGGCACTGCCTGAGGATCAGCCACGCTTCACCGTCCGATTCGATTTCGGCCCTAGCCGGCGCCCGCCCGGCTTGTCCTTTCAGCCTGCGCAATACGGGGGAGCCGCTGCAAATGACCGTTTTGCCATTATAAACGATATCTTCACTGATGCGGACGGAATCCGGGGCGGCTGCTGCGGATGGCCTCCGTCAGGATGTCCTCGGCCCCCTCTTCGGAGGCGGGATGACGGCGCGCATCTACTTCTGCGAAGTACTTCATTAGCTGATCCGCCAGCTCACGCTTCTCAGGAGGTCGTTCTAATGCACGCGAATTGTTGAGAGGGGTCCTTTTTTCCGCTCCGTTTATTCGCGTCGGGCGCCAGAGGCGGTTTTGTAACTCGGCGACTAAAACGTGCATCCCAGCTCAAGGATGAAGGCGACGAACATAGCTAAATTGAGAAGCCCGAGACCCTACAACTGGATAAGGGGAGGAAAATTGTGAAGGAAACGAACATCGTGCAATTCGAGCGAGGGACCGAGCAGGGTATCGTACCGGTGGGAAGACTAACGCTAACATCAGATGGGACAGTGGCGGCGGAGCCAGAGCCGGACAAGGAAGCGCTTCGGGAGGGGATGCTCACGAACCAGCGAGTGCTCGAGGAAATCCTGGGCGAAGAGGTTAGGACATCGGACGGGAGGTTTTTGAAAAAAGAGGACGACCCAAAACTTTGGTTCAGAAGGCTTCCCCACAAGTATCACGGGAGTTACTTTTGGGCCAGGTTTGTGTGACGAGTCTTAGGAGAATGGGGGACCTTATGCATACGACGACGAAGGCAGCGCGAGAGTTGCGGGGGAAGTTTTCGGGAGTAACTGACGACAAGGGCTACACCTTGTCGCCCCAGGAAAATCTGCTTGCTGGTATTAATTGGGCGCTGGTTGAGGACGATCTGCGCCACGGAGCCGGAGATGAGTTGAGAATGAAATTTAGGGCGGTCCACTCGTCGGCGGCCTTAGCGGTGAACTGCTTTGGTCCGTTCAAAGACCATCCCGAGGGCCTCCGATTGCTAGAGGAGCAGGGTGCGAAGCAAGTTGAATTTGAGCACAAATTACCGATCTTTGGCGAAGTCGGCGCGCCCAATATCGATGTGTGGATTGACCGCGGGCAAGATGTACTGGCCGTGGAGTCAAAACTGCTCGAATATCTCGCGCCCAAGAAAGCGGAGTTTTCAGCGGCTTATGAAGATTTGGCTTCGGAAAGTGATCCCATTTGGTGGCGCGTCTACGAACGAGCGAGGGAAGGTCGGCATCGGCATTTGGACGAGGCGCAGTTGGTCAAACACTACTTCGGCCTCAACGCATTCCGAAAGAAAAATCCCGAGGGACCAGTGGTGACGCTGCTCTACATTTTCTGGGAACCCCTGAATTGGCAGGATGTGGAAGAGTGCCGGCAACATCGGGATGAAGTGAAGGAATTTGAAAATTCGCTTTTTGGCTCGCACATTCAGTTCCTGTGGATGAGCTACAACGACTTATGGGAAGAATGGAGAGCGATTCCGGAGTTGGAGAAACACGCACAACGGCTCATGGACCGCTACCAGGTGCGGCTGTAAATGACCGCCTCGACGTTATAAACGAAAGCCACCGGCAGTGGCGAGTGACGAGCCGGGACGGCCTAAACTGACTGTGCGAGAAGTGGAAACCAGCCGCGGCTCATCGCTCGTCACTTGTCGCTCGTTACTTTTCCTGAGCCCTGCCTATGCTAAACTGGCTGTGCGAGAAGCAGGAACCAGACGTAGCCCTTTGCTCGTCACTCGCCACCGTTCTTATGCGTCGCAGCTTCGGATTGACAGGTGGGATCGCATCCGGCAAGAGCACCGTGGCGCGCTTCCTGGAGGAACTGGGCGCCAACGTGATTGATGCGGACCGCGTCGGCCACGAATTGCTCGAGCAGTCCAACCCGGTCTCCGACCAAGTCGTCTCGCACTTTGGGCGCGAGATTTTGAACCCTGGGGGCGAAATCGATCGCGAGCGTTTGGGCTCCGTAGTCTTTGCCGACCCGCAGAAGCTCAGCGAACTTACCTCCATCATGCATCCCAGGCTGATGGCGCGCATCAAGGAACTGGCCGAGGAGTTTCACTCCCGGCAGCCTCGAGCCGTAATCCTGGTGGATGCCGCGCTGATCTATGAGGCCGGTGTCGCGGACCGCTTCGCCAAAATCCTGGTGACTTGGTGCAGGCCCGAGCAACAACTCGAGCGCCTGATGGCAAAAGCTCACATCTCCCGCCAAGAGGCGCTCCAGCGCATGGCATTCCAGCTCCCGGCGGAAGAGAAGCGCCGTCGCGCCGATTACGTGATTGATTGCTCGGGAAGCCTGGAGGAAACGCGAGCGCAGGTAGAGGCGCTCTACCCGGCCATCAAGCGTCTAGCGGAGCTCGAAAGTCGAAATTCGAAAATCGGAACTGGAAAATAGAAACTGGAAAATGGAAAATAGAAAATAGAAACTGGTAAAACCATGACCAGGAAACCGGACGTGAACCCGGCCATCAAGCGTCTGGCGGAGCTCGAAACTCGAAATTCGAAAATCGAAACTGGAAAATAGAAACTGGGAATTGGAAAATGGAAAATAGAAACTGGAAAATAGAAAATAGAAAACAGAAGCTCGTAAAACGATGACCAGGGAATTGGAAGTGAACCCCGCCATTTTCCATTCTCGAGTTTCCAGCTTCCAGTTTCCATTTTCCAGTTTCGATTTTCCAGGGCCAACTAAATCTCGTGATAGGTCGTTCTTCTGGAAGATGGTTCAAGGGCGGGTGCGGAGGACATTTTGTCCCTTAGGGTCGAGGCAGCTTGCAGTACTTCGATTTTCCAGTTTCCAGTTTCTATTTTCCAGCCTCCAGTTTCTAATTTCAAATTTCCAATTTCCGATGCCCCTGGCGGCTTCCCTGCGCCCACTCCTCCCCTTGTCGCCGGAGGTCATCCAGAGCGTTCTGCACTTCCTTTAGCTTGTTGGCCTGTTCCTCCTCGCTGGCCTGCGTTGAGACCACGATGGGCGGCGCGATGAACATTGCGGCGCGCGAGAAGGGATGAGGGAACTGGGTCAAGTCCCAGGTGCGGCGAAAGACGTAGGCGCGGGACAAAGCAGCGTGGAAGCAAAGGATGGCCGCCCCGGTGGCCTTGGAGAGCAACAGCGACCCGCGCTTGGCCACGTAGCGCGGCCCACGCGGGCCGTCGATGGTGAACGCCGCGTCTCTTCCGTTCTTCAGGTACGCGATCATCTCCGCCAGGGCTCGCGATGCTCCGCGTGTGCTCGAGCCGCGCGCCGCGCCGTAGCCGTGCCTCTGGATAATCCTTGCGATATATTCCCCATCAAAATTCTGGCTCGTCATCACCACGATGCCGCGTTTGCGCCAGAACCAGCAGGCGGAAAAGATTTCGCGATGCCAGAAGGTGTAAATAAGCCCTTGGCCCCGTTGGCGGGCGGCTTCCCAGTTCTCCCAACCGTAAACTTCCCACCGCAGGCTTCGTCCAATCAGCAGCACGGCCAAGTAGCCGACGCAACTGGCAAGGCTTATTTGAACCCGCTGCCATAAACTGAAAGCGCGCGGCTTCTCACCCAGGCCCGTCTCTTCCTCTGACGAGGGGGCAACTTCGCCTTCCGTGCGCGTGGCCGGGGTCTTGAGAAGCGGATCGGGCATATCGCTAGTTGATTGCCAAAGCCAAGGTGCCATCGTCAATGTTGAGCGTAGTGCGCATGGCTCTTTATTGGGGCAATCCAGCCATCTGCTGCCTCAAGGCTTCCGCAATGGAGGCATCCGAGCCGAATTCCTTTTGGACTTGGTCGTAGAGCTTTCGAGCCTGCGCCGGTTGGGAGTCTTTCAAGCTATCAGCCATTGCTAACAGTGCGCTTGCCCTCGGCACGGCCAAGCTGGGATGATCGGCGAGGTGCTGATAGATTGTGAGACCTTCCTGTTTCTTGCCAGTCTTGAGGAACTCGCCTGCCAGGGCAAACTGAGCCAATGTGGCAATCTCCCGATCTCCATCACCGCTGGCTTCTTGCAGGGTTTTAATGGCTGCGGGCGAGTCGCCGATCAGCGCTTCACAGACCCCCACGTGGTAACGCGCAATGCCGACGGCTTTCGGCCGAGGGAACATCCGGTATTTAAGGATGATGGCGTTGAACTGATCCCGCGCCCTCCGGTATTTATCGGCAGCACTCATGAAAGTCTCCGACTCGCCGCCCAGTGCATCGGGATTGACGGTTCCAACATAGGCTTCGAAGGTCCTCAGCGCGGAAGCGAGCTCGAGATTGGCATTGGCATCCTGTTGGTCGAGGTAATATTTCAGCCCCCCTGCCAGGCCGACCACCACAATGACCAGGGCGGCGACGGTCAGGATTTCCTTGAGATGCGTTTTCAGGTATTGCTCGATCTGGTCCAGAGTTTCGCGAAAGTCGTCCTGCTTCAGTTCGTGGCGCGTGAGCCGGTCCATAAGGGAGTCTCCTCAATGCGTCTGAATCTTTCCATGTTACCAACCCTGCGCGGGCAAAGCAATACGAAGCGAATCATTGCAGTTGCATTCGGTGCCGGTCAGACGTATGCTGCGGGGCGTCGGCGAAACCCAAAATGGAAATTCCCGTTGAAGACCCATAAGCTGAATATATGAAACGACCAGGAAAGACGCCGCCCTTCCGCGGGCCCAAAGGCGAGCCCATTCCGGGCAGCATCGCCGAGGTCGATTATTTCCGTATCGGCGGCATCGATCAATGGGTGATGATGCGCGGCGAGAGTCTCGGTAATCCGCCGCTCATCCTGCTGCACGGCGGGCCAGGTTTTTCCGCAACGGCGCTCTTCCGCCACTTCAATGCGCCGCTCGAGAAGAGCTTCACGGTCGTCTATTGGGATCAGCGCGGCGCCGGCAAGTCTTTCGACCGCACGATTCCCCGATCTTCCATGACGGTCGAGCAGTTTGTCACCGATCTCGACGAGCTGGTTGAGGAGGTTCGCACACGCCTGGGGAGGAACAAAATCGCCATCTTCGGGCACTCTTGGGGTTCCGCTCTCGGCGTGCTCTATGCCGCGCGGTTCCCCGAGAAGGTCGCGGCCTACGTGGGGAGCGGACAGATTGGTGACTGGGCGGCGGGCGAGTCGTTAACGTATGCCTTCGGGCTCGCGGAGGCGCAGCGGCTTAACAACCGCAAGGCTTTGAAGAAACTGCGCGCCATCGGCCCGCCGCCTCACACCGCGCAGAACTTGTGGACGGAGCGTACCTGCTTACATCGCCTTGAAGGTCAAATGGGTGCAAGAGCGTTGTGGAAGATAGCCAGGATCGTTCTCAGCAGCCCGGAATCATCGGTTCTTGATCTGCCCGGCAGTCTGCGTGGCTTTCGATTCTCGCTTGATGCGATGTGGGCTGAGGTTTCGAGGCTGAATCTCCTCGATGCAGCACCTATGTTGCAGATGCCCGTTTTCTTCTTTCTTGGTCGGCGCGATCACTTGGTTGCCCCTGAAACCAGCGTCGCCTATTTCGACGCACTGACGGCGCCGGCGAAGAAACTCGTCTGGTTCGAGGAGTCCGGACACGAGCCGTTCATGGACGAACCGGAGAAGTTCAATCAGGCCATGGTGGAAATGGTGCGACCCGTGACAACGCAGTAGGGAAAAGGCACCTGACACCTTTTCCCCCCACCTTTTCCCCCTCTGACGCCCCTTCCCCTCTTTGCGCTCTTTGGCCGCGTGCGTCGGACCCTGGGTCACAAGAGTGTTGCGCCTACCGAACGTCCAGTGAGGACGCAGGTTGTGTCCGAGTGGCGATACGCCCCGAGCCACTGGGTGCCACATCCGCGCAATCGCCGTTCCCGTCAAAAGTGGCCGATGGGACGCTGCCCCCAACGTAAGTAAACGCTGGCCGACAAGGGATGTGCTATTGTTCCCTCGTGTGGGATTCATCGTGACTAACCTCGGGCCGGAGATCATAATGGAAGTCCCAGATAACCATCTCCTGAACCGCTGGTTCTTGGAAGGAGCGCTCCCCATGAGACCGCGCGCGACCGCCTTTGTTGCACTAGCTCTTTGTCTGTGGACTTTACCCGCCCGGGCAGCCGATACCCAAGTGACCATCTACAATCAGAATTTCGCGGTGGTCCGCGTGTTGATTCCGCTGGATCTGAAGGCCGGTGAAAATCACATCCAATTCACGGATACGACCGCATTCCTGGAACCGAGTTCGGTGATCCTCCGCGACCCCACGGGGAGGCATGTGCTGCGTATTCTGGAACAGGATTACCGTGCGGATCCGGTTTCCGAACCGCTGCTTCTGTCTCTCAATGAGGGCAAGACGCTCGACTTCGCCGTGCAGCACGGCGACAAGACGGATATCGTGCGCGGCAAAGTGATTCGCAGTGGCTACCTTCCCAATCCGCCGCAGATCTGGAATCCCTACGGAGGATGGCAGAACCAGATGCCTAATATTCAGCCCATCGTGGAAGTTGACGGTAAACTGCGCATGGGGCTGCCCGGCACGCCGCTGTTTCCGTCGCTTCCTGTCGATACAATTCTGAAACCCACCCTCAACTGGGTTCTGGAAACCGATAAGCCCGGCCAGATGAATGCGGAGTTCAGCTACGTGACATCGCAGATGACCTGGAGTGCCGACTACAACCTGGTGGCGCCGGAAGCGGGTGACGTGATGGACATGGTGGGATGGGTGAGCATTCGCAACCTGAGCGCCAAGACCTTCGAAAACGCTCGCATCAAGCTGATGGCGGGCGAGGTGAGCAAGGTTCAGCCCAGTCAAAACGCCATGGATTCATTCACAAGGGCGTTTGGAGTTGCCGGTGGGGTCGGAGGCGGTGTTTACGCCCAACCTCAGGTCACGCAAAAGGCCTTCGAGGAATATCATCTGTACGAGTTGCACCGCCCCACCACGCTGCACGACCAGGAAACCAAGCATGTGGAATTCGTGCGGGTCTCGGGAGTCAAATCCGAGCGGTTTTATGTCTACGATGGCGTGAAGATCGATCAGAACCAGTACCAAGGCTGGAATATGGACTCGATCCGGCAAAATAGCGAATACGGCACGCAATGGAATCCCGATGTGCGGGTGATGAGGGAGTTCGTCAATTCCGAGGCAAACCACATGGGCATGCCGTTGCCGGCGGGCCGACTGCGGTTTTACCGGCAGGATACCGACGGACAACTCGAATTCACGGGCGAGAACGACATCAAGCACACGCCGCGCGATGAAATGGTTCAGGCATTCACAGGCATGGCCTTCGACATCAAAGGCGAGCGCCGCCGGACCGATTACCATATGGATATGGGCAACCGCTGGCTGGACGAGTCCTTCGAGATCAAATTGCGCAACCATAAGAAAGAGGCTGTAGAAGTGCGGGTAATCGAGCATCTCTATCGCGGGATGACTTGGGAGATCGTGGAGAAATCCTCGCCCTATGTCAAAACCGATGCCCAGACCATCGAGTTTCGTGTCCAGGTACCACCCGATGGGGAAAAGATCGTCACCTATAAGGCGCACTATACCTGGTGATGCGGCCGAGTCCGCGCGGTCCGTTGTTTTCGAGGAAGAACCGCAGAGACTTCGGAGGGCGCGAAGCCTGCGCCAGCCCTTCGATTTTCGAAAGGCGAAGAGCATATGCGTAAAGTGCTTTGCTTAATCTGCAGCATCATCCTGTGCGCCCCGCTTGGCGCAGCGCAAATCTCGCGGCAGGATTCACCTCAAATCGCGGCCGCGGCCCAAGACGCCGCAGGCTGGGTGTGGGCCGTCGGCTCCCATCCGAATTTGAGTCTCTACCGGTGGGAAGGTAACGGCTGGAAATCCGTCACGGTGTCTTCAGTTCCGAAAAAGACCTGGCCCTGGGCGCTCGCGCGCCCGCCGGACGGCGCGGTGTACGTTTTGTGGAGTGATGGCTTGGGCAATCTCGCGGTCACCCGGCATCGCCAGGAGACGTCAACCCTCCTCGCTCAACTTCGCGCCAAACTACGCGACCGGCCGCGCATCTTCGCGGACACAAACGGAAATGTTTGGATTACCGAGCAGGGGCGACACATCTTTCGTGTGACCTCCTCGGGCAGCGCAGAATGTGTTTACACAATTGGCGACGAGCAGTTCGCTGAAGAAGGCCGTCCGCGGAGCGAGCGCTGGACGTTCAACCCCATTTACGTCGCGGAGGACGGGCACGGACGTATTTGGTTCTGGTCAAACAGCCTGGCAGGCAGGGCGGATTGGGCTTCACTGGAAGGTGTCTTGATCTTCGACGGAACTAAGTTCGAGCACCACCCGCGCCTCCTCGGCGTGCCGGATAAGAAGTTCTCCGTGATTGAGCCTGCCGACGCAGAGAACATGTGGCTGGCGGTGGTGGGCGATCGGCTTTACCAGCTCGACACGACTACGATGGCAGCGATTCCGGCGGCCCCGGGGCTTTCCGCCTTTCGTAACGTAATGGGTATTTTTCAGATCCAGCAGCTCACTTACGTGGTTGCAGGGTCGACTGCGCATCCGGTTCCCGAACGGAGCGGCGAAGGGCGATTCTGCACGCTGTGGCAGGGAGTTCGCGGAACCTGGAAGCAGTTGATTAATGGGCTGGATACAGAGGCGGCAACCTTCCAGCAACCAGCCCGGCCGTTGCTGGCGACGACCGACGGCCTCTGGGTTGGCGCCTGCGGTAACGGCCCGTGGTTGCTTCAGCGCGGGGTAGAGACGCTGCTGGACTGGCGTTACGGTAATCCCCTTGACGGCTCCGAGGCCTTATTCCAGCTTCCAGATGAGCGGATGCTGATCGTCTCGCTCCACCAGGCCAGTATCGCGGTGAAACCTTCGGAATTTTCCTTTCGAAGATCCAATGAGGTTTCCACCCTCAATCCGCCGTATATGCTGGCCCAGGATGCTCAGTATCATCTTTGGGGAATTCTCGCGCTGGGCGACCCGACATTGAGTGAGTGGAACGGCCGGGACTGGATTGGGCATCCACTCCCTCAAGGGTTTCCCGTAGAGCGGGTCTCAGGAGTGATGCTGGATTCGCTCGGACGGATTTGGCTGCCTCTAGCGTCACCAAAGGGCACGCCGGACCCCATGCCCTCCGCCAACTGGATCACCCCCGACGTTTTCGGCGCCGGCCAGACGGTTCCAGACGTCAACGCGTTTGGGACCGGCTTCGGCACTGATCCCGAGCTCTACCATGCTGTCCCGATTACTTGCCGCGAGACTTACGTCAGCGATACGCAGATCACCTGCGACTTCTCCCTGGCCCCTGACGTGGCAGGCGGGAAGTTCAACCAATACGTCTGGTCCAACGGCTACAATGGGCGGCCTTTCAATGACGGAACGGCGGGAATGACCATTCAGGTTTTCGACCCCAAGCAGGGCACTTTCAAGGCCTACGCGAGTTACGACCAGGCGTTGCAGGCGCAACTGCCCTTGGGCAAAGATTTCCACCTGGACGGGGCGTGCTGCATGCAACCGCATTTTACCGCCGACGGCCGCATTTGCTATTTTCTGGGCAGGGACCGAATCCGGTATTTCAATGGCCGTCAGTGGCAGGAGTGGTCAACCAGAGAAATCTTCGGCCCCAAAGGGTTCATAGGTAACGGACTGCCTTTTTTCGACCGTGCCGGCAATCTGGCTCTCCAACACATGGGCAGGACCTGGGAATTTGCGGAGGCAAAGGGATGGCAGCCGGCTTCCACCGAGACCGCCCCCGTCGCCGAGGCAAGGAGACCCGCGCCGTACAACCCGGAACTTACCGCCTGCGATGTGAAACGGCCCGACTCAGTGGCGAAGGATCGCCTGGGCGAGGTTTGGTTTACTTCGCAAAATAAGCTTTACCGGGCGGTAGGCGACCAGTGCGTACCGCAATTTGCCCCGGATGAACATCAGCCTTTTCTGGATTCGCGCAAACTTCAGGGGGTGCTGATCGACCCTTTGGGAAACGCGTTTCTGATGACTTGGGTCGCTCCTGATTTTGGTGAGTACGTGATCGTTAAGGCTCGCCCCTTGCCGCGGGCGGAAGTGCGGACTTCTGTGGACCGCACTGGGGATGTGACGTTGCACTTCTCGAGCCAAGGTCAGCCGGCGGCCGGCTTCACTTGGAGAGTCGATGGCGGCCCGTGGCGTACACCCACGAAAAGCATGGAAACGACGCTCGCCGAGCTTTCAAACGGCACGCACCGGGTGGAAGCTTCCCCCGTGGACGAACGGCTGCAGATTGATTCAAGTCCCGCCGTGGTGACAGTTGACATCCGCATATCCGATGCAGTCATCCAGGAATTGATCCAGCAACTTGCGGACCCGGATTTTTCGAAGAGGGAAAAAGCGGTGGCCGCGCTGGCCCGTCGGCCAGACATAGCGCTGCCCTTGCTGCAGTCCGCGCGCGAAAAAGCCGGCGCCGATCAGCGTTGGTGGATTGACGCCGCAATTCAACAGATCAGCGATCGGGTACGGTCAAACAAACAAGCCCGCTAACGGCGGCCGTTCGCAGCCCGATGGCGCAGTGTTTGTCGAAGGACTCCTCTAACCTCTCTCCCACAAGAAACCCGCGAATGAGTCCTCACTGACGCCCTAGTGTTGACCTATGCGACCGTCGATAATTGTTGGCGACAATTCCCTGACCACTCCCCAACTGACCCAGTCGGTCTGGAGTTTTGAGCGTCATGGCCATATTTCAACAGTTGGCCGGGTAGTGTTAGTATGGTGCCGCTGAAATGCCGCGTGGCACGCCTTCTCGTGGCGGCTCGCGCTCCCTGAATCGACAAGCTCGCACTCCTCCCGGAAGCACGCCTCTGGGTGGGCCTTCCGAGGCGGAGATGCAGGAAAGGCCCGACCCATGCCCAGCGAATCCAGAAAGATCCTGATAATCGGCGGAGGCATCGCTGGCCTCTGTGCGGCCGTCTACGCCCGCCAGTGCGGTTACCAGGCCGAAGTTCTCGAGATGAACGACATGCCCGGCGGCCTTGCCATGAGCTGGCGCCGCGGCGTTTATACCTTTGAGACTTGCCTCCATTGGCTTCTCGGCTCCAGGCCTGGCGCCCAATTCCACAACTACTGGCAGGAGCTTTTCGACATCTGCGAGCTCTGCTTTGTCGATCACGACGAGATGGCCCGCATCGAGACCGAAAACGGCGACAGCCTCTCCATTCCCACCGACCCCGCCCGTCTGGAGGCCACGCTTCTCGACCGCTCAGCCGCCGACGCCAAAGCCATCCGCGCCTTTGTCGCCGAGGTCCGCCGCCTGGCGGGTTTCCGCGTGTTTCTCTCCGGCCAGGGCTGGGCCGCCAACGCTGCCATCCTGCTCCGCAATCTGCCGATTTTCCCCACCCTCGCCCGCCTCTCCAAAGTCACCTGCGAGCACTACGGGACCCGCTTCCAGGATCCCTTCCTCCGCGCCTTCTTTGGCCGCGGCGAGCTGGCACAGCTCTCCGCAGTCGCTTTAATCTTCTCTCTGGCCTGGATGGGCGACCGGAACGCCGGCTACGCCATCGGCGGCTCGCAAGCCATCATCCGCCTTATTGAAAAGCGCCTCAAAGATCTCGGTGGCG